>Ga0307513_10008294_pt1 | contig 13312 bp, 12 predicted proteins | sample 15_EM_MG_FD_202174 | JGI IMG/M metagenome (GOLD analysis project Ga0307513, IMG submission 202174) | Populus trichocarpa ectomycorrhiza microbial communities from riparian zone in the Pacific Northwest, United States - 15_EM | ecosystem: Host-associated > Plants > Roots > Unclassified | place...
GATGCTGGAGAACGAGCGGGCCTGGCGCACCGAGGACGAGATCCGCTCCGGCCTGCTGGACATCTGGCGGGTGATGCAGGCGTGCGTGTCACGCGGTATGTCCCGCGAGGGCATCCTGCCGGGCGGCCTGCGGGTACGCCGTCGCGCGGCCATGTCGGCGCGTCAACTCCGGGCGGAGGGCGAGCCGTTGGCCCGCGCGATGGAGTGGATCACGCTGTACGCGATGGCCGTGAACGAGGAGAACGCGGCGGGCGGCCGGGTCGTGACGGCCCCGACGAACGGCGCCGCGGGCATCATCCCGGCGGTCCTGCACTACTACATCAACTTCGTGCCGGGCGCCGACGAGGACGGCGTGGTCCGCTTCATGCTGGCCGCCGGCGCGATCGGCATGCTGTTCAAGGAGAACGCGTCCATCTCCGGCGCGGAGGTCGGCTGCCAGGGCGAGGTCGGCTCCGCCTGCTCGATGGCGGCGGGCGCGCTGGCGGAGGTACTGGGCGGCTCCCCCGAACAGGTCGAGAACGCGGCCGAGATCGGCATGGAACACAACCTCGGCCTCACCTGCGACCCGGTCGGCGGCCTCGTCCAGATCCCGTGCATCGAACGCAACGGCATGGCCGCGGTGAAGGCGGTCACGGCGGCACGGATGGCGATGCGGGGGGACGGCTCGCACAAGGTGTCCCTGGACAAGGTCATCAAGACGATGAAGGAGACGGGGGCCGACATGAGCGTGAAGTACAAGGAGACTGCTCGGGGTGGGTTGGCTGTGAACATCATCGAGTGCTGAGGAAATAGGTCCTGACCAGCGCGTTCGTGTCTTTCAGCACTGTCAGGGCCTTCCCTGATTACGCGGCGGAAAGTCCCTGGAAACACCCTGGGACAGACGCGAAAGTCCCTGAAAAGTCCCGGAGAAATCCCACGGGACAGGCGCCTGACCTGGGGATTCGCAACACCCTCGATGACTGCTCCGCCTCGCCCGGCCGCCGACAGCCGCAAAGATGTGTCAAATCGATCCCATGAGATCTCCAGAGGGGTGCCATTCGATACATGAGTGCTGCGGAGACCTCGCGCCTGGAGCAGCGGCTGACCAGCCTCTCCCCCACGTTCACGACGGCGCAGGCACGTCAGATCCAGCTCTCCTCTCGTGATCTGGCGTCGCTGGTCGCGGCGGGAGAGATAGACGGACTGTCCCGGGGGGTCTACCGGCGGGCAGACGCACCAGAGACCGCGCACGCGGATCTGCTTGCCGTGTGCGCGCGGGTTCCGCGCGCCGTCGTGTGCGGTGAGTCCGCCCTGGCCCTGCATGAGCTGATCGACGACATCCCCGCAGCGGTACACGTAGCCGTGCCACGTGGTACACGCCGCCCCACGATTTCCTACCCGCCGACCGTGGTGGCGCAGTACGCCCCGGCGACCTTCGCCCTCGGCGTCGAACGATTCGAAGCAGCCCCGGGAGAGACCGTCCCCGTGTACAACGCCGCCCGCGGCGTCGTTGCTCCGATGCGCCACCGCAGGCGCATCGGAGAGACCCTCGCCCTGTCCGCACTCGGCCGCCATCTGCGCCGGGGCGGACGCCGCGATATCGGCGAACTCCAGGACGTCGCACGCGAGTTGGGTGCTCTCTCCGTCATCCGCCCTGCTGTTGAGGCGGTGCTCGCCTGATGGTCGACCCCGCGCGTGACACCACCGCCGGTCGCGTCTACAACGACCTGCGCAACCTGGCCCGCCGCACCAGCCGGTCCACGGACGAGATCATGGTCTAGTACGTCCTCGAACGGTTCCTCTACCGCTTGGCCACATCGCCTCTCGGCCGCTCGTTCCCCGGCACCGAAACCGAGATCGTCCACCGGATCGGGGCCATCGCCGCCACCGAGATCGACGACGGAGTCGTATTCGAACCCGAGACCTACGCATGACGAGTACGTGGGACCGGCCGAGCGATCGGCCTTGAAGATCCGACTCCCGTTAGGATTTCACGCGCTGTCGGCTACCTTGCACGTAACCCTCGACAGGAAGTCCCTGAAAAGTCCCTGACTTGACGCAGGCCGAACCCGACAGCACCAAAACCGCAGGTCAAAGCCATGATCAAAATTGGCCGACATGTCCGTCAAGTACAAGGAGACGGCTCGGGGCGGGTTGGCTGTGAACAGCATCGAGTGGTGAGGGGTGTGCCCTGACCAGCGCGTTCGTTTCCTTGAGCGCTGTCGGGGCCTTCCCTTCTTGCGGCAAGGTCAGTAAGAGCGACCGCCCAAGCCGTCCCCGTCGAAAGGGACCGGCACCGCAAGCACCGTTGCTCCGCTCGAACCCGAACTCCCGTTGCCGGAGCGCAAGTCGGGCACAGCACACACCAGTGCGCCAACTGATCACATCTGCCACTATGTGATGTCTTCTTCAACATCACCTGGGGCAAGGGTCATGCGGACTTCGGCAGCGCTCATATCCACGGCAGCCCTGGTGCTGACACTTGCCGCCTGCTCGGACGGATCAGGGGACTCCGGCAGCCCGGCGGACAGTGCCACGGCTTCCTCCTCGGCGGCCACCACAGCGCCCCCGGCCGACGCCGAGGCGATCCGCGCCTGTATGGACGACGTCCGCTCGCTCTTCAACGCGGACTGGTCGCCGACGACCCCGCCGGAGACCCGGCCGCCCGCCTGCGAGTCACTGTCCGTCACCGACTACGGCTACGCCTACCGGAGCTCCATGGATGAGCTCACCCAGGATGCGGAAGACGCTTACAACGACATCATCGAAAACGGCGGACTTCCCACCGCCGGAGGTTCGTGAGCGATCCCCGGTCCGTCGCCCGGTGCGGATCACCTCGATGCGTCTTCGGAGACTCCGGGTGAGTCGGTCTCCTCAGCGTTCGCTCCTGCCCGCCGTGCCACCGCGACGAAGTCCAGCTTCGCGCGCTGCAGTTCGTCCGGCCTTTCGTGGCGGCGCAGGCAGTCAACCAGGTGCTGGGCCGCCGCGGCGGCGTCGGGCGGGCCTTCCAGAAGCACCCCGCTCAGGGCACGTTGCAGCAGGACGTCGTCGTCGGCCTGCCCCCGCCCGTTCCGTTCGGTGAGGATCCGGGCGTCCGCGGCTCCGAGGAACTCCGCGTAGGTCTGACGGCGAAGGACGAACTCGCGGTGACCGGCCTCGGCCCGGAGCGTCATACGAACCGATTCGAGCAGTGCCTCCGCCTGGCGGTCGCCCGCGTGGCGTGCCGCCGCGGCCTGCCGGAGGCCTGCGCTGCGGGCGTACCAGCCGGTTACCACGCTGCCCGCGATCGCCGATCCCGCAGCGATCAGCGCGATTCCCCAGTCACTCATGCGGCCATCCTCGCGATCAGGCGCGGTATGCCACACCCCCTTGCCGAATGTGCGGCGTGGATCACTCCCGGTGGCCCCTGAACAGCGCGCGATAGGATCGGATCATGTCGCCCGACGACGCGAATGAACCCACCTCCACCTGGGGAAACAGCTGCGTCCGCCCCTCGGCCACCAGTAGGCTGGAGACTTCAAGCGACGGGCGACGGGCGACGGGCGACGGGCGACGGGCGACGGGCGACGGGCGACGGGCGACGGGCGAGCGGTTCTGTTCGCGGTGCGGTCCGCGGTTGCTCTGTATCGCCTGCTCGACGTTCTCCCCGTCTTCTCCGGTGACGACCGGATCACCCGCCTGTTCACCCTCGTTCCCGGGTCCGACTTCGGAGCCGACACCCTCTCCGCGATCGACGCCCTCGGAGGCCGTACGGTGCCGTGGAGCGAGGCGTGCGGTCGCACGTACGACCTGGTCGTCGCCGCGAGTCCCAAGGGCGAACTGCGGATGCTGCGCGGCCCGCGTGTCCTCCTGCCGCACGGCGCGGGCTTCAACAAGTCGATCCCCGGCGAGGGTTCGGCCGATTCGGCGTCCGGGCTGGACCCGGCGTATCTGCGACAGGCCGACCACGAGGACGCTCCGCTGGCGCTGCACGCCCTGGCCCATCCCGACCAGGTCGCCAGGCTGGCCGCCACGGACCCGCGAACCGCCCGGCACGCCAAGGTGATCGGCGATCTCACTCTGGAACGCGTCCTCGCCTCCGCGTCCCGACGTGACCACTACCGCGCGGCGTTGGGCACCGGGGCCCGCACTCTGATCGTCCTGGTCTCCACCTGGGGGGAGGAGTCCCTCCTCCGGCGACACCCGGGACTGCCCGCGCAGCTGGCGGACCAACTTCCCTACGACGAACACCAGTTGGCGCTCGTCGTCCACCCCAACGAGCGCAGCCTGCTGGGCACGTACGAACTGGCCGAACGTCTCGCACCGGCCCTCGACGCGGGCATGATCCTGCCGGACCCGCACGAGGAGTGGGCCTCCGTCCTGATCGCCGCCGACGCCCTGGTCACCGATCACGGATCCGCCGCCCTGTACTACTGCGCCGCCCAGGACCGGCCCCTCGTGAGCGTCCACCGAGGCGGCGGCGAACTGATCCCCAGCAGTCCGATGGGCGAACTCATCGGCCGAATACCTCAGTTGGGGCGTGCCGAGGACATCGCCGACGCACTGCGGGCGTATCGGCCGGGTCTCGGGCACGCCGCCGCCGAGGCCGCGTTCGCGCCTCCCGGCGATGCCGTGGACCGCCTGCGTTCAGAGATGTACGCCCTGCTCGGTCTCGTACCGCCTCCTCACCGAGTCACGCCCCGCTTGTTGCCTCTGCCCGCACCCGCCGTGCGTGTGCCCACAGCCTTCGACGTCCACGTCGAGACCGTCGCGACCGGCGTACGGATCACCCGGCACCCGGCCGGCACCGGACCGCCGGGCCACCACCTGGCCGTCGAGCACGGCGCCGCCGGTGAACAACTCGCCCGTTCCGCAGGCCTGTTGTACCGCCGTCCGCTGCCCGCGACCGCCACCCCCGTGGATCTGGCCTGGACCGCCGACGGATGGACCCGGCACGCCCTGTCCACCTACCCCGGCTGTCGTTCCGCCGCGGCGCTGCTGCCGTCCGGCGGGTGCCTGCTCAGAGTCCGCGGTCATGAGCAGACGTACGCCGTCCAGGTCGAACCTCGGCCTGAAGGAGGCCGGGTCGTACGGGTCGACCCGGCCGTCGCGCTGTCGGCCGTACACGCCCGGCTGCTCTCTCCTCAGCCCGTCTCCCAGGACAGCCGCATGATGCTGGACTGCCTCGTCGGAGAGCGGACCTTCCGCATCACCCTGCGTCCGGCCACCGACAGCGAAACATCCCAGGTGATCTAGACCAGGCCGTTGCGCCGCCGGAGGGTTCGGGCCGTCGTGCGGTGTGCCTCGGCCTCCGGCAAGTGGCCTTCCGCTGTGTCCAGTTCGGCGAGCGCGTCGTGGACACGGGCCAGATCGAAGCCCGCGCGCCTCCTGTCGGCCCGCCCGAGCGACTCCTGGTACAGGTCGCGGGCCTCGCCCGTCCGGCCGAGGCGGTGCAGGACACCGGCGAGGGCGAACGCCGAACGCCCGATCAGCCTCTCGCGCTTCTGCGCCACGAACCCTGCATGCGCCTCGGACAACAGATCACGCGCCGCCTCCAGGTCACCCACCTTCGCGCTCGCCTCGCCCATCCGGTAGGTCTGGAGCAGGGCGCCGTAGGTGTTGGGATTGGGGATCGCCCGGTGCATGTCGCGGGAGACGGCGAAGTCGGCCAGGGCCGCATTCCAGTCCCCCCGTGCGCCCTTGAGCATGCCCCGGTGCTCTACGGCCGACGCGGCCAGCTTGCGGTCACGTTCGGAGTCCCCCAGGAGACCGAGGGCGGCCGTCGCACCGTCGATCTGGTCCTGAGCCTCGCTCAGTTCCGCCGACTCCCACAGCGGTCTGGCGAGTTGGCAGCGCGTGCGGACCAGCCACGCCGCGTTCCCTCCGTGCCGGACCGCCGAGTCGACGGAGCGCCGGAAGACCTCGGTCACCTCGGACTGGTGGGGATGGTCCAGAGCATGCGTCCACACGGGCTCGGACAGGGCCACGACCTCGGTGTCCATCCCACGGGCGTGGGCCAGGCGCGAGCACGCGAACAGCACATGCCGTTCCTCGTCCAGCCAGTGGGCCGCACGTTCAGCGCGTTCGGACCGGATCTCATCGTTCTCGGTCGCCTTGGGATCCGGCAGCGGAGCGTCCGGCGCATCGGGAACAGGAGAGAAAAGATCCACCACGGTCAGTCGGCCGCCCGCGGTGTATCGGTCGGCCAGCTGAGCCTGTCGTACGAACCAGCGCAGCAGCCTCGCCTGGGCCTCGGCCACCTCGTCGTCCGTCAGCTCCCGGCGGGACCGGCGCAGGGCGTGTGCGCGCAGCGGGCCCAGCAGCCTCATCTGGCCGGCCTCGGTCAGGGACAGCAGCCGCAGGTCCAGTAATCCGGCGCGGTGCAGCTCGTCGAGGGCGTCCTGGCAGGCCTCCGGTCCCAGTCCCGACAGCGCGGTGGCGGAGTGGAGCGTGAACGTCTCGCCGGGATGGTGCGGAAGCAGTCGGTAGAGCAGGGCCGCCGGCCGGGACAGATCGGCGTAGGCCGTGTCCCAGAGGTGCTCCACGCCGGACACTCCCTTCTCGTCCAACTCCGCCCGGAGATCGGCGAGAAGACGGGAGAGCGGACGCAGCTGGTGCACACGTACCAACTGGCCCGCCACGTGCAGCGCCGCAGGCAGGCCGTCGCACAGCCGGACCACCGCCCGAGCCGCCTCCGGGTCGGCGGCCAGCCGACGGTCCGGGACGATCAGCTCCAGCAGCTCTGTCGCCGCCCGCTCGTCCAGTGGTGGCAACGCCAGATCCTCCACGGCGCCCGTTTCGAACTCGTGGAGCGGGCCGTGGCTCGTGACGATCACCACGCTGCCGCCCGACGCCGGGAGCAGGGGGACGATCTCCGAGGCGTAGCGCGCGTTGTCCAGCAGGAGGATCAGTTTCGCCTCGGAGGTCCTGTTCCAGTACTGGGTGCACCGGGCCGCGTACTGGGCCGCCACCCTGTCCGGCTCCACGTCGAGGGAGTTCAGCAACCGGGAGAGCACATCACCGGGGTCCAGTGTGCCGTCCACCCGGAAGTCGTCGAGGTCGACGGACAACACACCGTCGGGGAACGGGAAACGGGCGCACAGGGTACGGGCGATCCGGTTGGCCAGCTCCGTCTTGCCCAGACCCGTCGGCGCGCGCAGCCCCAGGACGGGCGGACGGGAGCGGCTCCGCCATTCCGTGACGGCGCGCAGGGCACGTTCCTGCTCCTCGTCACGGTTGACGAAGTTCAGCGGCTCCGGCGGAAGTTCGACCCTCACACGGCCCCCTCGATCACCCGCAGTGCCCTGCGCGCACTGCCCGACGATCATGCACTCTAGAGACTTTCCCCGCCCGCTGTCCGGTATCCCCGATCCCGAGACCGCGGTCGATGGTCAACGGACGTGCCCGGTCGAGAACCTCGCCGAGTTGCCGGGTAGGCCGGGAGGTCGGGTAGGGCAGGTGGGGACAGCCCTCGCGGATTCGAGGTGATGCACGTCACATGGAACCCGTCGGTGGCCGGATGGCAGAGGCAGGTATGGAACCACCCTTCCGGGCCCGCATTCGCGCGGGCGACGAGAACTCCTTCCGTGTGCTTTTCCAGGAGCACGGGCGGGCCGTGTACAACCACTGTTTCCGGCTGACCGGGGACTGGTCGGTCGCCGAGGACTGTGTCTCGCTGGTGTTCCTCGAAACCTGGCGGATGCGGGAGAAGGTCGAGCCGCACGGCGGCAGTCTGCTGCCGTGGCTGCTGGGGATCGCCACCAACGTGGTGCACCACCGCAGACGTACGGCCCGGCGGCACCGGGCCCTGATGGAACGTATGCCTCCGCCCGGCCTGTTGCCGGACTTCGCCGACGAGGTGGTCGGCCGGCTGGAGGACCAGGAGCGGATAGCCGCGGTGCGCAAGGCGCTTGACCAGTTGTCGCGGCCGGACCGCGAGGTGCTGGCGCTGTGCGTGTGGGCCGGGCTGGACTACGCCGCGACCGCCGAGGCGCTGGGGATACCGGTGGGCACCGTGCGTTCCCGGCTGTCCCGCGCGCGGCGAAGGCTGGAAAAGCTGGCGCTGAAGAATCTTGAGCAGGACCTGGAACCTGCGGCTGCGGAACGGCAGCAGACAGGTGACCGCCATGAGGCGGTCCGGCCGAGCAGTGGGAAGGGAGAGGGACCGTGGTGAGCAGGGACCGGGAGCAGGACGGAGACGTACGAGAGCTGCGCCGGCTGCTGGCCGTGCCGGCCGAACGGGACTTCCCCGAGGGCCGACGGGTTCAGCGGGAGGAACATCTGATGCGCAGTTGGCGGACGATGGCGGGACAGCGTACCGACGGGCGCGGGCGCCGGGTGGGGCAGCGGCTGGCGATGGGGCTGGCCGCGGCAGCGATCGCGGCGGGCGTGACGGTGGCGATGCCGGGCGGGTCGGAGAGCGGCACGGACAGCGGGAAGAAGGCAGAGAAGGGGACCGAGAAGACGACCGAGGCGGTGCCAGCCTCCTACGCGGTGCAGAAGAACTCGAACGGCACCCTGACCATCTACCTCAAGGAAGTCAGCATGTGGAGCGAGGGGGACGCCAAGCACTTCGAGGCGATGACGGCCAAGATCCGGGCAGCCGGTTTCACCGCGGTCGTCGAGAACTTCCACCCCGACAAGACCTGCCGGCAGAACCGGGGAGAAGTCATGAAGCCGGAGAAGACCGGTGACGGTGACTGGGACTACAGGTACGTGATGACACATGCGGACACGTATCTCGTCACGGTGAGAGCGCCGGTCGCCGATCGAAAGGGGTCCGGTACGACGCAGCCCACCTTCTACCAGGACAGGTTCATCAAGGGCCCGGTCAAGCCGTGCGACCCCTCGTGAGCCACCGCTGGAAGAACGCGTGAGCCACCCGTAGAAAACCCCGTGCGTGCCAATCGCATGTGCCTGCCGAATCACGTGTGCAAAGGTTGGGACTACACCAACTCCTGTCCCCCCACCCGCACTTCAGGGAGCACCGCATGCTGCGCGGCATCGACGTGAGCGCGTACCAGTCCGACGCCTACGACACGGACGGCCTCTCCTTCGTCTTCATCAAGGCGACGGAGGGCCGTACGTACGTCAACCCCAAGCTGACGGCCCAGACGAAGCGGGCCCGTGACGCCGGCTGCGTGGTCGGCTTCTACCACTTCCTGTGGCCCGGCAACCTGACCGCCCAGGCCGAGTACTTCGTCAGCCAGGCCCCGGAGCGGGGGAACGCCGACATCCTCGCCGTCGACTGGGAGACGACCGGCGACGGCACCCACGCGTCGAACGCGGAGAAGGACACCTTCATCCGCAAGCTGAAGGAGCTTCGGCCCGACTGCCGGGTCGTCCTCTACTGCAACCGGAACTACTGGCTGAACATCGACACGACGTCCTACGCGGGCGACGGACTGTGGATCGCCGACTACGTGACGGCCGGTGAGCCCCGTATCCAGGCGAAGTGGCTCTTCCACCAGTACACCGACGACCCGGTCGACACGAACGTCGGTGACTTCGCGACCAAGAAGGCGCTGCAGGAGTGGGCGGACTTCAAGTAGCGGGTTCATCGACTGACGGGTGACGGTCGACATATCCTCGGCACAGCCGTACACCTGACCGGGGGCGTCCCATGGCCGAGACGGGCACATCGTGAACGGCAGCCGCCGTCCGGCCACCTTCTGGGCGGCGCTGGCGCCCTCGGACCGGGACGCGCTGCTCCGGGTGGCGAGCCGGGTGTCGCTGCCCGCCGACGAGCAGTTCCTGGCGCAGGGCGAGGACTCCGACCATCTGGTCGTGCTGCTGCGCGGCTGGGTCAAGGTCGTCGCCCAGTCGCACGCCGGCTACCGTGCGCTGCTCGCCCTGCGCGGTCCCGGTGAACTCCTCGGTGAGCAGGCGGGGTTGGAGCGCACACGCCGCTCGGCCTCGCTGCTCACGGCGACGACGGTCGACCTGCTGCATCTGCCGGCCGCCCGCTTCCAGGCGCTGGCCCGGGCCAGCGCCGGAGTGTCGGCGGCGCTGGAGCAGACCTTGTCCGGGCGGCTGCGCGAGGCCGACGTCCAGCGCACCGGCATCACCGAACCGGTCCCGGTGCGTCTCGCCGCCCTCCTCCTCGACCTGGCCGAACGCTGCGGGCATCCCGACCCGGACGGCACCGGCATACGCATCACCCTGCCGCTCTCCCAGGACGACCTGGCGGGGCTGGTGCTCAGCTCACGCCGTACGGTGAGCCGGGTGCTGGAGCAATGGCGGGGCCGGGGCTGGATAGTGACGGGGCGTCAGGCACTGCTGATCCGGTCGGTGGACCAGTTGAAGGGGCAGGCGTTCGGCGGGTGAGCGTCAGCAGGAGGTGTAACTCACCCCTTCCTTGGGCGCCTTGAGGATGCGGTAGCCCTTCGTGTGGGTCAGCTGGTAGGTGATCGTCCAGTCGTCGCAGGTGTCGTCGGGGTTCGAGGCGGGGCCGTAGCCGGGGTCCTGGTGGCTGCGGAAACTCATCGTGGCGAGGGTGTACGTGCCGTCGCCCGACAGTCCGGTCAGGGCGATGTCGGACTCCCGCGTCGTGCTCATCTGCCGCGTCCAACCCTCCCTGCTCTTGGCCGAGTCGGTGTTCACCACCTTGGAGTGGGGGTCGTAGCGGCGTATCGCCTTGGCGTAGTCGCGTTCGTTGATCGCCCCGTAGAAGTGGGCGAACATCGTCGCCACCTCGCGCGCCTGCGGATCGTCGACGACCTGGGAGAAGTCGACGCTCGCTCCGGGGGCCTCCGCCCGGTCCTCCGCGACCGGTTCCGCCGAGGTCTCGGGCGGATCGGTGAGGCCGGGGCCCGACTTGACGCTCGCGTCCGACGACGAGCCGGACGAGGACTCGTCGGAGGGCGCGTCCCTGAGCGCCGGGACGTACCTCGCGGCGGCCAGCCCCACGCCCGCGATGATCAGCAGGGCCACGACCACGCCGATCGCACGGGCAGCCGCCGAGAGACCCGGGTAGGAGGGGCCGGGGGTTCGCTGCGGGGGCCTGTAGGGCGGTGTGTAGGGCGTGTACGGCGTCGGCTGTGTGGGCTGGGTGTGCTGGGTGTGCTGCTGAGGGGCCGGTTGCGGGATCTGGAACCCGGTGTTCGGCCGTGTCACCGGCCGCTGTTGAGGAGGCGTGACCGGCGGCCGGCGTCGCTGTGTCGGCGGAGGGGAAGGCGGAGGTGGAGGCGGTGGCGGCTTCTGCTTCCGGTGGGCTCGTGCCTGCTCCAGGGCCCGCAGCCACTCCGCCATCGGCGGGCGCGCGGCCGGATCGGAGGACCTGCTCTGTTCGGCGAGGTTCGCCAGGCCGGACGACACCGTCCGCAGCCCGCTGAGGTCGGTGCTCGTCTGGTGCCGGTTGAAGAGCCTGGTGGCGATCAGACCGAACTTGTACGTGTCCGAGGCCGGCGTCGCCTTCGCCGCCTCCGGCACCGCCCAGTCGTCCGTCTCCACCTGGGGCAGGACGTCCTTCCCGGCCAGCCGCATCGAGTCGCAGTCGATCAGCAGGCACTTGGGCGAGGGGTCCAGCATGAACAGGACGTTCTTCGGCGAGAGGTCGCCCACCCTCACCTGGTGCCGGTGCAGCCGGTTGAGGGTCGCCGCCAGGTCGATGAGCAGCCGCAACCGGCGCCCGTCGTCGACGTCCAGCCCGAGCAACCGCGTGAAGCCGTCGTCGTTGAGCAGGAACTCCATGCCCTGCGGCTTCACCTTGCCCAGCCGGGCGCTGTCGAGTTCGAACTCCTCGGTGATCCGCTGCATCAGGAACCCGGTCACGATCGTGCCGGGATTGGCGCGCGGCGACGGCTGCGTCGGGCGGACTCCGGTGTAGACGAGCGCGATCGGCCAGGTCAGCCGCTTGTCGAGGAAGGAGTGGTCGTAGCGGTTGCTCCGGCCCAACTCGTCGAAGAAACAGACCAGTTCGTAGAGCACCTCGGGGTCGCTGGACACCGTCAGCAGGTACTCCTTGTACGCGAGGTACTCACCGGCGAACCTCCCCGGCAGGTCGGGCACCGCGTACACGACGCCCTGTCCGCCGTCGCCCAGCCGGTGTGCCGCGAGGTCGCCGAGCCTGTCCCGCCCCACCCAGGAGATCGTCGTCGTCGTCAACTGGGGCCTCCTGGTGCGTCGTTCCACGGCCACAGGGCGATCAGCGTGCGGTCGTCGTCGTAGGTCTCGCGGGAGAAGTCGAGCAGGTGGGCGAAGCCCAACGGCGGTACGGGCTGCCGCAGTCCGTAGTAGAAGTGCCGGGCCACCGCCCCCGTCCCGTCGCCCAGCGGATCGCCGAAGCCGTCCGTGCCGACGAGCAGGACCGTGCCCGGTTCCAGGGCGAAGGAGAGCGGGCGGATCACTCCGGGTACGTAGGGCAGCGGCTCCACGGTCGAGGAGTACAGCCCGTCCGTCCCGGCCGCCTTGCCGCCCGCCAGCGGGTAGAAGCGGTCGTGCTTGATCTGCCAGGCACCCGAGTCGCCGATCGAGATCAGATGGACGAAGACGCCCTGTTCGGTGGGTGTCGCCGTCCCGGCCACCAGGGTGGTGGCGAGCAGTCCGGCCGTCTCCTCGGCGCCCGCGTCCGGTCGGCGCAGGATGCGGCGGGCCTGTTCGACGAGCTGCCAGTGGACGGTGGACAGCAGTTTCTCCCAGTCGGCGACGAACCCGCCGCCCTCGCCCCGCACCTGGGCGAGCATCTCGTCCACGGCGCTGCGGCAGGCCAGTTGGGAGCCGATGTGCGGCTGGCGCGCGCTGGAGACCCCGTCGGCGACGGCGAACACCACGGTCCCGGTCTCCTGGTCCCAGGCCGCCGCCGCGTCGTCCTCACGGGGCCGTCCCTCGTAACGGTGCTGGTAGCCCCGTACGGAGGCCAGTCGCAGGGCCATGACCCCGGTCTGCCAGCCGTCGCAGACGGTGTCCGGGCGGTACGACAGCCCGCGCGGCGGCACGGTCTCGAACCGCGGGACCGGCGCGCCCACGGCGATGGGCTGCCAGCGGTCGGCGGGTGCGTCCGTGCCCGCCTTGTCCTCCGTGGCGTCTTTACCGTCCCAACTCCAGTCCGCGCTCTGGTCCTTCTCCCGGGCTGTCCGCCGCACCGGCAGGGCGGGAGTCGGGCCGGGCGGGGGTACGGACGGTGTCTCCGACTCCGGCGGTGGCTCGCTCTGCCGTTTGCGGAATGGGGCCACGTCAGATCACATCGATCGCGACGGTGAAGCCTTCCGGCTTGTCGACCGTGAGCTGTGGGTTGGCCGAGCCGAGCGAACGGCCCGAGGCGATGATGCTCCTGGTGAGGGCGGTGCAGAACTTGGCGATGGCGTCGCCGACATCGACGCCCTTGTTCACGATGAACCCGAACTCCGGCTGCGTG
>Ga0307513_10008295_pt1 | contig 13311 bp, 11 predicted proteins | sample 15_EM_MG_FD_202174 | JGI IMG/M metagenome (GOLD analysis project Ga0307513, IMG submission 202174) | Populus trichocarpa ectomycorrhiza microbial communities from riparian zone in the Pacific Northwest, United States - 15_EM | ecosystem: Host-associated > Plants > Roots > Unclassified | place...
AACAGTGAACTGAGAAAGAGAGCTCCGAATTCGATGATCGCAAGAGAGTTGGATCAAATCGCTGCCACGATGAAATAGGGCAATTCAATTTTCTTTGTAATGATTTACATACCCCCTCACGTTATACCTTTTTTGTGTTGCTGTACTCAGCTGTTGGATTCAACGCCACAAATATGTTGAAAACTATGTGTGAGTGGTGTAGCCTCGAACAATTTCTTTCAGGTCGGCGAGATGTGAGGTGGAGAAACTCCTTGACTTTACTGATCAGTTCATATAATATGCATATGACGCCGTTCTCGCCCTAGCGAGAAGGGAAAATGGGACCACCAAATCGCCACCGAAAAGCCTCCGCCTGCTTTGCAAGCTCCTATGTAGGCCGCTGGTCCCTGCTTTCAAAGGCCTTTCTAGGCCTCCTGGTCGAGATTGGGTAAATATTGAACGTGTGTGAAAAGGTGTGATCATTTTCGGGGCACTGGCTTGAGAAGGAGACGGCCGACGTAGGTCTCCTTTTCCAAAACGACTGCTCCTTTTCCTATGTAGAGATGAAGTACAAGAATATGTATGTGGTTGTTACGTCTGACCAGAAGCGTAGATGATTTTGTTTCAAAAGGTAATGCAAAACTTCGAACTCGAGATCCTCGCACTGCGGCCGGCCGCTTTCTATTATAAAGTCTTGCGAAATGTCCCATGGCGATTCATTAATACCCTTTAAATTACGACAATGGCACCGGAACGTCTTTTTAAGCCTATTCAAGTTGGCGATGTCACTTTGGAAAACCGGATGGTAATGGCTGCTCTCGCCATTTATGTAATTGATATTCTTTTACCTCAGTTATAACATGGTAAATCGTCTCTAGAGAACGATGCTTAATGCGGGTGCCCCTTGAGCAAAAGCTTTCTGAATTGGTGAGCTCATTTCCTGTATCTTTTATGAATCCTTCTTGTTTATAAAGTATGGGGATAACTATTCTTTCTCTTAGCCGGTTTACGGGCCATCTATGTACCGTAAATGACCGTGGTGGAATTTTCAAACCATCCCAGACCGCTGCGTACCTGCATACGTTACAGCATGTCTGTTCCCCATCTTCACTCAAAAATCAGTATCTGGTGTACAATTAAATAAGCGGTCGAAGCCCGGCGAAACCGATGAGATACTTTTTACACAAGGTTGAAGTTTCGAGCACGCCGAATTGCCAAACGATCAGGAAAGAACAACAAAAACTCGAACCAGAAGGGTTTGAGGGCAAATGCAACCATTGATGGGAAGAGTAGCCCTAAGTGCAATCAATCAACTGCAAGAGTTAACTGCAGAGTGGAAAAGGCTCCCACTGGCAGCAGATCCACGCACTAAGTAGTAAAGTAGTAAGCACTGGCTATCCCGACACCGATGGAAGTTCCTAAGACAAATTTTGTGAGCTCAGTCGAACGCTTTTATTCTTTATCCTGGCCAACATTTGGCTCGAATAGGGTAACGATTTATAGCACGGTTCGGCAACAATATATAATTGGCGCCCGTAATTGTTATTTAACCAATATTTAACGGCACGCGATCAGTTGTCCGGTTTAGGGATGTAAATTTTTATTTACAAGGAATTTATGTATGTAACTTTAGATCTATCACCCTGCTTCTACGCACCAAGTTCTTACTCACCAACATCTGTAAAACTAGTTAGTCCCTGGCATCTGATCTGTCAGAGGTGTCGAGCGGGCAAAACACTTGTTCCGAGTTTGGAATTTGCGGGTTTGAAGGGCATCGTCTAATTTTCCCATACAAGGAAAACTAAGGAAAAATAACCGGTACGAAGGCCTCGATATCAAAATGACATGGGAAAGAGATGGGCAGCCGCTTCGCTGAGAAACATAATTCTCCCTGGTTGAAACACGAATCTTCCTAGACACCCTGGCGTAGGAGGCTCTTGTTGGCACTAATTGCCCAAGTTGCCTCGCCACTTACCCCAGCGATAATCCAAGCTCGGGTTCTATCAGGTTGAGGGTTTGTTGCTGCCTAAGCCTAGGGCTGTGATGACACTGAGTCATGTCATCGTGTTTACGCGATCAAATGTTGTAAGAAGCGGCATTAGACGGCGTCCTTGGGTTCGCTACTAACAGCGACCACGGCTTACAAACACTAACGAAGTTATCCGGATAACTCGAATTCAATAACTGCTGGACCGATATAAAAGCAAGGGATTATCGCGATGGAGGCCAACCAAGTCCTACTTTCTCTCTCAGTCAACACCTGTTTTCTTGTACACTCGAAATGTCCGCAAAAGCTCTCTTCGCACCTCTCCAGGTTGGGAGTCTCACCCTGAAGAATCGATTCGTGATGTCCGCGCTCACCAGGAATCGTGCCCCAAACACCTACCCAAGCGAGATCATGAAGGAGTATTATGTGCAACGCGTCCAGGGTGGCGTTGGTTTGATCGTCACCGAGGGCATTTTGATAACGCGTCAAGGGTGAATATGTCTTCGCGTTCATTTGCTCAGAATACAGGCTTACATTCCTTATTCTTATTTAGCACCGAATGGCCATATGCTCCCGGAATTTGGGATGAAAAACATGTCTCTGGCTGGAAGAATATTACCGACGCAGTCCACAACGCCGGAGGAAAGATTTACGCTCAAGTAAGTTAATCGTGTATTAAAATTGTTCATAGAAGCTGACAAGATTCTTCTTTGCAGTTGTGGCATGGTAAGGAAGACTTATTGAAAGGTTATATTATATCTGTCTGACCACGCCATCTCGTTAGTGGGTCGGGTTGCTCACCCAGAGGCCCCCGAGCAAATCCTCGCAGGAGAGGTAGGTTCCAAATATTCACGGTCATTCCAGTGCTGATGATTCTATCTTTGTAGCCTGTTTACGCGCCATCCGCGATCAGTGCCAGAGGTGGTAAATTCCGTCATCTGCCCGGCCAGCCTGGATATGTTACAGTAAGTTTGGTCTCTTTCTGCTCCATGAAAGTGTTAATACTAAATGATCAATAGCCAACCGCTGTCGAAGACCCATCTATCATCGTCCAGCAGTTCAAGAAAGCTGCAATCAACGCCAAGGAGGCCGGGTTTGACGGTGTTGAACGTACGGGACCTTCTTATCTTGTCTAGTTTGACTGATGACATTTATATTTTTCTCGTCTAGTCCATGGTGCCAATGGGTATCTCATCACCCAGTTCCTCGATAGTACCGCCAACCAGCGCACCGATAAATGGGGAGGAAGTTTTGAGAACCGCTCTCGATTCGGACTGGAAGTGTTGAAGGTATTGAAAGAAGTCTTTGGCCCAGACGTTGGCGTCAAACTCAGCCCCGCAGGAGGCTACAACGACGTTGGGTAAGTTTTCGGACATTTCCTTATCCCTGGTCTGCAGGCTGAGCTTCCCTTTTTATAGAATGCCGCTGCAGGAGACTCTAGATACCTACTCTTACTTCATCACCGAAGCCGACAAGTTAAACCTCGCGTACTTCACTCTCGTTCGCTACCACCCTTCTCAGGATGGTGAATACGATGGTACGTACTTACGACGCAAGAATCCTCCCGATTTAATTCTTAACCAAAATTATCAGGTGTGAAACGTGCGACACAGCACGACATCCTCGCGTCTTACCGTCCATATATCAAGAACGCGAAATTGATTCTCAACGCTGGTATCCTCCCCGAAGAGGGCGAGCAGCTCGTAGCATCTGGCAAGGTCGACGCGATTTGTATCGGGTTCAACTGGATCACGCACCCAGACTTGGCTAAACGTGTTGAGCACGGGAAGCCTCTCGACAATATTCCCGATATCAAACATCTGCAGACCAAGGCGGGCGACGAAGACTGGGCGAAAGGTTACACTGATTACCCCATTGCGGTATATTAATCTTTTGAAGATTCTATGAATTCTGCTGGATGCTCTACTCGTTCCTATTGTCTGCTTAATGGATTGTAGACAGGATTTTTTTTTTTTTCAATTCGAATGTGTCGTCTTTCAATATCAAGTAGTCAGCGATGAATTTATAAATTTGCCTTGAGTTGTCGAACAAACATCATGTCCTTTGGCCTGCGCAAGAGTTTGGGGGCGTGGTAAAAACAGGACTATGCTCTCACCGACATGACTGACGGACAATCGCAAACCCCCAAAGAGCCCTCAAAGAGATTTCTCAAGGCCCCTAAAAATTGGTTAAAGAAGACTCTTAGCCGGTCCACTTCCCCTCAGCCTTTGGCCTTTGGACAAGAGAATCGAGCTGGAGAATTATCTTCAGTTCAACACGCTATCGTATCGTCGGGCCGTCAATGGATAGACCCCGTCCTTGGCGCTTCACCTGCTCTAAGCCAGCAAGGTATTTTCCATACGTCGTTGTTCACTTTGATAAAGCGCTCAGCCCAGCACGCAGATCATCGCACCCCGGCCCAGTTATCAAGGTCGCAGCCATCCTCTTCAAGTTTAGGCCTTACTGGATCTGCAGTGACTCACGGTTCGAGACTTTGAAGGCGTATGGCGTCGTTAAACTCGTTAAATTGATGGGCGTTCATAGATCAAGACATCACCCTGACTGAGGATGTCGCTGCCTCGGTCAGTCCTCCTCAACCTCATGGTACGAGTACTCGACATTCATCGCCCAATCGGGGTAACATACTCACCGCCTAAAACGCTTCTCAAGGAACCGTCGGTGATCTTTCCGAGACAGAAATGCATCCAGAAAAATCGTCCAGTCGCGCTCTATCCACTGCGAAGGATATATGGAATTTCACGGAGATGCTTCTCAAGAGGCTACCGGATGCCGTGGATGCAAATCCAGCCAAGATAGCGTTCGGTATTGTAAAGATTGTCCTCCAGATAAAATATGTGGGTCGCCATTCTTCACACCATTGTCTGACTAACTATAGGTACCAGGAAGTGAAAGGGAATATAGACGCAGTCGAGCAACGGATCCTATCGACAGTGGATCAACTTCGCGTTGTGGAGGAAGCACTGGCTGGCTGGCAACCGGATAACGCGGAGGAAAAGGAAGGAACTGAATTATATAAAACGTAAGCATGCCATTTCCTCTGGGCTGAAATTGACAAGTAGACGACTGTGTAGGACTCTAGTAAAAGAGTGGACGAACTTAATCGAGCTCAAAAAGCAGTCGCTTATCCGAAAGATTGCAGTTCATGAGGAGGATAAAGGGAAGATCGCGGATATTTTCGAGCGTATCAATCGAGCTCGGGAGCAACTTGTGGTGCGTATTTGTGTGATTGTTGTCATTTTTCTATTCCATTGTTCATGCCATCTGTTTAGGTGGTGACTGGTCTCAGAGTCCACAAGACAGTACTTGCAATTCAGGAGGATGTTGCGGTGTGTAAATCCGCTATTTCCAATTCCGTTCCAAGCTCATTCTTTCAACAGAAATTACTGCTGGAACGGCTCGAAGCTTCACATGCTGCCGACCATAAGTGCGAACTGGAGGGTGAACAACGACAGCTGCTGCGTCGTGCAGTCTGCATGCCAGGAACCCGCGTCCGTATATTAGGCGACATTGCGAGATGGGCGAACGATACATCATCGGAAAGCCAGAGTGTCTACTGGCTCTCCGGTCAGGCTGGATCTGGGAAGAGCACCATCGCCTACACTATCGCCCGCCGTTTCGAGTTTGCTGGCGACGCAGACGACACGATCGTTTTAGGAGGCAACTTTTTCTGCTCACGCCAAATCAAGGAAACGAGATCAGCGACCCGCATCGTTCGAACCATTGTTTATCACCTCGCCCTCAAATCCAAAGCATTTGCAAATGCTTTGCATGCTTCTGGAAATTTTGACACCATCCATCACGGCGTTCGTTCTCAACTCCAGAGTCTCCTTATTGAACCTTGGAAGCAGGCTCAATCCGCCGACCCATCAAAGTCACTGCATTTCCTCGTGGTCATCGATGCCCTCGACGAGTTAGACGGACGGGATGGATCAGGGTTTCTGCGCGACTTGCTTGACAGCATCAACAAACACCGTTTAAAGGGTCTTAAGTTCTTTGCTACTAGTCGACCAGACCCGGATCTCGTCACCCATCTGGAGTCCTTCAAGGACAAGCAGTTGTATCGTCTTGGACAAGTGCCGATCGAGGAAGCCCAGACCGATATCACAACCTACTTGAACGCTAACCTCGGGCACTCCGTGGGTCGTCCAGAATTGGAGAAAATTGCAGCGCAGGCAGCTGGGTTGTTCATCTATGCCGCAACGGTTGTGAAGTATGTAGAAGGGTATGCATCAGTGGAGCATGAGGAGCGCCTGAGCACACTTTTTGTCGAAAATCCGGAGGAGACATTGCTTGACAGCTTATATCATCAAGTCCTTTTGGATGCTCAGCACCATTTCAAGAGTCGGCATTACCTCAGCCTCCTGCACACCTTTCTCTGCAGTGCGGAGCGTACATCAACATCCGTTGTCGCCGAACTTCTATTTCCTCCCAACAAGACCAACTCCCTTTCCCACACCGAAATCGCTGATGGTGTTCTCAAGAGCCTTCACGCTGTGCTCTATACTGAGAACGATAAAGTCCTCACATACCACAAATCCTTTACCGACTTCGTGTTTGACCAGAATCGGGCAAAGAAATTTTGGTGTGATCAAGCGAAACACCATCGCCTCCTCACCAACTCCTGCTTCCGTGTCATGGATGGATTGAAATTCAACATCGCGAACATCGAATCATCGTTCTTATTCGATCGTGACAATTTCGCACTTCCGAATGCAGTCAAGCAGAGCATCACCCCTGTCTTGAGTTACTCCTGCCGAAACTGGGATCACCATCTCTCAGCTGCTGCATCAACCGATTCAGGTGCCCTCTGTGATACCCTGTCGAAATTCCTTCAGCTTCGTGTACTTTTTTGGATTGAAGCCATGAACCTCCTGGATTCGCGCGGCCAGTGTGACCGAATGCTGCAAAGGGCACGTAAGTGGGTTCCAAATGTGAGTGAGATCTTAGCTGAATCCTTCGTAATTAACTGACCCTAATGTTTAGGACGACTTGACATTAAGGGAGGACTTCGCTGAGGCTGCATCTTTCGCATTGTATTTCAGCGGAAGTGAGGCAGCATTGTCAACGCCACACCTCTACATCTCTGCCCTTGCAACATGGCCGCGGGATTTGGGGCCGTGTCGGGGGTGGAGGAGGCACTTCCGTAGGATCCCAGGGTTCGCCAATGCGTCACTAGGTGACAGGCCATTAATGACTGTTGGGGTGGGAAGTTCAGTGAAGGCTGTCGCATTTTCGAGCGATAACAGGCTTATTGTCTCTGGCTCGGATGACAAATCGGTGCGGGTGTGGGATGCCTCGACGGGCGAGACACTGAAGGTGCTGAAGGGCCACACTGAATATGTCTTGTCAGTCGCATTTTCGAGCAATGACAGCCGTATCGTCTCTGGCTCGGCAGACACATCGGTGCGGGTGTGGGATGCCTCGACGGGCGAGGCGCTGAAGGTGCTGGAGGGCCACACTCGTCATGTCTGGTCAGTCGCATTTTCAAGCGATGACAGCCGTATCATCTCTGGCTCATTAGACAAATCGGTGCGGGTGTGGGATGCCTCGACGGGCGAGATGCTGAAGGTGCTGGAGGGCCACACTGACCATGTCAGCTCAGTCGCATTTTCAAGCGATGACAGCCGTATCGTCTCTGGCTCGTTCGACAAATCGGTGCGGGTGTGGGATGCCTCGACGGGCGAGACGCTGAAGGTGCTGGAGGGCCACGATGGCTATGTCTGGTCAGTCGCATTTTCAAGCGATGACAGTCGTATCGTCTCTGGCTTGTTCAACAAATCGGTGCGGGTGTGGGATGCCTCGACGGGCGAGACGCTGAAGGTGCTGGTGGGCCACACTGGCTATGTCAGGTCAGTCGCATTTTCAAGCGATGACAGCCGTATCGTCTCTGGCTCGGTAGACAAATCGGTGCGGGTGTGGGATGCCTCGACGGGCAAGACGCTGAAGGTACTGAAGGGCCACACTGGCTACGTCTGCTCAGTCGCATTTTCGAGCGATGACAGCCGTATCGTCTCTGGCTCGGATGACAAATCGGTGCGGGTGTGGGATGCCTCGGTGGGCAAGATGCTGGAGGCGCTGGAGGGCCACACTGACGATGTCATCTCAGTCGCATTTTCAAGCGATGACAGCCGTATCGTCTCTGGCTCGGATGACAAATCGGTGCGGGTGTGGGATGCCTCGACGGGCAAGACGCTGAAGGTACTGAAGGGCCACACTGACTACGTCAGGTCAGTCGCATTTTCGAGCGATGACAGCCGTATCGTCTCTGGCTCGGATGACAAATCGGTGCGGGTGTGGGATGCCTCGGTGGGCAAGATGCTGAAGGCGCTGGAGGGCCACACTGACGATGTCATCTCATTTTCAAGCGATGACAGCCATGTCGTCTCTGGCTCAGCAGACAAATCGGTGCGGGTGTGGGATGCCTTGACGGGTGAGACGCTGAAGGTGCTGGAGGGCCACAGTGGCGGTGTCTGGTCAGTCGCATTTTCAAGCGATGACAGCCGTATCGTCTCTGGCTCGTTCGACAAATCGGTGCGGGTGTGGGATGCCTCGACGGGTGAGACACTGAAGGTGCTGGAGGGCCACAGTGGCGGTGTCTTGTCAGTCGCATTTTCGAGCAATGACAGCCGTATCGTCTCTGGCTCGGCAGACAAATCGCTGCGGGTGTGGGATGCCTCGACGGGAGAGACGCTGAAGGTGCTGGAGGGCCACACTAACACTGTCAGGGCAGTCGCATTTTCGAACGATGACAGCCGTATCGTCTCTGCCTCGTTCGACAAATCGGTGCGGGTGTGGGATGCTTCGACGGGCGAGATGCTGAAGGGCCACACTGACTATGTCAGGTCAGTCGCATTTTCGAGCGATGACAGCCGTATCGTCTCCGGCTCGAAAGACAAATCGGTGCGGGTGTGGGATGCCTCGACGAGCAACACGCTGAAGATGCTGAACGCCTACACTGAACCAGCTGCATTTTCAGTCGATGGTAGACATGCCGCTGCTGACTCAAAGCATTTGTGGACATCCCTCAGGTATGTCCGGCAGAAGACCGTGGACTCATCTGGTTACCACAGGCACACCGGCTGGCTGCTCTCCCCACAAGGAGAACACCACCTCATGTTTGTGCCGCTTACAGCAGAGCTGCCTGACTCCTCCAATATTCTTACCTTACCGCAATCTTACGCTGCATCTGTTGATTTTACGTCTTCTACCCTTGGTTCTGAATGGTGCAACTGTTTTTCCTCGTAGGTTATTGTTCATCTCAATCACTTTCCTAGTTTTGTAACATCACCTTCACCGTACTAAGTACCAGATAATATGGCTAACCTGGTGCATAAGCCCTCTGATGTCTAACATCTACATAGCACTGACAGGCGGATTGATGACACTCGGTGATGTCATCGTGTTTATGCAATGTCATGCGATCGAACGCTCACAACCTACGAACACTGCAACGAAGTTGTTCGGATTACTCGAATTCTGGATCCAGTATTCCATTCTTGTTGGACCGATATAAAAGCAGGGAATTGTCGTGATGGAGGCCAACAAAGTCCTATTTTCTCTCTCCTCACTCAGCATCTGTGTCCTTTTAGACTCGAAATGTCCACAAAAGCTGTCTTCAGCTTGGAAGTACCACCTGAAGAACCGATTTGTGAATCTGATGTCCGCGCTTACCAGGAATCGTGCCCCAAACACCTACCCAAGTGAGAGTATTATGTGCAACGCGTCCAGGGTGGCGTTGGTTTGATCGTCGCCGAGGGCATTTTGATAACACGTCAAGGGTGAATATATCTTGGCGTTCATTTGCTCAGAATGCTGGCTCACATTCCTTATCAATTCCTTATTTTTATCAAGCACCAAATTACCATACACTCCTGGAATTTGAGATGAAAAGCAGGTCTCTGGCTGGAAGAATATTACCGTCGTAGTCCACCATGCCGGAGGAAAGATTTACGCTCAAGTAAGTTAATCGTGTATTAAAATGGTCCATAGAAGCTGACAAGATTCTTCTTTGCGGTTGTGGCATGGTAAGCAAAACTTATTGAAAGGTTATATTATATCTGTCTGACCACGCCATCTCGTTAGTGGGTCGGCTTTCTCACCCAGAGGCTCCCGAGCAAATCCTCGTAGGTTCGAAATCTCCAGCGCTGATGACTGTACCTTTGCAGCCTGTTTACTCGCCATCCGCGATCAGTGCCAGAGGTGGTAAATTCCGTCATCTGCCTGGTCAGCCTGGGTATAGACCGAGTCCCTGTAGCGCATGTGGAATAATCATGTTACAGTGGGAAGAATTTGGTGTCGCTATGGCATCCCTACATGCAGATAATTCACTGTAGCCTTGAATCGGGCCTGACTGCTGCCTCAGTAGGGTAGCGTCGACTCGAACCTGGAGAATGGGTCCTTCGGAAAACATGCTTCCAAGTTGTGCTGATACCCAGTCTAACACGGATTATAGTGCAGGCATCTTCCTGACGACCTTCCCTTCGTTCCGCGCGTGCACTCTGAGAGGGGAGAGTTCGCCCATCGCTCAGGTGGTGCACGCTTAGGCGTTGCCCAGTAGTAAATATCCCAATCTGGTTCGTCCAGGAGCTGATGAGAGGCGTGTTTAGCCACGAAAGTTTAAAAAAGAAGGGAGAATAGGAAGACAAAGATTTAAAAACAACATGTTACACACCTTGTCATACTCCCTCATCTCCTCGAGACTCATACGCGTCAACTGACCCCTCGCGAACGTGCTCAACAGTAAATCACTCTCCAGCGTCCCACGTTTCCTCGACTGATTCACCAATCGCGCTCTCAGCGTATCCTGCGACTCGTTTGGCCTCGGAAGGGGTGGGAGTGGGGTGACGTCGTTGGGTGTGGTTGTGGATGGGAGATGTTAGGGTATGTGGAAGGGGCCATGGGTCGGCGCGGAGGTGGCGGGTGGTGGGCAGCCAGGCGGGGTGATGCTTGGGACGAAAGGCGTTTTTTGTGAGTGTTCGAGAGAGTTGTCGTAGCATGTTTTATTTCAGTAAGAGAAAGAAGGTTATGTGGTGGACTACCCGGATTGCTCAGCCCGGTTAACTGGTCACATATAAAAGGTTCCGCGCTGAAGCTTGAATGGAGCGCCGTGCGTTACGCTGAGGAAATCGCAAAAAAAAGAACAGGGAGATTTTTCTCTCCTGTGACTCGGTAGTCGTACCACTTTCAAACCACCTCGCATCAAGAAATAATGAACCTCTCTTACATAAACTCAGGGATCGACATTCCGACAGAACTCGGAGAAGGAGGACATTCACTAAATACTGTACACATGGGTAGTCCATAAAAGCATAATATTTGGAATTCAAGTTTCTTCAAATTTGAAAGGCTGAACCACGCCGAGAATAGGTAGTTGCTTGGACACATCAAACTAAAATACGTGTGCGCCGCCTAAAATGCAAACAGAAATTCAGTCATCTATACCACCCCAAAGGAAGAATAAAGGGAAAGAATCCACATACCATCCACATAAACATCCGTCCCGGTAACAAACCTCCCTGCCTCACTACACAAAAATACCACTGCGCCGCTTAGTTCATCTGGCTCACCAATCCTCCCTAGCGGGGTTCTCCCCACCCATGCTTGAATTCCTGGTTTCGCACCCTCGAAAGAGGTCATGGGGGTGCGAATGAATCCGGGGCTAATGCTGTTCACCCGAATACCGTATTCAGCCCATTCGGCGGCGAGGGTGGTGGTCAGTTGGAGGACACCAGCTTTGGATACGGAGTACGCGGATTGATGTAAGGGAAAGAGGACATGTCGGGAAGCGACGGAGGCAACGAGGAGGATTGAGCCAGGGGTATGTTGGGCAATCATTTGTCTACGAGAATTTTTTAAAGTCATTTTTTTTGTTTTCGAAAGAGCTTGAAAAGAGGGTGGGTTTTGAGATCTTACGTACTTTGCCGCCGCCCTGGCACAGAGGAAGCTCCCTGTGACATTCACCTCGAACACGCGGTTCCACATTTCGAGGGACATATCTACCGCAGCGCTGCCTTGCGCGATACCAGCAAAACACAGAAGAACGTCCACACTGCCGAGTGTTCGGGCAGCCTTTGTCACTGCTTCATTAACCACGTCTTCTTTGGTCACATCGACGACTTCTTCCATAAATTTCACGGATGGAAATTCATCGTGGAGGGCTTGCAGAGCGCCCTTGGAGCCGTCGAGAGCCGAAGCGAGGTCGAAGATCGCTAGCCCTTGGACTCCGTGTTCAAGGAGGGCGCGAACAGCTTCTAGACCTAGGCCACCGGATCCGCCCGTCACTGTGGATGCATGCCATAACAGAGCATTGGTTTTTGATTTCTAGAAAAACGATAAAGGAGGGTTGATCGCATACTGACCGATGGCATTGCCGGCAATTGCGAACCTCTGCAGCGCACGTTCGGCAGGTGATTGGTTGTCCTTTTTGGAAAGTGGGGCGGTCAACGGGTTGGATTCAGTAGATAAGACAAAGTAGGGGCGTGAGAGGGCATTGGGCTGCGACATCGGTAAGTAGAAAAGGAAGAATGGGAAGCCCAGTTCAAGCAGGACTGGACCTTTTTAAATTGTAGCCCTGTGACAGCTTTTAGTGTACGAACCCACGGTATCTTCTCGCATCCTCATATAAGGCTAGTCGCCAGTCTAGGTCGAATATCAACGTCATGAGCCCCGCAATTAGACTGCTGCTGCATCAATGGCCGAACGCGAAGAGTCAGCGGACCATGGCAAGTGACTCGGGCGAAGTTATATCGCGTTGGAGAGACCGAGGATGTAACGTGAAAATCTCGCGATAAGGTGAACTGCTTGATCACTAGATGGTTAGTTCTTAAGTGAGATATATATGACATCAGTACCAAAAAAAAAAAGAGGCAGCTTGAGAGTGGATATTATCCTGTTCAGTAACAGGCTCGAGAGGGTCAACACCACTGGGAGTCGCGAGATTAGAATCGCTGCCAAGATGCACGAGATGTCAAGAGGGTTCGGTGCGTGGTGCCCCAAGACAGATTAACGTTTAACCTTGAACCCGACATGGCAGAAAGGATCACAAGAAAATCCCAGATATCAGCACTACTAGATACTGAGCAGAAGCAGCTTCCATGAAATTTGAGGTGCAGTGCACGCGAATCTTTGAACAGGGGAATGTGTGACAATAACATGTGACGGCAGTTTTCTGTCGGATACGGGATATGTCACAGGAAGTTTGGTCCCAAGTAATTTTCCTACCTTCATACATTGTCCAACAGGATGCTTTCTGGTAATTAAAAAGCCGAAATGTATATAATTTTTATGAGGAAGCCCACTATCTGACCTACCTCAAGATGGACATC
>Ga0307513_10008296_pt1 | contig 13309 bp, 7 predicted proteins | sample 15_EM_MG_FD_202174 | JGI IMG/M metagenome (GOLD analysis project Ga0307513, IMG submission 202174) | Populus trichocarpa ectomycorrhiza microbial communities from riparian zone in the Pacific Northwest, United States - 15_EM | ecosystem: Host-associated > Plants > Roots > Unclassified | place...
ATGAGGACGTCAAGCCAACTCAAGGAATTCAGAGCATTAGGAATAAGAGAATAGTATTAGACTTAGTTCACGATGCATCCGAGAACACAAGGCGACGTCTGATAGAGTCACGATTGGGTCAGGACGCAGCATGTATAGGGGGTAAGATCAGGAAGAAGTAGCGAGACGTCATGAATGGAGAGAGCAGGATCGTGTGATCCGGACGAGGGAGGCAGGAGCAGAAAAGATTGGGACGAGAGGTGGGAAGATGCACGAAGCCCTGACGTTCGGTGAGAAGGAACCGGCGTCAGGGCGGGAGAGTATTAGATCAGGCGGCGTCAGGGCGGGAGACCCTTAGATTAGGCGGTGTCAGGGCGGGAGACCCTTAGATCAGGCGGCGTCAGGGCGGGAGATCCTTAGATCAGGCGTCGCCAGGACGGAGTAGCGCAGCACCTGACGCATTCAGGACGCACAGGACGTAGGAGTCCGTGTCCTGATTGCGTCAGGACGGACGGCGCCAAGTAACACAAAGTCAGAATGCAACGTGGATCCGACGTTGCGTCCTGATTCGCGATTTGCGTTCGGGCGTCAGGTGCGTCAGACGCACAGAACGCACAGAACGCAGGGTATTATTTTTGCTGATGTAGAACATGTGAGAGTGTGAGGAAGAGGTCCGGAATAGTGGCTATGTAATCAGCGCGTCCGGATGGAGGGCGGGAGTATTGTGAGTCTGGAAGGCGTGACAAGAAGTAACTGGCGTCTGGAAGGATCAGGTAAATAGTCCAGAGGTTAGAACGAAGAGAGCAAGGGTATAGGTATCGGGACGGGGAAGGCGCATACAACAGACGCAAAGATGGGGTCAGGACAAGATGGCCTAGCGTTGTAAGGCCTCAGGACGCGCGGCGGGTAGATTGCGTTTCAGGACACTGTCAGGACGCAATGGAACGTTGAGCGAATCTTCCAGACGCGGCGTCGGATCCATGTCCCATCCAGAATGGGAGTTTACGTCCTGTGCCTCCTATGCGTCCTGTGCGTCTGACGCACCGGAAGTGCAATCGATTCTTTGCTGATGAAGGCAATCGGACTGCTCAGATATTCACTACTATTTTCACAAATAGTATGTCCTACCGGTAATTTCTTCGCCAGCTACATCTGGATGTGTGACAACCTCCTCCTATTAGTAGCATGTGAGTAGCCTACCGACACGTCAACTGTAGAGATAATATCCATTCGGACTCACTGGCCTGTACTGGCTATATCTATACAAGCTACGCAATCCATTGACAAACTACTTATCTATACTACGGTTCTAAACTGGACTACATACTCCCACAATGAGAAATATCTGGTTGTTTGACTGCATGGGTGCTACCTACAGCCAACCACCCGAGACCTTCCCAAATTATGACAAGACTTACACCTCAAGAGTCCACTAATAACCCATGGTAAGGCTACAGTTCACGGAATAGCCTAGGACTGGCATTGATGTGGTTGTTCTGAAAGCCTTGCCGCTTCTATGGTGAGTCCCAACCCTGATACAGTTAACTATACTACTACTCAGAGGTCAAAGTATTCCCTTTGGTGGTTCCTAAGCATTTACCAGGTGGCGCTCTAGGCGGCGGTCACCCTCACACCCCTTAGATATCCTGCGAACAGCTTTCAGTCGAATGGACTGCCACAACTCATGGGATGTTCTTGGACCATTCCTATTGCTCTCACTTTACTAGGCAGCACACAACTCCACAGCCGTACACTACCATCATGCCCTACCCATGCTGGGGCCAGAGGGGGGTGTTAGGAATACCCCCTCAAAGTTACAGGAGGTTGGGACCATTCCTGCTCTCTTAGTAGCCCATTTCATGACAGATGAAGGTATTCTATTAACCTCTAAGCGCCCTACTATAGGGGGATAACTTTCCCCTAAATCTGCTCTCGCCTTTGTCGGTCCAGGAAGGGTAACTAGGGTTCCTCAGTAGGCTAACTGGGACCCCTTGGTAGGGTTATGATGTTTCCAAGGTAGGGTAACTTCCCTCTTTCATTCCCATATTCTCTTCGGGAGTCTGTCTGACCACACATTATGTCACCCGAGAGACTAGTGCAAAGTTTACTATCTTTACTTAGCTTTATGCGAACATACTCTCTGAAAAATGCCCTGTCCAGCAGCGTAACAATCGCCTACCTGGGTTACCCTGTCTAACTCTATGTCACCAAGTCACTTTGGAGACACTTGTACCAACTCATGCCTACCTGTTGTATACTCCATATACTGGTCTACTCTCACTATGGTTACCTTGTGGTATACCATATGGGCTTGAGTCTAGTCCACTGTAGCTACCTTTCTATAGTCTGATTACAAAACTATTGTTCATTAAACTAAGTCAATATTGCAGAAAACAAGGCTCAAATACCCTCCACAGTCAATGGATAGATACTGTACTTCCTTCAATACAAAGCTCCATTACTGTATTCTCCACGGAGGAACAACAACTTTGATACTTAGCAGCTCTGAATTTCTCATGTTCTTCATAACATGTTTCTTCAGAAGTACTTACTTTACATATCACTCACAGGCACCAAATGAGTTGCATCTTCTCTGTGTCCCAATGTTTCTTATGCATACAGTCTACGAGAATGGGAATAGTAGGATATTTATTGTGGAAGTGAACCTCCTCAAGCATTAGATTAACCCTTTAGCACGATTGAATCTTTCTCTTTGTACTATTTAGAACCCAACTATTACTCAGCCAGAGCCTCCCACTGTGTCACTTCTAGTTTATTTTGTAGTACAGGTAGCTTCAGTAGGTCCAGAATTATGTTTTCATGATTATCTAATTACCTTTATCTCCTCCTTGCCACCGCCTCTCCCGTATTGGGAAACGCATCATCAATCCGGCCTGAGTACAGTATTTTACAAATCGCCTATACAGTCTCCCCTGTACCCACGGCGAACCTGGACTGGTGGCGAAAAGGCATTAATTACCAGTAATATTTCGTAACCCTAACCTCGATGATTCACTTTTTGCCCACGAAAATACCCCTGTTCGACACCGGTCCAGTTTCGCCGTGGGTACGGTGGAGACTGTACTTGGCAATTAAAAAAGTCTCCGGATGCTTTTGTGCCAAGACAGGTATTAATAAGTTCAGAGCGTCCGGAGACTTTTTAAATGGCCAAGTAGTCGGAAGGCGAATAACGGGAGCGAGTGACCAGGAGTGAAACGAGACAATAAATGCCAAGGCAAAGAGTAAGACTAACCAGAAGCGGGAAAAACCTTTCTTCAACAACACACACACACTCACGATGCTCTCCCAACTCAACTAACTAACATAACTAACGGGGAAGACAAAGTATATAAGAACAACAACAATATCTTCCTTCCATCTACCGAGTCCTATTCTTCCATTGAGCACCACGTACATCCACACTCCTCCACGCATGCCCGCTTCTATGCTGGCATTTCGATCTTCCACGCTCACCCCCGCTCTTTTGTGCACCTTCCCCCTCGTCTACGCAGGTCTCCCTCTCTTTTCCGTGCAAAACAATCATGCTAATAAAGGAAAGACAAAGAAAACTCCTCCAGGCTTTGTAGCCTACTCGCATCTGAATCCTCCTCACCGATCGGAGATGTATACGCGGAGGTTTGTCGAACGATAACGGTGCACGCTGCACCTAAGCCGAGCAGCATGAAAGAACTTGCTCCTAGAGAGCTTGTCTTCTTTGTCTGAACGATAACGGGGTACGATATGTGCGGGGACACCGGACTATGTATGTGGCCGGGGGTTAAGTGCGTGCCTGGTAGTTAGTATGGTGAGCAGCAGTCAAACATTTTCAACACAGTACCGCTGGGGCAGACGGATATGTTGTTGAAAACCAGTATTAGTTAAGCCTTCACTGTGAAAGAAAAGAAAAAGCCGACGCGCCCTACTTGCTTTCCCCCACTCTGAGCGATAGCGAAATCGGTGGGGAACCGACTATTATTGCTCAGAAGCCGGGGAAGTGGAGTACCAGTGCCAGTGCTTTTTCTGCTACTCGTACATTTTGTCCCCCTTTTCCTATTATTTCATTTGATTCTTTGCCCCCCAACTGCCCTCAAATATTTCATTTGTTTCTTTGCCCACCTGCCTTCATCTTATCCCCCGGTTCCAACAAGCGCCTTCCTAGCCTTCGATCATTTTTTGATCGAACCCCCCTCTTCATTGCAACATTGGCTTCAACCCTATCAAACCTCCGTTTCCTAGATTTAGGATGTGATAAAGCCGCAAGGTCTCATCTACCATATATAAATTGACTCTCTATCCCCCTTCACGACTATTCATCCACATTACTTCCTTCTCATCCCAAAGGCAAAATCCTCTCACTTGACCAGTTATACTTCTTATTCTTTCCAAGAACTTCCTATCTCTCAACATGGCAAATTTAAAAAGGTTTGAGCTATGATGGTTGAGAGTTTCTTGGGATTCTTATTCTTTTCTGCGTCTTCGGACGTGTCCTATATATACACAATCTTGTCTTTACAGAAAGAACCTTTCTTCCACAACATGCTCCGCTATTCTCTCCTATCTTCCCATACCATCCAACTCCTTAGAAGTTTCCCGAAACTTCTTTCCCCTATTTCCATCCATTTCGTCTCATCCTCTAACACTACTTCTTCAACCTTCTGTGATCCAGCACAGTCCTGATACCACCCATTGTTTCCAATCCTTCATAGTCTGATCCATATGCGTTCCAACTCCTGGTAAATCTCAACCACTAACCACGAGTCTTCCCTAGTGCCAATTCCTAAAACAACCTAAACGTTCCTCCTTAAGCTAACCTCTCAACTAAACATATCATTCCTCCGCAGATACCATACTAGCTCATAGTGCAACCGTTATCAAACCCGATTCCCCTCAGCCATGTCCCATCAGTGTTCCGACTATTGATCAGGTATTGAACCTTCGTGAATTTTAACAAAATTCCCTTCTTTCAGCTAGCTCATATAACGCTCTCCCCCACATCGATGCTATGAAGGACGTCGCAGCTCAAAATGCTGATGCCAGACATGTTCTCCTCAGAATCATCTCTTCATATAGACTCAATCGCCACTTCTCGATTCACCTCGTCCACAAACACTTCGATCTTGAAGAGGGACGAGTCATGGTCTACGAGACAGTTCGCGGGCCAACCCATCCAGACTTCATCCTTTGCAGTCCAAGAGTCCCAGAGAAATGTGAGAATCTCCATGGCCTCTACTTCCGTGCTCGTCCGGACGGGACGATGGCCGCATATGAGTACACCACAGACCCATGTGAGGATCTCTCCGAGCACACCGATTTCGTCGCTGAATTTGTTGCTGCGGTCTTGAGGCTTGGAGTCCAGGATATCTTCGCGTTGACCGGCAAGAAGCCAGAGACCAAACACTACACGGAATTCGAGATGTCTGACCTCAGCTCTACTATCCTGGTGAACAATCCCATGTGGCTCCCTGGACCCAGTGAGAGGTCTACCTCTACGGACTGGATCTCATCGGAAGGGGTCGATCCTCAACCCGCGGACGGCAACGGAAAAGGGCCTGGTATCATCACTCTGACCGACTGCACAAAGACCACATCCGGTGGGCACTACAACTTCACGTGTAGTGAGACTCGCAATGGCACGCATTACCAGAAGAGGATGGTGGTCTGGGATGAAGGAAAGGGTGGACAGCAGGAGCAGCTCACTCTCAACGGAGAGATTATTCCCATTGACTCCGAGCTCTTCGCGATCATCAGTAATGCTAGGCAGATGGTCAAACCCTTCTAATCGGCCAAGGCAAGTTTCTCCCAGTTGGATCAGGGTTTGTTCACTCTCTCACATTTGTATTAAAGGATTTTGAGACTCTAACTCGATACAAATAGATTATATCTTGTCCTCGGGATCACGGTTCAAGATTGGGATCGAGTTAGAGTGATTCTGTTTCTGCTGCGTATTCCTCTTGTGTCGGGTCTCTTAGTCTGTGTCATTCGTTGCCCGCCTCTGATTATACGCTTGTCTGTCTCGTGACGCATGTGGAAGATATTGACTTCCCCGTCATTGCTGGAGATAGTTATCGATTTAATTTCGATAATAAACTTCTTCTATTGCTCAGCCATTTCATATAACCTTTAGTAACTTGTGATACTACCATCAAACTCTACCTAATATTGATTGGAAAAAAAAGAAGGGAGGGTGCCATTACTGAGGTACAGAGCCGATATTAATCCCATATACTATCGGTGGTGAGAAGTTCAGGGCCCCCCAGGAGGCAAACTTTGGGCTACCTAGAGCTTAGAAAATATAAAGATATTTAAGCTCTGAGGTTGTTATATAAGATAAAGCGCTATCAGAAACCCAGTAGTAAAGTTTCATACAAGCCCGAGGCACTGGGTGTATAAGTTGACATTGAAGTTGAAGTTATTAATTAGCAGCAGCAGGAGATTCGCATGAAACTCATCTAAACCCACAAAACCTGTTTCCAAAACCGAAATGAGAGCACGAACATAGGGAAATAGCAAGTATAAAGGCTGGTAAGAAGTTCAATGATTCAAGGGTTCAAGTAGTAACTATAATGAACTAATTTCATCCATTTACTAGGGTTCCGAGCGTCTCTAACCTCTCCTACATTGCCCTCTTCTCCTCAACACGCCCCTTTGCTAGCCGTTCTTTTCTACTATGCGCGGCGTTGTGAAGTGGTTTGACATCGGAATGGGCCAGAAAGGAGCACATTTCGATGTCCCGTTTCGCGATCTCTCATCCGATATATGGCGGCTCTTGGCCTCTCAGGGCAGGAATTCGATAAGTAAGAAACTTAGGGAGCGCTTTGAGTCCGGCCGGATTGAAACTTTCAGATTGGATGTCAAGAGTGCCCAATAGCGTCCCAATATGAACACTCATCTGGACGGCGTGGAGGTTCGCATCTAGCACCTGTCGAACGTCCGTTGGAATACCATCGAGGATTGCTTCCCAAAAGCCCCGCTCTGCATCCTCAAATCCTTCCGGCATATGAAACTCGCCACCAGTGAACCTCCCGGCGAGGTTGTGGATTCTGCGACACCCCATGCCGAAAGGAAGGTCAGAAGAGAGTTCCCAATCGACAATCCCCGACACCTCACCATCCTCCCGAACCAGGATATTTACGTGGTTGAGGTCGGCGTGTGAGATAAACAGCGGAAGGATCTTGAGCTGATCTGAGTTGTCGAGGAGCCTTTGAATATCTTCTCGGAAGGGCTTGATTTGATTGGCCCGGGGCCGATTCTCCTCATCGATCATCGCGGATTGAAGCATCCTTAACCTGGGCACAATGGTTCCCTCGACGACGGCGGTGCTATCGTAGGCGACGAAGCCACGGGAGAGGATCCTGCCCAACGATTTGGCACATGTGACATTCAGTGCACGGCTACAGAACGCAGCACTTCTCAGCCAGGTTCGGCCTGGGATAAAGGTCATGTAATATGGCCAAATCTCTTGACGTTCGAGAGCTTCGTCCCTGATCTTCGCAATGTCGGGTACCACATCCCCAAGCGCCTGACGGGCACGTCGGAATATGTCGATGTCAAGAGGTTCAACTCGAAGCTGGACGATAATCTTCTGGCCAGATTCGAGAGTCACGATCGAGGTCCTGCTAAAGAATCCTTGGATATCCACACCTCGAGCTTTCGTGGCCCGGATATTGAGGTGGGACCGAGCGAGCTCTTTCGCCTTAGCGATCTGCTTCGCGCCCGTGTTCAAGGATGCCGGGAGATCGGAGTCGGAGTAGATAAACTTCGTCATAATAGCGACGTTGAGGGGAGAACGAGATCAAGAGACGCTGGATGGGATGGCGATCAGTGGTGGGATCGCTAAATGGATAGGAGAGAACCGTGATGGATTGTTGAGAGGAAAACCTACCAGTATTCCATCCCATGGACTGGTGAGACACGCAGATTGGGGACCTTCCATATAGTCTACGGTAGCTGGATGCTGTGGCTGAGTGGCTTTGCTAGACAAAAATTATGAAATATCGAGCTTTCATTGGTGGAAGGTGACTTAGCCACGGCCTAGACCTACCGTAAACGGAAGGTCCCCAATCTGCGTACAAGTACCATCCGTCTAGATGGCTCGAAGAATTGCAGGCAACATCATAACATAGTTAAGTTATGGGCGCGCTAAACCCCGCACTGGACCGCCGGGGCCGCTCGGAGATCCCGGGATGCTGATAACCACGCTGTCTAGAGAGGGTAACATGATTCACCCAGTGAACGATGGCGCAGGGTGAGCCACCAGCCCCCCCTCCAAACATAACGATTGAGTTCACCAACCCCAATATTCCAAACCAGAACCCCAATACCAGTCCGAGGGCTCTTTCTTCCTCCAGCTCTGCAAGTTCCGGGATTGTGCAGTGGGGGTTGCACCATAAGTTAGCGACAAAACACGAAAATTGTCGTTTTTGACTAGGCTGCCTCTAGCTTTAAAGGCTTAGGGGTACAACCGTGGAAGACCCAAATACTCGAGTACACACCCCGCCCAAGTACACAGTTCGCCTCTGATTGGCTGAATTTTAGATTTCCAAGGCTACGAGCCAATCAACGAAGACTGTGTATTTGGGGGGTAGTGTATTTGGGTGCGCTGCGATCGTATTCAAAAACTCGACTGTAGACTTGTATCAACATGTTGAGCAACGATGTGCCAATAATACACTCAGCTTGGGTACCCGAGTTATAATTTTCTTGAAACAAAAAGCTGCTCATCGCAATAACCACTTTCCCTCCAGCACTCTGCCTCAATGAAGGGGAAAAAAATTGAGATAAGGTAAAAACTGTCTCAAACAGGTATCATAGTAGAGATGACAGGCATTCAATGTTGTATTATAGCTCTCGTCCTATGGTCTTTTGGGGTCAGTTAGTTGTAGTCGCTTACCCAGTGTGACAGTTTACTTAGTGAAACACGTTAACCCTAACCTCTCTACTATAGATATAGGTCACTCACAAGCGCCACATTCATAGCTTATCAAACGGGAGGCCCGACCTCGGGAGCTCCTACACTGTCCCAAGGCGGAGCCCAACACAATGCCTTTGCACTGCCGTCTGATCTATGGATCAACAAGACTCCCGGTATGCGAGGGAGCCACCAAGGAAAATTGGATACCGGCTACCGGTTAATATCGAGTGATGCTCTATGACACGTACCTGACTAAAGAGGTGAACAGGGGTGAGTGGCCACGCATCCCACGTGCTTTAAATAACTCGCCCCAGCCAACTCAAACACACGTGGTGATGCAGGCACATCTCTCTTGCCAAAGGCCATTCAGATAATCCTAGTAACCATCACCAGATCCAGCACTAGGGGCGAAGACCGTGTGGTCAAGACCCATTCAACAAAAAAACGGAATACCCGACTCCTACCCTAACCTGCCACTAAACGGGCCGAACGTAGGTATAACGCTCGCCACTGCTCCCCCCCCCCCAACGGAATTTGTGAGGGGCGGGGGTTCGCCGTGGATACTCCTAAAGGCAGAGAACATCGTGAATCCCTACTATTTGGGTTACGGGAGATGCCGGGAGCCTCTGTAGCGAGATCCGAAGCATCACAATGTCTGTGAGAAAAAGGAAAAACTTGGCCGATAATTTATTTAAAGTTGTTGGGGCTTGTGCGTGCCCGCTCTGAGGCATAATAGCCTACCGCTAGTATTATAAGCGCGAGTTAGGGTTTTTGATAAAGTAATCCCCCGCCCGGTTATAGTATTATAATTATGGTGGTAGTTATTGCATTTAAATAAATGACAAAAGGCTTGAAAAAACAGCGCCCCCCTTGGTATAAGGTCCAGAAAGAAGTTATGAAGCAGTTATTTAAGGTCAGCCAACCAAATATATGCCTGCTTGTTCCGGCTAATGGTTCCCCACCCTTGTAAGTGCTTGTGAAAATCCTACCCTTAAAGGCTGCCCCCTACCCAAAGGAGTTGGTTCATTTCGCCACACTTTCTTTTGACCTCTTCGCGCGAGAACGAGTTTCACCAGATTATGTGTTAAGACAAGCCCGGCAGCGGGTGAATATACGCCATCGTCGTTGGGGCACCGGTCCCCAAAAGCTCCAGAATATAGAACGGCCTCTTTTAGGGGTGGAAATATTTCTCACATGTGTGCGTGCTATGATACTACCAGTAGCCCTGGCAAGCGGTCTGTCGTGATAGACTTGAGAAACAGTACGGTACTTCGGCGGTATTTCCCTTACTAGCAGCAAGTTCCGCAGAAAGTTGCGACACTCGATCTCACCAGAAAAACGAGTTTTCTGTGGCCAATTCGACGGGCAGTGGGGTCATTTCCTTGGGCCGTACGAAGATTCATGGAGGGAAGGAACCGTACTCGTACACTTGGAGAAGTCACGAAGGCAAAGAAGAAGGCACTGTCAATGATGATGAGGGGGGAAATGCAAACTGAGCAAGCGGGGAAAGAGAGGAAAAGCCTACGGGGGAAGGGAATGCAGATATAGGGTGGGTGGGTGAGACGAAGGGCACTACTAGCCAGCAAGGGGAAACGTGTGAAGTTAAAGGCATGAAGCGAGCATTGGAGTTTCCACTATAGAGTATGGTGAAGATGCAGCGCTCCCGTAGCCCTCTAGGTATGGTCATTTCTCAGTAGCTAGTAAGGCCTGCTCGAGATGGATTCTTCGAGAGACTAGTATGCCCAGGTCATCCATTGTATTATCCCTTCATAGCCCTCCATAAGAGTGATCACAGATGATAATGGTAATAACCAGGGTGGCAAAAAATGAACATAGAGGTATTGAAGTCAAGGGAGATATGAAGATTCAACTTTAGAGAAAAAAGATCAACCAAAGATACTGTCGTTGTCCTGTTCCACTCGCTTTTGGTTCTGGTTGGACAGCTTCTAATCACCAGACTATCACAACGCTCAACCGCTGACGGTTTAACTGTCCCCAATCAACCATTGCCTATTTCTCTACCTTCTCTTCCTTGTCTTGTGTCTCTCTCCTCCTGCTTCCCTTGTCTTTTTCCCCGGGTTATTTTCTCTTTTGTTGTTTCAATTAAAATGGGAAAACCCCCCACCCCCATATAATAGCCCTTGAATCATGAGGACCGGTAACAGTTCTCCCTATGTCGCGATCACCCACTAGATAATCCATAGTTGCCCCTCAGCGGATATGGAGGCGATTGCGTCTTCAACAGTACAGAGGGGGTGCTCGGCTAACCCATATCCTGCCACCCCTATCAGTGAATCCGAGTGGCCGGTCAACCCACTTTCGGGTCCGGACGGGTTTCTTTGCCCCCATCCGGATAACTATCCGGGACGGACGAGCGGGGACTGCAGATGTCTCGGGTTGGAGGGTTTCTCCAGTGACGGGCCATGCCCGGGGCGCCCGGCGCTAGAGTCCGGTGGGTGCCTATAGGGCCGCCAGGACGCTTGGGATCACTACCGTTAATATTATATCATACCGATCATACACCACCCGCCGGAACACCATTTGCATTTAACAATGCTCCACACCGTTCCAGCTCTTCCTCGTTCTCAAAACGTTGACGCAAGCATCAGGCTCCATCTGCTCTCCCAATTGAGGCTCGCAAACCCCTAGAATAAGAAGTATGCTGGGCGCTAGCATAGGAGAGGCTCCCTTGCCTACACAAGCCTATTGCACCGAACACTCTACCACCCATTCCATTCAAGGTACAGCACTTTTAACAACACCCCCAGAGGTGATCGTGGATACTCTGAAGAAGTCCGTCCCGTCCTGTCGAATAGTATGATAATATGATGGTCCCTTTCCTTACTTCGTCAACAGGGATATGCGCATAGGCTCGTGGGGAGAAAGCTTGAGTCGGTTCAAGTTCCTAAGGAGTATATGAACGGATGCAACAAGCACGTGCTGTGCAAGGGCCTAGAACTTGTGAAACCAGTACTCGAGTACTGCCCTTCAAACAAGATAGAGTTGCCGATCACTGCTACACTTGCATGGAATAACAGGAAAGGAACACTTTGAAAGCGCACAGTCTCTTCCCATACAGCTTCCAGTTCAAGGCAAGGCTTGTCGAGGGAAACGTGTCCAAACACCTGATAGGTCAGCGAGCTCTCAAGGATGGGCCTCCAGGAAATTTTCTAGGATGTGTGAGCTAACCTAATTATGTCTGGGGGGGATGGGGGGATTAACTTGGGCTTTGGCTCGCACTCCATCGCATAGAAAGCACCTCTTCTCTTGGGAATAGAACATCTCCCATCTCCTTTACACCTCTGGTAATTGAAATCTATTTCCTGTTTAGGAACGGCTCAACACTGCGAAAGATCGACAGTTTTCCGGAAAATCTGGTACACCTCTCCTCTACTCTCTTCTCCTTAATTGAGTTAGCTAGTATCCTACTACCATTAGCTAGCACCCTACTGACCCTCAAAACTCTCATCTGTCCATCGTTCTGCCTTCGCGCCCCTTCTAACTGACATCCCACTGACCTGGGTGAGCCAACCTTCTCTGCCTAAGAGTACCCTGCTACACCTTCTCCTCTTCCCACTCGCTTATTCCCTGTTGTTAAGCTCCATTTTTCTGCTATGTAGTGAATGGTACTACAATAAACTAATAGCAAATACCCAATAGCGGGGGAGGGTAAACAGTTTTGTGGTGGAGTGAAGCGGCGGGTTTAAGAAGCAACCCCTAACCGCCCTTAACCGATTAGTTGCTCACTAATCAAAACTGCCATATCATACTAATCCAGGAACAATCGCGGGCAGGGATATCCAACCAGGTATTATAGATAGCAGTAACCTCAACTGGAGCTCCCCCTTCCCCACCCACCATACACGACCATCTAAAGAGAGAGAGAAGGGGGGAAACCCTACCTTACCCAAGGTCTCCCCTACCCAACCCAACATCCCCAGCCTCCAGTGCACCCCCGTGCATATAACACCAGAGAATCTCTACTCTATATAGCATTCGGAATCTGCACCTGCTCCTTTTCCCCAAACCAATAGAGGCAGAGCAACTCATTTTCTACTTAAAAAAGGAAAGAGAAAAAAAAGTTATTTCATACCCACCAATCGCGGACCCCGCCCCTAGGTCCCCTAGGTGCGAGAAGGTCTAGAATCGGATGCTATCATACCACCTTCCATCTCCCAGTTCCTGTAAGGTTTCCACCCCACGCGATAGGTGAGAACTCCCCCCCCCCCCCCCGAGGGGAATTGAACTCCCGGGCTCCTGCCAAATTGCACAGGAGGTTTAATTGCTCCCCAACATAATAGCCACTACGCCCAGCTAGGTATTTTCACATGGTATCGCTACAAGAACAAATACTTATCCCCCTGTCGTTGGTTTGGGGGGGGGGGCGGGGGGGGCGGGGGGGGGGGGGGGGGTGGGGGA
>Ga0307513_10008297_pt1 | contig 13309 bp, 12 predicted proteins | sample 15_EM_MG_FD_202174 | JGI IMG/M metagenome (GOLD analysis project Ga0307513, IMG submission 202174) | Populus trichocarpa ectomycorrhiza microbial communities from riparian zone in the Pacific Northwest, United States - 15_EM | ecosystem: Host-associated > Plants > Roots > Unclassified | place...
GGCGGCGGCGCCCGCGCGGAAGCCAGCGAAAGCGCCGAAACGGGGTCAGAAAGGCCTAGAGGCGCGTCGGCCCTACCCGCACGCCGGCGTCAGCGCCACTTCTGCCAGCTTCGAAAAACAAGGCAGCCCTTCGACTGCCTTGTAAACGCGGATCACTTGTCCCGTCAGGGAGCCAGGCGGGGAACCTGGCCATGAGACGCGTAGTTGGAGTTAACCCTCCCCGGCCATCGTCAATCGGACAATCAACCGCACTTCGAGTCGCCGCAATTCAGGCAGGTCATGCACCCGTCCATCATGACGACGGCGGCGGTGCTGCACTTCGCGCACAGCTGCGCGCCTTCCGGAAAATGTGACTTCGCGAATGCATCGGTCTGCTTGGTGCGCTCCTCGAATTCTGCTTTCTTGTCGGCAATCAGCTTCTTCTCATTGTCACCGAGCTCTAACTTCTTGAGCAGGCCAATGGTCTGCAGGTGCTTCTCGATGACATAGCCCAGCTCGGCGATGATCGACGGCATGAACTTGCCGCCCGCCTGCCAGTACCCCCCCCGCGGATCAAACACTGCTTTCAGCTCATCGACCAGGAACGTGACGTCGCCGCCCTTGCGGAACACGGCGGAGATGATGCGCGTGAGCGCCACGATCCACTGGAAGTGATCGAGATTCTTGGAGTTGATGAACACCTCGAACGGGCGGCGCTGCTCGTACGGCGTGCCTTCGTTGAGGACGATGTCGTTGATGGTCACGTACATGGCGTGATCGGAGACCGGAGTCTTGATCTTGTAGGTAGAGCCCACGAGCATCTCGGGGCGCTGCACCTCTTCGGTCATGCGCACGACTTTCGAGGAACGTCCCTGCTTGTCGTGAGTCATCTCGACCGCGGGCTCGAACTTGGCGATGGCGGCGGCGACCGCGGTGGCGACCGCCGTCGCGGCGGCACCCTCGGCCGCTTTTTCAGCGGCCGCTTCACCGGCCTTCTGCACGCGGTACTTCGCGATTTTCTTGTCGATCTTGATGGCGCTCATGATGTGTCTCCGGCTAGAACTTGCCGTAATAGCCTTCCTTCAATGCGTCGTAGAGATTGGCGGCAGTGTGTTTCTCGCCGTCGTACTCGATCTCTTCGTCGCCCTTCACCGAGATTTCGGAGCCGTCCTCGAGCGTGAACACGTAGGTGGTGTTCTTGAGGTCGTCTTCCTTCACCAGCACGCCCTGGAACGCTTCCGGATTGAAGCGGAAAGTGGTGCAGCCCTTCAGATCCTTCTCGTGGGCGTACAGATAGATGTCTTTGAAGCTCTCGTATTTGTAATCCGTAGGCACGTTCGCAGTCTTGGAAATGGAGCTATCGACCCACCTCTGCGCCGCCGCCTGGATGTCGACGTGCTCTCGCGGCGTGATGTCATCCGCCGTTGTGAAATAGCCAGGCAGCTGTTCGGCCGGGCTCGTTGAGTTCGGCATCGCACGCGGATTGATGAGCTCGCGATAGGCGAGAAGCTCGAATGAGAAGACATCCACTTTCTCCTTGCTCTTCTTGCCGGGCCGGATGACGTTGCGGAAGTAGTGATGCGCGAACGACGGCTCGATGCCGTTGCTCGCGTTGTTGGCGAGCGAAAGCGAAATGGTGCCGGTGGGCGCGATCGAGGTGTGGTGCGTGAAACGCGCGCCGACGTTGGCGAGCTGGTCGACGAGCCACGGCGCCGTTTCGGCCACGCGCTGCATGTACTTGCTGTAGCGCGCATGCAGGATGCGGCCGGGAATGAGGTCACCGATCTTCCAGCCGTCCTTGGTCATCTCCGGACGCTTGCGCAGCATCTCGGCGGTGACGATGAACTCTTCTTTCATGATGGGCGCCGGGCCCTTCTCTTTGGCGAGTTCGAGTGCCGCTTCCCAGCCGGCCACGGCCATCTCACGCGACACGTCCTCGGTGAACTTCACCGAATCTTCCGCGCCGTATTTCATGCCGAGGCAGGTGATGGTGCTACCGAGGCCCAGGAAGCCCATGCCGTGGCGCCGCTTGCTCAGGAGTTCCCTGCGCTGCTGCTCGAGCGGCAGGCCATTGATCTCGCACACGTTGTCGAGCATGCGCGTGAACACCTTCACGACTTCGCGGTATTCGTTCCAGTCGAACTCCGCAAAGTCCGTGAACGCGTTCTTCACGAAGCGCGTGAGGTTCACCGAGCCGAGGAGGCAGGACCCATACGGCGGCAGCGGCTGCTCTCCGCAGTTGTGCGCGTGGAATCCGTTGGCATCGAATTCGTTGATGCCGGGAATCTGCACGTCGTACACGTCTTCCATGCCGTCGGCATTGACGCTCTCGATGGTGACCACGAAGCGCTCGCGATTGAGCGTGCGTTTGTAGCTGCCCAACAGGCGCGAGAGCCGCGCGCGCTTGACGGTATCGGAGAAACCGATGAGCTCGGCGAAGCGCGCCACGTTTTCGCCGGTGATGACCAGTTCGTGCTGCGCGCGCTCGTACATGCTCGAAGCGATGCCGAGACGCAGCAGCATGCGCTGCGCACCTTCGAGCAGGCCCAGGTCGGACTCCGCGAGGCGCACCGACACGCCCTTCAACTGATTGCCCTGCACGCTGCCGTCGGTATCGAACAGGCCACGCAGGAAGCCACGGTAGAAGCCGCTCGAACCGCGCTCGATGGCCGGGGTGACGGTCTGTCGCCCCGGGCGCAGGCCAAGCTCGCGAGCGAGTTCGGTGATGGCGCCCATGCCAAGGCGGAATTCGCCGCGCCCGGAACCTTGGTGCCAGCCGGAGAAGTCGGCGCGATGGTTGAAGCACCGCGCGGCGTCGAGCGCCGCGGCCATCACGGAATGCGGACCGCCCACGTCGATGTCGCTGTTGCCCACGGCCGGACGAGCCCAGATCGAGAGTTCCGCACGCTCTTCGGAGATCGTGCCGTCGCCGACCAGCAGGCCCATGAGATAGCCCTCATTCGTGCCCCAGTCTTTCGAATGCGCATCGCCCGCCCACACGGCCGCACGTCGATGATCCTGCAGCAGTACCTTGTCGCCCGCCTTCAGATCGCCGGCGGCGCACCACTCGGTGACCACGCGGAAACGCGTCAGCGTGGAAATTCGGCGCACGCGATGATCGGACGTGAGGCGCAGCGAGTGGCCTTCTTCCGTCGCGAGCTTCACCAGCGGCTTCAGCGCCGTGCGGAAGAAGCCTTCCGGGGTGCTGGCGTGATCGACTCCGGCAACGCGCGCATTGAACGATTTGCCGATGAGCTCGGCCACCTGGCGCGGGCCTTCCCCGGTCTGAACCCAGGTATCGGCGGGCACGCAGGGGTTGGTGGCGCGAATGTTTTCGCACCACCAGTTGTTGTTCATTTCATTGACGCGGTCGATGAGGATGAAGCCCGGCTCGGCGAAGTCGTAGGTGGACGTCATGATGACGTCCCACATGCGGCGCGCCGGCAGAGTCTTGTAGATCTTGCAGCACACCAGCCCGTCTTCGCGCGTGACATAGCCCTTCGTGGTCGGCCACTCGCGCCACAGGTATTTCGTCAGGTCGTCGAGTTTGTGCTCGGCCGGGTCGTACTCTTTCGTGAGCAGCGGGAAGGCCAGATTCCAGTCCGTATCCGCGCGCACCGCTTTCATGAAGTCGTCGGTGACCAGCAGCGACAGATTGAACTGGCGCAGGCGGCCGTTCTCGCGCTTGGCGCGGATGAACTCCAGAGCGTCCGGGTGGCCGACGTCGAACGTGCCCATCTGCGCGCCCCGGCGGCCGCCGGCCGACGAAACGGTGAAACACATCTTGTCGTAGATATCCATGAACGACAGCGGTCCGCTGGTGTACGCGCCGGCGCCCGAGACGTACGCGCCGCGCGGGCGCAGCGTGGAGAATTCGTAACCGATACCGCAGCCGGCTTTGAGCGTGAGCCCGGCTTCGTGCACCTTATTGAGGATGTCGTCCATCGAGTCGCCGATGGTTCCGGACACCGTGCAGTTGATGGTGGACGTGGCCGGCTTGTGCTCGAGCGCGCCGGCGTTGGAGGTCACGCGGCCGGCCGGAATGGCGCCGCGGCGCAACGCCCAGACGAAGCGCTCGTACCACTGCTCGCGAATCGGCTCATTTTCGACATCCGCCAGAGCGCGTGCGACGCGCTTGTAGGTGTCGTCCATGGTCTTGTCGACGGGCGTCCCGTCTTTGGCGGACAAGCGATATTTCTTGTCCCAGATATCGAGCGACGCTTCCTGGAAAGGAATCGCATCGACGTCTTTATGATCGAGTTTGACCACGCTATTCATGGATGGGTACCACTCCCCCGAAGTTTCCGGACTGTTTTCCCGCCAAACGCCATGAACCTTCGGAAAAGAACGGCCGAAACCCCCAAGTTTTGGAGGTTGCACGCGTCTTTATATGGAGCGACTGCTGTCAGACAGCCGCCATTCCTCTCCCCGGCTCCCCAACCCACCCAGATGTCGCGACACAACATCTTGTGTTGGGGTCGAGAGAGTAGATACGTGAAAACGGCGCGTCAAGAAACATCGTTGTCATAATTGAGGTCCGATTTGTCCAAGCATTTTCAATAAGTTGCAATGTTTTGTGCCGCAGGAATCGCCTGTCAAGGCGCGACTTTTTAACAGATGCAGGAATCGGGCCGAACACAAGATTTTGTGTCCACCCCCTACCCACTCCTTAGTCACAGCTCATCCACAGGTTGTTGGAAATCGGGGGGCCCGGAGCCGGCCGCAGCCGACGCACAGTCGTTCCAATCATCGCGATTTCAAGCCACTTGAACGAGCCATTACAGCGTCCACAACCTGCCACACGACACCGGGATGGTCCCGGTAGTTAGTTAAGGAGTTAGACATGACTGTTGTGCGTTACGCGCCCTGGGCGCTGATCAACCGGTTGCAGGAGGCCGCTGCCCGCGACGCGTCCTGGACGCCGGCGGTCGATATCCACGAGGAGGCCGGACGATTCATCGTGCGCGCCGACCTGCCGGGCGTGAAGCCCGCGGACATCAATGTGACGGCGGAGAAAGGCGTGCTCACCCTGCGTGGTGAACGCAGCTTCGAGAAGCGAGAAGCGGACGATCACTACTCGCGCGTGGAGCGCGTCAGCGGCAAGTTCGTGCGCAACTTTACGCTGCCGGAGAACGTGGCCAGCGAGCAGATCACCGCGCAGTTCAAGGACGGCGTTCTCGAGCTCACCATCCCCAAGGTGGCGAAGGCCGAGCCGCGCCGAATCGAAGTTCTGGCCGCCTGAAGCCAATGCAGCGACCGCTCCCGTCGGGAGCGGTCGCGATTTCACGGGGTTGCGGCCCCCATCACGCGCTCTGTGCGCGCCGGCTCAGCGCTCCGCCCTTTTCGGCGATGCGTTGCATGAGCCCGTTCCAGGATTTCACGAACGCTGCGGCGCCCTCGCGCTGCAATTGTTCCGCGATCGCCTCCACGTCGATGCCAGCCGCGGCGAATTCCGCGAGAGTCTTTTCGGCATCACCGCCATCGGCATCCATCACGCCCGTTATTTTCCCGTGATCGCCCACTGCGAGCAGGGTCTTCTCCGGCAGGGTATCGATGGTGTCGGGCGCGGCGAGCGCATCGACGTACAGCGTATCCGGCGCCGCGGGATCTTTCGTGCCCGTGCTCGCCCACAAGAGGCGCTGCGGCATCGCGCCCGCCTCGCTCAGCTTGCGCCACCGGGGGGATGCGAGGAGCTCGCGATACGCGCGATAGGTGCGCTGCCCGATCGCGATGCCGAGCCGGTTGCGCAGGTGCTTTGGCGCCGTATCGATGGCCTTGTCCCAGCGGCTGACGAATACGGACGCCACGGAGGTGACGCGCGGATCGCGTCCGGCGGAGATACGCCGTTCGATGCCACGTAGATAGGCCTCGGCGGCCGCGAGGTATTGCTCGCGTGAAAACAGCAGTGTCACGTTGATGGGCACGCCGCGGTAGATGGATTCCTCGATCGCCGGCAAGCCCTGGGGCGTGCCCGGAATCTTGATGAAGAGGTTCGTGCGCCCCGCCTCCTGGTAGATGCGTTCGGCGGCGGCGATGGATCCCCGGGTGTCGGCCGCCAGCAACGGCGAGAGCTCGAGCGATACCCAGCCGTCAACGCCCCGCGTGGCCTCGTGCACCGGACGGAAGAGATCGGCGGCACGCCGCAAGTCCGTCATTTCGAGATCAAGAAAGATCGCATCGCCTGATTTCCCGAGACCCGTGAGCCGGGCGATGTCCGCGTCGTATGCGCTGCCCGTGCTGATCGCGCCTTCGAAAATCGTCGGGTTCGACGTAAGCCCCGTGACGCCAAAGTCACGGATGAATTGCGCGAGCCGGCCGCTATCGAGCAGATCGCGACTGATCTGATCGAGCCACAGGCTTTGTCCGACGGACCGCAACTGCTGGATGGTGGCCATGGGTATCTCCTTTACCGAGGAGTCCATATGACCAGCCCGAACCGCAATCATTCCATCGCGGATGCGATCAGGCTTGCGGGCGGCCGCCGAGGACGCGCGATGGCAGCAGGACGATGGCCCGCAGCAGCTCGAACACGCCTTCCACGGCAATGCCCAACAGCCGGAATGGCAGGGATATCAGCCAGACGACCGGCCACAGAAGGAGCGCCAGCAGGGCGAGCGGCCAACAAATGACAAACAACAGGGCCCACAAGAGAAAACTGATCATCGTTTGAGTATCCTCGTCCACATGTCCAATCGCGTAAAAAACCTTCGAATCGCCTTTATATACGCGCTGGCGACGCTGCCGGTTGCAAGCCACGCCGCACTTCCCGCCGCCATCGGCGAAACCCCGATGCCGACGCTCGCGCCCATGATCAAGCGCGTCTCGCCAGCAGTCGTCAACATCGCCACCCGCGGCACCATCCGCGAACGCTCACCCCAGAATCCGCTGCTCGAGGACCCCTTCTTCCGCCGGTTCTTCGACATCCCCGACATGGGTCCCCGCGAGCGCCAGTTCCAGAGCGCGGGCTCCGGTGTCATCTTTGATGCAAAAAACGGCTACATAGTTACAAACGCCCATGTGGTTGATAACGCGACGGAAATCACCGTAACGCTGCAGGACGGCCGAGATTTGACCGCCACGGTGGTCGGCAGCGATGTGCCTTCCGACGTCGCCGTGCTCAAAGTGCCGTCGGAAAGTCTCATCCAGGTGGCGCTCGGTGATTCAACGCGGCTCGAAGTCGGCGACTTCGTGGTGGCCATCGGCAATCCGTTCGGCCTGCAGCACACCGTCACCTCCGGCATCGTCAGCGGCCTTGGCCGCTCCGGCATCAATCCGGATGGCTACGAAGATTTCATCCAGACCGACGCATCGATCAACCCCGGCAATTCCGGCGGCGCCCTCGTAAACCTGCGCGGTGAGCTCGTCGGCATCAACAGCGCCATCCTTTCGCGCAGCGGCGGCAACATCGGCATCGGCTTCGCCATCCCGGTCAACATGGCGCGCAGCATCATGGATCAGCTGCTCAAGTACGGCTCGGTCAAGCGCGGCTTGCTAGTCGTGAACATCTATTCGCTGACGCCAGACATGGCCAAGTCACTCAACATCGCCAACATCCAGGGCGTGCTGGTCTCGCAGGTCACCGAGGGTTCGGCGGCGGACAAAGCCGGGGTCAAGGCCGGCGACGTCATCACCAGCATCAACGGCCAGTCCATCAAGTCGAACAGCGAATTGCGCAACGCCATCGGGCTCTCGCGCGTCGGCGACAAGCTCGACGTGGCATTGATCCGCGACCGCAAGCCGCTACACGTGACGGCCGTAATAACCGAGCTGCCGGTGTCGCCGATCGCGGGAACCCCGCTCGGGCGTTCCAGCGCCGCGCCGGACTCGAATCCTGTCCATCCCGGCCTCGACGGCGCCACGCTCGCGGACGCCGCCGATGGCGGCGTGGAGGTCCGCGCGGTGGAGCCCCGCAGTGTCGCCGCGGGCTCGTTCCGCAAAGGCGATCGCATCGAAGGCGCCAACCGCCAGACCATCGCCAATCTCAAGGAACTGCGCGAAGTGGCCAAGCGCGGCGGCGCACTGGTGCTCAAGATTCGCCGCGGCAACGCGATGGTGCTGGTGCCCCTCAGGGCCCCCTGACTTCGTCCTAGAGCGCCTTGGTGGGCATGGTGCGATCCGCCAGATCCACGGGAAACACGGCGAACACCGATCGCAGGCGCTGAAATCCCCGGTCATGCTGCGAAAGATCGCGCGATGCGAGACGCAGATATTTTCGCAGGTGCGGATTCAGATGCCGGTCCACCGATTCCGGCGGCATCTTGCGCAGCAGGCAGAACATCGCCAGCGCATGCGCGAACTCGCCTTCATTGAGCTGGTGGCTCTCGCCGCGGAACGCGGAATTCGCCATGAACAATCCGAATCCCATGAACACCGCGGCAATCTCGATGGCCGGTTCGCGCAGCGGCGCACCTCCGGGCGGTACCTCTTCGAAAGTGTCCACCAGGTAACGCGCGAACTCGTGCGCGAACAGGGCCACGAGCGAATTCGGTTCGAGGGAATCCGGCTTGTAGGTGATCACTGGAATACCGTCCGGGGGCAAGGGCGCGGCGCGTGGCTCCTGGGATTGCGCTTCCACAGTGCACGGCCAATCCGCCATGCCGGCGTGATCGCGCACGCGCCGAAACAGCGCCGCGACGCCCGCGTGACCGCTCATGCCGCAATCGGGAAAATGCTCTTCGATCGGCAGCACCAGCGTGGTGTCGAGAAATTTCGGGTACCCGCCACAGTTGCGCAGCAGCCAGGCGAACGTGTCGAACTGCCACTCGCGACGTGATGCATCGAGAAAGGGTTTCGGCCGTGCCCGGAACGGATTGCGCATTCGATTGAGACCTCGCGACCGATGATGACGCGCGCGATACCCACCTGCACGTCAATTGAATGACGTGACATAAGCCAAGGAAAGACTTCGCTCAGGGCGCTGGTGGACTGATTGCGCCGGCCGAACTACACAGGCGCGCGCGACGCTCCTCGCGCGAGAGTTTCGCGAGCGCGCGTGCCGCGGCGTAGAAGCGCGGCAGATCGTGCTGTTCGTCGGCCAACAGCTTCTCGAATCCGGGTACGCACTCGTAGTAGGTGGCGAGCGATGCCAGGCGCGCGTTGTTAGGCTTGCCGTCGAGCTCGAATGCGAGACCGGACTGGGTGCCATAGCGTTCATCGAGCGCGCGGAGTTCTTTCACGAGCCGCGCGAATACTTCCGCCTTGCGGCTGCGCATCAGGTCTGGCGGCAGCGCCGTGCCGTAGAGCAGCGTCAATTCGTGGCGGAATCGCCCCACCAGTGCAACGCCTTCCGTCTGCCGCGCGCGCCGTTTCAGGTACTTTGAAAGATCCGCTTCACGACCGCGAAACTTGAGCCAGCGCGCCAAGCCCTCCTGCTCGACCGTGACGGCAAAGGCTTCATTGAACGAACTGTCGTCGGGGATGTAGACGAGCTGGTGCGAGAGTTCATGAAACATGATGGAGGCGAGCTCGTCATCGCCGTAAGTCATCATGGTATTGAGAATGGGATCGTTGAATTTTCCGAGCGTGGAGTAGGCCGGAACGCCTCCCACCATGGTGTCGAAGCCCTCGGCGCGCAGGCGATCCGCGAACGCCTCGGCGCTCGCCTGCCTGAAGTAGCCGCGATACGCCACGCAGCCGACGATCGGAAAACACCACTCGCGTGGCTCAACCGAAAATTCCGGCGTCGCGACCACGCTCCAGACCACGAAATCGCGCTTGAGATCGGCGTACGCGGTGTAGCTTTTGTTGTTAGGCAGCGCCAGCTCGCGCGAAGCGAACTCGCGCGCGGCGCGTACGACCTCGAGCCGCTGCTTGAGCGCCGGGTCCGCCTTGGGATCGGCGAGCACGCGCTTGATCGGCTCGCGCGCGGTCAGGATCTGCAACTGACCCTTGGCCGCCTGCGCCACGTACAGACTGCCGCAGCCCCCGAGGCCGAGACAGGTGCCGATCACGAGAGCGGTGCGAAAACTGGTTAACATGCGAGCCATGCAAGTGTACTTGGTGGGCGGCGCGGTTCGGGACCGGTTGCTCGGGCGCGCGGTGTCCGAGCGCGACTGGGTCGTCGTCGGCGCCACGCCCGCCGAACTCGAGCGCGCGGGGTTCTTGCCCGTGGGCCGCGATTTCCCGGTGTTCCTGCACCCGAAGACCAAAGAGGAGCACGCGCTCGCACGGCTCGAGCGCAAGGTGGCGCCCGGCTATCGCGGCTTCACCACCGAATTTTCGCCCGACGTCACGCTCGAAGACGATCTCAAGCGCCGCGATCTGACCATCAACGCCATGGCGCAGGACGATGCCGGAAACATCATCGATCCCCACGGCGGCCAACGCGATCTCGAGGCGCGTGTGCTGCGACACGTATCCGATGCTTTCGCCGAAGACCCGGTGCGCATACTTCGCGTGGCGCGATTCGCCGCAAGGTACGCGACGCTCGGCTTCCGGGTGGCGGATGAAACGCTCGCGTTGATGCGCAAGATGGTCGCCGATGGCGAGGCCGGCGCACTGGTGGCCGAGCGCGTCTGGACTGAAACCGAAAAGGCGCTCGGTGAGCCCTCGCCCGACGTGTTCATCAGCGTGCTGCGTGAATGCGGCGCGCTGGCGGTCGTCTACCCGGAGATCGACGCGCTCTTCGGCGTGCCGCAACCGCAGAAGTGGCACCCCGAAGTCGACACCGGCGTCCATCAGCTCATGGCGTTGCGCCAGGCGGTGAAGTCCGGTGGCGGGGTGCCAGTGCGTTTCGCCGTGCTCATGCACGACCTCGGCAAGGGCGTGACCCCCGCCGACAAACTACCCTCGCATCCCGGGCACGAAGATGCGGGAGTCGCGCTGGTGGAGCAGCTCTCGGCGCGCCTGCGCGTGCCTAACCACCTGCGCGAACTGGCGGTGCTCACCGCGCGCTATCACACCCACGTGCATCGCGCCTTCGAGCTGCGTGCCGATACGGTCTTGAAGACCCTCGAAGGCTGTGATGCCCTGCGCCGGCCGGATCGGTTCGGAGACTTTCTACTCGCCTGCGCAGCCGATGCGCGCGGGCGCCTGGGACTCGAAGAACGCGCTTACCCGCAGAGCGAATTCTTCGCGGCAGCACGCGAAGCTGCGGCCGCGGTAAATCTCACGGCCGAGGAGCGCGCCGGACGCTCGGGCGAACAGATAGGCCAGGAGCTGCGCAAGCGGCGCATCGCCGCCATCGAGGCCTTCAAAGCAACGGTCGCGCCGACCTCGAGTGTTGCGCCGTCTTAATCGAGACACGAATCGAAGGTCCGGTAAACTGCGCGCCCGCAGTTTGAGAGAACGCCCATGTCCTGGCTCGAAGCGATCATTCTCGGTCTCGTCGAAGGCATCACCGAGTTCCTGCCGATCTCGAGCACGGGACATCTCATTCTCACGCGATCGCTGTTAGGCCTCGAAGGCGAGGCGATCGACCGCCAGATCATCATCATCCAGGGCGCGGCCATCCTCGCGGTGATCTGGGAGTTCCGGAAAAAGCTCTTTCACACCGCGTTCACGCTGCACAGCGACCCCTTGTCGCGCCGGTTCCTGCTCAACCTGTTCATCGTCTCCGTGCCGCTCGCGGTGCTGGGTCTGCTGTTCGAGGATCGCATCAAGGCGGTGCTGTTCAATCCCGTGTCCGTGGCGATCGCGCTGATCGTCGGTGGCGTCATCATCCTCTGGGCCGAGAGGCGCAAGCATGCGGAGCGCGTGCAGAGCGTGGATGAGTTGACCGCGCTCGACGCGCTGAAGCTGGGTCTTTTCCAGGCGCTGGCGCTGATTCCCGGCACCAGCCGGTCCGGCGCCACCATCATCGGCGGCTTGCTGAGTGGACTGTCGCGCCGGACCGCCGCGGAGTTTTCGTTTTTCGCCGCGCTTCCCGTGCTGCTCGCCGCCACCGCGCTCGAGATCTGGAAGGCGCGAGCCGAGCTCGCCACCACCGACGTCAAGCCGCTGGTGCTGAGCTGCGTGGTGTCATTCGTGAGCGCGCTGCTCGCCACCAAGCTGCTGCTGCGCATCGTGAGCAAATATTCCTTCGCCTCGTTCGCGTGGTACCGAATCGCATTCGGGGCAGTCGTCCTGATTACCGCCTATACCGGGCTCGTGCGGTGGTAGTGGGGACGCGCCTCGAGTTCATTCGTCGATTGTGGCGCGGACGGGCGCACGAAAATGTCTTCGCGGTGGGGGGCGTCCCCATTTCGTCAATGGATTTCTCCACTTCGTCAAAAATCCCTTTTCCGGGCCGCAACGCTTGCCGAAACTCGGGTCCATGAAATTCGACTTCCAAAAGTTCTACCAGGCGGTCAATGCCAAGCGCGAAGAACGGGCGGCCTCGTGGCGCCAGGTGGCGCGCGAGATCGGCATCGGCAAATCCACGCTCGCGCGGATGGCGCAGAACAAGCGCCCCGACGCCGACGGGCTGGCCGCGCTGTCGTTCTGGGCTGAACTCAATCCCGCGGATTTCGTGTTCATCGAGCAGCCCTGCACGGCAACGGTGCACGACTGCGCCGCAGCTATCGGCAACGCCATCAGCGCGTAGTTGAAAGCCTAGAACGGATTTGCCGCCCAGCGCTTGATCTTCTCGTGGTAGCTGCGGCTCGACTGCAGCCGCGCGCCGTTCTTCAACACCACGATGTATTCACCATGAGGGCCGGTCTCGAGCTCCTGGATGTGCCGCACGTTCGCCATCAGCGAGCGGTGGATGCGCAGGAACATCTGTGGATCGAGCGAGGACTCGAGCGTGGCGATGGGCACGTGCAGCAGATGCCGTGACGCCTTCAGGTGCAGCTGCACGTAGTTCTCCGCGGCCTGCACGTACAGCACGTCTTCGATGCTCACGAAGGAGATCTTGCCGGCCGAGCGCAGCGCCACGCGCGCCAGGTACCTGGGTGGCGCCGACAGCTGCTGCAGCAACGACAGCACGTGCTGGTTGTCGAGGCCCTGGGTGCTCACGCGTTCGCGCACACGCGCCAGCGCCTGCGCGAAACGCTCGCGCGTCGCGGGTTTCAGCAGATAGTCGATGGCGTTCACTTCGAATGCCTGGATGGCGTACTTGTCGTGCGCGGTCACGAAGATCACCGGCGGCATGTGCTCCGCGCCGAGTTCCTTGAGCACGCCGAAGCCATCCATCTCGGGCATCTGCACGTCGAGCAGCAACAGATCCGGACGTTTCGCGCGGATCATGTCGACCGCCTCCGCGCCATTGCGCGCCTCGGCGATCGAGGTGATCGCCGGCTCCTCTTCCAGCAGCATCCGCATGCCGGCACGCGCCAGCGGCTCGTCGTCGACGATCAGGACGTTCATGTCGCTTCCACCATCCGATCTTCGGCGATATGAAACGGCAGGA
>Ga0307513_10008299_pt1 | contig 13309 bp, 15 predicted proteins | sample 15_EM_MG_FD_202174 | JGI IMG/M metagenome (GOLD analysis project Ga0307513, IMG submission 202174) | Populus trichocarpa ectomycorrhiza microbial communities from riparian zone in the Pacific Northwest, United States - 15_EM | ecosystem: Host-associated > Plants > Roots > Unclassified | place...
ATACGCTGAACCTGTACGACTCGATCGGGTGGTGGGACGACGCCAACCACTTCGTGAATTGGTTCTTCCTCAGTCTGGGCGCGGGTCTGCTGCTGCGCGGCGCGGCGTCCGGGCGCCCTTGGGAGCTGCTCGTGATGATCGGCGGGCTGGGGGCGGTCATGGCGATCGGCTGGGAGATCGGGGAGTACTTCGCCTTCATCCGCGGCGGCACCGAGTTGGACACCGCTTACCAGGACACCCTCGGCGACCTGACCCTGGGCACGCTGGGCGCCGTGGCGGCCGGAGCGGTCGTGGCCCGATTCGCTGTGCGCCAGCCCCGCGGCCCGGTGAGTGTCGCTCAGCAGGGGCCGCGATAGGCGATTACCGCTTCGCGGGCGGCTTTTGGCTCTTTGGCGGTCAGGAGGCCGACGGCCTCTTGGGCGGGTTTGCCGTCGGCCAGCTTGGTCTTCGCTTCGCTGGCCGCGCGAATAACCACCCGCATGTCGTCGGCGAGGGTCTCCGGCAGCTCCGGCTCAATGAGGGTGCCAAACGTCGCCATGGCGTTGACGAGCTGGGTGACGTTCCTTCGCTCATTCGCGGTCTCGCCGTCGATCAGGGCCAGCGCGCCGATGTCGAACGTGGGCCCGGCGGCCGAAGCGAAGGCGTTGAGGTCTGAGCAGAACTCGGCCTGTGAGTCGGCGCTGGCCGAAAGAGAAGGGGCGGGCGCGGATGTTGGAGACGAAGGCGCGGCGGGTGCCGCCGGCGTGGCCGGGTCGTCGGAGCCGCAGGCCGCGAGGGCGAGGGCGGCTGCCAGGGCTGCTGCGATCGACGCCAAACCGGCTCTCATGAACATCGATCGTAGTGGCGATCATGCGCAACCACCCAGGTCCGGGCCGCGAAGCGCCCGGTCGGGATACTCGACGGCATGAGTGACCGGCTTGTGGAGTTTCAGCTTGAGGTGCGCGCCTTCGCGGAAGCGCGGGATTGGCAGCGGTTTCACACGCCGAAGAACCTCGCGATGGCGCTGGCCGGCGAGGTGGGCGAGCTGCTCGCGGAGTTCCAGTGGCTCACACCCGAAGAGGCCACCCGGGTCATGGGCGACGCCGAGGCCGGCGGCCAGGTCGCCGCGGAGATCGGGGACGTGATGATCTACCTGACACGCCTGGCTGATGTGCTCGGCATCGACCTGGTGGACGTCGCGCGGACCAAGCTGGCGGACTCCGCCAAGCGATACCCGGTCGGGTGGCAGCCAAGGTCGATCAAAGGCGCAAGTAGCTGAGAGGGCGCGGGCAGCTGAGGGGCTGAGGGCAAAGAGAGGTCAATCGGGGGTGAGGGCCTCCGAGGTTAGGAGCGACTTGATCCGCAACTCGGCCGCCACTCGGGGGCCGCAGTCGGCTACCACCGCGGCGCAGCCGATCGAAGTAGCCCCCAACTCGTGCACCACCTCGTACAAGGCGCGTACCTGGGCGCCGGTCGTCACCCAGTCGTCGACGACCAGGACGCGGTCAGCCGGGCCGACCAGGCGACTTCGGACGCCCAGGCCCAACGTGCGTTCGCGGTAGTCGGGGGCGGTGCGGGCCCAGGTCACGGGCTCGGCGATCTGGCGGTCGGCGCCCTCCTTGTGGCCGGCCGCGAAGCCTACGCCCAGCGCCGCCGCCGTCAGCGGGCCCAGCAGGTATCCGGTGACCTCTGGCGAGACCACCACCGTGGGGCGCGACTGGCGAAAGAGGTCGGCCAGTGCCGGGCCCAGGGCGGCGAGGATCTCGGCGTCGCGCCACCAGCCGGACATGTCGCTGACCAGGTGGGTGCTGTCCGGACCCGGGTCGATCCACCGGAATGTCTGGACCAGGCGTTTTACGAGGTCAGCCACAGGAGTATCTTCCGCCAGTCGGACAACCGACCTACGCTGCCTCGTTCGATCGGCTGAACGTTTCACCGCAAAGCTGTACGAAAGGCATAGATCACTTTGACAGTGGATGTGGGGGGCTCGCTACCGTCCGGCGGTGACGGGAAAGCATCACCGCAGGTCCCAACGGAGTCGGGTCAGCGCCGTGGCCTCGGCGGCCGTGGTCGGCGCGCTGCTGGTGGGCGGCGGCGTCGGCGCGGTCCAGCTCGTCGGGGCACGCTCGCCCGACCAGAGCACGGTAACGCTCGAGGCCACGCCGTTGGCCCCGGACACGCCGGCACCCGCGGCCACCAGCGCGGGTCCCAGCCCGACACCCACGAGTGCGCCGGAGCGGGCTTCGCGGGGGAACGCGCGGGAGGCCACGCCGACCCCGAGCCCCACGCCGAGCAAGAAGAGCACGCCCAAGGCCACCACCAGCCCCAAGACCAAGGCGGAAACGGTCACCTCCGCTGGGAGCTGCGGCGCCTCCTTCTACGACGAGCCGCAGGGGACGGCGAACGGCGAGGAGTTCGACCCGGAGGCGCTCACCGCCGCGCACAAGACCTGGGCGTTCGACACGCGGGTGCGGGTGACCAACCCGGACAACGGCAAGTCGGTGATCGTCCGGATCAACGACCGCGGGCCGTACATCGACGGGCGTTGCATCGATCTGTCCCGAGCGGCGTTCCGCGCGATCGCGTCGCTGGATCTGGGGCACATCGATGTGCGGTACGAAATCCTGAAATGACCGGGTGAAAGGCAACCTTCGGCCAAGCCGATCGCGAAGTTTGCACCAGGTGGTCAAAACCCCATCAGACGAGGGGCCAACTTCGTTCAGTCGCGCCCGTCGATCAGGCATGCTGTTCGGCGTACCCATGCGTTTATTGCCGCCGGGCCGCCGCCCGATGAGCTCTGGATCCCGCGCCGGCCTCGGCGCGGCCGTTGTGCTGCTCGCACTCGTGTCCGCGATCGAGCTCGCGGACGGCTCTGAGGCGCGCTACATCGGCCTGATCGTGGCCGCCCCCTTCCTCGCCGCGGCCTTCGCGTCGTGGCGGGTGGTGCTGGGCGTGGGCGTGCTGGCCACCGCGGTTGGTGGGGCGTTCGCGCTGGTCGGGCAGGAAAACCGCCTGGCCAACGCCACGATCGTGGTGGGCATCGGCCTGGCCACGGCCATCGCGGCCGCGGTCGCCTTCATCCGGGAGCGGCAGGCCGACCGCATCGCCGAGCTCTCCCGTCTCGCCTCGGTGGCCCAGCAGGCGGTGCTGAGGCCGCTCGGACCCCAGGTGGGCACGCTCGCGGTCGCGGGGCGCTACATCTCGGCGACGGCGGCGGCCGACATCGGCGGTGACCTCTACGAAGCGCTGGACACGCCGTACGGCGTCCGCATGATCATCGGGGACGTGCGGGGCAAGGGCCTCGACGCGGTACGCCTGGCCAGCATCGTGCTCGGCTCCTACCGCCACGTGGCGTACGAGCGGGCTGACCTGCGCGCGATCGTCGCCGACCTCGACCGTGCGGTGGCCCGGAGCGTGGGCGACGAAGACTTCGTGACCGCCGCGCTGGTCGAGGAGCGGGGCGGCACGCTCACGATCGTCAACTGCGGCCACCCCGCCCCGCTGCTGCTGCGGCGGGGTGAGGTCATCCCGCTGGAGCCGCCGGCACCGGCACCGCCGCTGGGCTTCATGCCGGTGGTACGGCCGAGGGTGGAGCGGCTCGAGCCGGGCGACCGGCTGTTGCTCTTCACCGATGGGCTGGGCGAGGCGCGGCGGGACGGCGAGTTCTTCCCGACCGCGGACCGGGCCTGGCGGCTGCTCGGCCACGGCACCGTCGGAAACGGCCTGGCCTCGCTGGAGACCGCACTGGTCGAGTGGGTGCACGGCCGCCTCGACGACGACATCGCGCTGGTCCTGATGGAGTACGCGGGCGCCCGCCCGGTCACCGCCTCGGCAGTGCCGAGCTGGGAAGTCGGGACCCCAGAAAGCTGAGACCAGCGACGAGCTAAGACCAGCGACGGGCGCGGTGGCGGCCGACGTAGCGGCGCATCAGCGAGTTGGGCTCGGCGAGCAGGTTCAGAAAGCGCGCGATCATGGCTGCCTCCCGGTGCCGGGCCCGCCTTCAGGTGGCGGGTATCCGACCCAACGAGGGCGCACATCAGGTGTGACGAGACTGTCGGCGTACCGACTAGCGATCTCCCACAATCGTCGCGAACAGGACAAAAATCCGAAGGATGTGGCGACGGTCACTTCCGGCGTCTGCTTGTCGGCACCTACTGACCGGTAATAAACTCCAAATTACTGACCGGTAACCACTGCCCGGGAGCGGGGGCCAACGAGCATGACGCACTACAAGAGCAACGTCCGGGACCTTGAGTTCAACCTCTTTGAGGTCTTTGGGGCTGAGGCGGAGGCGTTCGGTAAGGCGCCGTACTCGGATATCGACGCCGATACCGCCCGCAGCATCCTCGGCGAGATGGATCGGCTGGCTCGCGAAGACCTCGCGGCCGGCTTCTCCGCGGGCGACCGCGTGCCGCCAGTCTTCGACCCCGCGACCCACTCGGTCGCGATGCCCGAGGAGTTCCGCAAGGCGTACGACGCCTTCATCAAGGCCGAGTTCTGGCGGCTCGACCTGCCCGAGGTGCTCGGCGGGACACCGGCGCCGCGGATCTTCTGGTGGGCGATGGCCGACCTGGTGCTCGGCTCCAACGCGCCGGTCTGGATGTACGCGTCGGGCCCCTCCTTCGCCACCACCCTCCACCGCGAGGGCACCCCGGAGCAGAAGGAGTGGGCGAGGCTCTTCGTCGACAAGCGCTGGGCGTCGACCATGGTGCTCACCGAGCCGGACGCCGGCTCGGACGTCGGCGCCGGTCGCACCCGCGCGGTCCCGCAGCCCGACGGCAGCTACCACATCGAGGGCGTGAAGCGCTTCATCACCAGCGGCGAGCACGACCTCTCGGAAAACATCATCCACTATGTGCTGGCCCGCCCGGTCGGCATCGATGGTGTCGGTGGCGCGGGCACCAAGGGGCTGTCGCTCTTCGTCGTGCCGAAGTTCCACTTCGACCCCGAGACCGGCGAGCTCGGCGAGCGCAACGGCGTCTTCACCACCAACGTCGAGCACAAGATGGGCCTCAAGGTCTCCACGACCTGCGAGCTGACCTTCGGCGAGCACGGTGTGCCGGCCAAGGGCTGGCTCCTCGGCGACGTGCACGAGGGCATCCGGCAGATGTTCCTGATCATCGAGTACGCCCGGATGATGGTCGGCACCAAGGCGATCGCGACCCTGTCGACCGGCTATCTCAACGCGTTGGCGTACGCCAAGGAGCGTGTCCAGGGCGCCGACCTGCTCCAGATGGGCGACAAGACCGCGCCCCGCGTGACGATCACTCACCACCCGGACGTGCGCCGCTCGCTGATGCTGCAGAAGTCGTACGCCGAGGGGCTGCGGGCGCTGGTCATGTACACCGCGACCTGGCAGGACCGGATCAACATCGCCGAGGCGACCGGCGACGAGCGGTCCGCGAAGGTGGGCAAGCGGGTCAACGACCTGCTGCTCCCACTGGTCAAGGGCGTCGGCTCCGAGCGGGCGTACGAGATGCTGGGGCACGAGGCGCTACAGACCTTCGGCGGCTCCGGTTACCTGCAGGACTACCCGCTCGAGCAGTACGTCCGCGACTCGAAGATCGACACTCTCTACGAGGGCACCACCGCCATCCAGAGCCTCGACCTCTTCTTCCGCAAGGTGGTCAAGGACGGCGGCAAGGCGCTGATGGCGGTGGCCGGCGAGATCCAGGCGTTCCTCGAGGGCGAGGGTGGCAACGGCCAGCTCAAGGAGGAGCGGCTCGCGCTGGGCAAGGCTCTCGCCGAGGTGCAGAGCATCCTCGGCACGATGACCGGGTGGCTCGGCGAGGCGCAGGGCGGCGAGCCGCGCGCGCTGTACAAGGTGGGGCTCAGCTCGCGGCGCCTGCTGCTCGCGCTCGGCGACCTGATCATCGCCTGGCTGCTCCAGCGGCAGGCCGAGGTGGCGCTGCGCGCGCTGGCCGGCGAACCCTCGGCGGCCGACAAGTCCTTCTACGAGGGCAAGGTGGCCGCGGCCCGCTTCTTCGCGCACGAGGTGCTGCCGCGGATCGGCGCCGACCGGCGGATCATCGAGTCCACCAACCTCGACCTGATGGACCTGGCCGAGGACGCCTTCTAGAGAGCTTTCGCGGTCAGGGCAGCGGCGCTCGCGCCGCCCGAGTGATCAAAGCTCCGTTCAAGTAGTTCTAGCGACTTGGGCGGAGCTTTGATCACAGAAACCCTGACCGCGAAAGGTCTCTAGAGACCAGAGCTCCGTTCGAGTCGCTCCGGCGGCTTGGGCGGAGCTCTGATCTTGAGAAAGAAAGATTTGGGCTGCCGCGATCTCCGCCGTGGTCCAGACCGTCGCTCCCGCGGCCTCACCCTGCGCGGTTGGTCGCGGTCGGCTATATGCCGCTACGCGGCATCTGGCTGCGCACTGCCCATAGCGGACGCTGTAATGGTCCGATGGGCATCAGCGGCGGGATTTTCCTGATCGCGCTGGGCGCCATGCTGGCGTTCGCGATCCGTTTGGATCCATGGTGGATAGACCTCGACATGGTCGGCGTCGTGCTCATCCTCGCCGGCACGGCCGTGATCATCGTGACCATCTGGTACTGGCAGGACCGCCGTCGGCGGATCGTCCGCTCGTGGGTCGAGGAGAACCGCCTCTCCCACCCGACGGGTGATGGCGGCTCCCAGCCACCTATCCCGCCGGACGCTCCACCGCCACCATCACCGTCGGGCTAGGGCCCTAGCCACGGGCAGTGTGGGTCGCCTCCAGCGCCACCTTGCCCGGGTCGCAATCCGCCCACGAGCCGTCGAAGTGGTGCACGGCGATGCCGCTCGTGCGCAGGCCGTCCGAGTCGCGCGCCGCCTCCGGGTCGAGCAGGCCGGACAGGTCGGAGATCGTCGGGTTGTGGCCGATCAGTAGCACCGTGGCGGCCCCGTCCGGCGCGGCGCGGATGAGGTCGAGTAGCTCGCGCGCGGTTCCCGCGTACACCGTCGGCTCGTAGCGCACCTCGGGCCCGGCACCGCCCAGCGCCAGGGCGACCCCGTGCCACGTCTGGCGGGTCCGTTTCGACGGCGAGCAGATGACCTCCGCCGGCAGCAGGCCGCGGTGGGCGAGCCAGGCGCCGACGGCCGCGGCGTCGGCGTGGCCCCGTGCGGTCAGCGGCCGGGCGAGGTCAGAAGTGCCCGCGGGGCGCTCGGCCTTGGCGTGGCGTAACAGCACGAGGGTGCGTTCCGTCATGCGTAACAGCTTGCCTGATTGAGGGAGGAAACGGATGGGTAAGCACTCCATATGGGTATCGGTGGAAGCATCTTCCTCATCGCTTTGGGTGCGATCTTCGCGTTCGCGGTCGACGCCGACCTCGGTTGGCTCGACATCAACGTCGTCGGCTGGGTGCTGATGATCGCCGGCTTCGCCGGTCTCTTGTTGACCCTCTACTTCTGGCAGAGCCGCCGCCGCACCACCACGGTCGTGCAGCCGGCGGAGCGGATCGTCCCGGTGCAAACCGAGCGGATCGAGGAGCACCACCAGGTCGTGCGCCGCCCGACCGCTCGCCCCTACGAGTAGAGCGCGAAGTAGATCGCGATGTGGTGGCACAGCGCGGCCACCAGCGTGCATGCATGGAAGAACTCGTGGTGGCCGAAGACCGTCGGCCATGGGTTGGGGCGGCGTAGCGCGTAGAAGACGGCACCCACCGTGTACGCGACGCCGCCCACGATCAGCAACACCAGCGCGGCCGCTCCACCGTGGCGCCCGATGTCCGGCAGCACGGCGATCGCCACCCAGCCCAGCCCCACGTAGAGCGGCGCCGAAGCCCAGCGCGGCGCGTGCGGCCAGGCCAGCTTGAGTGCCACGCCGCCCACCGCGCCGATCCAGACGATCGCGAGCAGGATGCTGGCGGACTTGGTCGGAAGCAGCAGCGCGCAGAACGGCGTATAGGTGCCCGCGATGAAGATGAAGATCATCGAGTGGTCGAGGCGCCGCATGATCTGGAAGCCGCGCGGCGACCACACCCGACGGTGGTAGAGCGCGCTCGTCCCGAAGAGGCCGCACACCGTGAGGCTGTAGATCACGCAGCTCACGAGCGGTGCGATGCCCGGCCGGGTGGCGGCCAGCGAGCAGAGGACGACGCCGCAGATGGCGGCGACAAAGAACGCGTACGCGTGCAACCAGCCGCGCATCCGCGGCTTGCCCACATCAATCGGGCGGAGCCGAGCAGGTGCCTCAGTCGTCACGCAATCCAGGTTACGACACCGTAGGTTACTTGCAAGTAGAGGCGAGACGTCGGGCACGATGACGTAATGCACACCCGCCTCGCCGGTGCCGCCGCCCTGTTGATCGAGTGCGCGGACGGCGCCGAGGTGGAGGCGTGGCGGGCCGAGCTCTGGCGGCGCCGCGAGCGGGGAGAGCTGGCCGCCGTCGAGATCGTCCCGGGAGCGCGCACCGTCCTCCTCGACGGCCTGGCAAACCCGGAGGAAACGGCCGGACTGGTCGCCGGCTGGGCACCGCCGCCGGCCGCCAGCGGCACGCCGGGCCCGCTCATCGAGATCATGGTTTGGTACGACGGGGAGGACCTCGCCTCCGTCGCCTCGTCCTGGGACGTGCCAGTCTCCGAGGTGGTGGACCGCGTCGCCGGGACCGAGCTGCGCGTCGCGTTCTGCGGGTTCGCGCCCGGCTTCGCATACCTGACCGGCCTGCCGTGGACCGTGCCCCGCCTCGACACCCCGCGTCCGCGCGTGCCGGCCGGGTCGGTGGCACTGGCGGGCGGGTACGCCGGGATCTACCCCACCGCCTCGCCCGGCGGTTGGCAGCTGATCGGGCGCACCGGCGCGGAGCTCTTCGACGCGCGGCGGGAGCCGCCCGCCCTGCTCGCGCCGGGCACGCGGGTACGGCTGGTCGCGGCGTGATCGACGTACTTCGGGCTGGGCCCCTCACTACCGTCCAGGACCTTGGGCGGCCGGGTTATGCGCACCTCGGCGTGCCACACGCGGGCGCGCTCGACCGGCCCGCGTTACGCCTGGCCAACCGCCTTGTCGGCAACCCGGACGGCGCGGCCGGGCTGGAGGTGACCGCGGGCGGGTGCGCGCTGCGCCTGGCGGCCGCGGGGACTGTGGCACTGACCGGGGCCTGGGCACCGCTCTCGGTGGGAGGGCGGCCCGCCGGGTACGGGCTACCCGTGCCGGTACCGGCCGGTGCGGTGGTGACGGTGGGGCGGGCGGGGTACGGCGTGCGTTCGTACCTGGCGATCGCCGGCGGGATCGCGGTGGAGCCGGTGCTCGGCAGCCGCTCGACCGACACGCTCTCCGGGCTCGGGCCGCCGCCGCTGCGGGACGGCGACTCGCTGCCGCTCGGCACCGCGGGTGAGCCGTCCACTGTGGACTTTGTGCCGTGGCTGCCGCCGCCCGCCGCCTTGCCCCTCCGGATCACGCTCGGGCCGAGGGCGGACTGGTTCACGCCGGATGCGTTGAAGGCGCTACTCGGCACGGCGTACACCGTGAGCCCGGTCAGCAACCGCGTCGGTGCGCGACTCTCCGGCGCGACCCTGACCCGCGCGGTGGCCGAGGAACTGCCGAGTGAGGGTGTGGTGCTCGGCGCGGTGCAGGTGCCGGCGAACGGCCAACCGTTGATCTTTCTGGCGGATCACCCCACGACCGGCGGGTACCCCGTAATCGGGGTGATCGATGACGTAACGCCCCTCGCACAGGCGGTACCCGGTACTACCGTGAGCTTCCATGGATCTGAACGCTGACCTCGGCGAGGGGTTCGGCGCCTGGCGGCTGGGCGACGACGACGCGCTGCTCGACGTGATCACCTCGGCCAACGTGGCTTGCGGCTTCCACGCCGGCGACCCGGGCACGATGCGGCGCGTGTGCGCCCGCGCGGCGGAGCGGGGCGTCGCGGTCGGCGCGCAGGTCGGCTACCGCGACCTGGCCGGCTTCGGGCGTCGACGCATCGAGTACGCCTTCGACGACCTCCGCGACGACGTGCTCTACCAGATCGGCGCGCTGGACGGCTTCTGCCGAGTGGCGGGCTCCCGCCTGCGCTACGTGAAACCGCACGGCGCCCTCTACAACACCGCGGCGATCGATGAGGCGCAGGCGGCGGCGGTGGTAGCGGCGGTGGTCGACTACGACAGGTCGCTGCCGGTGCTCTCCCCGCCCGGCTCGGTGCTCGCCCAGCTCGCGGCCGGTGCGGGCCTGCGCGCGGTGGCCGAGGGCTTCGCCGATCGGGGCTACAGGACGACCGGCGAGCTGGTGCCACGCTCCTCGCCGGGCGCGCTGGTGGAGTCCGCGGAGGAGGTGGCCGCGCGGGCGGTACGGATGGCGGTGGAGTCCAGGGTGCTGACCGTTGACGGGGTCGAGCTGCGGCTGCCCGTGGAGTCGATCTGCGTGCACGGCGACACGCCTGGCGCTGTGACGCTGGCCCGTGGCGTGCGGGCCTCGCTCGAGGCGGCCGGCGTGACGCTAAGCGCCTTCGTCCATCCCGCGTAGGACCAGCGGAAGCCGCCTGGTGCCCTCCGGCGTCAGGCGGATCGGCACACCCCAGTCCTGCCGGGTGAGGTGGCAGGCGGCGTGCTCCGCCTCGGCGTCGCAGGTCGCGGCCTGCGCGACGACCTGCAGCACGCCCTTGGACACGGCCGCGTTGAGCACCAGCCGCCGGGCCAGCTCGGTGCTCGTGCCGGCCCCGTCGAGCAGCAGCTCGGGCGGGGAGGCGGAGACCTCGAGCCTCGTCGAGGGGCCGAACGACTCGTCCAGCTTCTGCCCCGGCGCGGGCGTGAAGACGACATCCAGCGTCACCTCGCCGGCCGCCAGGTCGGTGGGCGGGCGCTCGGTGCGGTGGCGGGCGCCTTCGACTGTCGCGGCCCGAGGGATCGCGCCGGGTGCCAGCCGTACGATCCGGTGCGCCCCCGACTCCACGACAAGTACGCCGCCGTCGGTGGTGAGCACCACGTCGCTCGGCTCGGCCAGGTCATTGGCCACTGTGGACACAGCGTCGGTGGCGGGGTCGTAGCGTCGAACCGCGCCGTTGTAGGTGTCCGCCACAAGCACCGAACCGTCCGGCAGCGCGCACACGCCGAGCGGGTGCTGCATCAGCGCCTGGGTCGCCGGCCCATCCATGTGGCCGAAGTCGAAGAGCCCTTGCCCGACCGCAGTGTGCAGTACGCCGTCCCGGATGTAGCGGAGGGCGGAGGTCTCGCTGTCGGCGAGCCAAAGCGTCGCGCCGTCAACGGACAATCCGGACGGCTGGGCGAGCCACACGTCCGGGATCGGTCCGTCGCGGAGGGCCTCGACGGTGGTGCCCGCGTACACGCCGGTGGTGCGCTTGACCGGGTCGAACCACCACAGCTGGTGGATGCCGGCCATCGCCACGATCACGCGGTCGTCGTACCAGGCGACGTCCCACGGCGAGGAGAGGTCGGCGGCGAGCGCGTCGTGCGCGTGGTCGTCCACAGTGGAGCGCCATGGGCGGCCGCTGCCGGCGATGGTGGTGACCTCGCCGGTGTCGAGCCGTACCCCACGCAGCAGGTGGTTGACCGTGTCGGCCACGACCAGGTCGTACCCGGCGATGCCCGCCTCGTGCTCGGGGAGCAGGCACAGCCCTTGCGGCTCGGAGAAGGCGGCGGTCGCCGGCTGGCCGTCATCGCGGCCGCGGTGACCCGATCCGATCCGCCGTACGAGCGTCTCGCCGTCCGGCGCCAGCTCCACGAGCGAGTGGTGCGCCGAGTCGGAGACGAGCAGGTTGCCGGTGGGCAGGACGAGCGCCTTGCCGGGGAAGCGCAGGGTTGTCGGCGCGTCGACCGGCGGCACGTACGGCCCGTCGCCGCGGTGCAGTGTGCCCTTCGCCTCGTGGGTCGCGATCAGCTCGTCGATCAGGCGACCGAGCCCTTCGGCGTGGCCCTCACCGGCCATCGAGGCGACGACGTACCCCTCCGGGTCGACGACGTTGAGGGTGGGCCAGGCCTTCGCCGCGTACTGCTGCCAGGTCTCCAGCTCCGGATCGTCGAGTACGGGGTGGGCCACCCCGTACCGCTCGACGGCGGCCGCGAGCGCGTCGGCATCCCGCTCGTGCTCGAACTTCGGCGAGTGCACGCCGACGACAACGAGCACGTCGCCGTACTTCTCCTCGAGCGGCCGTAGCTCGTCGAGGACATGCAGGCAGTTGATGCAGCAGAACGTCCAGAAGTCGAGCAGTACGACCTTGCCGCGCAGGTCGGCGAGCTTGAGCTGCCTACCCCCGGTGTTGAGCCAGCCGCGCCCGCGTAGCTCCGGCGCCCGTACTCGGGCGTGCCGGCCAGCGGGCGCGGCCTCTGGATCAGCCACCGGTGGCTGGTTTGAGGCAGAGCACCTGGTCCTTGCCCCCGTCACCGGCGATCACGATGTGCGGCTGGCTCTTGTCGGCGCAGCTTTCGGCGCTGTCCTCCTTGGACACGACGGTGAACGCGGTCTGGTCGGTGCAGTCGACGGCCACCGCGCCGTTGGAGCCGGACTGCTTGACGCAGCTGCCGACCTCCGGGCTGAAGGCGGCGTCCGAGCTGCGGGAGAAGACCCACACGAGGCCGAGCGGGACGATCACCAGCAGGGCGGCGGCGACCACGACGAGCACGAAGACGCGCAGGTTGCGCTCCTTCGGCGGGGCGTCCGCCTCCGGCTTGGCGGTGTCGACCGCCGCCGTGGGCTCGGGCTGGTACGCGTTGAAGCGGCCCTGGTCATCGTCTCCCGGCGCACCCCAACCCGTGTTGCCGCCGCCGTGGGGCGCCCCTGGCGGGTAGCCCGCCGCGGGGAACGGCGCCGTGCCCGGGGCCGCACCGTACGGAGGCGGGAACGCGCCGGTCGGGCCGGGCTGGTCGTGCTGCGGCCCGAAGCCGCCGGGCGACCCGTGAGGCGCGCCTTGGTGCGGTCCAAAGCCGCCAGGAGGCCCATGCGGTGGCTCGAACCCACCGGGAGGCACCTGTGGCGGCTGGAAGCCGCTGGGCGGCGGTGGGTATGTCGAGGGCGGGAACGTCGTGGGCGGGGCACCGTAGCCCTGCGGCGGGTAGTGGGGACCCATCGGGCCGGCGGGGCTGCCCGGGGGCGGACCCACGGGACTGCCGATGCCGACCGGACTACCCGGACCGACCGGGCTGCCGGGTGGGCCGTCGCCGTACGGCGAGCCGCCGGGGAAGACGCCCGTGGGCTCGGAGTACGGGGCGACCGGCGAGCCGGGCGGCCCGGGCGGTGCGCTCGATGGCGAGGGCGGGGCGACGCGCGCGCTCGCCGTTACGCTGCCCTGGCGGGGCGGGGGTGGCGGCGGTGGCACGTCGTCGTCCGGGTCGGGTGGCGCCGGCCGTCCGTACACCCTGGGCTGCGGCGTCGGCGCCTGCGGCGGCACGGGCTGCTCGGG
>Ga0307513_10008300_pt1 | contig 13309 bp, 11 predicted proteins | sample 15_EM_MG_FD_202174 | JGI IMG/M metagenome (GOLD analysis project Ga0307513, IMG submission 202174) | Populus trichocarpa ectomycorrhiza microbial communities from riparian zone in the Pacific Northwest, United States - 15_EM | ecosystem: Host-associated > Plants > Roots > Unclassified | place...
ATCTACACCAATACGCCCGCGACCGACGACCAGAAGCAGACCAAGGCCAAGATCTCGGCGCACGCCGACAAGACGAAGGACATGCCGGCCAACGGCATCATGGCCTTCTGCACGTTCTACGACGGGCTCGGCAAGCTGAGCCCGCTGCCCGACGACCCGTTCGACTACGGCTACAAAGGAAAGACCGGACTGACGAGGCTGCGCTTCCGGCTGAAGGAACCCGTCTCGAACCGCCAAGGCTTGCTCCCCGAATTCTCGGTGACCCTGTACCCGGGCTCGGTGTTCTTCATGCCGCTCTCCACCAACCGGCTCTACACGCACGAGATCCAGTCGTCGATGCTGAACGCCGAGATGCTCCCTACCCGCCTCGGCTATGTCGTGCGGTGTTCGAAGACCGAGGCCGTTCACGAGCGCGGCAGCACCTTCCTCAGGATCGATGGACAGCTCGTCCCGATGGAGCCGCCCACGCCGGAAGGCATGATCGCGCTTCGCGAGCTCTATACCGAGGAGAACAGCTCCGACGCCGTCATCGACTACGGCGACAAGTTTCGCTTCAGCATGAACGAAGGCGACTACCTGGCGCCCGATCAAAAACGTGACTGACGAGTTTCGATCGTGGCTGTTGCCGGCCGCCGATGTTCCGTTCGACGAGCTCCTGACCACGGTCCCGCTCGACGACGTGACGCGAGGCCGGCGCGGATCGGTGCTGGTCAAGGTCGACGCGCGTGGCGTCCCGATCGTCCGCACGACCACGCCGTACGAAGCGCCAGCCCGATCGTTTCGAGACCTCCACGATCGACTGGCGCAAGAGATTCGCGCGCGCGCCTCGCTGTCGCACGCGTTCAACAACGCGCTCGTCGAGCACTACACGAACGCCTACTCGACGATGAAGCGCCACTCGGACCAGGCACTGGATCTGGCCGACGCATCGTCGATCGCCATCTACTCCTGCTATCGCGATCCCCAGCGACCCTCGCGACGCTTGCTCGTGAAGCCCAAGGGGGCCGACCCCGCGTTCGAGGTCCCGCTGGATCACGGCAGCGTCGTCGTGTTTTCGCTGTCCACCAACCGGCGGTTCACGCACACCATCGCGCTGCGCGCGAATGCTCCTGAGAACGACTGGCTGGGCATCACCTTTCGAACGTCCAAGACGTTCGTGCGTTTTGTCGACGGACACCCCACGCTGCCGGACGGTGCGCGCTTGATGCTCGCCAGCGAGGAGCAGCGTCGAGACTTCTTCCAGATGCGGCGCCGCGAGAACGACGAGACGTGTTTCACGTACCCGTCGATCTCCTACACGATCAGCGCGAGTGACCTGAGGCCACCGGAGTCGCCTCCGCCCACGCTTCGCTGAGGGCGCGACCGGCTACCCGAACAGCCGCGGCGTGCGCGGCGGTGCGCGTGATGCTTCCGGACTACATCACGCGCCGGCCAAGCATCTGCCATACGAAGCATGTCCACGACACCCATCGCCTCGGGCTCCGCGATCCAGCTCGAGCGGCAGACCGCGGTCGGCACCATCGCGATCTGCCTGAGCAGCGAGCTCCGGCGGTTCTCCAAGCGGCACGGCCAGGACCCGGTCACGAAGCTCGCGCTCGAGCTCGACTCCGAACGCAGCGACCTGATCCTCGCGGTCGACACCGCGCACACCCCTGGATGGCAAGTGGCGTCGTTCCGCTATCCGCGGGTGGCAACGCTGCACCAGCGGCCGGAGTGGCCTCCCGTCGCCGCGACGGTCCGGATCGGAGGACCGCGCGCACGCGCGTGGTTCGTCGACGCCGTCTGCGTCGCGCTGCTGTCGCTGCGATCGATCGGCGCGCTCGACGAGCTCCGGCCTGCCCCGGCGTTCGAGGTGCTGGTGCTCGACCGCGGCGAAGCGGTCGAGGTCGCGAGAGCGCGACTCGCCAGCCTGTCCGCAGTGATCGGCGTGTAAACGGTCCACGGTCCGCTGGTCGCTCAAGACGATCGGCGCCGGCAACCCGCGCGGCATCGGAGCACTCTCGCGTACCCCGAGTGCAATGCTGCGCGTCGGCCTCCTCTCGGGTGGCCTCGCCGAGCGTGGCGCGGAGCCCGGCTCGGCGAAGCCCGTGACGCGGCGCGCGCATCGCGTCCTCCTCAACTCGTCCTGGGAAGTCACGCCTGACGACGGCCCGAGACGGGCGCGTGTTGCGCCATCAGCTCCACGACCCAGTCGATGAAGACGCGCAGCTTGACGCTGACGTGCCGGTTGGGTCGGAAGGCCACGTAGAGCGGCATCGGATCGAAGCGCCAGCCCGCGAACAGCGGCACGAGCTCGCCGCGTGCGACATGCTCCTTGGACATGTAATCAGGGAGCCAGAGCACGCCCAGGCCGGCGAGTCCGGCCGCGAGATAGGCATTGCCGTCGTCGAACGAGAACACGTGGCGGCCGTGTACCGAGAGGCTTTCACCGTCGCGCTGCATCGCATAGGGAAACGCCTTGCCGTCGCGCGCCCAGCGGAACGCCACGATGCGGTGGTGCGTGTCTTCGAGCTCGCGCGGATGCCCTGGCGCGCCGGCGCGCTCCAGGTAGCTGGGCGCGGCGTGGGCCCCCAGCTGCAGATCGCCCACGCGGCGCGCGACCAGCGACTGGTCGGCGAGCTCGCCGCCACGCACGACGCAATCCACGTTCTCTCCGATCAGGTCGACCATGCGGTCGCTCACCCCCATGTCGATCTGGATGTCGGGGTACTGCGCGTGGAACGCCGGCAGCGCCGGCACCAGGATCAGACGAGCCAGCGGGCTGGGCACATCCACCCGCAAGCGGCCCCGCGGTGACGCCGAGGCGCCGGACAAGCTGGTCTCGGCGTCGTCGAGATCCGCCAGCAGGCGCACCGCGCGTTCGTAGTAGGCCGCACCGTCGGCCGTGACGCTGGTCCGGCGCGTCGTGCGATGCAGCAACTTGACGCGCAGCCGCGCCTCCAGCTGCTGCACCAGCTGCGTCACGCTGGTCTTGCTCATGCGCAGCGTCTCCGCTGCCTTCGTGAAGCTGCCGGCCTCCACCACACGCACGAATGCCTGCATCGCGTCGAAGCGGTCCATCTATCCGTTCAGATACTCCGGGGATTGTTTGGATTCCAAGAACAGTGGTGGGTGGACTTGCCGGTTTCTCCGAAGCGCCCGGGGTCCTAAGGTTGTTTGCATATGACCAAGCGCGATGTCGTGTTTCCACCCGGGCGCCAGGCGCTCTACGAGAAAAACCGCTACTCCCCGGCCATCCGGTCCAACGGCTTGCTGTTCGTTTCGGGGCAGGTCGGCAGCCGCGAAGACGGCTCGCCGGAACCAGATCTGGAGGCGCAGGTGCGGCTCGCGTTCAAGAACTTGAACGCAGTCCTGTCGGCCGCGGGCTGCACGTTCGATGACGTGATCGACGTGACCGCCTTCATCGTCGACCCGGAGTCGAACTTCGAGACGATCTGGCGCGTGGTCGCGGACTACTGGGGCGAGGCCCCGCACCCCACGCTCACGGGCATCGGCGTGACATGGCTCTACGGGTTCCTGTTCGAGATCAAGGTGATCGCCAAGCTGCCACCCGCTTGAGCCGGCCGGGCGGCGCCGACGAGCTCCGCCCGCTTCTGGTTGTCCGGGCCATCCAGGATCCCGGCGCGGGTTCACGGTCGTGCCGTACGTGGCGACGACCATCGATCTCGCGGCGGAATGTTTGGATCTCGCTCCCTGTTCTGGGTCGAAGCCTCAGGCGACACGCGGTTCGCATCGCCGGTTCGATCGCTGCATTGCGCATCTCCCACACATCCCCGATGATCCACCGCCTGCGCCGCCTCCTCCACCTGCTCTGGATCGGCCCCGCCGCGCTGCTCGGCGTGGTGTTGCTCTACGCGGGCGGCGACGTGGCGTACGTCGCGCGCGTGCTGGTCCGCCGCGACGGCAACACCGGCGACTACGAGTGGAAGCGCACGGCGGCGGTGGCGCCATCGCGGACGCCGGTCCCGTGGCGCGAGGCGCCGGGATGTGACGCGGTGGCCGAGGCGTTCGCGGCAGAGTCCGATATCCCGGCCCTCGATGCCTACCTGCGTCAGGGCGGCGCGCTGGCGCTCGTCGTGGTGCGCGACGGCGCGATCACGTGCGAGTGGTACGGCAACGGAGGGGCGAAGCACAAGCCGGCCGCGGTCATGTCGATCTCGAAGACCGTCACCTCCTTGGTCCTGGCGCGGGCGGTTGCCAACGGCAAGCTACACGGATTCGACGATTCGATCACCTCGCTGGTCCCCGAGCTCGCCGCCCGCGACGCGCGCTTCTCCGCCGTCACGCTGGCCACGCTCGTCGACATGCGCTCGGGGATCGCGTTCGACGACGACGTCTCGTTTCCGTGGGTGAATCGCGATGGGCCGCGGGTCTACTACGCCAGCGACCTCGCGAAGAACGCGGTCGAGCACACGCGCATCGAGTCGCCGCCCGGCCGCTTCGTCTACAACGACTACGCACCGAACCTGATCGGCCTCGCGCTCGAGCGCGCGACGAGCACGAAGCTCGCGACCGGTCCGGTGCAGGACTTGTGGTCGGAGCTCGGCGCCGAGTACCCGGCGCTGTGGACCGTGGACGGCCACGACTTCGCATGGCACGAGAGCGGCTTCGTGGTGACCGCGCGCGACCTCGCGCGGATCGGCCAGCTGATGCTCGACGACGGCAAGGTCGGTGGCCGCCAGGTCGCGCCGGCCGCGTTCCTGGCGCGTAGCTTCGATCCCGTGGGCCGCCAGCTGGCGACCCAGTTTGCGGGCGTCGAGCTCGGCTACCGCAACGGATGGTGGGTCCCCAACGACCACGAGCTGTTCGCGATGGGGCGGTTCGGCCAGCTGATGCTGGTGTCGCCGGCGACCCGTACGGTGATCGTCCGGCTCGGCCTCGATGGTCACAACGGCAGCAGCGGGCTCGGGTTCGACGGCGAGGGCGAGACCAACGTGTCGATCGTGCGCCGGCTGGAGCGCGTCGTCACCCGGCTGCCGAGCCCGCCGTAGCGCGCGCTTCCAAGCTCGCCGTCAGAACTCGCGCCAGCCATCGAACCAGGCCTCGGCGGTCGCGTCCGGGATCACTCGCGGAACGGGTTGTCGAGGCGCAAGAACTTGGTGCCTCACTCGAATCGCGGTTCAGCCGATACAGGAGATGGTGCCCGCGCCCTCACAAACCCAAGCCTATCCGGCGTTCGTGGCGACCTCCGGGCTCGATGCGGCCTGCCTCGAGCAGCTCGAGCTGGACGTCGACCTCACGATGAGCCGGCGCGGGATGCCCGGAGTGGTCGCGTATCCCCTGCTCACGCTGGCGTTCGCCCTGGCGACCCCGCTCGGTTCGCGACTTCCGCTGTTCTCGCTCTTGATCACCGCGGCGAGCATCCTCGCAGGAGCCGCGCGGTTCCGCGTCCTCACGAACCGGCCCGATACCCGGAGCACGCGGGCGCGGCGGGCCGCCTGGCGGCGCGCGGCAGGCGCGGCGGCCTTCGCGAGCGCCGCGCTGTGGGGAGCTGACGTCGGCGTCGCCATCTACGTCCTTGGAATCGGCCTCACGACCCAGGGCATGTTGCTCGCGCTGTCGGGCATCGCGGTCGGGCTCACGTATTCCTACTCGCCACGCACGGCGTTCATGCGCCGCCTGATCGTCGTCGTGCTCGGTCCGACATTCTGCGCGGCGCTCGCGGTGCACGCGCCCGGCGTCGCCGCGCTGTTGTTCGCGTTCGGCGCCTATCTCCTGATTCTCGGACGCCACCTCGGAGTCGAGCACTGGCAATCGGTCGTTGGTTTCGCGCAGCTCCGGATCGGGCGCGACGCCCTACGGCTGGTCCTCGATAACGTCGAGCAGGGCCTCCTGACGCTCGATCACGGCGGCCGCGTCGCGACCGAGCGATCCGCCACGCTCGAGCGATGGTTCGGGTCATGCGAGCCGGACATGAGGTTCGTCGACTATCTCCGCCCCCTCGATCCGGCCATGGCGGACTTCTTCGAGGTCATGTGGGACGTCTTGATCGACAGCTTGCGCGAGCCCGAGCTACTCGATCTCATGGTGCAGCAGCTACCGACTCGCCTGTCCGTCGGCGCGCGGACGTTTGACCTCAGCTATCGCCCGATCGTCCAGGACGGCGTCGCCGGCAACGCGTTCGTCCGCATGCTCGTCGTGATCTCCGATGTCACGAGCCTCATCGCCAAGGAACGGGTGGAACGGCTCCAGCGGGAGCAGGTGGAGATCTTCGACCGGATCATGCGCGACCGCGTCGGGGTTGACGAGCTCCGCCTCGAGGCGAGTCGCACCGTGGCGCTCATCTGTGCGGTGCCGCCGCTGCCGCTGTCCGTGTTCCAGCGCACCGTCCACACGCTCAAGGGCAACGCGGCGACGTTCGGGCTCGGTAGCCTCGCCGAGATCTGCCAGCGGATCGAGACCGAGGCCGGCGAGCTGCTCGCCGTCCCGCCCGCAGCGTGCCTCGCCGAGCTTGACGCCCGCTGGCGAGAGGTGGAGGCAATGCTGGCCGGCTTTCTCGACCGCGATACGAGCACCCGGGTGGACGTGCAGCGCGACGACGTCCAGGAGCTACTCGCCGCCGTCCGGCGTGGCGCTCCCCAGGATGTGCTCGCCGCGACGATCGAAGCATGGGAGCTCGAGCCGATGACGCGGCGACTACACCGCATCGCGGGCCAGGTGCGGCACCTCGCGCGAATCCTGGGCAAGGGCGAGGTTCGCGTCGTCGAGGAGCCGAATGGAGTCCGGCTCGACGCAAAGGCCTGGTCCGCGTTCTGGAGCGCGCTCGTGCACGTGACCAGAAACGCGGTCGATCACGGGCTCGAGAAGCCGCAGGAGCGCGTCGCCAGCGGCAAGCTCGAGCCACCGACGATCTCGCTTCGCACCCGCAACATCGGCAACGAGCTGGTGATCGAGCTCGAGGACGATGGCCGGGGCGTCCGGTGGGACCTGATCGCCGCGAAGGCGCGCGGCCTTGGCCTGGCGGCGGAGACCCACGACGACCTCGTGGCCGCGCTGTTCAGCGACGGCCTCACCACATGCGAGGCGGTCTCCGAGACCTCGGGACGCGGCATCGGCACCGGCGCCGTGCGAGTCGCCTGCGAAGCCCTCGATGGTCGAGTCGAGGTGATCTCGGAGTCGGGGCGCGGGACGGTCTTCCGGTTCCGCTTCCCGCGGCGCGTCCTGGACGCTCGCGTGGTGCCCCTGCCCGGCTCGGAGGATCAGAACTGGCCAGGCTTGATGTACGGCTGACTCCACAGGATGGTCTGGAGCAACACCGACTTCACCCACGCCTGATACATCTTCTCGACCGCGTCGGGCGAGGCGCCCTTCTTGGCCAGGAACGGCTTGAGCGTGGTGGTGATCGGGATCGTGAGCGCCGAGAGGTAGCGGAAGTTGACCTGCGCGACGCTGGCCGCGTGATCGGTCTGGTTCTTCTTGAGGCGGTTGTGGCGAAGCCCGATCTCGTACTGCAGATCGAGCCAGGCCTGGTCGTAGTTGGCGTCCGCGGTGACGAGGATCCACTGCGCGAACCGCTTGCGCACCGCCGCGAGATAGGCGGCCTCGGGCTTACCGGTGGACTTGTTCCCGAAGTAGTAGACCAGCTCGGGCGTGCTCGCCACGAAGCCGTACCAGACGTCCAGCACGGCCTCGACCTGATCGGCGAGGATGTCCTTGGACATCCGCAGATACTTCACGTCCTCGGCGGTGAACAGCATCGTCTTCTCGAGGCTCTCCAGATCCTTGACGGTCACCGAGTGCACCGGCCGCGAGGCCGCGGTGGCGTCTTGCGCCCGCGCCGGGGTCGATGCGAGGAAGCCGAGGCAGAGCGCGAGGCCCGGAACGCAACGCCGAACGAGTCCTGTCATGATCATGTCCTTTTCGTGTGCAAGCAAAGGCGACGCGTGCCGCGGCTCGCGGGGAGCCAGGCGCGTCACCGTTCAACCCGGCCGTTCTAACTTAGGACTCCTAATTTGTCAACGATCTGTCGCCGTGGTGCGCCGATGGCGACGTGAAATGGCGTCCGCGGACTCGCGCACAGGCCAGCGCGACGGATCGGCGCGCGGTGGCAAGACCGCGAGGACACCGCGTTCCCCTGATGGTTTCGGCCAGCGCTCGGACCTGTCCAGTCATCCGCCGTCATCGCCGCCGGTGACGCAACGCACGCGGGCGTCGTCGACGGCAGGGCTATGCTGTGGCGGTGGGAGCCCGCACCGCAGAGCCGGTCATCCTCGCGCTTCCGGTCTCCCGGATCGCCGACTATGCGGTGCGCCGCGGCCTCGATCGTCGGGCGATGCTGCAACGCGCCGGGGTGACCGAGCAGGAGCTCACCGAGCCGGGGCGCTACCTCCCGGTCAGCCTGCTGTACGAGATGGGCGCGCACCTCGTGCGCGAGCTCGGCGATCCCAGCATCCCGTTCGCGGTCGCGCGCCTGTTGCGGCCCGAGGACTACGGCGTCCTTGGCTTCGGCGTGCTGACGAGCGGGACGGTCCGCAGCGCGATCGAGCTCATCCTGCAGTACTTCCCGCTGATCACGACCTCGGGGCGCTGGGAGGTTCGCCCGGCCGACGAGCACCACGAGATCTCGTGGTGGCGATCGGCGCCGCTCTCGCTCGGCGTCCGGCTCTGCAACGAGGCCGTGGTCGCCAGCGCCGTGCAGTTCCTGCGGACCGCGCGAGGCGGGTTCCAGCCGGCGCGCGTCACGTTCCGCCACCGCGCGCCACCCGACACTGCCCCGCACGCCGAGTTCTTCCGCTGCCCGGTGCTGTTCGGCCAGGACGCCGACGCGCTGCTGGTGCCGAACAAGCTGCTCGACGTCCCACCGCCGCACGCGAATGACGCGATGAACGATCACTTCACGCAGCTGATCCGGCAGCGGCTCCCCGACGTCGGGCCGCGCTCGATCGCCGCGCAGGTTCGCGGCGCGATCGCGGACGCGCTCGGCGACGGCAACCCGTCGATGCGGCGGATCGCCCGCCGGATCGCGCTGTCCGAGCGCTCGCTGCGGCGCCGGCTGGCCGAGGAGGGCACCGGGTTTCGCGAGCTCCTCGAAGCGGTGCGGCGCGACCAGGCCGCGCGCTGGCTCGCCGAGACTCGCTCGACGGTCGCCGAGATCGCGACGGCGCTCGGGTTCTCCGAGCCGACCGCGTTCAGCCGCGCCTACCGCAAGTGGTTTGGCAGCTCGCCGCACGCAGCCCGCGCCCAGGCAATCTAGCCGAGCGAAGCCGTCCGGATCGCCGCGCGGTTCACGCGGTGATCGATACGTCGCCCTTCGCGCGCTGGCCGGATCGGTTCACTCACTGGCCGGATCCGTCGCTGCCTGAGGGCGGCGCCGCTCGTAGGGTGTGATCGGGCGGCGCCGCATCCTGTCGATTCAGGCGATCGCGAGTCCGCTCGTTTGTAACGAGGAGTCGTACATGTCATTGATCCGTTCCAGCTCTCATTCACGCTCTGACTCGAACGCGGTCTCGGCCGCGTCTCGCCTGGGCCACGCCGCGAGGATCTCCGCGGTGCTGTCGCTCGCCCTGGCGAGCTGCGGGCTCGACCCCGACGATGACACGGCCGCGCCTGACGAGGCCGCCGCGGCGAGCGACCTCGTCGATCCCGCCGCGGCCGATCCCACGAGCTATCAGGCGGCGCTCACCCATCCGGCGTACGTCCGGACCCCGGCGGGCCTCAAGCACCGGGACTGCGTGACCGAGCTCTCCGAGGACGCGACGATCGCGGATGACGGCACCGTGACCCGGGCGGACGGCCGACAGGACCGGCTCGGTCCATGCAGCCATCCCAGCTTCGCGGCGCGCGCCGCGGACGCGAGGGTCGCCGGTGCCGAGGCCGCCGCCGGCGAGGTCCCCTCGGTCAATGGCTGGATCATCGCGAGCTGGTGGGACGCCCCGACCTGGGTCCGCCGGCTATACGAGAACTTCACCGTCCCGGCCAACCCCGCGGCCAACGGCGCGGTGGTCTTCCTGTTCCCATCGTTCGAGGGCATCGGCGGCTCGGGGTCGATCGTGCAGCCGGTCCTCCAGTGGGGCAACAACGGCGCGTTCGGAGGCAACTACTGGACGATCGCGTCGTGGTACGTGTGGGGCAGCAACAGCGTCCACAGCGCGCCGATCCGGGTCCGGGCCGGTGATTTCCTGTGGGGCGGCCTCGAGGCAAGCGACTGCCAGGCCAACGGCACGCACTGCAGCTGGATGATCACCACCCGCAGCCGTGACCTCGGCCGGTCGACCGCGATCCGCATCCGCGGCGCGACCCAGTACCGCTCCGTCCAGGGAGGGGTCCTCGAGGTCTACGACCTCACGGGCTGCGACCAGCTGCCGGCGAGCCGCGCGGTCCGGTTCGCCGGCCTGCAGGTGTTCAACGGCGCCCTGCACCGCGTGCCGCCGAACCTGCGCATGGCGCGCTTCGACACCCTGTGCCGCGTCACGGAGACCGACAGCGCCACTGCCACCACGATCTCGTGGAGCAGCTTCTGACCAGCTGCTCACGTAAGCCGCAGAAAGGCGCAGTAAGCCGCGTCGTGATGGCGTGGCGCCCCGCGGCTTGCGAAGCACACGGGGATGGATGACGTGGACGCGACGCCGAGCGACCGGCACGTGGCGTGGGCCGTGGGAGGCGCCCGTGGGAGAGCGCCGTTCGAGCGCGGACCTGACGTGCGCGAGGCTCGCGCGGATCGGTGGGAGAACGAGCCGACGCTGCCGGGGCTCGACGACGCGGCCGCCGCGACCGTGAGCCTGGAGGACGCGCTGGTGGTGATCCTCGAGGGGGACCGTCCGGCGGCGGGCTCGCTGCGAGCGCCGCTCGCCGGCATCGACCGCGTGACCATCGGACGCGCGGCGACGCGCTGCATCGTGGTCGCCAGCGGTCAGGCGCGGCTCGGCGTCCCGGATCGCTGGATGTCGTCGCGGCACGCCGAGCTCGTGCGCGGCGCGCGCGGCTGGACGATCTGCGATCTCGGATCGCGGAACGGCAGCGCGGTGAATGGTGCGCCGACCGCGCAGGCCCAGCTTCAGCCGGGCGATCTGATCGAGCTCGGTCACACGATGTTCCGGTTCACCCGTGACCCGGAGATCGCGCGCGGCGTCGAGCCGATGCGCGTCGCCGGGTCCGCCGAGCCGCTGACCTACCACCCCGGCCTGGCGCAGGCCGTCTCGTTGATCTACCGCCTCGCGCCGTCGACCGTGCCCGTCATGCTGCACGGCGAGACTGGCACCGGCAAGGAGGTGCTCGCGCGCGCGCTGCACGCGGCGTCGGGACGGACCGGTCCGTTCATCGCGCTCAACTGCGGGGCGCTCACGCCGTCGCTCGCCGAGGCCGAGCTGTTCGGTTTTCGCAGGGGCTCGTTCACCGGCGCGACCGAGGACCGCGACGGCGTGATCCGCGCTGCCCAGGGCGGTACGCTGCTGCTCGACGAGATCGCGGAGCTGTCACCCACGGCGCAGGCCAGCTTGTTGCGCGTGCTCCAGGAATTCGAGGTCGTGCCGATCGGCGGGACCCGCCCGGTGCCGGTCGACGTCCGGATCGTGACCGCCACGCACCAGCAGCTCGACGACCGCGTCGCGCGCGGGCTGTTTCGAGATGACCTGCTCGCGCGCCTCCGCGGCTTCGAGGTCACGATCCCGCCGCTCCGCGAGCGCCGCATGGATCTCGGGCTCCTGTGCGCGGCGCTGCTGCGCCGCATCGCTCCCGCGAGCGCCGACACGCTGCGGTTCGCGCCGTCCATGGTGCGGGCGCTCTACGCGTACGCGTGGCCGCACAACGTCCGCGAGCTCGAGAAGGCGCTCGAGATGGCGGTCGCCCTGGCGCGGCACGGCGAGGTCAGGCTCGAGCATCTCCCGAGCCACATCCGCGACAACGGCGCGACCAAGGCGAGCGCGCGGAAGCCACGCATCTCGCCGCAGGACAGCGCGCTGCGCGATCGGATGAGCGCGCTGCTCACCCGGCATCGCGGCAACCTGGCGGCCGCCGCGCGCGCCGAGGGCAAGGCGGTGGTCCAGATCCGCCGGTGGCTGACCCGGTGCGACCTGGACGCGAACGAGTTCCGATGACGCGCGGCGCGTGTTCCGCAACGGTGTCGATACATCGCGCACGCGCACCGCGAGCGTCGTGACACCTCGATCTTCCCCGGCGACCTGACCGCGACGAGGCTGGCCCGCGCCTTGCGACGGCGCCGCGCATGCAGACGGGGTCAGGCTCGTGATTGGGTACATCACCGACGAGGACGAGTTCCTGGCGCGCGCGGCGCCCGATCCGGACGTCCGGCTGCGCTACGGCCCGCACCCCGATCAGTTCGGCGAGCTGTTCCTGCCGCGCCTCGAGCCCGGCCGACACGCCCCGGTCGCCGTGCTGCTCCACGGCGGGTTCTGGAAGGCGCAGTACGACCTGCGCCACATGTCCGGGTTCGCGACCGCGCTCACGCGATCGGGGATCGCGGCGTGGAGCGTCGAGTACCGACGAGGAACGCGCGACGCGGGCTGGCGCGAGACCCACGCCGATGTCGCCGCCGGCGCCGCGCACCTGGCGACCGTGGCGCGACGCTGGCCGATCGATCTGACGCGCGTCGTGATCGTGGGCTTCTCGTCGGGCGGCCAGCTCGCGCTCGCCGTCGGCCCGCCAGCCGATCGCCGGATCTGCGTCCGCGCCATCGTGTCGCTCGCCGGTGTCCTGGATCTCGCGTCGGCCGCCAGCCTCGGCCTCGGCGGCGACGCCGTCGTCGCGTTCCTCGGCGGCTCGCGCGCCGAGCGACCCGACGCGTATCGCCTCGCGTGCCCGAGCGAGCGCCCCGCCTCGCGCGTTCCCCGGCTCGTGGTCCACGGCGAGCGCGACACGATCGTGCCCGCCTCGCTGAGCGAGCGCTACGCCGTGCAAGCTCGTCGGCGCGGTGATCCGGTCACGCTGCGCGTGCTGCCGACCGGGCACTTCGAGCTCGTCGATCCGCGGTCCGACGTGTGGCCCGCGATCGAGGAGCCGATCCGCCAGCTGCTCGACTCCGAGCCCGCCGGCGTTCCGGGACAGTATCGATACAGCCCGTGAATCGCCTCGATGATCGGTGAGGCCTCGCTACGCCGGGAGAGACCGGCTCGAGCCACACCCGGTCATGGTGCGTGGCTTGCTTTGGACGGCGGCGTATGTCGACCGATCTCGTGACCCGCCCCGCCGCGCCGCTCGCAGCCCGCCGCGATGCGATCGTGCCGCGCACGCTGCCGGCGCTCGTCGCGGCGCAGGTCGCGCGGACGCCGGACGCCGTCGCGCTGATCTCCGAGGCGGGCACCATGACGTACGGCGAGCTCGACGCGCGCGCGAACCGCCTGGCCCGCCGCCTCGT
>Ga0307513_10008301_pt1 | contig 13306 bp, 6 predicted proteins | sample 15_EM_MG_FD_202174 | JGI IMG/M metagenome (GOLD analysis project Ga0307513, IMG submission 202174) | Populus trichocarpa ectomycorrhiza microbial communities from riparian zone in the Pacific Northwest, United States - 15_EM | ecosystem: Host-associated > Plants > Roots > Unclassified | place...
CGACGTCGTGCTCAAGACCGAGAACGGGCCGGACCGGGTCATCGGTGCCCTGCAGGTGTTCGATCCCGACACCGAGACCACCCGGTGGAGCCGGCCGGCGGTGTCGCTGTTCCATTCCGCGCCGGTAGGCGAGCGGCTCTTCGGCTACTTCCCGACCAGCGCGGACGACTTCGTGACCTGGAACGCCGACGTGTACACGCGGGGTACTTCGCGAAGCTGGCAGGGGCGACTGGACCGGCCGGTGTACGCGCTGCCCTCGGGAACCAACACCTCGTCGCTGATCAACCGCGGTCCCGAGTACATGGTCTACCAGGTCCGGTCGGAGGACGGCGAGCGGGTGCTCGGCACGCAGGTGCTGACCATGACGAACGGGACCGTACGGTCGTTCGCGGAGATCGCCGAGCGCTACTTCAGCCTGGTCAGCCCGGATGGCCGGCTGGTCGCCGGGGTCGACGGGAAGATCCCGGGCGGTGGTTCCACGTTCGTGACCTACCTGCCGCTGGACAAGGAGTTCACGGCGGCCGACTCGATTCGCCTGTTCCGCTACCTCGGCGATTCGATCGACCGGCCGATCGTGAGCTACCCGGCCACCCAGGTCACGATCGACGACGGCTTCCAGCGGACCGTCACGAGGTACTCGTTCGACGCCGCAAGCGCCGCCTGCGACTACTCCGGCGCCATCGCCAAGTACTACCGGACCACCGTCTCGAAGGACGACGCCGGCTCAACCGTCCACACCTTCTTCAACAGCCTGAACGGGCAGGACGGCATCGGCAACCTGACGACCTCCTCCTATTTGGACGGAACGCTGCGGACCAAGGCCGTGTACGACGCGTCCGGCGCGCTGATCGCGTCGGCGGAGTCGGAGTACGAGGTCGTCACGACCGTCGCCACCGAGCCAGGCGGGCCCGCCGACACACCGCTCTTCGGTGCTGTCGTGCGGGTCGTCCGCGCGAGCACGATGCGCGACGGCGTCACAAGTTCGACCGGTTACGACTATGACGCCGCCGGCGGTGGGGTGTGCCGGCAGACCATGACCGCGTACGACGCGTCCGGCGTGCCCGTGACGCATCGCAGCGTGAAGGTCTACGGGTATCAGGTCTATCCGGCGCTGTGGTACCTCAACGACCGCGCTGCCGTCGTCCAGTCGAAGGCGACGATCAGCACGCCGGCTCAGGCGGAAACGGTCACGTCCTGCACGGCGACGACGTACGCCGGGACCGCCGCCCTCGGCGCGACCGAGGTGCCCGCCGTCTCCGAGACGTTCGTCTGGCGAGGCGGCAGCGGACCGGCAGACTTCGATTTCGGGAGCCGGACGATCGAGGAGGGCCCGTCGCGGCAGTGGTTCCGGACCGGGTCAGTCACGCTGCGCTCGCCGTCGGGGCTGGTCCTCCAGCAGCAGGCCCCGATTGGGAAAACACAGTCCACCGTCTACTCCTGGGATGAAAGCCTGATCGTCGCGTCGTTCAGCGATGCCGGTGTACGGGAACAGGAGGCGTTCTACTACGGCTTCGAGACCTACGAATCACCGGGCTCGTGGACCCTCGGTGCGGACACCCCCGTCGTCGACACGATGTCCTGGGCCGGCGTACGTTGCCTGAGCGTGCCGGGCGGCACCACCGGTAGCCCGCTCGTGCTGACGCCGCAGAACCAGGACCGGTCGTATCTGTTCTCGGTACGTGCGAACAGCGGGCCCGCCTACGACCCCGCGAGGCCGGCTGGCTGGACGGTCGAGCTGTCCGCCGGTGCGACCGTCCTCGACCGACAGATCCTCCCGGTCCCGGCCACCGGCGACTGGGCTTACTGCCTCCACCGGATCGACCTGGCCCCGGACAGCGGGCAAACGGTCACGGTCACCCTGAGGCCGTTCAACAGCGGTGCGGGAACGGTGTTCTTCGACGACGTCGGGTTCGCCCCGCTGGACCATCCGCTGCACGTGTCGGTCTACGACACCGCACTTCATCGGACCAGCGAGGAACTGGGCCCGTACGAGGCGACCCTGCGTCGCCGCTACGACTCCCTCGGCCGGATCACCGCGCAGACCGGTCACGCCGACGAACTGCTCCGCGTGGTGGCGCCGTTCCTGTCGCGGCAGGTCGACGGCGCGTTCCATCAGGCGGAGCCGAACGCCGTGACGAGCTTCCAGCCGCGCGGCGCCACCTACCTCGACCGGTTCCGCAACGACGGGGTGCTCGCCGGCCGCTGGACCTCGCCGGACCTCGGGGCCTGGGTCGCCGACCGGGGCACCCTGCACTACCGCGGGGCCGGGCCCGGCATGATCGAGCTGTCTCACCCCGAGTTGACCCGCAGCTACGTGGCTCACGTGGCGCTGGTCCCGGACGGGCCGCCGGTCACCGGGATCGGGCTCACGGCCGGCACCGACCTGACCGTCGGATGGTCCGCTGCCGACCGGCGCTGGACCATCACCGACCGGCGGAACGGCGTCACCGTGCCGGGCGTGTTCGCGAGCCCGCAGCCCGGCGAGGACCTGGTGCTTGTGGTGGGCGTACGCGCCGTCCTGTTCTACGCCGACGGGCGTCTGGCCGCCGGCTACCTTCCGGCCCAGCCGGTATCAGGTGCGTTCGGACTGTTCACCGACACCCCCGCTGACTTCCGCGAGGTGTTCGTCGCGGGACAGCCGGAGACCGGGACCAAGTTCTTCGACGGGGCCGGCAAGGAACGCCAAGGCCAGTTCCTGAGCGGCAAGCGGGTGACGGTGACCCAGTCGCTCTACGCGGACGCTCTGGAGGCGGTGACCACCATGCCGGCCACCCTCGGCGCCGGGCCGGGCCAGATACTGGCCTACCGGCCCGACGCGGTCACCGGGTTCGACTGGACGACCGGCGTCCTGACCGGGGCGATCGCCGACGCGCTGCCGGACGCCGAGGGCTATCCCTACAGCCGCCGGGTGTTCGAGCGGTCGCCGCTGGCCCGGGTCGTGGAGATCGGGGCGCCGGGCAAGGACTTCGCGATCACCGGCGCCGGGTCGCACACGGTCCGCTACACCTACACGTGCAACGACGGGACGGAGAGCGGCCTGCCCGCCGGACAGTACGCGAAGACGGTGCGGCGGGACCAGAACGGACGTACCCGGGCGACCCTCACCGACGCGTTCGGCGGCGAGGTGCTGACGGTGACCGCCGCGGAGAGCATCGCGATCCACACCGGGCGGCAGACGACGTACTCGCCGACCGGTCGGACGGACCGGCTGCTGCTGCCCAACCACTACCGCCCGCCGGCCGGCTCGACGGCGGACGACTGGATCCGTACGACCGTCGTGGACCTGCTTGGCCGGGTGGTGTCGGTCGACGACGCGGACGGCGGGCGGACCACGTTCGTCCATGACGACGAGGGACGCGCCCGCTTTGTGCAGAACCCGGTGCAGGCGGAATCCCGGACGGTCCTATACCGCAAGTACGACCAGGCGGGCCGGATCGCCGAGGAGGGAACCTTCCCGTACACCTGGGACGCGGCTGCCCTCCAGAGCAGGGCCGCTGACCCGGACTGGCCCGGCCGAGCCGAGTCGGCAGTGGCCCGCCGCCGCTGTCACTACGACGGCGACGGATCCACGGTCGTCGTCCTGGGGAACCTGACCCGCGTCGAAGTCCTGGACCCCGACGGCGTGACCGTGGCCGTACGCACGGACCAGCAGTTCGACCACCAGCAGCGACTCTCGGCGGTCACCGTGACGTTGGTCGCGGACCAGGTCACCTTCACCACGGGATACACCTACGACAACATCGGCGCGGTAGCCGGTGTCACCTATCCCTCGGGCCGGGCCTTGTCGTACGAGCGGGACGACTCCGGCCGGGTCACCGCGATCCGGGACGCGCAGCGGAACCTGCTGCTGGAAGCGGGCTACAACGCGGGCGATCAAGTCGTCTTCGAGACGAACCACCTGGTCGGTGCCGGCCCGCAGACCACCGTCCACGGCTACAACGCGCAGGGCTGGCGGACTTCGACCACCAGCGAGTTCTTCACCGAGACCCTCGACTACACGAACGACGGCCACCGTGGCACCGGCTACTACGACGGCAGCGTGGCGAGCCGGAAGGTGACACTGACGGTCCCGTCCGGGAGCACAGTACCCACCGAACTCTCCTACCGTTTCGCCTACGACGACGCCTATCGGCTGACGGTCGCTGAGTGCACCTGGGCAGACCACGTGGTGCCAGAGTGGTCGCTCGGGCTGACCGCTCCGATCAACTACGACGCCAACGGCAACTTCATCGCGGTCGATCAAGAGACGTACGGCTACGAGGCCGGAACCGACTTCGCCCGGAACACGACGGGCACCGCGGACGCCGACTTCACCAGGGACGCCAACGGCGCCACCCTGAGCGCGAAGCCGCGAGGCATCGCCGACATCGAGTACGACCTTTTCTCAGGAAGGCCGACGGCGCTGCGTACCACCGCCGGCGGGGTGCTGGCGCTCGGCTACGACGCACACCTCAACCGGGTGTCGAAGGCTGCACCGGACGGCACGCGCCACTACGCCCGTAACCTGTCCGGCACCGTGTTGGCCGAGCAACTCGGCGCCGAAGGCGGGTCGCGGACCCGGGAGTTCCTCTACGGGCCCACCGGCCTGTTCGGCACTGTGACCGACGGCAGGCCGGACGCTGTGCTCAAGGACCATCTGAGATCCCCGCGGGTGATACTGGACGCGGACGGGAAGGTCGCCGCCAGCTACCAGTATCTTCCGTTCGGTGCGCTGATCCGGCCGGACGCCGCCGGCCCGGACCCGCTCAGGAACCTCTTCGGCGGCTACGAGTATGACCCGGAGACCGGCCTCTACTGGGCCGGAGCCCGCTTCTACGACCCCATCCTGCGCCGGTTCTACGGCACGGACCCCAAAAACCAGTTCGCGTCTCCGTACGTGTTCGCCGGCAACAACCCGCTCAACCTGGTGGACCCGGACGGCGAGGCCTCGTGGTGGGCCGCGCTGATCGGCGCGATCTTCGGCGCGATCGTCACCATCGCGACCGGCGGCGTGGGTGCCGTCCTGTTGGGTACGGAGGTCGCGGTGTCGGCGGCGGTCGGCGCTGTCGCCGGTGCCACGGGCGCACTGACCGGCGACGCGCTCACCGCCGGTATCTCCGGGGAAAAGTTCACCGGCACCCGGGCGCTGGTGGACGTCCTGTCCGGATTCGCCGGTGGCTTAGTAGGTGCGGGCGTCGGTGGGGCCGCCGGCCGGGGTGCGATTAACACGCTGTACTCCGCGGGCTACGACGCGGCGGCGGACATTCCCCTGCTGACCCGCGTGGGCACGGCGACTTCGATGATAACCGGCGGCATCTCCGGTGCGGTGGCCTCGTCCGCGGTCTCGTCCGCGATGACCGGGCAAGCGTTCTTCAGCAAGGAGACCGCGTTGAACATCGCGATCGGCGCGATCGCCGGGGCGGGCGGCGCGCTCATGGGCTCGGGGGCGCATTTCGGCTGGTTCCGGGACACCATGCCGGTGCAACTTCGGCAGGCCGACTTCGGCCGGATCGCCCCGCAGCTGGATACCGGCGTCGGCGGGGAGCGGCTTTACACCATGGTCAGCCCGGCGGAGTACAACAGGGCGCAAAGCGAAATCGTCAGTAAGTGGGGCACGAAGGAAGCCGTGTTCCGCCTTGCCCCCGCAGCCAACGCGCCGACCGCGGATGTGATCGCGTTGCATGGCGTCGGCCGGTTCGTCTTTCCCTGGACGACCTCCGGCTATCGCCAGCCGATGTCGGCCGGCCTGTTCGCGCAGTACCTCGGCAGCAATCCGTACTTCGCACCGCCAGTGCCCGGCGTGGCGGCCCGCCCGCTCAAGCTCTCCATCTGCTTCAGCGCGCTCCCCGGACGACTCGGGAGCGTGGGCCAGACCCTCGCGTCGGCGACCGGGCGGACCACCTATGCCGGCCGCGGCCTCGTCTACCCTCGAGAACTCGCCCAGAACTGGATTCGGTTCGACTCATGACGACTACACCCACGTTCCTACGCCCAAAACGGCTCGCCGAGTTCCTGATGGTCGCCGGTCACGCCGGACAGACCGAAGTCCTCGACCGGCCCGTGGTCTCGCATTTCCGGATCGACAACATGGCCGACGCGCGCCGGGTGCTGTCCCGCGCGACCCCCGACGAGCGGCGCCGGCGCGGTGCGACGTTCCTCGACGGGCTCGAATACCGCAGCCGGCTCCCCCAGGGCATGCACGACCGGGGCGAGGCCCACGTGTACGCCGACGGTCTAGAGGACACCGAACGCGACTCGCGTGGGCACCGCAACCACTTCCCGATCTACGTGCGCACGTACTCGGTGGCCGAGCATGTCGTGGCCGCCGGCGATGTGTGGGACGTGACTGTCGGCCCTGAGGAGTGGGGGGTCGACGAGCGGGAGGAGTTCTACAACATCGTCAACGTCGGCCGCCTGGTCCTGGGCGACGGGGCCTCGGTGGTGGTCCAAGGCAACGCGTGGACGCTGATCTGCCAGGAGCTGACGTGCGGCGCTCCGGCCGCCGCCGACTACCACATCGGTGTGCTCGGCACGCGGCACGGCTTCGGCGGCCGGCGCGGGGCCGGCGATGGAGGGGACGGCGCGCCCGGCGCGGGCGGACCACCCGGCCGACACGGACTGCCACCCCGGTACGGCAGCTCGCTGCTCGGCCGGGTGGCGACGGCCCCGGTCGATCCGGCCGCACTCGACGGTACGGCCGGCGGTGTCGGTGAGCCGGGCACCAACGGCGAGGCCGGGCTGAACGGTGGCGCGTGCCGCATCGCCGAAATCACCGTACGGGCCCTGCGGACGGAACACGGCATGGTAGTCGGCGCCATCGCCGGTGACGGCGGTGACGGCGGGAACGGCGGTGCGGGCGGCCCCGGCGGTGCGGGCGGTGACGGTGTCGCCGCGATCCGGACGGTCGACGGCCCGGTGGGTCCGGGCGCCGGCGGGTGGGGCGGTGACGGCGGTGACGGCGGTCGTGGCGGCCGGGCCGGGCACAGTGGCATCGCCTCGAACGTGTTCGTCACCGTGCCGGACGATTGCACCAGCCAGGTCCGGTTGTTCGCCCGCGCGGGCCGGTCGGGCACGCCGGGCCGGGGCGGGCCGGGGGGCCGTCCCGGGCCCGACGGGCTCTCCGGCGCGGCCGGCCCGGGTAGTCCGGCCGGTAGGGCGGGCAGCGACGGCAACGACGGCCGAGCGGGACGCGTGATGCCCGCCGCCAAGATGTATCTGAACTCCGAATGGCTCGCGTCCGACGCCTGAGCTCGTCGCCAGTCTGGTTCCACATGGCGACCGGCGTCCGGGAGCGCGAGGGCGTGTGTGGCTCGGCGATGTCGAGAACGTGGTGGGCGCGGTCGGTGCCGAGGTCCTCGATGCGGGCGGCGGGGGCGGAGCCGACCCGCACGCCGGCGAGCAGCAGTAGGAGGATCAGCGCGTACGCGGTGGCGCTGTCCAGGCGCGCTTGCTCGATGAGCCGGTAGGCCTCGGGCTTGGACAGTCCGACGGTGTCGCTATGGTCGGGCGCGGCGAGCGGGTTGCGCCCGGCCGTGGTGCACCAGTCGAGCCACTGCCACAGGTCGCGGCGGTACGCGGTCCGGGTGTGCGCGGAGCGCCGCCGGGCGATCCAGGTCTCGGTCAGCTCCTCGAGGCGGCTCGCGGCGGCCGGCCGCGGCGCCGGCAGGCCGGCCGGCGGCGGATCCGCCGCCGCCACGATCGCGCGCGGCGGGGCCGCGGGCTCGTTCTCGATCATCTTTGTAGGATGACCGTCATTATCTAAGAGGATGTCCAGCATCATGGAGAGTGCGGGTAAGAAGCGGGCACGGCCTCGGCGGTCGTTCACGGCGCAGTTCAAGGCTGAGATTTGTCGAGTTGTGCCAGCGTGGGGATCGCACTGTCAGGCAGGTCAGCCAGGATTTCGACCTGACCGAGACCGCGGTGCGTGAGTGGGTCAAACAGGCTGAGCTCGACACCGGGGCCCGCACTGACGGGCTGACTTCGGATGAGCGGGCCGAACTCGCGGCGTTGCGCAGGGAGAACCGCAGACTGCGCGAGGACGTCGATATTTTGAAGCGGGCGACGGCTTTCTTCGCGAAGGAGACCCGGTGAACGTGTACCCGTTCATCGAGGCGGAGCAGGCCGGCAAGCGCGCCGGTGGCGGACCACCACCATCGCGGACCCGAACGCCAGTAGGCGCCCCGACCTCATCCGGCGTGATTTCGCCACCGACGCGGCCGCGGTTGACACCCGCTGGTGCGGGGACATCACCTACATCAACACGTGGCAGGGCTGGCTGTATCTGGCCACCGTCATCGATCTGGCCTCTCGCCGCATCGTCGGCTGGGCGGTTGCCGAGCACCTCAGGACCGACCTGGTCGACGCCGCCCTGACCGACGCTCTCGCACGGCGCCGGCCGCCCTCAGGGCTGGTGTTCCACTCCGACCGCGGCTGTCAGGGTTACTGCCGCGATCGGAGTGGAATATCGCCGCCGGCTTCAGGTCATGGTTGCGCGCGGCCATCGCGATCGCCGCAACGATCAATGGAGTCTTGTAGTTGTCGTCCATCGCCCATCCGACGACGGCTTTGGTATGGCAATCGATGACCGTGGCGAGGAATACCCACCCCTGCCAGGTCGGAATGTAGGTGATATCACCTACTATTTTCACGCCGGGAGCCTCGGCGGTGGAGTCGCGGGCCACGAGATCGGGTATGGGTGCGCAGCTGGAGTCCTGCTCGGTCAGGCTGTGCCGCCACGGCCGCGGCTGGCAGGCGACCAGGTCCAGACCGCGCATGAGGCCACGGACCAGCTCGACCGAGCAGTGCTCGCCGAGGCGGGCCGGGGCGGCGTGGACGAGGCGGTGGCCGTAGGTCTCGTCAGCGTCGTCGAAGATCTCCACGATGAGTACCTTGAGTCGTTCACGTCGTTGTGCGGTCGCCGATTCCGGTCGGCCACGCCATTCGTAGTAGCCCGATGTCGATACGCCGAGCCACCGGCACATGTTTGTGATCGTATACTTGTGTTCCCCGTTCTCGTCGGTGGCGTGTTTCTCCGCGTCGGTGTACTCGTACTTGGCGTTTACCGATACTCGCTGGCGAAGAATGCTGCGGCTTTTCCCAAGAATTCCTTCTCGAGGCGCAGCTCGCGGACTTCTTTCTCCAACTCGCGTAGACGGGCGCGCTCAGACAGCGTCAGTGGCGGCTCGACGCCGGCGGGCGTGGTGCGGTAGCCGTGGACCCAGTTCCGAAGGGTTTGCTCGTTCACTCCGATCTCCCGTGCCACCGATGGGATCGCACGCGACTCCTCGACAACCATTTTGGAGATATCGACAACCTCTCTTCCTGACGAGAATTTTAGTGGGTTCCCTATCCGGAAGATCCGTAGCCCCTCACGTGGACGAAGGCCCAGCCCCGTAGGGCGAAAAGAATTTCGTTTCGCATAGGCCACATATCGGAGCCTCCCTTCGTCTTTAGATCGACAGTCGGAAACGAAGGAGTTCCATGCGCCTCGGAAGACTACTCCCGGCCGCCGCAGCTGTGCTGCTCGTGGCCGCGGGCCTGACACACGGCGATCCGGCCGCCGCGGCGACGGCGATCGCCTCGGCCGGCGGGGACGGCCGAACCGCCACGCTCATCACTGGTGACCGGGTCACCCTGACCTCGGATGGTGGTGTCAGCGTCGCCCCCGGCGCGGGCCGCGCCCAGGTGCCTATGCTGACCAGCACGATCGCCGGTCACGTCCGGGTGGTTCCGGCCGACGCGCTTCCCCTGGTGCGGGCCGGCCGCCTCGACCCGCGCCTGTTCGACGTGACCGGCCTGCTGGCCGACGGCTACGGCGACGGACGTGCCGACCTACCGATCATCGCGTCTGACGGCAGCGGCGTCACCGGGACGGTCGTGCGCTGGATGACCAGCGTCAAAGCCACCGCGCTGCGCACGCGCAAGCGCGATCTGAGCAAGCAGTGGTCCGCCCTGAAACGCAAGGGTGCCGCCGGCAAGGTGTGGCTGGACGCGGTCGGCCGGTTCACCGGCGCCGAGGGCGTGCAGCAGATCGGCACCCCGGCCGTCTGGCAGGCTGGGTTCACCGGCAAGGGCGTCACCGTGGCGCTGATCGACAGTGGCGTCGACGTCACCCATCCCGACCTGGCCGGGCGGATCGCCGCTCAGGCCGATTTCTCGCCGGTGGACGAAGGCGGCGCACCTGTCGCCACGGATGTCCACGACGTCGAGGGGCACGGCACGCTCGTCGCCTCGATCATGGCAGGCAGCGGGGCCGCGTCGGGCGGCCGGTATCGGGGTGTCGCCCCGGACGCCACCATCGTGTCCGCGAAGGTCGGCGACTACACGGTGACCGAGTCCTCGGTCATCACCGCCATGGAATGGGCGGCCGGCACGCAGCACGCGAGCGTCGTCAACATGAGCCTCGGCTTCCCGAACGCACCGGGCGACGATCCGATGGAAGCCGCTCTCGACTCCCTGACCGCAAAGTACGGCACACTCTTCGTGGTCGCGTCGGGCAACAACGGCATCAACGGCAACAACCCGAACGCCGCCGAGGACTACGACGTCAGTTCGCCCAGCACGGCGGACGCCGCGCTCAGTGTGGGAGCAGTCGACCACGACGACCAGCTCGCCGACTTCTCCAGCCGAGGCCCGCGGCTGGGCGACGACGCCATCAAACCGGAGATCACCGCGCCGGGTGTCGACGTCACCGGAGCCCGTAGCGCCGACGCGCGCGGCAGCGGCCCGTACACCACCGGCCGGGGTACGTCGCTCGCCGCGCCGCACGTGACCGGCAGCGCGGTGCTGCTCAAGCAGGCGCACCCGGACTGGACGCCGATCATGCTCAAGGCCGCGCTGATGGGGACGGCCCGCCCGGCTCCGGGCGTCGATGTGTTCGCCCAGGGCGCCGGCCGCGTCGACGTCGCCGCCGCCCGCACAGATCCGGTGCTGGCCGACCCGCCCGCCCTGAGCCTGGGCGACGACGGCGCCGCCGCCCGGACGGTCACCTATCGCAACACCGGAACCGCGCCGCAGAGGCTGCATCTGGCGCTCACCGTGAACGGGCCGGACATGAAGCCCACGACCGGGCTGTTCCGTCTCGACAAGTCCACGGTGAACGTTCCCGCCGGCGGCACCGCGGAGGTCACCGTCACGGCCGCGGTTTCGGCCTCGGCTCCTGCCGGGCCTTACTCCGGGCAGCTCACCGCCACCACGGCCGGCATACAGGTGGCCACACCGGTCGGGTTCGTCCGGCAGGCCACCACGCACACCCTGACGCTGCGCCACCTCGACCGGGCCGGGCAGCCGACCCTGAACTACTACACCACCGTCGTCGGGCTGGACACCCCGTTCGTGTGGGACTCCCTCTACCACTACGACGGCGACTACCCGACCGACTTCACCCTCACCGTTCCCGAGGGCCGCTACGCGATCGTGTCCCAGTTGTTCGACGACGACGGCGCGTACACGGTGCTGGCACGTCCCGACGTCGCCGTCGGGGCGGACACCGACCTCACTTTCGATGCCCGCGCCGGACGGCCGGTGCAGATCAGCGTTCCGGCGGCCGGCGCGGTCCACTCGGCCGGCGCCGCCGCGGTCGGCATCCGCAACGGGAGCGGCGGCTGGGTGACCGTCGGCGGCGCTCTCAGCGGATCGGCTCAGCTGTTCACGGCTCAGCTGGGCGGCAACGGGGGCGGCGACGTCGTCTCGGAGATCCGTGCCGCCTTCAGCGACGGGTCGGACCCGAGCACGTACGCCTACCAACTCGCCTGGTACCAGCCCGGCACCCTGCCCACCGGCTTCACCCGGACTGTCACCGCGAAGGACCTTGCCGTCGACCAGGCCTCGGCCCGCCCGGCCGCCCCGGTCGGCACGACCGTCCTGCAAGCGGCGGCGATCCTTCCGGCCTATCCGCTGACCCCGATCTACACGGCCACCCCGCTGGCCGGCACCCGGTATTTCAACACCGGCGGCGGCATCAGGTGGACATCACAGACGTACGAGTCGTCGGACGACGGGACCGACTACTACGACACCACGACTACCGGCTCCCCGACGACCTACCAGGCCGGCAAGACGTACACGTCGAGCTGGAACGCTCCGGTCGTCGCGCCGTGCCCGGCCGACGGCGGCGGATGGACCGGCGACCAGTTGGCCGTGCGCATCGGACCCTACTGCGACAGCGCCGGGCATCCCGGCTCCGTCTACCAGGGCGGCCCAGCAGGGGCGACCAACCTCTACCGCGACGGCGTCCTGGTGGCGACCTCCGACGTGCCCGGGCACGCGCTGTTCACCGTGCAGCCGGCCGCCGGCACCTACCGGCTCAACGTCGACGCCACCCGCGCGGCCTCGTTCACGTTGTCCACCCACGTCACTGCGGACTGGACGTTCACCGACCCGGCCGCCGTCGCCCACCTCCCGGCGATCCGGATGGCCCCCGCCCTGGACGCGTCCGGCACCGCCCCGGCGGGTCGGACACTGACCATTCCGATCACTGCCGACGCCACCGCGGTGACCCTGCAGGTCTCCTACGACGACGGAGCCACCTGGCGGGCCGCCCCGGTGACCCGCACCGGAACCGGCGCCTTCCGCGCCACGGTCACCCATCCGGGAACGGCCGGCTTCGTGTCGCTGCGGATCAGCGCCACCGGCTGTGCCGCCGCCCTCACCGAGACGGTCGTGCACGCGTACCAGATCGGCTAGTGCGTTGACCTTGAAGGATTCCCGGCTTCGTTAGGCGGCTTGGGTTTCGGGTGGCCGGCCCCAGCGTTGGTGGCGTTGGCCGCGGACGCGGGCGCGTTCGTGGCGTTGCGCGGCGATGACGTCGGGGTGGCGGTTGTTGGCGTTGCGCCAGCGCAGGTAGGCGTGTAGGGCCTGAGCCAGGGCGGTGTGGTTGGGGTAGTTCGAGTTGGCCATGGTGAACATGCGCAACGGTCCGAACTGCGCCTCGATCGGGTCGGCCCAGGACGCGTTGGTCGGGGTCAGACACAGCTCGACCTTGTGCGTCGCGGCCCAGGCCCGGATCGCGGGAGTGGTGTTGACCGACAGGTTGTCGCACACGATGTAGATCGGGCCGTCATCCGGGCGGGCGGCCCGGATGGTCTTGAACGCGGCGAGAGTGTGGACGCCTTTGTGTTCGTGCAGCACGCCCCACAGCCGGTCCTCGGACAGGCTGTAGCAGCCGTGGAGGTAGCGGATCCCGTGGGTGCGGTGGTAGGTCGCCGGGAGCCGGGCGGGGTGTTTACGCGCAGCCCAGCAGGTGCCGTGGCAGGGGCGGATGGACAGCGGCCCGAACTGGTTGAACGCGAAGCACCGGTCGGGGAAACCGGGACATCACCTCGTCGAT
>Ga0307513_10008302_pt1 | contig 13305 bp, 20 predicted proteins | sample 15_EM_MG_FD_202174 | JGI IMG/M metagenome (GOLD analysis project Ga0307513, IMG submission 202174) | Populus trichocarpa ectomycorrhiza microbial communities from riparian zone in the Pacific Northwest, United States - 15_EM | ecosystem: Host-associated > Plants > Roots > Unclassified | place...
GACCGCCGTCAGTATGGATCTGAACCCGCCCCCCTTTCGTACAGCGAAGGAGCCCGACGCCGTAGAGTTATCCCCCCTTACGGCACCGGTGGGTGGGATGACCTCAAGCGACCTTCGAGGGTGTTTCCTGATCACCGACCGAGTGTTGGATCTACGTTGTACGAGCCCTCCGAAGAGTACCCAAGTTACTCTCCTCCACTTTGTGGATCAGGCCCAGAAGGCATCGACAAGTTCAAGGACGAGGAGGAGATCAATTTCAACATCCTTCGTCAGTACCAATACTGCCTCTCGCCGACTCTCCAGCACACCTAATGTTTCTCTAGATGAGCGGGACCGTAAATTATTCTTGAACAGACTCGGCCACGGGTTAATGGCTTATGGTGCCCCTTCCGACCGCGTGCAATCCCAGCTCCTTCGTGCTGCCCGTGTTCTTCAAGTGGACTGTGAGGTCGTACACATCCCCGGAATCCTACTCCTGACGCTCGGAGATCTTGACGTCGCTGAGGCTAAGACTGACTTTATCAAATCCGGTTCGAGCCTCGACCTTGGGAAACTGGCAGCAGTGGATGCAATCTACGACGACGTCATTGCGGACCGAATCGACGTTTTAGAAGGTGTAGCCAGGCTTGACAAGCTCCTGGAGTCACGGCCCATCTACGGAAAATTCGCCAGATTATTCTTCTCTTTCACACTTTCCCTCATGATCTGTGTCCTGGCGTTTGGTGGATCATTCCTTGACATGTGGGTTGCTGGGTTTGGGGCCATTTTCATCTCGACCATCAGGATCTTCCTCTCCAGCAGAGCTAGGTTGTATGGATGGATCTTTGAGTGAGTCTCTTACGAATAGGCCAAGCGAATGCAGTTTGTTAAGATAATCAGTATCACGATGGCAGGGTTTATGTCGTTCATCGCGAGAGGACTCGATAGTATCTCCGGTCACTTATTCTGCTACTCTGCAATATCTTCGGCTGCGATCGTCGGTATTCTTCCCGGATATCTCATTCGTAAGCCCCCTCAGTCACACCCACAAAAACCTTTGTAATAACCTCTCCATTCAGTTCGGAGTTCCCTCGAACTTGGGTCCAAGAACGCCGTTTGTGGAGCGATAAACCTGGTCTGCGCCTTGTTTATGACTGTCTCGCTCGGTTTTGCCCTCCCCATGGGCTCCGACTTCTACCTGATCTTCGACCGCCCCGCTCGCGCCAATCTTCGTCACTATCGCATTTCGAGCATGATTGACCTCGTCGGAATATTCGTGGCAGACAACAACAACACCTTCGGGACCGGCATCCCGGCAGTGGGTCAATTCTCTTTTACCAAGGCACCGACTTTCCACCGCGAGCACGTCATTCAAGGTTGTTACAGACCACCTGGCAATCCATGGTACCTTCGCCCTTTCCCGTATTGGATCCAGTTTATCGCCGTCCCTCTCTTCTCCATTATCAGCTCCATGTCGAACATGCAACCGCTCAGGAGCGTGAACATGATCTCAATGGTCATCATATCGTGTATCTCTTATGCTGCAAACAAACTCGCGACCCGGTATGTGTTCGAGAACTCTGAAGTCGTCTCAGTCGTTGGCGCGTTTGTTACTGGGATCCTCGGGAACCTCTACGCCCTCAAGTTCGGTGGTAGTGCCTTCACGATGATGGTCACGGGAGTTTTGTTTCTCGTGCCTTCTGGGCTATCGGCTGCGAGCTCAAACGAGGGAATGACGGCTGGAAGTTCTATTGCGTTAGGAAGCTCCATCGTTATCGTTGGGATTGGGATCACGGTCGGATTGTTCACGAGTGAAGTGATCGTGCAGATGTTTACTCCGAATGACAAGGACAAGGGTTCGAAGTACCTGTTGATCATCTAGCGCATGGTCAGACTAGTGCATGCCTCGAACGCGTGCGCCCTAGTCATGTAAGTAGTCATTGGATACGTAATCAATTGAAGAACAAGTGAAGAGTGCATGAAACGAGGGTCCACTGTTTACTCGTGATCGTTACGAATCTCCCTCTCGCTCGCGCCTTGACCTGATCTTGATGAAGGACGTAATCAAGAACAGTGCCCACGCGAAGACCACTGCCATAGCGCACAGTAACGCGAAGAGCTTCCCTCTTCTCACTTCTGCAGGTGTTGTGGCCCCCATCAAATTGATATCTTGTTGTAACCGGCGAGGCCGCGGCCGGGTCCCATAGCTCCGGCGGACGGGCGAAGCGTCCCTGGGGCGAAGGAGTGGGGAACTCGTGTGGTCACCATCAGGAGTTGGGTCGATTGAGCTCTGTGGGGAGAGGTCCGGAGAGGACGAAGGTCCATCGATCCCTGATGCGGAACCTGATTCACCCCGACGCTCCTCGTCTCCACCTTCTGCTTCGCTCTGGACCGCGGCCTCCTTTTGAGAGTTCTGCTTCCTTTCGTTTAGGTAGCCGAGACCCCAGATAGCGGCCAAATGCAACACGTTAACGAAGAGGAACCCGTTGAGGAGCCATTGGAGGCGCGGCCCATCCTTTTCTGAAGGAATAGTGAGTAACCCGGTTTTTCCTTCTTTCTTCTCAAAGTCAAGCCATAGCCCAGAAAGTGTCTGCGTGATTGTTGTTCCAGTATGCTCAAGCTGAAGGCAGTACATCAGTACACTGATGTGAGTGGACTCAGACACACTTACACTTTTATGAAGTCCAAGGGTTGTAGAAATGTACTCGAGGGGCACAATCCGAGGCACAATAACCACAAGAAGGACTGGAAAAAAGTCAGAGTCTGGGAAAGTGTGTGAAATTATTGTGACTGACGCGGTGCGAAACCCAACGCCGTTCCAAAAGAGACAATGGCCGGCCAGGGTGTCTGGGTTTGAGTCGGAGGTAGGGCCATCCAGAAGAAACAGAGCAATGTCAAAATAGACGCGGTGATCATAAGCTGCAGCACGATGCTCCCTCGTTTCACCCTGTCCACAATCATCCCGCAAATGGGGTACAAGAACACACTCCCACTCAGTAAGTACGAAGCAGTTGTGCTTGCTTCCAATTCAGCGAGCCCGAACCGACGTTCGAGTATATTTCTAAACATGGACAGCTTTAGTCCGATGGACCGCGGAACGGAGGCCAAACACCTACGGGGCAAGGTGGATGAAGGGGTGCCAGATCGAACCACAGAAAATATTCAATGCAATATACCTGCCAAGAACTGTCACAGTTTGCCCCAGTTGTAGAAGCATAATTTGCACGTACGCCCAGACCACATCACCAAGCTTGAACACCTCTTTCATCTTGAACCTTCTCTTGTCTGCCACCTGCTGAATTGCCTGAGCCTCACTCATGCTAACAACCGAGCGCCTCTTCGCTTCCGTGCGAAGTTCTGAATCCTCAAGCTCGGCACCAGCTTCCCTGATGAGCCATTTCGAGATGGAGATGTACACTAGGTTGATGACGAACGAGAAGCAGGTGGTGCCAGCGGAGACGTAAAACGGCGCATTTGGAGACCATTGCGACAGGGGGTATGACGTGCGCGCTGCGATGAAAGAGGCACCTTTCCCGGCCACAAGTCCGAGAGCTGAAAGTAACACGTTGAAACGAAACACGCTAAGGATGTAGAGCAGCACGGACCGAGCGATACGCCGAGTCCATGTGACTTGAAGAAACGCACAATGATGGTCTCTTGTACAACTGGGGGCCGGGCTTCAACGACATTATGGGGGAGCCCAACTCTTGTGACGAACCTGATAATGGGCTTTGACCTAAACCGAATACAAACATCCCCAGAGTCATCAATCGCACCTCGTTATTCAGGTGGCCAATTAAAAGCAACGCTTGCCCTAAACAGTAAGGTCAGCAGGGCTGACATTGGGGTGACGAGAGGTGACTACCGAGGAACACCATTCCGGTTGCAATTATGCTGCTCACAGTCGTCCCGAGTCGAGCAGTCATGACTCCCCCGACTAAGGGCGTCCACGTTCCAGAAGAGGACAATGCGGCGAGCAACAGACCGAACTCAGTGTTGGACGTCCCCATCTCACGCGACAGCCGACTCTTGAGAGGCCCAAGAATATACGTGGCACTTGAGATGAAAGTACGACCCGGATGAGGGGACAGAGATGATGAAGATAAAGAGAGAACGCACTAATGACTCCCGATGCTCAAAGAACACGCACACAACAGAGCGAGAGCCCGAACGAGTCTCGCCTTCCGCTTTGCCTTCCGTCGATACCTCCGTAAGTGCGCTTCCTGAGCTTGGACTGTATCCTGGTCCAAACCGTCATCAAGTAGTCCCTGTTCCTCTTCCTCGCGTTCAACAACGCTCAGTCTGCGGTGTTGCTGATGGGGGGACATGGTAGCACGTCTACCGCTTCGGTTGTTGGGGCAGTTGCCTTTGGATGATCTGATTATGGGAATTAGACGCCGATGGTGTAACTTATGTAATCTTATCTGATTATATTTATCATCCCCCCACTCGCGTGTTTATTTACGCTGGTGACCAGTACTTACACGTCCGGCGGGATCTACTCAAGAGCCTGAAATGCCACCGGTTGCGAACTTACTGTATGGCTGATAATATAATGGGATAAGATGCGCGGTATGCAAAATTTCGAAGTGGATGTGGGTACAAGTATGGAGGTGATGGCGATTATGGTGATGTGTAAGTGAAATGCAAAAGGGTGAAAATGCTAACAATACATGAACGGTGCACAACATGAGGACACAGGGGCAACGAAAGATAGACAAAGATAAGATAGCAGAAGGCGCGAGGGGGAGGACGTCGCGACTAAAGCTCAATAGGTTCGAGCAGACCATTGCTCCAAGGAGTGCCCTCCTTCAACCTTTTTATTATCTCCCTCCTCGGCTTATTCCTCGCCTTCATCCACCGATTCACCTCCGCGTCGCTCCCACTTACAATATTGGGCAAGGGAATATAGCCCGGTGCTTGCGCCAAGTCACATGCCTTACGATGTTCGACATATGCATCCTTTCGGAGAAACCGGTAACCCCCATAGGCACACTCGAGGTTAGGACACTCGTATCCCAACGACGTGTCTGGGAAATGGTCCCCCTTGATATGTCGTTTGATTTGTTTGTTTCCCGAGCGTGCCCACGTAACATAGCCGCATACCTGACCATATCGCGTGAAGGGGCAGAAATCAAAGTGCGCGATTTTTTCGGGTTCAGGCTGCGTCACAGGAGGGGGAGGTGGCTGAGTGACGGCTGGTGGTTGTGCGGATGAAGGCCCTGCTAAGGGCAAATCGGGGGTAGGGAGGGATGGGAGAGAGGGAATTAAGGGTGTTCTAGAAACACCCAGGGGAGATGTAAGAGAGGGAGACGAAGGCAATTCAGAAACACTTGGGAGAGGTGGAAGAGGGGGGGTTGAAAGTGGATCAGAAACATCCGGGGGAGGTGGAAAAGGAGGAGTCGAGGATCGTTCGGAAACGTCCGAAGGGGACGAAAGAGAAGGAACTGAGGATGACCCGGAGGTGTCCGGGGGTGATAGGAGCAGGGAGTAGAAGTCAGCGGGGGGCTGGAGAGGTGGGAATGGTGAGAGGGTGTGGTCATCTTCGACCGGAGACGGTGTCAGGCCATCAAAGCCGAACTGGGTCCACTCTGGTATCCCGAAGTCGAAGGGAAGGTTTGTAAGCTGCAGAGAAAGCAGTTCAGACACGCGAGAAGGGTGGACGTCACGGAATTCGGGACCACACGAACCTGGTCGTTGTCGGTGGTCGAGGTGGAAGGGACCATGGGGTATAAGTTCATGTCGTAGTCGAAGTCCATGACTGGTGCAGTGAGTTTAGAGTGAAGGCCTTGGAGGATACAAGGAGGATAGCGGGCAGGTGTAGAGGTGAGAGTGGTGGCGAACTGGGGAGATAATGTTTGTCTAATCTACCCGCGTTTAAAACGAACGCGACGAATGGGTCACGTTACTTGTGAGATTTGTTCCACGGTCTCCCCGCGGGGAACCAATGCGAAGAGCTTGCATTGATGTCCAGATTAGGGACGAGAACGTGATCTGTCCACCCCCGGACGGGGAGGCGTGAGAGTCCAAAACGCCGTGGGTGGAGTCTTCCTCGCAGCCTATCGCCCGAAGCCCGAGTCAATTACCAACGACTTCCGCTGCAGGGGTGGAGGGCCTCAAGGAAATTCGTCGAGTGATGTTCGGTGAACGGTTTGGAATCCAGGAGGGGGGTCAGCCCACGCGTAAACTCTACCGAGTGAAATGCCGGGGTTGTTGGCAACGTTTTCCAGCCGTACCTTCGTGCCTCTGAAGGTGTCCAACGTTTGGTTCCGGATCCTAAGCGCCTCGGTATTGGATACATAACCCACATCCCGTGTCCGAACAAGTATCACTGGTCTTGGCGGGGATGATCCTTTATCTTACAGGGCCACCCATATCAGAGGCCCAAAGAAGATCGCGTAGGGCACAGGACTAGAGGGGTCAAAGCGCACCAGAATCGTCGTTCTCCCACGGCTGCCCCCAAGTCGGAGAGAGACATCAGCGATTCGGTTCTGGGACCCACGAAATGCCACGTGTTACATCTGAACCCTGAGGCCTGAGGAACAAAGAAGGGTGTACCCGTACAACTCCACACGAGAGCGCGCGGATAAACAGGGTCCTGCGGGCCAGCGGCGAGTTCTTCCGGGAAAATCGACAAACTCTTTGAAATACGTGTCCAATCAAACAGGGGTCCAGGAAGAGGGGGTTAGTCAGTCCGACGTTTACTCAAGCAGGTGAAAAATCGGCATCTGTTTACAGCCAGATACCTTCGAAATGCTTGAGGATACCATAGGACACGCAACCAGGACAGAACAACGACCGTTGGTGAAAGACTTGGGACCGGATATCGCCGGATCGAACCTTTCCCTAAACGATTGCTGCGGATCCAGATATTTCGTCCGCGATCATAAACGGCCATCTCGCCTTGGATCCTGAGGGGATTTCGCGGAATCTATACAAGGAGGTGCATACTACTCTAAGGTTGGTGGTTCAGGTGAATACCGTCGAGTAGTCTACGTGAACTCGTCGGCGAGGACATTACAAATAACATCGTAAAACAAAAACAATGAAACTAGAAAACAATCTTGGTCGGTGCGCTAGGCACCTCGACGTCATCCCTATAAAACGCCCCATACACACCATGCGTCTTCTTCTTGATGGTCATCGGGAACTTCTTGAGTGGTTCGATATCGAACCCACTCTCCCGAACGACTCGAGCGAGTTCCCCAGCCAAGCTCCTCTCATGGTTCTCACCAGTGAAGAATGTCATTGACTTCCCGCTCTTTCTTCCTCGTCCTAAAAGTACGGTCAGTATCTTATCATATTCCTTGCATCGGTCCTGAGGCAACCAACCTGTCCGGCCGATTCGGTGGATGTAATCCTCAATCGTCAACGGGAAGGTGTAATTGATCACCAACCCCACATTCGGGATATCCAAACCTCTTGCCGCTACATCCGTGGCTACGAGCACTCTCGACTCTCCCGATTTGAAGCTCGCCAGGGCATCGAGTCGACCCTTTTGTGACATATCGCCATGAAGACCAACGACTGAGAACTTTTGGTCGCGGAGGTAGTTTTCTACTCGTGCAGCCTCCGCCTTGTAGAGGACAAAAACGAGAACCCGATTGTCTTCTGATGGTGTTTTTGAAGGGTTTCTGGGGAGTGCCTTACGAAGGTGACCAAGAAGGCGGCCGCTGTGTTCTCCATCAGCGACTTGGACGTGGACACGAGGGAAATGGCATACTTCTTCGATCTGGGATCGTCAAACACCTCCAGGGCTTGTTCGACTCGACTATTTGCGGTAAGGTCATCGCTACCGACCGTGACACGGACAGAGTCCCGTTGGAACGAAGCAGCGAGCTTACGCACGGAATCTGGCCATGTTGCACTGACTAGAGAATTTTGTGAGTTGCTGGGTATGTGGACGGGTGTGCAATGCTTTCCGCGTACACATCAGGGTCTGTCGACCCTCGCTGGCGGTATATCCAATGATTGTTCGAATATCATTCTCGAAACCTTTGTCTAACATTCGGTCGGCCTCGTCTAACACAAGGTACGTTACACTGCAGAGGGTGAGTTTGGCCAATATCAGAGAGACCAGGAAAACACGCAGGCTCACCCACTCAAGTCAAGAGCTCCGTCGTTCACGAGGTCCATGATTCGTCCTGGCGTGCCAACGACGATCTTCGCCTTCTTATTCTTGAGAGCTTTGACTTGTGCACCCTTGTCTAGACCACCGAATACAGCAACGCTCTGGATCTCATACGGTTTCCCAATGTCGAAAAGGGTTTCCTGTGTTTGGAGGGCGAGTTCTCGCGTAGGAGCCATAACGAGGGCCTGAATTCCCTTGGACTTGGGGGATTTGATGAGACGCGAGATGGCGGGGATTCCAAATGCCAGCGTTTTCCCGCTAACAACGGAAGATTCTTAATCTTAGGTGTATGGGTATAGAGATATTGTCATACCTGCCGGTCTCGGCGATACCGACCACATCCTGGCCCTGTAAAGCGGGTGGCCATGAGCACGCTTGAATGGGAGTGGGGCTCTGGAAGCCAGAAAGGGCGGCCTTTAGTTCTGGAGGGATCCGCAGCTGATCAAAGGAAAGGATGGGTTTGATCGAAGGCCCGTTCTTCGCAGCGGTGAGGGAAATGGAGTTGGATTGCATATACTCCTCAATTTCAGAGGCCGAGGGTTCTAAACCGAGAGCAGAAGTCGAAGTAGAGGTCGAGGATTCCCCAACTGTTAGCGTTTCTGGGGCACGTTCCTCCGTCTTTCTTCGTTTCTTCCTCTCCTGTTTGGATGAATTGTTTTCTGAAGCCTCTTCGCGCTTCTTGCGCTTCTTCTTACGTTCAGGCTCTTCGGAGGCTGTGATACCGGACAATATGAGTTTGACATAGCCGGATGGTCATATGGGGAAGCGCGCACCTGTGGGCTGTGCGGGGGGCTCATCCACTTGCATAGGCTCGACGACCGGCTCATCCACAGGTTTGGGTTCGGATCTTGTCTTGTCCTTCTTCTTTCTCTTCTTGGGGATCTCTGTAGCTATATCGCCAGTCAACTTTCGTCCGTGATGAAGGTCGACCCACTCACTTGAGGTATCCTCTACTTGTAGTGCAGCAATTTCCTCGGTGTTCTTGCTCTTTTTCCCTTTCTTCTTCTTCTTGTCCTTGACCTCCGCTCCGCGGTCATCGGTCTGTGTTGTAGCGAGCTCGATTTCCGTGCGCCTCGTTTCATGATCGGTCGCGGAACTCTCTTGCGAAGGAAAATTTCATGTTGAGCGCCGACCGGGTTGAGCAGGACATATGACGCATATATTCACCTTTTTCCTTCTTGGATTTCTTCTTTTTCTTGAGCTCTACGATGGCGCCATCTTCACGCGCCATCTTCTATGAGCCTGTGGGAATGGGATGGAAGCCTAAGGCGGTGTGAGAAAGGACGCGGCGGCGGATTGGAGACCCCGTGACCTATAATCATATCGGGGCACAGCTCTGTTTCTGCGGCCCTTCACTTCTACCCAATCCATGATGATGTCTGAGGCAGTCGTTCGTCCTTCGGCATCCGACACTTCGTTCTTCTCCAAGTCCAAGACCACGAAGAATGCCGGACGATCCTCAGGTGCAACTACCTCCGACAGTGCCGCCGCCGGTAAGCCCACGGTTGTCACCCGAGTCGTAACCGTTCGCAAGCTGGTGGAAAGGCCACCCGCAGCCCAACCCCTCACGACACCACCCGTGCCTCAGCCACGAGACAGCATTCAAATAAGGACGAAGAAACGCAAAGCAGAGGGTAGTCAAGGGGTCGCCCGACCTGTTGCCAAGAAGTCGAGGGCGACGCCACCCACAAACGATCGCGTGGACGGTCCTTCGCGCAGTCAAACCCCTGTCCAAACCACCAAGACGCGAGAGTCCTCACGCGCTAGGAGCTCTGGAACCCCGGAACCTGTGACCGCTGCGACCATAAGTCGATCGCGTTCAGTGACTGTGGCCCCAAATGACGCAATGCGCGCGCGGGAGTGTTGGATAACGGAGGACGGGACACCGGGGCCGGACTTGAAGGGTTGTGAGCAGGTGGTGAAGGGGATATTGAAGCAGTACAAGACCCGTACGTTATGAGCCCCTGGGTATGACGTTCGACTGACCATCGGGTAGATTTCAAGAACCCCGCAGACCCCGACGACAGGTCGTTCGAGGCCCACCCTACTGATTACCCTACCGTGGAACTTGAGTACCCGAACACGAACGCCAGTGAGAGGTAGGTTTCAGGTTTATACCGTTCCCTTGCTCCCATACTGACGTTCTCCCAGCTTTATCCTACTGACACCGAAGGACAAGGATCACTATGATCCAATTCTATGCCTGAAACAAAGTTTGTTCACCATTGTCGAACGTCCGTCCACATGTATGCTTCCCGCTGGAAATGGTCCTAACATTTGATTTTCCGCAGACTACCTTACCCCTGAGCAGCGGTCGCTGTTTGGGACTCTACCAAATAATAACCTTCTCGCCATCGACGATGACTACCCGACACGCAGCCCGACACCGTCCAATGGAGACTCCCAAACGTTGTGTTTACCTCGGCTGGCTTGCCTCGAGACCCACCCTCCATCTGTAAACTACCTCAAAACCCTGCAAAGGGCGATTACCAAGCGGGACGGACCACTATTTATGAAGACGATGGCTTCAATCAACGCTATCCTCCGTGTTTTGAAGTACCCTCCCCTTCCGGACGACCCGTTGCTTCCCCCAGGCGGGAACGCTCTCAAGGAATACGTCAAGCAGTGGAGCCCCAGTGGGATGCCCAAGGACATAGGCTTGCGGCTGATCGAGGAGACCTACCAACGGTGTGTCGGCCCACAAGTCCACACACTCAGGAATTACGAAGCGTTTTCCTCTGAGACCTATGGGGAATTGATGCCTTCCTTGGTATCCGACATCATTCGCCACACCGGTTTGGGCGAGGATTCGCTGTTCCTCGACCTCGGGTGCGGAGTCGGCAATGTGGTTCTTCAAGCGAGCCTTCAAACGGGATGCAGGAGCTTTGGTGTCGAGATCATGCCTGCGCCTGCAACGATGGCGAGGGAGCAGCTGGAACAGTTGAAGATCCGGGCGAGGATGTGGGGCGTGAGCATGGGTGAGGTGGAACTTGAGGAAGGCGACCTGCTGAAGAGCGAGAGGGTTGCGAAGTTGATGAGCGAAGCGGATGTGGTTTTGATCAACAACAAGGTGTTTAAAGAATCTTGTGAGTGAGGGTTATTGCTGTCCGTTTCACGATGAATGACCTGCTCTATCTGCAGTGAACGAATCTATTCGACCAAAGTTCCTGGATCTGAAGGAAGGTGCTACAGTTGTTTCGTTGAAACCGTTCGTCCCGGTCAACGCGCGACTTACCGAGCGTAACGTGCGTCGGTTTTACAAAAACATTCTCCCGATCTCGACGGTTAAATTGATTGCCCCCGGGATGCAGATCGACGATATAAGCGCGATATTCGATGTCACGCAGAGGGAGTATAACTCGGGAAGCGTCTCGTGGGGAAGCGGACGGGGGCACTATTACATACACCGGGTCGACAGAGAGGGGTACGTCAAAATCCGGCAGAAACTGGAGAGTGGGCGGCCCGCGAGGACTCGGAGGTGATGCTCGACGGGCGTTTCTTTTAACCAGTTGACGAGACCTTGTTGCGTTCTTGTTTTTTTTTCCTCCCCCGAGGTCGTCGTTCGGTGGCGGACGTGTGGTCGATGTGCAATTTATTGATTCATAATGTGTAGATATACAGACTAATATCTCCGATGCCTCGCTTCCCACTCAAGCAGCGGTGCACCCCTTTCTTTCTTCTTGCTATGAATCGTCGGACCCTTTCACGTTTGGTCACCGCAGTCGGCCCACACGCGTCGAGTGGATGGGACGGGCACTGAGCGAGTTCCCTCCGGCGACTCAAGGTGGAGCGGGGAAAGACACCGACGCGGCGAAATTAGTCTGATTGATCGACCGGTGTTCAATTCGCCACGGAAAGGGGTGGCCTCGCTAATCCGGACGGGGCCGTCCATCGTTCGTGGACATGTGGATCGCCGGGGGTCGGAGAGCAGAGGGTGGACGTCCTGGGCGTGAGCAGGGATGGCGCGGGGCGGCGGGGCGTCGTCTGGAGAGTGCGGACGTGGGCATGGACATGCATGGACGTGGATTTGTATGTGGTCGGGTTCGCAAGGACCGTGTGGAGGGTGGGCCCGAGCATGGGACCCAGGCGTCTGCGGACTGTATGGGGGACACACGCCCGGATTGCATGTGGCTCAAGGACGGCGATTGTGATTCGAGTTCATGTATTGAGAGGCCCTGGAAGGATCCGTGCCATTCATCCCCAGGGTCGCCCTCCAACGAGGAAAAAAAAAAAAAAGGTCTGCCGGTATCTGGCGGAGGTATCTCGCTGGCGGGATCTTGATCGGCAGGACGACTGGTTACGCCGATGGTCCCGCATTCTTCGATATTGAGAGGCTCCAGCCAAGGTCGCCCACCCGTATACACGTAAATTCCCTTTGTGCCCGCCTTTGTCGCCCCGGCCATCCTGCTGCTGCTCTGGCTGGCTCGCCCACCCGTCGAGGGCTGCCCCCAACGCGGCAACCGCAACCGATGAAAAGATCCGTCGTCGAGGGTTCGAAATTGATCAAGTCCCCAATTACCACACGTCACTTAGTCGCCGGAACTGAAACGGCCTCAAGGCAAAAGGTACACGAACACATAACCTCTCGTGATTTATACCCACCCAAGATCACTGACACATCCTTCCTCCTCATCCTCTCCTTCTTCCTCCTGCCTCCAATCCTCCCCCAGTCCCCCGCCAGCCCTCTCCAGCCCCCGCCGCTCATCCTCCCGCGCATCGCTTCCATCCCCTCCCACCCAACGCTCCCTGCTTCAGCAGCACGCACCCCAACGAACCCTGCCCCAAAACCGCTCACACCATTCATCAATCACCATTTACAACTACACCCATTCGGCGCCTACCATGGCGAGACACGACAACACGCGTCCGTTACCCCCGACCGCTTACTTCCGGTACCAGGGTGCGATCGTGAACGAGATGAAGAAGAGAGGAGTCCAGGTCATGCTCCCAAACGCCTCGCGCTGGATCAGCTCCAGATGGCGGAACGAAGACATCCAGATCAAGACCGCATTTTGGCAGCTGGCAGAGATCAGAGAGGCCGAGGACAAGGGCAAGACTCCAGAGGACAAGGCTACCATGAAGCGGGCCCGGAGGAAGCGGGGGGGCATCGACAACGGTCTCGACGTCCTGCTCGAGGGCTCGACAAATCCCGAAGCCCGCCAATTGGCCAACGTCATCTCCGCCTGGGTCGCGTC
>Ga0307513_10008303_pt1 | contig 13305 bp, 12 predicted proteins | sample 15_EM_MG_FD_202174 | JGI IMG/M metagenome (GOLD analysis project Ga0307513, IMG submission 202174) | Populus trichocarpa ectomycorrhiza microbial communities from riparian zone in the Pacific Northwest, United States - 15_EM | ecosystem: Host-associated > Plants > Roots > Unclassified | place...
TAGAGAGGTTATTTTTCTTGCTTCATCTACAGTTACAAAAAAATAGGCTCTGTTGTGCAATACATTATTGCAAACTGCACCTAGACCAACACGAAAAAAGTCAGAGAGTCGTAGCTGAAGAGAGAGAATCTGTGTCTGTTTGTCGTGCACATGATATTATTATGGTCAAGTTGCGGGTATCGAATTATGAAAGCAGAAATTTTTATTTATTTATCCATTCTGCATCTACCCCTTTAGTCCACACATACATACCTGGGTCAACAATATCTCAACAGGAAGGGGAAAATACCATATAAATACGTCATAGCACACGCACTCGCTAATGTTCCCCCAAATTTAAAAGCTCTTTAGTTGCCATGATTCATGTTAGGCGTGTGTTGCTTGGTTCCGGAAGTTACAGGCTTGCGATGGATTGCTATCATAGTGCTTTTATACTTTACGGAGGGGGGGGGATCCTGCCGAAATGTCTTTTCTCTGTTTATCATGGGAGTGTAGAAGCAATGCGGTCTGGAGATGTGTATGGCGAGCCATAGGAGGATCAGGATGGGGTTGATTGTGTTGTTGTAGTGGTACTCCTTCCTATCTTTTCACTTAGTAGTTTGGTTTCGGAAGGGAGTGTGAGAATGAAGCTGTGAGGGCCATGATACCTCCACTATCCTTCTTCTTCTTCATAGTACCCAAGTTGACAAAAAGCAAATCCTTTCACTCCGCCGCGCACGCCCCGGCGCTATCTATTCTCTCACTTTTAATAATAATTTATACCTTGAAAGCCACTTTCATGCTTCAACATTATTAGCACTAGGAGACAGCTCCATTCACTCATTCATTTATTCTATTTTTTTCACTCTTTTCCATTTTGGAATTGACGGCCGTCGTTCAAAACTGCTGGTGAATTGAAAAAATGAAAAATGAGAAAGAGTTTTTTGCTAGTACTTGATTAGGAAGAGAGGAAGGAAGTGTCTGTTTGCCCTCCCAAGAAAAAAAGAAAACCTGACCTGCTGTCAAGGAGCGTTGTCCGCAATTCTGTTCTTTGACCTGTTGTACTGGGCCTGTCTTGGACTAAGAGATGCGCTGATATATATAATATCTATGGTCTAGCTGCGAACTCCAAGCATTCCTTTCCCCCCAAGGCGCTATGATATAATATTAGTCTTACCATACATCTCGGGCTCCCTTCGCCATCTCTAGTGCTTGAGATGGTAGGGCAAAATACCTGCTTCTCAGTCGTTCAGTCCGAGTGACGAATATTGCTGGCAGGTCCCAACCCAGGTCCCGTTCTTTGGTAGACTAGAGAGCTTGAGAAGGAAAAAAGGTGTGCTCCCAAGCGGAATGTCTGCCTGGTTTTCTCTTTTGACTCACTCACTAACGAGTCCTTGGCTTTCTGGTTCTGGCGTTGGGGTGACTAGAGGTGTAACCTTCCATTACCCTTCCAACAGGTAGCGGTGCTAAAGGTGTTTACTACTACGTATTGTTCTGTGCCACACCGTCCTAGGGAAAAACATAAGCTCTGCATGGGAACCTTACGAACTGCCATGACTGGTCATTTTCCCTGGTGTTCACGGACACAGCATGTTGTGGCTCTGGTGGGAAATCTTGACTTGGGTTATTGGAGATGTAGATATTCACCGGGGATCACTCGCTGAAAGGTTTGCACACATTACCGGTTGGGAAGAAGGTGCTTGAGGGGTGCTAGCACCCTCGCCTTGCACGAGATTGCCATAAGCGGTGGACGTTGTGTAGTCCTATGGGACTCTTCTGGTATATGCTTGCTAATGCATAGGTATCTGAGCGCGGACTCCCGGGACATCTTAAGTCGTATTTCGTTAGGAGAAAGGAAGAGAAAGAGAAAAGAAACCCTCTCCGATTTGATCTGTTATAGCAGCTATAGTTGTGAGTTCTATACTGACCCTCTAATGCCAACATGACGAACCGGTCCCTAAGACCGGCTACCTATGGTTCAACTACACTCTCGTTATCGACCGCCTTGCAATGTAGGCTCTTTTTCTGAAAAGGAGCAAGTTGCTTCCTTGGGTGAGAGTTCGGAAATGAATGCTCATTTGCATGTCTTAAGTCTTGCCCACCATGTGTAATGACTCTGTGTATTCTCCTAGATGGAGTGGAGCTTGTGACATTGGAACAAGGGAGAGCGTGTGGGTTGAGATATTGTGCGATTTGTAATTGGATCTCAATAAAGAGGGACCCGGTGGAGAGAATGCGTGTAGAAGCGAGCGGGGGTAGGTTTGTGTATTGGGGTATTGCGAGGGATAGCATCTTGAGCCTGACATGTTCCACCCAATCCAACTTACTTTCTGCGCCTTCCTGATACCATCTACTGAGGTAGAGTGCGCAAAAACCCTCTAGCTTTCTAATGAGCAATAGGCAACCCCCACCCCCTAGAGTTTCTATTGCCAATCTCCTTCCCCGGCTAGGCCTCTCTGGTTTTTTTAGCTAATTAACGTACTATAGGACACGCTGGAACTAACTTGCGGGCTGCTGTTTAGAGGCCATTGGGTAGTCCTACTAGTTCGCTCGCCGAGATTGATACGATCGTGCAACCTCGTGTTGCTAGTTCTTGTGGAGTCCCGGATCTGGATTTCTTGTGACGGTTTGGGCATATCAGATTCATATTGACTTCCTGATCTCCCATGTTCGGATGGGAATCTAGAGGGTGGACGTACAGTACATTTGAGCCTTTTGAGTTTTGATTTGGGTTTGCCCCCTGTCTGCCAGCCGTGGGCGGCTTTGTGAGGACAAAAGGAGGTGGGGAATGGCCGTGGGGAGCGGTATGGCAAAGGTTGATGGAGGTCTGGTTTCCGCGCAGGGAATATGCCGTCGTACAAGCACCTCAAGGACACAGCTATGATCGGAACTGTTGTCACGAGAACGATTCGGGTCAGTTGCTGACAGGAAAACTGAGATGTGTTCGATATTCGATGTATATGACAAGTGTGTTCACAAAGGAGTATGTGGTGATCATGAGAAGTGATCATCCAGAGAAAGGAACGCAGCTCAGACTAGATACAGTTTGTGGTGGCCCGCACAGTGGGCTCCTACCACACAACACCAGTCACCGCCGTGCGGTCTTGTCAATAGCCCTGCTCACACCTACAAGTGTGCCCTAACCTAACATACCACGATAGGGTTACTCCATCAAAGGCAGCATTGGTGGGTTTATCTTGGGTACGGGGGCCTGGCTCTTTTATTAAACACGGAGTGCTGTATCTAATTTGACATAAGGTATCTGAAAACCAGGGGGGGTGGCTGCGTAACAATAGCCGTATTTTTAGATACTTACTGGCAATGCCAAGGGCAAGTACTGTAAGGGCTTGGATAATTAGACCGTGCCAGGTGCAGCACTGCTAGCACTACCTCGCTTTCCTAAGAACAAAAGCTATGGACAGTCGTGTAACAAAAGTCTTAGCACCCTGGTAAAATTTTATGCCACTCCACATACCTCAGTGCTCAAAGCAGAAATACGATCATGAGAAACAGAACCTTGTAATTTATATTCTTCATTAATTCAGGCTGAGGAAGGACATACAGAGTGGTAAACAGAGGCATTCTTGTCTCATCACTCAGTCGGGGGTGCCAGGACTTTTGTTACACCACTGTACTCAAGTATGCAAGGGAATAAATAGGAAGAGGGACAACGGCTGCCTTCCCAAGGTAAAAAAACAATTTCTTTTCGTTTTCTTTTCTTTCTATTCTTGCTTTTTTATTTAAGAACCACTCGGAAGGCTTGAATTCCGGAATTAGGAATTGGGAGATTGAGGTTTTTTGGGATATGCGATTACTGGGATCCTTACGGGATTGGAGGGGAGTATTATATGCACTTGAGTGAATGAATTATCCAAGAGGGATTTCTTAGCTCAGGTTTCTTTGTTTATACGTGGCTGGGGGCGGCAGTATCTGAGAAGATGTCGCGGTGCCTATGGATAACTCTGAACTGGATGCACCCTTAAGTGGTTTAGTAGAGCTGCTGCTAGTTTCTAGACGATTCCCAAGCTAGCCAAATCTTGCAGTGTTAGCTACGGGATATTCTTGGACAATTTGTGTTAAGTGTGATAACCTGAGTGGGCGGGGAATATAACACCTAAGGAGCGACCTATTATGCCTTTCTCAGTTTGTTTGTAGAGTGAGAATTCTCTTCACTTGCCTTAATCCCCGCTTGAGTTACTTCCCCCTCTACCCAGGAGCCCGCCTTCCTGGGGTTTGGTCACGTATCTCATGAACCTGCATTTAATCAGAGCAGCTCATGTTCTTTCTTGGGTTTAGGGGCGCTTTTACCCCCAGTATGGTATTAAATTTTCTGGAAAGGTAGAATGAACACTGCCGGGAACAATGGCCTAACGGTTATGATTTGTTCCCGGCGAACTTGGACTTCCCAGGGGTCCAGGTTCGAGTCTCCTTGGGGTCAGTAATAACCCCAAGATGTAGGCCTGGAAGAGGATGTAGCGTCCAGTGTACGTGAACCTTTTGCTCCCGGTGGTCAATGGGATGTCTGCATTTTTATATATAACCAATCAGGCATAGTAGTTAGTATATCTTCCATTGTGATATTTTTTAGATTGCTGGTTCTGAGGAGATTTTTCAGTGGGCAAGTGCGAATTGATTGGTTTGTAGGGTTTGAGCTAGGGCTTAGTATTGTGTCCAGACAATTATTTATTTGGGAGCTGTAATTCACATAATATCACTCGAGGATAGCTCGCTTTTCCTCCATTATCAATATATTGGGGATGGGCGGAGGAGTCTACCTGAATAGTAGAATAGCTGGGGTATGGGAACACAAAATCAGCGTCGGGGAAGGCACGATACCGGAGACCGAAACAACCGGCTAACTGCCGTAACTGACCATTGAGAAGACTGCACCACCTGAAGAGAGCCGAGGGAGAAATGAAGGAAGTGGTATAGCTGGTTGGAATTGAAATTGGAAAGGAAGGAGGGATACTTGGGCCAGGTTCAAATGAAAAGAGGATTACGGCGCTGTTTACGCAAACAATCCAATTCCCGTCTTTCTCCCTCTCATCCCGAGCACTGTACAGGTGCAATGTGGGGAATCTATCGAGGCCTCAGATGCTTCTCAGCTTTCAGTGCGAGAACGCGTAGTGGGCTACGAATCTTCTATACCGCCGTGCCACCAGCTTCCAGTAACGTTACACTCTACAAAATACCTCCGGCAGATCCCACCAGATCTATCAACCCAGACAAGTATCGCATCTCACTCTTATATCCTAGCTACCCTGCACTGTACCTTGCAGCATTCTATTACCATCCCAGCCCGCTCCGTGTAAATCCCATCCTTAATGATATTTCCTGTATTGCCACCCTACAACACTCCTTACTCAACAAACGACATTCCCCCCCGTCGCAGTTCATTTGATATATTATTAATCACCCCAATTCTTCCAACCTTCCCCCTCCCCTCCATAGCCGAACAGCATTACGAATTATTAATCCATCTCGAAACCGCCTTCACTAAGCCAACGGGAATTATAGAGCCTATGAGTAATCCTTCGACCCCCTCCCACTCAAGATTAACTTGCCTCTGCCCTGACCACAAACGTTCATCCAACCCCACCAAAAAACCCCCACCCCAGAACAGTGCAGCTCAGCCCAAAACTTATTTCTAGCAGGAACTCCCCAGCCCATCTTTATTCAATCTAATGTTCAGATTATACTCACGGTAACTATAGTATTATTCTTGTAGCGGGCAAGGATATTACGAAGGCTTCTGGCGATAACCTAACATGCACGATTTTCAAGTAGATTGGGATGATGAAATCGGGATTCTTTCGAGTTCATGCCATGCTTTCTGTCGCAAAAATGCTAGCTAGGGAATATGTGCTCCGGAGCTTGTATAGATAGGAGGGGTTGTGGGCAGTAGGGTATAAACGGCTGGGCGAGCATTTTCTGGGTTTGGAGTTAGTGGGAGAGGAGAGGGGGGTGATAGGTAGAAAGCCCGGAATTGCATAGAGTCTAGGTAAGTCGTTAGAACTCTACAGAGCGGGTGTTCCCACTCTCACTAATGAACAGCTCCTGAAATAGGCCCCAACCCAACACCTACTGGTAGTGCACCGAGCGGCTCTCTAGGGCCTGATCAGCGCTTAAAGCTAGATAGATGTTTAAACTGCGGGACCTACCCCAACCCCTCAAAGACTTGGACAAGGCCCGAATGACAATACAGTCCAACCGGCATACCCACTGATCGGAGCCCGGGTAGCGCGCAGGCCCTGACTAGTGTGCAGAGTATGATACTATAGAGACTTCTAGAACAGGTGCTCTTGCTGCCCTTTCACGTGTCACCTTGAGAAGGTTTAGTTGCCGGAGGGGATGTGAGGCGAAAATGAGAAAGGGCTCAATGCCCTCGACTCCTTTTACGAATCTAAAATATCTAGCATGAAAGTTTTGCGACGAGTCCATTCATTGCGTTTGGATATGGATCATCCCCGCCCATTTCTATCTCAATCGCCAAGACAGATCTTGGTGAACTGAGGTTGCAGCAATTCTCGGGAGTGGCTGCCAGGGGCGTTTGCCCAGGTTGTAGTGTACTCAGGGTCAGCACTCTTTCTAGAACATCGCTTGTGGGAGGGTTGCGTCAACTTCCTACCATAGCCATCCTAAGGCCAGGCCCCCCTAGTCTTTTAACTAACAGGGAGCCGAAGAGTAATAATAACTTCTCCATAATACAAGGGCCGAATTCTATACCAACTACCTACTAACTCCCTGAGACTTGGGAATTAGGCGGCAGGCCTGCAACCAGGGTTAGGAGAGTTAGGATAAGCCCTACATGTACCAGGACTTGGCTGTGTAATAGCACTTTCAGTTTGTCCCCGGTTCCCAGGCTCCCTAGGGGTTGTTGTAGCCGCAATCGGTTATTTTTTGCTTTCATAATATAATTCCCTTGCCTCTTTCGGACATCGATCTCACTTACCCACAGGCAGGCCCTGGCCACCGGGCAGTCTTCAACCCCCGCTCCTAGGAAAAGGCCATGGCAATGAGCTACTTAGATGGGAATATTAGTGCGAGCTTCATTAAACCAACCTACTCTACTTCGTATCTAAACTTATCTGCTTTGGCACCTCGTTCCTGTCAGCCAGGGTTCATGAGGAAATGAAGGGGGAAGGAGTCTTACACGACCTAAATAATACTGGTACTTGTCCCAGGCCATAAGTACCCGAAAACAGGGATTAAAGAAATATATGGCAAAACATCCGTGCGTGTCTGTGCCCCCATACAAATGATCCCCCTTCATTTTCGGGTACTTATGGCCTGGGACAAGTACTTGCACAATCTAGTGGGTTTTCGGCGATAGGGCAGGTGAAAGCCCTTAGATATAACTTGTGGTTTTTTGGACCGGCCTACATTTTCCCACAAGCACCTTCACCTGTTCCTAGAGGAGGAGGAAGAGAAGAGAATTCACTAGGAGGTAAAGAAAAGAAAGAAAAGGTCCGGAGCTCTCTATTTGCTAAGAAACGTAAGGTAATTATGGACATTTTAACTCCATATAACATTAGACGCCCTTTCTATTTAAGTCCTCGTTAACGACACGCAATATGTCTGTCCGATACGCAATCTATCCCTGTTCCAGATCCTGCAACTATTCTACAATTAGGGAAATAAATGTTCTGCATTCCGATGATAGTGGGTCCTTTCGTGTATTGGCGTCCGCGCGGGTGAATTAGGATTGACCTGGATTGTGCTCCTTCCTTGATCCCATGTATGATACTCGGGTATGGAGGTAGGTGATCGGACAAGCAGGATTAGATAATCTATGTATCCCCATAAGTTCCATAATCCCTGTCTGTCCGATCAATCAGGTCCATACCCGAGTACACAAGGAACCTCAAGTCCACCGATCCCACCCTGACCTAGGCCCCCTCCGCACACCTCATACCATTCACGGTTAGACTGGTAGATATGATACTATAGCTCCATCGGTTCATAGTAAGTTGGCTTCGCCCGGGATGTTAGGGCGTACGAAATATTAAATTAGCCACGAGCCCTACAGCCCACCTGCTACTATCGTGTTAGACTTAGTTTTATCCGCCATACAGGAGTAGTTCTTCTTTTACTCTTGTTCGCTTCCTTTGTCTTCCTTTTGCTTTTTCAATTGCTAAGCTGCGCATTATTGAACTTATACTTTCGGATATGTACTCTCTATCTTCTTGAGTATGACAGTACTTCCTAGTTCATCCTAGTTTCACTTCAATGCTGTCAGAGTTTAGGCTCAATCAGTCAATCATAGATGTAACTCTATGCGCATTAGATTTTTTCTTTTGTCTTCTTTTGTTTTCTTGAAGTGGATATGTGTTCTTGTTGCGAAGCATAAATAGCACGCTCTCCGCTTCCTTAGAAAATCAAGCTTCTTTTCTGGTCCCGGCGAACACACACATCAACATATCGGACGAGTGATCATCGGTGATGACCTTCTGCAGCTGCCAGAGGAGAGGTATTATATCATACACGAAGCAATAAGACTTTGGGCAAGACGGGCCATCCTTGGGTAAAGAATGGGGGAGTCAAGTGGAGCCCTCACAGGTTGCGATTCTATCTGAGTGACTCATCGGTGATACACATCTTCTTGATGAACCCTGGGAGCAAGATGCTGCAGTCGCCAGCTTCTACCTCAACTGTCCTCAACCAGCCCAGCCCAGAAGGAGCAATACCCAATAGATATGGTGGGTCCCCTTACCGGAGAGGGCTCTGAACAAGATTTCGGAAAAAATATTGGTGCTTGAAAAGTCGAGAAAGGGTTGTCTCGGTGGCCCTGGGCACACAGTTTTCCGAAAAATGTCAAGTTATTGAAAGAAAGACCCACGGCCTGTATAACAAATTTTCACGCCAGCCTGCGCCGGCGCCTTGGGTGAATGTGTTCCGGAATACCGACTCAAGATTCTTAGTTCATTAGAATAGATTTCACAAAAGTGGCCAGCAGCCCGAATCTTGCACCCCATCCAACTCCATTAATATTTCCTATTTACAATTTTCCTCCCTCTTATTCCGTATTTCCGATGCCACTCCTCCCCACTGGGGGCTGTTAAAGTATTATATAACGACCTTTGTGTTTTTTAAAAATAATAATAAAAACAAAAACAAAACTCCTTTCCCGACCAACAAGCACTGCTCCTTCGAACCCCCCCCCCCTAGACACAAAACGACCGCTGCTTCGTACGCTGACAAGTCTGACTACAACAAGCTCCCGGATCCGATAGCCCGCAGGGACCCCCGGTAGGCGTACACTCAGGAGCACTCTCACAGCACTGGTGAAAGACCTTGCAGAGGAGCTTGCTGGCGAGTTCGGTGCATAGTCCTGGTGTGGGTTAGTTCTGTTTTTTTATAGGAAGAAGAGGGAAGGTCACCATGTGCTATGGGGTCGATGGCCACATGTATGGTTTTGGGGGTGCGTGGGCGAGTGGTGGGTGAGGCCGAGCCAGGGAGAACTAGGAGGAGGAGGAAGATAGAGAAGAGGGGGAGGAGGGTTTTCATTTTCATTTTCATTTTTTAGTGGCTATATGGGGGTATAGCAGTCGTGTATGATAGCGTGGGGGTAGTTTCTTCCTAGTAACGCAAGATGTGAGGATGTGAAGAATAGGTCAATCTAACGGGGGATAATTGAGGAATATATGTTTCTGAATAACGACGAACGCGGGAGTTTGCTGGTCCCTTATCCCTTTATGCTTCCCTCGACCTCGCCCGGTTTTCAGAAATTGTGGGGAAGGCAGTGTGCAATGGTTTTTTATTATTATTACAAGGGGCAGATAGATGCGGTAGTCAATCCTGAATACGTTCATATCTGAATACCGACTCAAGTAAACACCTTGTTTGCAAGATCTGACCTCGATAAACTTCGAAGTGGGGAATATTTAATAGTGTTGCATGGGCAAGCTGATCGTGATTCAAGGAACTTTAATCTTGATCGTCACCGGAGGAATCACCGAAAGCAGGAATTAGCTTTCTCTCTAAGAGCCGAGCTTTATTTAGCAATGCCAGTGTCCAAGCCATCTCAATTACGCAATAACTTAATCTAGATCTCTAAACCTTTCCGTAGGGCTATCCCTTTCCGCTAAGGAGCCTACTGCCTCAGCGATGCTGTGATAACTCAGAAAGCCCCCTCTCATGGAAGGAGCATCGACCGCCAGGTGGCGATACCGCTCTTACAACCCGTGGTAGTGGCTTGTCACCAAGTATGATTGGTACGCACTACCCAAGTTAATTAGCATTTGTGTTGTACGCCAGAAGGGGCAACGCGGTAGAGCTAAGAGTAAGAACGGGCCTAGAGCACGTTATTACGGGTCTTCGACACTCCTCCTCTAGTAGAGGGAATCGATTCCCGTGGTGAACATACATCCTATCCCTCCTTAGCTATCACGGTCTACCTCCACGGGTGCTCGCATCTCTTTGGCACTCCCAACTTCGGAAACCCCCACCAACCTTTGACGCTTCCATGGCTAGGATGAATAAGCGAACGGTCTCACATGTAAGCATTTCGTTTCAACTACCGGTACAGTAAGAACCTGAACAAGCCATGTGCTCGGTAGTCTAAAATCCCCCCCAGAAAAGGGCCAACGCCAAGGGACCTGCGAACAAATACTCGAGTAGGTTACGCAAGTGAACTCCCGGATGCAGCGTACGGGCTGCAAACAACGCGAGGATCTGAATGGGTGTATTGATGAAAGAAAAATAGTAAGGTCATGATACCGGTGCAGTGCGAGTACAGTACGGTAATCAGTTGATGTCATCTTGTAGAGCGGGTTAACAGGGTAACCCTTGGCGCAAGAAGTCCTTACCCAGAGTTTTCCTTTATCTGTTTTTCAAGGTACTGCGCTGTGTGATATAAAGCACTCCCATCCTCGAGTAATTACCACCCTGCATGCACCATAATATATCGAATTTAATCATACATGGTGGACCTTGTCGAAGGTCACACCCGTCCCGGACGACCAGGATCCGGAGCGGATGATCCGGGATAACAAAAGATCCGGGAGTGGAACGGTGGATGAAATCTTCAAAATTAATTAAGCTGTAACAACAAGTAACTATCCCATAGGGCCTAAGTGGAAAGTAGTGCAAGAAGAAAGAGATATAAGAGACAAGGAAAATTACAGTAAACAGTCCGATGCTCAGTATCATACCAAATCTCCCTTCCTGTCAGTGAACCCCTCCCTATGAGGCGGCCCGCAAGGCACGCATATGGAATCAAAAGGTCCGACATTCCTCCCCAAGCCCGAAATGTCCACCGGCAGGTCCCGCTGACAAACCGCCCCACCACCCCACCGTCCCCTTCCACCTCATTTAACGTCCAACCAGCCGCGCGGTCATTTAGACTACCCACCCAATCCAACCCAGGGAACGAACCTAACCACAACTCCCTCCCATAAAAACTACAATAATCGAGTGGTGCGCCGTGCAACCTTCAATACCGAATTCATTCCCAAACTAGGGGAGACACCTCCGGTCACCCAGGCTATGCACCGTAGCCGAGAGCCCCCTACTCGAAAAGGGCAAGAGGGGCAACAGAAACAAAACATTAAAACGCTGCTAAGCCCCTCTGGGAGATAAAAATAAAAATAAAAAGTACTAGACCTTACCAGAGGGGGCAACTCCGACGACATGGCACTTGACTCTTATTCTTGTTTTTACGGTACCAGTATCACGCTTTCTACTATCATAATATCATGAACATGAAGTACTATCTGTACCCGTACCATACCCGAATTTACACTCCTACCAGCGTCATCCTAGCTCGGAGAAAAAGTGCCCTAGCCCAAGGAATACGGTTTAGTTTCCGCCACACTATCACACCACAATACGGGACTTTTATATCATACTGCGCCCCCTAGTGAAAATCATCCCTATCCATGCCCTAACCCAACACGCCACGATGGGATTACTCCATCATGTCTGATACAGCAAGTTATGCATATTGATACAATCTTGGACTGCAGGCAATGATTCGTCAACTCAACAGCTAAAGCCTCTCTGCGGAAAAAACTGTGGTTCTACCACATGACAACTATTATTAAAGTTTGCTGAGCGCCCGGGCTTGTCACACTACCCTTACTAAGTCAACCCCTGTCCTTCACCTTATTTAAATATGCACAATTGAATTAAAACAAAAGTGTCCTCACTCATTCTACCAGAGCCTGTGCCTAAGCACATAACTGAGGTATAAAGGGACAAAAATCAACAGTGTTAGGCCAGAGGCGACAAAAATATGGCAATGCCGATGCTATCATGGGGGGCAGCGGACGAAGCATGGAGGTGTGGGCCATGTAGTCGGAGTGGCTAAGGGCCAACTTGCCACTAGCTTGGGATCACTGAGAGGAAAGTACCAACTAAGAAGAGGTTTCCGCAGCATGAGTCTTGAAATCCAGTGTTCCCGGCGGTCTAGTCCGTCCGTCTCTGCGCAGGGTAGGACGGGCCACAGCTAATAGTCGGTCTTTTTCGAAGTGCTAGGACGGGACACGCCCGGGAATGGGAGGGCTGGACGGGCTGTAGGGGACGGCCGCCTTATGACTTGGACTTTATAAGAACCAAAATGACATTGTTATAATATATCGCCGGCCAATCCGGAGGGGGCGTCCTATCGCAGAGATTGCTTTAAAACTCGGATAGGCTGATTGACTCGGATTTCTGGGGAAGAGGGGGAGCGGAGCAAAGCTCGAAGAAACAGGCATGGTCAAGGAAGATGAGAAGAGGCTTTGGGAACCATAATATATCTTTCCCCCGGCCTAACTCCTTCAGACACTCTAGCCAAGTACAGAGAAAATATACTTAAACTTGGTAGGACTAACTTATGAACTGCAAGAACTTTTAAAGTACTTTCCATCTCTCCAATTTCAGTCCCCGGAATGTTGGGAACACTGCTGAAATCAAAGCCCGCGGATCCTTTTAGAGAGGGGCTGATCTGGATCGGACTGCTTTTGTTAAGGCAATACCGTAAATACATTGCCATCTAACACTAGATGTAGGTTTGTATGTTCTGGGGGTAATTCCACAAGGGCATTATGTCCACACTCCGGAGCTCTAGAGAATACTGCTTCACCAGGGAGCTCTGCCGTATCGGGGCTGTCATCCATTCGCTCCAATAGGACCCCCACCACTCCCTCATGTCCCTAGCACATAGCTGCGTAGAGTGGAGTTTCACCGTAGCCGCCAGGAAGATAGTGATCGACATCCCATCACTTTAGCAACATCTCCACCACTGCCCCATGGGGGGGGGGCCGCCCCCCCCGCGCGCCCGGGGCGGGGGGGGGGGGGGGGGGGGGGGGGGGGGGGGGGGGGGGGGGGGTGGGGGGGGAGTGT
>Ga0307513_10008304_pt1 | contig 13305 bp, 8 predicted proteins | sample 15_EM_MG_FD_202174 | JGI IMG/M metagenome (GOLD analysis project Ga0307513, IMG submission 202174) | Populus trichocarpa ectomycorrhiza microbial communities from riparian zone in the Pacific Northwest, United States - 15_EM | ecosystem: Host-associated > Plants > Roots > Unclassified | place...
GAGCACACGGCCGACGATCAGGAAGGCGACCTCGAGGTCGGCATGGTGGCGCTCGCGGCGCGCTACCGGTTCCGCCCCGAGGCGCGGTGGAACTGGTTCGTGATGGGCGGCCTCGGCGCGGCAGCGGTGACCCGCCACGACGCGACCGACGACGAGCGCGACGACGCGGTCCAGCCGCTCGGCATGCTGGGCATCGGCGTCGAGCGCCGGTTCCGCCACTTCGCGTTCCAGGCCGAGGTGCGCGCGGTCGGCCTCGGCAAGCGCGAGGACGACGACGACGACATGCCGGTCGTGGTCAAGGACCAGGCGATGCGCACGGTCACGTCGGTGTCGGCGCAGCCCGAGGAGCGCGGCGGCGCCTCGGCCTCGGTCGGCGTCAGCTACTACTTCTGACGCACGCGCAGGACGTCGACCGTCGCGGGCGCCTGGCGGGCGAGCGGCTCGATCCGCAGCCGCGGGTGGCCCATGTGGATGACGACGTCGAAGCCGTCGAGCTGGCCGTCGGGGCCGCCGTGCTGCGGGCCGTCGGGATCGCTGCGGTCCTGCCACAGCGCGGCGACGTGGTCCCAGTCGCGCGGCGTGTGGTGGCTCAGCGCGCCGCCGTAGTCGATCCGGATCAGATCGCCTTCGCGCACGCCGGTGATCGGCTGGGCGGCGCGACCGTCGATGGAACCGCGCCCCCATCCGGGGGCGCTGACGGCCCGGGGCATGCCCGGGCCGTCGTCTCCCAGCACGCTCGGTCCGGCGACCGGACGCGCGTACGCCGGCAGCCCGGCGACGTTGGTGTACGCCAGGTCGGTGCGGCCCATCCGGCGCAGCGCACCGACGAGGACATCGGCGCAGTCGGCGCCGGTGTAGCGATCGGTCTGGTGGTTGCGCCCGCTGCCGGCCGAGCCGAACACCTCGGGCACCCGCAGGTAGCTCGACAGCCAGCCGAGGAAGTCGTCGCCGCGCCGGATCGAGACGCGGTGCACGCCGGGCAGCAGGCCGAACGTGTCGGTCGCCTCGGCGCCGGGGCTCGCCAGCGCGGCGCCGTCGAGCTCGACTTCGACCTTGTAGCGCACGGTGCCCAGGCCGGCCTCGTCGGGCGCGCGCGGCTCGGCGGCCTCGCCGTCGCCTTCGCTCTCCCCCGAGGGCACGATGGCGGCGAGGCGCGGCGGCCCGCCCCACGGCGCGACGACGCGCTCGAAGTAGTCGATGTGGTCGTAGCCCAGCCAGCGGCCGAACGTCGCGGCCTCGGTCGAGACGTTCGAGTAGAACGTGCTGGTCGCGCCGTTGCCGGCGGGCTGCGCGCGAAACCCGTGCGGCTCGACGATGGACCACTGCACGCGCGGCGCCCCGAGCGGATCGAACGGCTCGGTCGCGATCGCCTGGCCGCCCAGCGTGACGCGCGCGATGCCGTCGGGGGCGCGCACGACGCGGCGCTTTCCGCGATGGCCGACGACCACGGCGGCGAGCTCGGCCGGCTGATCCGCGCGCGCCTCGGTGGCGCCGTCGCGCCACGCGCCCTCGGCGACGCGCCCGACGATCACGACGCGATCGGCGACGAAGTCGGGCGCGGCGCGGGCCGGGCCAGCCGCCGCGAGCACCACCACGCACGCGACCAGCTGCGAGCTACGCATCCGTCGGAGATGCGCGATCGAACGCTCTCGAGCAAGCGAAATTTTCGGGCGGTCTCGCGCGTTCGCCGTCGCTCGGCTACCCGGCGTCGAGCGTGCCGCTGCCCAGCTCGATGGTCGCGCCCGAGACGTAGATGCCGCCGTCGCTGTCGACGCGGAGCCCGAGCCGCGACGGCCGCCCCACGGCCTCGCCCTGGTGCAAGGTCGCCTCGAACGGCGGGCGCTGCTGCGCGAGGTGCCAGGCGCCGAGGTTGACGCACGCCGAGCCCGTCGCCGGATCCTCGAGCACGGCGCCGTTCGACGTGAAGAAGAACCGCACCGTCCACGGCGTCGTGTCGGTCGCCCACAGGTACGCCATCGCCTCGTCGCGCGCGGCCGAGAAGCCCCAGCGCGCGAGCAGCTCCGGCACCGGCTGGGCCCGGCGCACCAGCGCGGCGCTCGCGATCGGGATCACCAGCTGCTCGACGCCGGAGTTGACCCACAGCGGCTCGCCGCTGACCGCGTCGTCGGGCAGGCCGACCATGCGCGCGAGCTCGGCGCGCGTCGCCTCGACCGGTCGCGAGGTCGGCGGCCGCGCTGCCTTGAGCGTCCACGCATCGCCGGCGCGCGAGACCTGGACGAGGCCGACCGCCATCTCGAGCACGACGCGGTCGCGCCGCCCGGCGACCACGCTCGCCGTGCCCAGCGTGGGGTGGCCGGCGAACGGCATCTCGAAGCCCGGCGTGAAGATCCGGACGCGGGCGTCGCCGCGCTCGCTGGGCAGCACGAACGTGGTCTCAGACAAATTCATCTGACGCGCCAGCTGCTGCATTTGCTGATCGCTGAGGCCGCGCGCGTCCTCGAACACGCACAGGGGATTGCCCGAGAAGCGGTCGCCGTCGATGGTGAACACGTTCACGATCCGAAACCCATGCATGCCGCCGATGTAACGCTGCGCGCGGCGCGCTGACAAGCACACCGAGCCACCGTCGCTGTCGGCACACCACGCCGACAGGCCCACGGGATCGCCCGCGCCGCCGGCGCGCCGCGGATTTCGCCGCGACCGGCACGAATCGACCCTCCACAACCGGTCGACCCGGTCGAGTCCCCGGATATGCGCGGCACGTGGCTCGGAATCCTCGTCGTGATCGTCACTGGCTGTCACCTGCGCGCGGGGCTCGACGCCACGTCGCGCGCCAACGGCCCGCTGCACGCCGCGATGTCGCAAGCGACCGTGTCGCGGACCGACGGCGTGATCAACCTGCCGCCCTCCGACGGCCGCAACTACTCGCTCGAGGCCGGGTTCGGCAACAAGACGTTCACCGTCAACAGCCTGCTCGCGGTCCACGACGTCACCTCGACGTCGTTCACGCCGGGCGCGGGCTTCTTCGCCGCGACGGTCGGCGTCAACGTGCGCTGGGCGATGTTCCGCTGGCACGGCCTGTCGCCGACGCTCGCCGCCGGGCCGGCGCGCATGATGCTACTCGACCGCACCTCGGGCGAGCGCACGTGGGGCAACGGCGTGCGGTTCGGCGCCGGCGCGCAGTACCAGCTCGGCCCGATCGCCGTGTTCGCCGATCTGTACCGCGAGATCGTCGCGTTCGGCGGCGACATGGCCGACGGCACGACGCGGCTCGACGGCGTCACGTTCGGCTTCGCGCTGCAGCCGTAGGCGAGCGCAGCGAGGCGAGCCGGATCGCACGACGCCGCGCGGCACGGCGACATGTTTGTTCACACGCCGCGCGTGTCGCATGTGTCGCGGCCGGCCCCGTCGACAAAACGCCACCGCGCGGTGACCGCGTGTGTAAGCTGCGCGGCATGAAGCGCTGGTTCGTCGGACTCGCCGTGCTCCTCAGTTGTGGACCGCCCAAGCCGGCGACCACGGTCGCCGCGCCGGTCGCGTCGGTGACTGCCGTCGAGCCTGCCGCGCCGCCGGCCAGCGCGCCGGCACCGCAGCCGACGCTGCGCTTGCCGCGGACGTTCTTGCCGACCGGCTATGCCGCGCGGCTCGAGCTCGACCCCGCGAGCGCCGGCTTCGAGGGCGCGATCCAGATCGCCGGCAACCTCGCCGAGCGCTCGTCGGTGATCTGGCTCAACGCGCGCAAGCTCACCGTGCACAAGGCGGTCGCGCAGCGCCCCGGCCAGCCCGACGTCGCGCTGACCGCGACGCCGCGCGGCGACGACTTCCTCGAGCTGCGCGCCGCGCAGCCGCTCGACGCCGGCGCGTGGACCGTGGCGATCGACTACGCCGGCGTGTTCGACGCGCTCAACACCAGCGGCGCGTTCAAGCAGACCGTCGGCGACGCGAGCTACGTCTACTCGCAGTTCGAGGCGGTCTACGCGCGCCGCGCGTTCCCGTGCTTCGACGAGCCCGACAACAAGGTGCCGTGGAAGCTCACGCTCGACGTCCCCAAGGCGCTGGTCGCGGTGTCGAACACGGCGATGACCAGCGAGGCGCCGCTCGACGGCAACCGCAAGCGCGTCGAGTTCGCGCAGACCCGGCCGCTGCCGTCCTACCTCGTCGCGTTCGGCGTCGGGCCGTTCGAGATCGTCGACGCCGGCAAGACCAAGCGCGGCACGCCGGTCCGCATCATCGCGCTCGCCCACCGCGCGGCCGACGCGGCGTACGCGGCCAAGACGTCGACCAAGATCATCGAGCTGCTCGAGGATTACTTCGCCACGCCGTACCCCTACGACAAGATGGACATGCTCGCGATCCCGATCACCGTCGGGTTCGGCGCGATGGAGAACGCCGGTCTCATCACGTACACCGAGACGCTGATGCTGATGGACGGCAAGGCCTCGAAGGAGCGCCAGCTGCGCTGGATCTCGGTCGCGGCGCACGAGCTCGCGCACCAGTGGTTCGGCGACCTGGTCACGATGGCGTACTGGGATGACATCTGGCTCAACGAAGGCTTCGCGAGCTGGATGGGCCGCAAGATCGTCGCGCGCTTCGAGCCGTCGTGGCACGAGGATCAGGGCGAGCTCGCGAGCCGCAACACCGCGCTCGACAACGACAGCCTGGTCAGCGCGCGCCAGATCCGCCAGCCGATCGCGTCGCAGGACGACATCTTCACCGCGTTCGATCGGATCACGTACGAGAAGGGCGCCAGCATCCTCAACATGTTCGAGAGCTACCTCGGCGCCGAGATCTTCCAGCGCGGCGTCCGCGATCACCTGGCCAGCCACGCCTATGGCAACGCGACGTCGACCGACTTCGCGGCGTCGATCAGCAAGGCGGCGGGCAAGGACGTCAGCGCCGCGTTCGCGACGTTCCTCGAGCAGGCCGGCACGCCGGAGATCACCGCGAGCCTGACCTGCGAGGGCGGCAAGGCCAGCGTCGCGCTCACCCAGCAGCGCTACCTGCCGCCCGGCTCGGGCACGCCGCGCGCGACCCGGCCGTGGATCGTCCCGGTGTGCGTCGCCTACGACAGCGCCGGCAAGCGCGCCGAGGCGTGCACCCAGCTCGACGGCGCGACCGGCGCGATCGCGCTCGAGACCAAGGCGTGTCCGCGCTGGGTCATGCCCAACGTCAACGGCCGCGGCTACTACCGCAACCGCTACACGGTCGCGCAGCTCACCGCGCTGCGCGACGAGGCCTGGCCGCAGCTGGCCTGGACCGAGCGCCGCGCCTTGCTGTTCGATGTCAGCGACGCGGCGACGACCGGCCAGCTGCCGCTCGCGTTCGCGCTCTCGCTCGCGCCCAAGATGCTCGTCGGCGGCGACCGGTTCAGCGTGACGCCGGTGATCAGCCTGGTCGAGCGGCTGGCGCGCATGGTGCCGGCCGAGCTGCGGCCCAAGTACGAGGCGTGGCTGCGCCAGACCTTCGGGCCGGCGGCGCGCAAGGCGGGCCTGGTGTCTCGCGCCGGCGACTCGCTCGATGTCGAGGTCACGCGCGACGCGCTGATCCGCGCCGTCGCGTGGTACGGCCGCGATCCGGCGCTGGTCGCCGAGGCGGTCAAGCGGGCCGAGGCGTGGCGCGACCTGCCGCAGGCGACGCGCGGCGAGATCCTGCAGCTCGCGGTCGACGCGAGCCCCGCGCTGTTCGAGCGCACGCGCAAGGAGGTCGCGGCCGAGGTCGATCGCACCAAGCGCCAGGACATGCTGCGCGCGCTCGCCAGCGTGCGCGATCCCGTGCGCCAGGCCAGCGCGCTCGGCCTGATGCTCGATCCCAAGCTCGATCCGCGCGAGAGCCTGAGCATGCTGACCGGCGGGCGCAACGAGCGCGGCGTGCCCAGCGAGGGCCTCGACGCCAGCCTCGTGGTCGCGCAGACGTTCTTTCGCGAGCACCAGGCCGAGATCATGAAGACGATGCCGCAGGACGGCACGGCGGGACCGTTCGCGCGGATCAGCGGCGTGTTCACGGCGAGCTGCCGCGCCGAGCAGCGCGCGGTGGTCACCGCGTACGTCCAGCAGACGTTCGGCGTGCTGCCCGGCGGCAAGCGCACGGTCGCGCAGAACCTCGAGCAGATGGAGCAGTGCATCGCGCGCCGCGCCGTGCTCGAGCCCGAGCTGAGCGCCTGGCTGGCCGGCACCAAGCCCGCCGCGACCGCCGCCAAGCGCTGAATCACCGGCGCGAGCCGCGAGCAGATCTCGTGACCTGCGCCGCGGCGGCGCGACCTGGCGCACGATGTAACCGGCGAGCCCTCGCCGCGCACAGTGTCCATGCTGATTCCGGCGGCGCGTCTTTCTCTCGCCGGACTCGGGGAAGGACCGTCATGCCACGCCTGGCGATCGGCCGGAGCTTGTCCGCCGTCGGATTCGTTGTCGCAAGTGTTGTCTACGCGCGCGTCGCCGCGGCCCAGCCGGCCGGCAACGTGACGCTCGATCCGTTTCGCCCCGCGATCGACTCGCGCGGCTACCTGACGGTCAACGCGTCGCAGACGCTCGGCCACGGCGAGATGTCGTTCGGCCTGGGCTCGCTCGACTGGGGGCATCACCTGCTCGAGCTCGACGCCAACGGCAACTCGTACTCGATCGACGACATGCTCACCGCGACGCTGATCGGCGCGGTCGGCCTGCACCTCGGGCCGGCCGAGCTCGAGCTCGGCGCCTCGGTCCCGCTGCGGATCATGAGCGGCACGCGCGGCCCGGGCAGCCTCGGCGACCCGAGCACGCCCAACGACGACAAGACGTTCGGCGTCGACGGCCAGGGCCTGGGCAACATCGGGCTGCACCTCAAGACGCGGCTGCTGCGCACCAGCCGCGGCGCGCGCGTCGGGCTCGGCGCGATCGCGAGCCTCTACCTGCCGATGCTCGACGCCAAGGACCGCTTCCTCGGCGAGACCCAGTTCGTGCCGCAGCTGATCGGCGTGCTCGACAAGGAATTCGGCCGCGAGCACGCGCTGCGGATCGCGCTCAACGGCGGCGTCCGGCTGCGCAGCTCGACGACGTTCACCAACAGCGATCCCGGCCCGATGATGGCGCCGGTGACCGGCCGGTCGATCACGGTGGGCAGCGAGCTGCCGTTCGGCGTCGGCGTGGCCTACGCGATCGCCAAGCAGCGCTTCGATCTGGTCGGCGAGGTGTTCGGCACGATCCCGCTCGGCGCGCACCAGAGCTACCAGCCGCTCGAGGCGCTCGCCGGGGTCAAGCTGTACCTCGCGCGCAACTCGTTCCTGACGCTGGGCGCGGGCCGCGGCCTGGTCGCCGGTCAGGGCGGCAACCCGGGGCTGCGCGCGTTCATCGCGATCGTGTTCGAGCCCAGCGTCGGCGATCGCGACGGCGACGGCATCAAGGACGACCTCGACAAGTGCCCCGACGAGCCCGAGGACCTCGACGGCTTCCACGACGACGACGGCTGCCCCGACCCCGACAACGACGGCGATCGCATCCCCGACGTCGACGACAAGTGCCCCGATCTCCCGGAGGACTACAACGGCGTCGCCGATGACGACGGCTGCCCGGAGGGCAACGTCGGCGACCGCGACGGCGACAAGATCCCCGATGACCTCGACAAGTGCCCCGACGAGCCCGAGGACCTCGACGGCTTCCAGGACGACGACGGCTGCCCCGACCCCGACAACGACGGCGACAAGATCCTCGACGTCGACGACCTGTGCCCGAACGAGCCCGAGGACGTCGATGGCTTCGAGGACAGCGACGGCTGCCCCGACCTCGACAATGACCACGATCGCATCCCCGACACGCTCGACCGCTGCCCCAACGAGCCCGAGACCTACAACAACCTCGACGACGACGACGGCTGCCCCGACCGCGGCGTCGCCAGGTGGATCGACACCGGCATCGTGACGATGGAGCCGATCCAGTTCGAGTACAACAGCGCGGTCATCAAGCGCGACAGCTTCTACATCCTCGACGCCGTGGTCGCGACGATGAACGGCTACGCCGACATCGAGCTGATCGAGGTCCAGGGCCACACGGACGAGCGCGGCGACGACGCCTACAACCTGGATCTCTCGGAGCGCCGCGCGGCCGCGGTCGTGAGCTACCTCGTCGGCCACGGCGTGGCGGCGAAGCGGTTGACCTCGCAGGGCTACGGCGAGACCCAGCCGATCGATCGCGCCCACAGCGAGGCGGCCTGGAAGCAGAACCGCCGGGTGGCGTTCGTGCTGATCAAGGGCCCGCACTAGCCACGACGGAGTCAGCGGGTGCGGCCGAGCAGGTCGATCACGCCGAGCGCGAGCGCGAAGATCTTGTCGTCCTCGAGCGTGCCGCCCTCGGCGGCGTTGAACCCGAGGGTGACGATGAACCACTGCTCGTCGGCGCGCTTGAGCAAGTAGGTCAAGTTGACGACGCCGGGCTCGGAGCCGCCCTTGAAGCCGATGTACGGCCACTGCTTGGCGTCGATCGGCAGGCCGGGGTTCTTGGCCAGCACGCCGAGCAGCGGCGCGCCCTTGGGGTTCTGCGCGCGGGTCCACAGCGCCGCCATCGTGCGGCACAGGTCCTCGCCGCTCGCGAACCACTCGAGCTTGTCGACCGCGCGCGCGGTCTTCCACGCGCCGGCGAGGTCGAGCGGCGGGACCTTGCCGGCGAGCGTCTTGTCGAGGTACGTGCGGCGCGCGGCCTCGGGCAGCTTGAGGTAGCGCGCGAGCTCGGCCGGCGCGCCGAGCTTGAGCACGAACAGCTCGCGGGTCGACAGGAACGGCGCGTCGAGCGCGGGCTGCGCGTGCTTGCTGGCGCGCACCGCGGCCTCGACCTCGCGCCGCCCGACGGTGTAGAGCAGGTGGTCGGCGGCGGTGTTGTCGCTGATCGAGATCATGCGCTCGGCGAACACCTGGAGCGCGTGCTTGGTCCCGGGCGGCTCGTTCTGGGTGACGCCCGACGGCAGGCTCTTCCAGTCGTCGCGCACGGCGAGCTCATCGGTCCACGCCGCCTTGCCGGCGAGGATGCGGTCGGCCAGGCCGAGCAGCACGTAGAGCTTGAAGGTCGAGCCGATCGCGAGCTGGTCGGTGCCGCCGAGCTCGTGCAGCGGCTTGCAGGTGCCGTGGTCGAGCGCGGCGACCAGGAGCTGGGCCTTGGGGGCGAGCGCGCCGGCCGCGCGCAGCGCGTCGCCGAACGAGCTCAGCGCCGGGCCATGGTCGGCGCTGCGCTCGACGGTCAGGCCGGCGATCTGCTTGCTCGGCGCGTCGAGCTCGAGCGAGATCCGCAGCTTGAGCTCGCCGGCGACGACGTGCGCGACCAGCGCGTTGGCGTCGCCCTGGACGCCGACGATCTTGAGGCCAGCGAGCTGCTGGCCGAGCTGCGCGAAGATCTGCTGCGCCTTGTCGCTCGTCACCGCGGCGAGGAACTTGGCGTGGAAGTGCTGCTCGAGCTCGGGGCGCTCGACCTTGCCGTGGCGCTCGACGATCGTGTCGAGCACCCAGGCGAGCTGCTCGCCGGCCGGCGTCACCGGCGCGCCGGCGAACGTCGGCTTGGCCGGCGCGGCCGGCTTGGCAGGCGGCGGCGCCGCCGCGGGTGGCTTGGCAGCCGGCGGAGAGCCGCACGCGATCAACAGGCCGGCGAGCACGATCAGGCGCATGACGGCCTGTTACCACGCGGGCCGGACCCGGATCTTGCCCGCCGCCGCATTCGCGCCACGCGCCCGCGCGGAATCAGTCGAACTGGCCGCTGACCATGACGTAGCCCTCGTCGGAGCCGATCGAGAGGTTCTTGACCTGGAGGCCGGCGATCTGCGGCAGCGGGATCGCGACGAGCAGCTTGGTGATCGCGGCGATCTGGCTGCCGAGGCAGGCCGCGACCGCCTTGCTGAGCGCGGCGTCGTCGAGGCCGGTGATGTTGGCGACGTCGCCGACCGGGTCGATGTTGAGCTCGGGGATGCCGAGCTGGAGCGCGACGCCGAAGCCGTTCGAGACCGGCGCGATCTTCAGGTCGACCTTGGCGTTGACCGCGGCCTTGCCGACCGGCGCGCCGTTGTGGAGGAACGTCGCGTACATGTCGCCCAGCACCAGGCGCATCTCGCCGTCGCGCGCGTCGGCGCTGATCATCGGCGGCAGCGTCATGTGGATCTGCGCCTCCTCGAACGTGCCGCCCTCGGCGGGCATCGTCAGGTCGAGCGTGCCGATCTGCGCGAGCTCGGCGAGCATCTCGTTGGCGAGGTCGTCGGCGATGCCGATCTGGAAGCCGCGCGCGGCGTCGAGCGTCGGGACGCCGTTGTCGGTGAACACGAAGCCGGGGCTCGCCTCGCTGCCGCCGAGCAGGACCTTGAGGCTCATCATCAGCGTCGCGCCGCCGGTGGCGAACGTGATCTCGCTCGGGTCGACCTGCATCGTCAGGGTCTTGCCGAACATGTCGAGGCTGAGCGGGGCGCTGAGCGCGCCGAGCGCCTGGTTCATCAGCGGGTTCATCGCGAGCTCGGCGGCCTTGCCGGCGATCGAGCCGATGACGTTGTTGAAGTTCAGCAGGCCGAGGAGCACGTCCGGGATGCCCGAGGCGCTGACCTCGAGGTCGCTGATCGTGACGTCGGGGTTGTCGAGCTTGGTCGTGAACCCGGCCATGCCGTCCGAGGTCACGGTCAGCGTCCCGGCGACGATGACCTTGCTGGCGCGCAGCCCGAGGGTCGTCGTGTGGTCCGAGCCCAGCAGCGCCCAGCTCGCCGCGCCCGGCACGTCGAGGTCGGTGAGCTCGGCGCGGAACGTCAGGCCGCCGTCGACCGGCGAGAGCGCGATCGTCGCGTTGGAGAAGTTGACGTCGTTGACCGACAGCCGGATGCCGTTGTCGTCGGAGCCGGCGCTGACCATCGGCTGGAGCGGCGCGAGCATCGTCGCGATGTCGAGGCCCGCGAGGAGCGGACCGGCGGCGGCCGAGATCTTGGTGAACGCGTCGGCCGACATCGCGACGGCGATCGCGCCCGGGACGTCGGTCCCGACGGCGCGCATCTCGCCGGACTGCACGGCGCGGGTGTCGCTCGCGGTCGAGCCCGCCGCGTCGGTCACGCGCGTCTCGATCAGCGTCGCGCCGTCGCGGACCTCGACCATCGCGCTGAAGCTGCCGTCGGCGGCAACGGTCGCCTCGACGTTGTTGACCAGGACCTTGGTGATCGGGTCGCCGCCCTCGCTCGGGGTGGCGGTGCCGGTCACGCGGACCGGGCCGGCGTGGTCCTGGATCATGCTGCGCGTGGGCGAGGTGACCCGCAGGACCGGCGGCTCCTTGACCGCGCCGGGGCCCTCTCCACCGCACGCGGTCGTGGCCAGGAGGAAGAGCCCGGTCGAGATCGAGAGGAGGTTCCGCATGGCTACCGTGAGCAACAGCAAGCGGAGGGCCACGGCTCGCATCTCTCCCTGGGGAGGCCACCGCGAGTAGATCGAGTCGGTTAGCGCGCGGCGACGGGTCGACGCGGCGCGTCGAAGGGCCCGAAACTGCAACTGGATCTGCCAGTGCGGGGGCCAAGCCCCGGCCTTGCGGCAACTCGAGTCGCCAGGGTCTCGAGGTGCAATCGAGCGTGTGCAGTTTCAACGGCCTCGGCGCCGTGCTCGCATTCAGTCGCGCAACCAAGATCGGCTCACCAGCGAGGAACGCTGGCGGCGCCTCACGGAGCGGATCGCCACACCACGGGTCGCACGCGCTTCACGTGCACGCGGCTGCACGCGGCTCTTGTGACGAACCGGACGCACGCCGGCAACACCGCGCGAGCTGGCTAACCGATCGTGACCTTCGCGACGCCCTTGGCCGTGAGCACGGCCGGGACGCGGGTGCGAAGATCGCCCTGCAGCACGATCAGCTCACCGTCGATGGCGCCGCCGCAGCCGAGCGCTTGCTTGAGATCTTTGCACCACGCCTCGAGCTCGACCGGCCGCAGGCCGAGCTTGTCCACGACCGTCACCTCTTTGCCACCTCGGCCTTTGCGCTCCATGCGCACCACCGCGCGCGCTGGCGGCTTTGGTACGACCTTTTGGGTGAGCGGTTTTGCCACGGGTTTCCCGACGGGCAGCGAGCTGCGGAGCGCCTCCAGCGCGGCAAACGGATCTTTCTTCGTCGCCATCCTCACCGAAGCGTACACAGCGCCCGAGATCATCGACACGAAGAATCCGAAAAACGCAGCTGGCAGGACCCTAGATCGGCGACAATCTTCTCCAGCTGATGTCCGGCGCCCGCCAACTCATCGTGAAGACCGGAGACGTGATCGAGGGCCGCTACCGTGTCCTCAAGACCCTCGGCGAAGGCGGGATGGGCACCGTGTTCCTCGCCGAGCACACGCTGATCAAGCGCCGCGTCGCGCTCAAGCTGCTGCACCCCGAGCTCGCGACCGACGCGTCGGTGATCGAGCGCTTCATGAACGAGGCGCGCGCGGCCGGCACGCTCGGTCACCCCAACATCGTCGAGTCGACGGACATGGGGTTCACGGCGGAGCGCGTGCCGTACATCGTGTTCGAGTACCTCGAGGGCGCGCTGCTCACCGACGAGATCTACCGGGTCGGTGGGTTCACGGTGCGGCGCGCGGTGCGGATCGCCCAGCAGATCGCGTCGGCGATGCACGCCGCGCACGTCGCCAACATCGTCCACCGCGATCTCAAGTCCGACAACGTGTTCTTGACCGACAAGGACGACGCGCTCGATCACGTCAAGATCCTCGACTTCGGGATCTCGCGGTTCTCCGAGCTCGAGGACGAGAAGACCGGGCGCGGCGTCGTGATGGGGACGCCGGAGTTCATGTCGCCCGAGCAGATCACGACGCCCGATCAGATCGATCGGCGCACGGATATCTACGCGCTCGGCGTGATCCTCTACGAGATGCTGACCGCGCGCCGGCCGTTCAGCAGCGACGAGGATCCGCGCGCGCTGCTCACGCGGATCGTCAACACGCCGCCGCCGCCGCTCGGCCGCGAAGATGTCCCGCACGCGCTGAGCGAGCTGATCCTCGGCAAGATGCTGGCAAAGGCGCCGGTGGACCGCTACCCGACGATGATCGACGTCGAGGCGGCGCTCTCGGCGTACACCACGCGGGCCGAGGTCGGTGGGCTGCGGCGCAGCCGGACGACGACGCAGCCGGTGGTCGCGACGGCGGCGACGCTGACCGGCCCGGGCACGCCGATCGTCTCGCGGCGCCCGACGCTGCCGCGGCCGCAGGCGACGACGGCGCCGCCGTGGCACCAGGGTCGCCCCGACACCGACGACCACATGACCTCGGCCGCGGTGCCGCAGGCGCCGGTCCACAAGAAGCCGTGGCTGCTGTATGGTGTGGCCGCGCTCGGCGTCGTCGTCGGTGCCGCCGGCCTGGTGATCGGCACGCGGGGCAGCGAGCCGCGCG
>Ga0307513_10008305_pt1 | contig 13302 bp, 22 predicted proteins | sample 15_EM_MG_FD_202174 | JGI IMG/M metagenome (GOLD analysis project Ga0307513, IMG submission 202174) | Populus trichocarpa ectomycorrhiza microbial communities from riparian zone in the Pacific Northwest, United States - 15_EM | ecosystem: Host-associated > Plants > Roots > Unclassified | place...
ATGCAGTACCTGCTTTTGCGGGAGCCACAGTTGGACTTGGTCTCACTTTCTGGCTTCAACCTCGTGGTCTATTCGAATGTGCGTAACTTCTCTTATGTGCCATACCAAGTGCGTAAGGATGGGAAAGAGGTGATTGTACGGAGCCGTCTAAATGAATCGAGGCCACCTGAGCGGCTCCGCTTTTCTGCCAACGCCACCGTGCTTGACGGTTCAGCCCTTCCCATGCCCTTTCTCGCTTATCTCACGTGCGTCATTGACGTTCCTTCCTCACAGCTGCGGCGGGGTCTCCAAAATCATCCCCTCAAACTGCCCCAGCCAATCTACCAGAACTCGAAGACCCTAAATATGACCCCGAGAAGCCCCTCCCAGATCCACCAAGCTTTGCGGATCCGTATCAGCTGACCTTCGGGACCGTCTGCGGGCTGGTCGCCGGCGTCTTTGTGAAGAAGGGTCTGCGGGCAGTAGCGTTCGTCATGGGCGGGATGTTCTTACTTCTGCAAGTACGTATATAATTCAATCCGTGTTCCCGTTTCGTCATTCATCCTTTTCATATCGTGACGAATTCTACCACTTCTGTGCTGCTTCTCGTGTGGAACCGGGACCTCGGGACTAACGGCCAACCCCTGCCTCTCTGTAGTACTTCAACTCCCTCCATTGGCTGCGCGTCGATTGGGCAACAGCCGAGCGGCAATTCAACCGCACGTTCTATGTGACGGACGAGGACGGGGTTCAACGCCCACCGACCATCCTCACCGCCTGGAAGTGGTTTAAGGACTTTGTTTTCGCGGACTTTCAGCCACGCGCGTCGTTCGTTGCGGGGTTCATGTTGGGTCTGCGATTTGGTTGAGTTGATTTTGCCTTAGTATGGACATGTGCTAGCAAAGATAGTAATGTATACGGGGTCCTATCTACCATAGGCGTGCGCGTGTATGCCACTGGCTAGGGAATCAATCCGGTTGGAGGCTTGGTTACAGTCTCAATGGGGACAAAATGAGGGATACAAAAAGGTCCGTGGGTGAACATGTAATCACCCATTTCTTATCATCTCTTGGTTAGTAGGTTTCTGTTTTCCTGTCAGACCGCTCGTCAGTCTCACTCACACACCCGTGGGAAAAGTCATGAGACGGACCTCGAGCGCCTATCTCTCAAGAAGGACAGGAAGAGAGTAACGCATCCAAGACTGAGGCAAATCGCAGCCACAAGTGTCATCCAAGGGATCGCTCCCCAGCCGACATGCAGATGGTCGGAAAGGTGCTTCACGCGGGACATAGTGATCGCCACAAGGCAAACATCGATTATGAACAAAATGGTGGTGAGGACCAGGGTGAACCCAGCAAGGAGCAATGTGCAGATCCCAAGACCGCGGTTTTTGTGGAACGCCGCGGCAGTTGCGCAGATCATTACAAGGAAGGTAAAGCCGCAGAATATCGGGTGCAGGACCAATGGGACAGTGAGGGCGTCGTCGAGCGCGTTGGTTAGGTCGTCGATTTGGCTGTCGTTGCGATTAGTAGATGGGACCTAGGGTAGGGAATCGACAGAGAAGGAGAAAGGATACGCACAGGGCCTGAGCCACTCTGTTGTCAATCTTGTAGCCCAGTCGCGGAGGTGTGCAGTAACCTGAGGTGGTACGGTCCACTCCAACGACCCTGGGGAATGAGTTGAGACATCCTGTGGTGTTTATTATATTTTGGAGCTCTTACTGCACCACTATATCTGAGATACAATAACCCCAAACACCAAAACTGACGCCACCCTCGACGCCGGAGCTAAGGAAGCTGCCAGTGTCGGCGGCAAGCCAGATATCGAACATTTTGATACTCTTGATGATTGGAAGGGAGAGGGAGGTGAGAAGAAGAAGCAAGAAGGTGACGAAGAAGAAGAAAATGGCGAGGAAACGAAGCATGATGATGAAATTAGTCGGGGGAGGTCCTACTGGTTGAGAGTGGTCGTCAAGGTCGTAATAGAGCTCGTTTCTTTACGCTCGTGCGTGGCGCGATGGGACGAAGATGGTTTGGGCGAGCCCCACCCTAGAAAGCGGAGGCCCTCGTCCATTGTGACGCACTTGGAGAAGACGGCTAGAGTTCGACACGACTACTGCACTTGGGCGATAGTACGCCGTTGCGGGGAGCGAGGGTGTGAGTGGTATGGACAGGATGCCGGGATCGGGCCGGCAGCGGTGGGTATATGTCAAGGGATGTCAGAATGACGTGGAGGGGTGTGAATGGGAAGGAGTAAGTACGGACGTATGTTTTGTGAGTTTAGATATTTATTAGTTATTCTTATAATATAGAGATAGTGAGAGACTCTCTCGGAGGTGATTGGCGGGGGGCCTGGGCAGGTTGTCAGCTGCTGTCATGTCCCCATGATGAGAGCTTCGATTTCCCAGGCCCTCAAACGAGAACAGGGCAGTTTGCGCCAACAACGACGAGTCGCGTCTCGAGCGTCTCGAGCGTCCCCGAAGGTTGGGTCCGAGGTTGGGTCTGTATTTAATCGAATATCGACTGTTCTAGGCGTTTTTGGATCCATGTGACAACAAGTTTCATCAAGTCGCGTGCACATGGACAGACGCCGCCGAAACGCCCAGACCGACTTGCGCCGGCGCAACCGTCTACAACCACAAGCCACAAATGCCCGCTGCCGGTGCGCTTTCGCATCATCGAGCAAAGCAATTCTAGGGGTCACCCGTTATCCTGCTCAGGGGCGACGTTTCACAATATAAAGCGCTCGGAAAGCGGACGTACAAACACCCAGAGCATCTTGGTCTCATCCGCTACAGTCCCTTTTCATCTTCCTCCTCCTCTTGCTCTTTATCCTCAACGTGAGTCTCCCTTCCCTCTCCCGCCTCCCCGGCCAGCCCCAGCCACTCCAAAGCGCGTCGTTGTCGCCCCTGTCGCCTCCCTTCCGTTGCTAACTCGTCCGCGCGCCGTTTTGCAGTCACATTTCCTCATACCACAAAATGTCTGCCCCTGTTGAGACTGAGGCTAAGCCCGTTGAGCCCGTCGCGCCAGTCGTTGACGGCTCGAGCTACATCCCCGCCGAGACGGCTGCTCCCGTCGAGGAATACAAGAAAGAAGTACGTGTCGTTCCTCCTCCAGAGTCCTTACGTCCACTGACTCGAGCCTCTGTACTATCAGGAGGTCCCAAAGCCCACTGTGAGTTCCCCTCTGTTGCTTTGTCTACTCTCCTGATTTTTGGTCTGATTTCGTTAGGAGTACGCCCCTGCACCCGCTCCTGTTGTTGAGGAAACAACCCCTGCTGCGCCTGAGCCCGCCAAAGAGGAGGCAAAGACTGAGGATAAGGTGAGCCATCGCCGTTGTTCTCGCCCTTTGTCTACCACATTCAGTCGTTCAGGTCGGCTGATGCGTTTTTCCTTTTTTGTAGCCCGCTGAGATCACCGAGACGAAGGAGGATGGCAAGGCTGACAAGGCCAAGCCCGGATTGTTAGCCAAGTGGTTCGGCGCTAGGAGGGACAAGGTCGTCAAGGAGGTCAAGACGAAGAGCCCTAAGTCGCCCAAAAAGAAGGAGAAGAAGAAAGAAGAAGACAAGAAGGAGGAGAAGAAGGAAGACAAGAAGGAAGAGGTGTGTCGTTCATCCTTTTTTTATTTCCGATACATGCTGACTTGGTTCACATTCTAGGCCGCTGTTGCCGCCGAGGTACCCAAGGAGGAGGCTAAGCCTGCTGAACCTGCTCCCGTCGTCGAGGAGGTACGCCGCTGGTCCTTGTTGGTTGCCCCACATTATTGATGTCCGTCGTTGGCAGCCTACCGCCCCTGCCCCCGAGCCGGTGAAGGAGACCGAGACCGCCCCTGCTGAGGCCCCGAAGGAGGAGACCGAGAAGACTGAGGAGAAGCCAGCGGAGAAGAAGGCGAAGGAGGTTAAAATCACTCGCCGTCTCTCCACTCGTATCACTGGCCTCTTCAAGAAGGAGGCGAGGAGCAAGGAGGAGACTCCCGCCGTCGCGGAGGAGGCACCCAAGCTCGATGAGGTCGCTCCCGCTGCTCCTTTGGAAGACCCCAAGACTGAAGTGAGTTTATATATCTTCTGCTGATATCAGCTTTCACGCGCGTCCTTGGTTGGATACATTCGCTGACCAATTTACCCAGGCTAAGGTTGATCCTCCCACCCCTGCCGTGGCGGCAGCCGCGTAATGCGTCTTACTCTACTTGTCTGTGATCATGCCCACTCTACGTTGATTTCTTTTTTATCTTCCGGTTCGACATGACTCTCACGACACGCCCCGCACTAATAGTCGTGTGCTCTTCTCGCGCGCGGTGTAACTCTTCTTGCAACCTATATAGTCGTCCATTTTCGTTTTGTCGGATTATCCCTATTCCCATTCTTTGTATCTTTGTGATACAACTTTACACTGCCCAATAGATGAACCATATGTTCATATTCATAAGGTGACTCGGCTTTTCAACTTTGCCCTGTTCCTCAGATCGCGATGCCACCAAAAGCCACTGGCAAGGAGAAGATTGTCGACTCGGAAGAAGTCTTGCAGGCTATCGTGATCGCAGAAACTTTTAACGAACGCTTCAAGCCGTTGACCACCAACAAGCCACGAGTGAGCCTACTCCGTCGTCCTCATTGGCACCACGATGGCCTCACACGTCGTATCGTGTATACATTTTAGTGTCTCGTGCCTATGTGCAACGCCCCGCTGCTCGATTGGACTTTTGAGAGCCTAGCTGTGGCCGGCGTGCATGAAGTGTTCGTGATGTGCCAATCACATTTCGAGAGCATAGATGAAGCAATCAGGTGCGTCCTCAGGTGTTTTGCTTTACTTAGAGAGCAAGCAGTGATTCATTTCCGTGCCTTTGAATTCTCGCCGTCCTGACTGCTCAACCTACATGCACATGCGGAATTGATTTCCTATATGCTCGCAATTATATCAACCGTGTTACCCTCGCGTCTGTGCCTCCACTAGAGCCTCAAAATGGTCTCAAGCCGGCTCGCCGCTCAAGATCCAAGCGATGCTCCTCTCCTCGGGTGTGAACTCCTTCGGGGACGCGATCCGCCAAGTCGACGCGCAGTCGATCATCAAGAGCGACTTTGTGCTCGTCTCGGGTGACATGGTCTCCAACGTGCGTATCGACGAGATTGTTCGCGTGCACAAGGAACGGAGAAAGCTCAACAAGGACGTTATTATGACTTGCTTAGTGAAGGAGTGCGGAGTCGGCCATCGGACGAGGTGAGTCCTAACCCCCCGTAGTGTGGAAGCAGCGTGGATATTGACGGGAGGTGTGTAGGCCGAAGGGAGAGACGGCTGTTTGGACGCTCGATAAGGACACGAAGGAGTGCTTGAACTATGAAGGCGTGCCTGCTGTTCCCAAGCTCCGCAGGGTCACCATTCCTAATCCGAAGACGTTCCTCAAAACTCGCGGGGAGATCGAAATTCGGAACGACCTTATTGACTGTGGGATCGATGTGTGCTCGGCAGAGGTCACCCCATTTTTCCACTGTACAGTGAGTTCTTTGATTGCTAACTGAAATCAATACGGCAGATTCCATTACTCTTCCAAGAAAACTTCCACTCGGAGGACTTGCGAAGAGACTTTGTCAACGATATATTGCAGTCGGACCTTCTCGACAAGAAGATTTATTGCTATTTTGCGGAAGACGGGTATGCTGCCCGTGTACGAGACACGAAGACATATGCTGCGGTTAGGTTAGTAATCGTTACCCTAATCTCGAATTTTGGTTGAAGGACTTGCTATAGTAAGGACGTCCTAGGACGTTGGACGTTTCCTTTAGTTCCAGACGATAACCATCCTGGTGGACACCACTACGAACATCAGCGAGGAAATAAGTATATTGCTACTGGGAAGGTAGCCCTATCAAGGTGTGTGGTCGTCCCACTCATTCTCCCTCTTGATAATCATGTTAGTCGCGTAGAACTTGCAAAATCGGCAACAACACGCTCATCGGGGCCAACTCGCGAATACATGACAATGTTGAACTTTCTCACTCCGTCCTTGGACAAGGCTGTACGATCAAGGATAAGGCCGTCGTTCGAGACAGCTACTTGTGGGACGGTGTCGAGATCGGACCGAAGTGCATCGTCGAGGAGAGCATTCTGGCCGCTAACGTCACTTTGAATGCGGGGTGTACGATTCGTCGAGGCTGTTTAATTGGCGAAGGTGTTATTCTTGGCCCTGGAGCGGAATTGCCCGAATTTAGCCGTGTTGCGAAACGGCCCGCTAACATGGCGATGGGTTAGTAATGCCCTTCACCTGCTCTTTGGCCTTTTTCCGATGCGGCGCCTTCTTAGAGTACAACATGAAGCTTATCTTGGGTGAAGGGAGCAATGCCACCCTATTCCAAGGCGAAAAGGGAGAGTCTGATGATGAAAGCAGTGACGAAGAAGACGAGGATGCTGATTTCGAGTCTTCGGCTAACCTCCAGTACCTCCGCCTTGGTAAGCACTGGATGATTTCAGGCTCATTACTCATCTACCTCGCTACAATTCAGGGGACCGTACGGCAGAGCTGTGCGACTCGGACAGCGGAGCGTCAGAATCCGATGATGAGATTGCAAGTAGTGACGAAGGGTCCGACACGGAGACAGCAGAATCGTCTGTGGAACCCCATGCACCCAATCCTTGGGCTGCCCTCCGATGGAAGGACGAGTTCGGTTCAGAAGCATACCAGACCCTTCAGCGAGGCATCACGGAGGATTTACGAGTGGACGATGTCGTGCTGGAACTCAAGACGCTCCGGATGGCCAACAATGCGGATATGAGTCGGGTCGAACACATGGTCGTGGCTGCTTTCGTCAGGAGCATCGAGCTTGGTCAGAATGCCGTTGAACACAAGCAGAGAGTCGGTGTGGCGTTGAAACGATGGGGTGCCCTCCTTGGCGCCCTGTGTCGGAATAATATGGCCACTGCCCTCGGTCGACTACAGGTACGTTGAATTTATTCTCTTGTGGACACGCCGGTTGTTATATGAACCGTACTGATATCGAAAATAGACTATTTGCGCGACCTCCGACTATCGAGCCGTCTTCGGTACTATCCTAGCAACGTGGTATGAAGCTGACCTTATAGATGAGGATGACATCAAGAAGTGGCACTCGTCACCAACAACTCAAGGTACCGATGTCGAGCCGGAAGATTACGGTAGCGAGCTCAATAAGCTATGGCTGATTGGAGGGAGGTTGTTGGCTCATCTGGAAAGCGATGATGAGAGTGAGGAAGAAAGCGAAGAGGAGAGCGAAGAGGATAGCGGAGAGGACGAGCCCGCAGCACGAACGCGAGCACCAGTAACAGGGATCAAACCAACAACCCAGGAAGCTGCAGAGGAAAGTGATGAGGACGAAGAAGACACCGAGGAAGAACATGACGAAGGGTCTCCTTCGAAGCCTACAGCACCCGCCGTGCATGCAACCAAGCAGGGTCCTCCAGCTTCGAAACCGACTGCGGCTGTGGAACCACAAGCCGTTCCTCGGGTTACTGCTCTTCCAAAAGTGGAAGTGGATGATGAGGAGAGTGAGGAAGAGACAGAGGACGAAGAAAGTGAGGAAGAGACACCAGCGCCGAAGCCGCGGTCAGGTGTACCGCCTCTTGTCCTGGCTCAACCCAGTATCACAAAGCCCGTTGCAACGCAGGCAACGCTGAAATATCAGGCGGCGGAGAAGGGCAAAGCGGGTGCTGCCCCTGTGACAGAGGAGAGTGATGAGGAAGACGACGAAGAGGACGATGAAGAGCCCGATGAAGAGGATGATGGAGAGGATGAAGGTGAGGATGAGGATGAAGAGTCCGAAGACGGGACGCCTGCAGTTCCTACACAGCGAGCCTAGTTTACCTTGTTATTTGCTACTAGAACAGTTGGCCTCGTAGGCGAAAACAAATGGTTTAGTCCAGCCAATAGGAACCCTGGGCATGCTCTTGTAAGACCCCTATGATCGTTAAAGTGGGTATCATACCTGCACCGACGAACATGACAAATTTCTTGCCGTGAGGGCTCCCAGGCGCACGCTTTCGAGCTGAATAGAGCATATACGCTCCAGTTCCAAGGAACACAGTACCACCAGTGACTCTACAGACCGTGCATTCCTGCCTTGCGGCCATGTGTTCACAAATGATGCACCAGTCCAATCGACTGTTCGCTTTGTCCATGACTTGAACGATGACCTCTGAGGTTGAAGTGATCATCGATATTCCCTACGGTGTCCATAATCATTCTCTTCACAAATGGGACTTGCTCTATCCAAGCTCTGACAACCCAGTTCCAATTATCGTATTCGTTCATGGCGGGGCATGGATAAGGTGCTACAATATCTGCAGCTTTTGGATCTCCTTTTGACTTAGCTCTTCTCTAGTGGTGACAAATCTGAGCATCATGTATTTGCGCGTAACCTAGTCGAAGCGACTGGGTTTGCGGTGGCCTTGCTAAATTATCGGCTATCGCCCCGAAAGCCAACACCCACCGAACCTCCATTTCGTCATCCAGGCCATGTAGATGATATCGTCTCGGCCCTCATTACCATCCATTCTTGGAACCCGCCATCCACTACAGCTCTGCGGCTCGACCATAGTTCAATGCACCTTGTTGGCCACTCTTGTGGTGCGCATATTATCAGTACTATTCTGATGAAGGCACAAGCACCCGAGGCTGGGCCCACCCAGCCTCTCCCCGAAACCATCTGGTCGACCATTCAGACAGCCACAATAGCGGAAGGGATCTATGATCTCGATTTGCTCCTAGCCTTGTTCCCCAGTTATAAGGGTTTTATCGAGGGTGTTTTTGGAGAACGGGGGGTTCAACCTGGCTCGTCTCTCACAAAGTTTAGTACCACGCAGTTCGAAGTACCCAAAAATTCAGTGATTCGCTGGTTCGTCGTCCATTCGATAGGGGACACCTTAATCGACGTCAATCAAGCGGAAGCCATGATCTCGCACCTCGAAGCATCGCACAAAGCACCGAGTAGTCACGTTTTTCAGGATATCTCAACACTCAAAGAGGAGCATGATGCTGTAGTCCAAACCGAGGAGTTTGCGTGGCTCGTAGCCGAATTTGTAAAGAAGTATAGAACACATGAAGCAAATCAATCGAGATTGTAGATCGTGTCCACCTTCATATAGATTATCAAATAAAAGGCAAATTCTAACTACTGAAGCAAAGAGAAGCTTGCAAGCGCGCTGTTGAGTACCTCTACTGCTGCGGCGCAGTCTGCCATCTCATTGTAGAGTGGCGTAGGGGTTAACCTCACGACGTCGGGTTGACGTTCATCACCCACCACGCCATGAGATTGCATATCCACAAATACTTTTTGCATGACTCCTGTCCCTAGCGGCAGGAAAAGCAGTGAAAGTTGGGCTCCTCTGGACTCGTGGTCGTCTGGGGTAATTATGGTGAAGCAAGGGGACTTGACTTCTTCGTTAGCCTCCTTTACCTCAATAAAGTATGGAGATGATTTAAGAAGCCGTTCCAGGTGTCCGGTAAGGATCTTGGACCGCTCGCGCAGAACCGGCATCCCTCCAGCCGCTTTGAAAACTTGCAAACTTCCTAGAAGGGACACTGTCGTGAGAACCGAAGGGTTGGATTGCTGGTACCCCTGTGCACCGACGATGGGTTTAAATTTTGGGGACATTTGAAATCGCGTTGCGGGGTCATGCCCCCACCACCCTGCGAAACTACAACACAGCTGGGATTTAACAGCCCTATAAAAATTTGGCAGAAACTTACACTGGCGGCCGAGTGGTTTCCCATTTTTCATGGACAAAGAGTCCAGCAATGCCACCGGGGCCCGAATTGAGGTACTTGTACGAGCACCACACAGCAAAGTCCACGCCCCAGTTGTGTAAAGACAAGGGAACGTTCCCTACTGCGTGAGCGAGGTCCCAGCCTACAACCGCTCCCTGGACAAATGAATTGGGAGCGGCTCAAAGTGATACCTGGCGAGTCAGGACCCACTTGTTCATGAGCGGCTTCTGTTATAGATTTCATAGGGAACCACTGTCCGGTGTAGTACTGAATGCCACTGAAAAGGACCAGAGCAATTGATGGTCCTTCTTTCGTGAGAACGCTGAGGATGTCTTCCTCTCGCAGGGAATATTCCCCTGGTCGTGGTTTCACTTCACGGACTGCCTCTTCAGGAACGAGACCATGCAACATCGCTTGGGATGCGAATGCGTACTGCTTGGTTTCAATAAGAGTGAATTGAAGTACATTGGGCGAGGTCACGCTACCTGGTCCGACGGAAATGCGTGGGCCTCACAGAGAATCTTGTAACGTGTCTTGGTTGGTTTATAGAATGTCGACATCATTAAATGCAGATTAGCGGTCAATGTGCCCATACACGCGACTTCGGAGTTGCCCGCCCCTGGAGATAAATATGAAAGTCGTAGAATAGGGCAGAAAAGAACTCGTTACCAACCGACCAACTCCGCGAGGTCGGGGTGAACACAGTTGGCAATATCCTTCCAATTCCTACCATGTGGGTGGCTCCAATGGGCCTCGACACCTCTATTAAAACCAGAAAGTGTGTCTCAGTGGCTATTGGATATGTCTCGTCGTGTCTATCCGCACCTTCTCCCCCAGACATCGAATTCCTGATTCACCAGCTCCCGCGATCGCTTTGGAAGAAGACCCAAAGAGTTCCCACAGAGATATACACATGGTTTTAATTCTGCAGCCTAGCGATGTCAGACTGTCTGCTGCGGGGTAGGCCAGTGACAGGGGAGTTCGTGCGCACGTAGTTCTTCTGTCAGAGACGTTGCTCCCACCTCTCTGTTGGTCGGGAGCTCGAATTCGGATTTCCAAGAGACTGTTACAGCGACGCTAGACATTTTGCGGGCAGCGCGGTCGGGGGTGAGAAAGGGTCGGTAATCGATCGGCGGGCTCAGAGCCACGGCCGCACCAAGTCCGACTATAGTTCTCTTTTCCAACCACACGCCCGACGCGCGTCATGGCGGCGATAGGAGCACCCGAATTGGCTCGCAAAGCGGTCGTCGTAGGCGGAGGGCCCGTTGGATGCCTCACTGCCTTGTCCTTGGCTAAATCCGGATGGCGCGTTGAGCTCTACGAAGGCCGGAAAGGTTAGGCGCGCGAAAACTCTGCTATGGAGCTCGGGTCTCAGGTTCTGACTGGTCGGTCCACCAGATCCGCGTCTTCCCTCGTCAAGAGCGGTGGCCGCTCAGCGCTCGATAAACCTCGCAATCTCTTCCAGGGGCTTAGCCGCCATTCACGCTGTCGATCCGGAAACAGTGGGACGCTTCCTGAACTCAGCACTACCCATGTGTGGCCGAATGATCCATCTCTTGGGAGGCGGGCAGCAAAGTCAGCTGTACGACAGTATTCATGGGCAAGTACGTCAGTATCGTTCGGCCCCCACGGCGCGAGCGTCTTGACGCGTCAGAAACAGTGCATCAATTCTATAGACCGTGGGTTGCTCAACGAGGAATTAATTGGCGAGGTCGAACGAGCTGCCGTCCCGATATTCTTCGAGCACAAGCTGCAGTCTGCCAATTTCGACGGGAACAAACTCAAGTTTGGGACCCCCAGCGGCCAGCAACCCTCCACAGAAGTCGAAGTAGACTTTGATTTCTGTGTAGGGGCAGATGGGAGCCATTCTAACGTGCGGCGCCAGCTCATGCGAGTTGTTCGGTATGCAATTTCACACCGAATCCGTAAGCCCGGGTGCTGACCCTTTCCGAACTGATGGGTCTGGACTTGATAGGATGGACTTTTCGCAGAAATATATTCCAGACGAATATTTGGAATTGCGCATTCCTGCAGGGGTCGGCGGAGACGGCTCTCCTGTGTTCAAGATGGACCCAGGTCACTTGCACATCTGGCCGAGGCATTCATTCATGTTGATAGCGCTCCCCAACAAGGTGAGTCTATTGCGGGGGCGCGCGACGGCAACCTTAATCAAAACGGGAGCCGTTCCACTCACCTATTGTCCGCTGTTCGCGCTCCACAGGATTGTACATTCACCGCTACTCTATTCGCGCCTAAGAACATTTTTGACCGCCTGGAAACGCCACAGGAATTCGTCCGTTGGTTTGATGGCCAGTTTCCAGACGCATTGCAATTCATCGGGCTGGAGAATTTATTACACGACGTCCGACACAACCCACGGAGTTCTCTAATTCATATCAAAGTGCGCGCGGGGTCACCGGGGGCATTAATGAGCGAGCACTGACCAAGCGAGCTCCCTAGGCGAATCCCTACCATTACCGTGATCGTGCAATCGTATTGGGCGATGCAGCGCATTCAATGGTCCCTTTCTTTGGTCAAGGTCTGAATTGCGGGTTGGAGGACGTGCGTGTGCTTCAGATCCTACTGCGAAAACATGGGGTTTCGTCCCTTAGCAAGGGACTGGGAAATTTCGATCCGGCGCTTGCGGCCGCGCTGAACGAATATTCCGAAACGCGACACGAAGACCTAGTTGCAATTTCCGATATGGCCATGCAAAATTAGTACGTCTCATGCCCCTGTGTGCCTTCCCCTCCTGCATTATTTTGAATTTTTATTTTCCCGTGGTCCTGACCTTATGATCCTTATGATACAGCGCTGAGATGCGACATTCGGTGACGACCCCGTTATACCAACTTCGGAAATTGTTCGACGGATTCCTCTCACGATGGTCGCCCTTCGTGCCATTCAGCACCCTGTTGGGTCAGTTGGTGGCCACTACATTTATCCAGGGGGCCGCCAGGGGGTGGCTACCACTCTATACCATGGTCACTTTCCGTCCGGACATCAGCTATGCGACGGTTCGACGCAAGGCAGCGGAGCAAAACCGCTTCTTGAGCGCTTTGGGGCTGGGGACAGCTAGTGGCACCATGCTCTTGGTGGGTATGTGGATGATAACCTTTTGGAGAAGCCACAAATAGTGTTGTCTGATTAAGGGTAGTGGCATTGCCCAGGCTTTGTGGGCGATCTTACATATTCGAGCCAGACGGTGTTCTGTGTAACTTATCATTCAGTATGTGCCACGAGAATGACCCCGGGTGGATGTATTGAGTGAAATACGTAAGATCCTTGAGAAATCATGTAAGAAACACGCAGCGGTTGTGAAACCTCTAGTGGTTCTGCGACTGGTAACACAGTTAAAAAGAGTACATAGTAGTCATGAGAAGTGTGCAAGCCTTTTAGAAGTGTTCGAGGGAGATTGCGGCATTCGGCGGGCGGGTGGTCGTGAGATCGTAAATAGCCAAGAAACAAAAAGAAGAAGAAAAAGGGCGGCATAGGGTTTTGGCAGAGATAGTGCACCTATGACGATGCAACCCTCAAACCGTGCGCAATTAGCGGAGCGCAACAGGCACGCAGATTACGCAGCAGCGGTTGTGGG
>Ga0307513_10008306_pt1 | contig 13302 bp, 3 predicted proteins | sample 15_EM_MG_FD_202174 | JGI IMG/M metagenome (GOLD analysis project Ga0307513, IMG submission 202174) | Populus trichocarpa ectomycorrhiza microbial communities from riparian zone in the Pacific Northwest, United States - 15_EM | ecosystem: Host-associated > Plants > Roots > Unclassified | place...
GGTGGCCCTGCCCTGGCGGGAGACCGACCTCACCGACCTGCCCGCCGGCGACCGCGACGCGCGCGGCAACGAGATCCTGGCCACCGAACGGGCCGAGCGTTTCACCATGGACCGGCCGCCGCTGGTGCGGTTCCGGCTGATCCGGCTCGAGGCGCGCCGGCACGTCCTCGCGCTCACCCTGCACCACATCCTCGTCGACGGCTGGTCGCTGCCGATCGTGCTGCACGACGTCTTCGCCGCCTACCGCGCGGGCGGCTCCGCCGCCGGCCTCGCACCGGCCGCGTCCGTCGAGGCGTTTCTGTCCTGGCTGGACGGACGCGACCGGTCCGCCGCCGAGGCCGCCTGGGCCCGGGAGCTGCACGGCCTCGACGAGCCGACCATGGTGGCGCCCGGCGCGCCGCCCGCACCGGCGGGGAGCCAGCCACGCCGGGTCACGGCCGAGCTGCCGACCGAGCTGACCGCCGGGCTGAAGGCCCTGGCGCGGGCCCGCGACCTCACCCTCAACTCCGTCCTGCAAGGTGGTTGGGCGCTGCTGCTGCAGGTGCTCACCGGCCGGCCGGACGTCGTCTTCGGCAGCCACGTGTCCGGGCGCCCCGCGGAGCTGCCCAACGTCGAGCGGATCGTGGGCCTCCTGCTGAACACGGTGCCGGTCCGGGTCCGGCTCGACCCGGCTCGACCCGTCGCCGAAGTCCTTGCCGGCCTGCAACGCGCGCAGCTCGCGCTGAGCCCGCACCACCACCTCGGGCTCGCCGACATCCAACAGCTCGCCGGCATCGGCGGCCTGTTCGACACAGCGTTCGTCTACCAGAACAGCCCGTTCGACCGCGCCGCGCTGCGCGATGCCGTGCCGGGGCTGCGGGTCGAGGTCGCCGACGACGGCGACGATCCGGAGGGCACCCACTACCCGCTGAGCCTGGCCGTGTATCCCGGCGACCGGCTGCGCCTGGAGCTGAGCTACCGGCCGGACCTCTACGACGAGCCGGCCGCCCGCGACGTCGTGACCCGCTTCGAGTGGCTGCTGAGCGCCGTGCTGGACGCGCCGGACCTGCCGCTGGGCCGGATCCAGCCGGTCACTCCGCGGGAACGCGGCGCACTGCTGGCCCGCAGCGGCACCACCCGGCAGGTCCCGCCCGGCTCGCTCGCCGACGTGTTCGAGCGAACGGTCGCCGCCGATCCCGAACTGGTGGCCCTCGTCGCCGGGGACGAACGGCTCACCTACGGCGAGCTGAATGCCCGCGCGAACCGGCTGGCCCGGCGGCTCGTCCGGGCCGGCGCCGCACCCGAGCAGATGGTGGCCGTCCACCTACCCCGGACCGTCGACGCGATCGTCGCGGTCCTCGCCGTGCTCAAGTCGGGCGCGGCCTACCTGCCGATCGACCCGGACCAGCCGCCCCGCCGCGTGGACGACCTGCTGGCCGACCTGACGCCGCAGGTCGGTCTCACCTCGGCACAGTTGGGGGTGCCGCCGCGGCAGCCCGCCGGGATCCGGTGGGTCCTCGTCGAGGAAGCGGCGGACGGCGACCCCGCCGACTGCGAGAACCTGGGCCTTCCGGGGCATCCGCACCACCTCGCCTACGCCATCTTCACCTCGGGATCGACCGGCCGGCCCAAGGCCGTCGCCGTCGAGCACCACAGCCTCAGCAACATGTACGCCAGCCACCACGAGAACTTCTACGCCCGCGAGACCGCGGCGGCCGGCCGGCCCCGGCTGCGGGTCGCGCTCATCTACGGGCTGGCCTTCGACGCCTTCTGGTCGCCGTTCTTCTGGATGGTGGCCGGCCACGAACTGCATCTCGTCGAGGATCCGATGCGCCGCGACCCGCAGGCCACAGTGGAGTACATCGCCAAGAACCGGGTCGACGTGGTGGAGAGCACGCCGAGCTTCGCCGGCCAGCTCCAGCAGGCCGGCCTGCTGCGGGGTCCGGCCCGGCCGCAGGTCGTCGCGCTCGGCGGCGAGGCCGTCCCGCCGGAGCTGTGGTCGGCGCTGCGCGACGCGGGCGTGGCCGCGTACAACATGTACGGCCCCACCGAGTGCACCATCGACCCGCTCTACTGCCGTGTCGCCGACGTCGACCAGCCCAGCATCGGCGGGCCCGCCGACAACAACCGCGTGTTTGTGTTGGATTCGGCGTTGCGGTTGGTGCCGGTGGGTGTGGTGGGTGAGTTGTTTGTGGGTGGTGCTGGGGTGTCGCGGGGGTATGTGGGTCGTTCGGGTTTGTCGGCGTCGCGGTTTGTGGCTGATCCGTTTGGTGTTGGTGGTCGGTTGTATCGGACTGGGGATTTGGTGCGGTGGGGTGTTGGGGGGTTGGTGTTTGTTGGTCGGGTTGATGATCAGGTGAAGGTGCGGGGTTTTCGGGTTGAGCCGGGTGAGGTGGAGGGGGTGGTGGCGGGGTTTGCCGGGGTGCGTCAGGTGGCGGTGGTGGTGCGTGAGGATCGGCCGGGTGTTCGGCGGTTGGTGGCGTATGTGGTGGGGGTGGTTGATGTTGTGGGGTTGGTGGGGTTTTTGGGGGAGCGGTTGCCGGATTTCTTGGTGCCGGTTGTGGTGGTGGTTGAGGTGTTGCCGTTGACGGTGAATGGGAAGTTGGATCGTTCGGCGTTGCCGGTGCCGGTGTTTTCGGGTGGTGGTGGTCGTGGTCCTTCTGGTGCGGTGGAGGAGTTGTTGTGTGGGTTGTTCGGTGAGGTGTTGGGGGTGGCGGAGGTTGGTGTGCAGGACCGCTTCTTCGACCTCGGAGGCGACTCCCTGCTGACGATGCGCCTCGCCGGCCGCATCCGCGCCACCCTCGGCGTCGAGCTGAGCATCCGGACGCTGTTCGAGGCGCCGACCGTCGCCGCCCTCGCCACGCGGCTCGACCCCGGCGCCCGGCTCGAACGCCCGGAGCTGACCCGCCGCCCCCGGCCCGTTCCGCTGCCGCTGTCGCCGGCGCAGCGGCGGCTCTGGTTCCTCGCCCAGCTCAACCCGGCCGACGCCGGCTACAACGTGCCGACCATCTGGCGGCTCACCGGCTCCCTCGACGTCACCGCGCTGCGGGCCGCGCTGGCCGCCGTGCTGACCCGGCACGAGGCGCTGCGGACCGTCTTCCCCGCCCCGGACGGGCAGCCCGTCCAGCAGATCCTCGCGAGCGAGCAGATCGGCTCCGTGCTCACGGTCGAGGACGACCCGGCGGACCTCGACGCGGCCGTCGCGCGCGCCGAACGCGTCACCTTCGACCTCACCGCGGAACCGCCGATCAAGGCGTTCCTGTTCACCGCCGGCACGCGGCACACGCTCGTGGTGATCATCCACCACATCGCCACCGACGGCTGGTCCACGGCGCCGTTCAACCGCGACCTCGCCGAGTTCTACACCGCGTACAAAGCCGGCGGCGCGCCGCCATTGAGCCCGTTGCCGGTGCAGTACGCGGACTACACCCTGTGGCAGCGGGAACTGCTGGGCGGCATCGCCGAAGAGCAGTTGCGCTACTGGACCGGTGCGCTGGCCGGCCTGAGCGAGCAGACCGGCCCGCGACTCGACCACCCGCGCCCGGCCGAGCCGAGCTACCACGGCGAAGTGGTCGACAGCCGGCTCGACCGGGCGCTGCACGGCCGCCTCAAGACCCTCGCCGACCGGCACAACGTCACCCTGTTCATGGTGCTGCAGGCCGCCGTCGCCGCGCTGTTCACCCGGCTGGGCGCGGGCACCGACATCCCGCTCGGCACCCCCGTCGCCGGCCGGAGCGACGAGGGCCTGCACGACCTGATCGGCTTCTTCGTGAACACTCTCGTGTTGCGTACCGACACCTCGGGCCGCCCGACGTTCGCCGAACTGCTAGACCGGGTCCGGCGCACGGACCTGGCGGCGCTGGCGCACCAGGATGTCCCGTTCGACCAGGTCGTCGAGGAGCTCAACCCGGTCCGGTCGGCGAACTGCCACCCGCTGTTCCAGACCATCCTGGTCCTGCAGCACGGCGAGCCGGCCGCGCCCGACCTGCCCGGCCTGGCAGTCACCGAGGTGCCGGGCACCCTCAGCGCGGCGAAGTTCGACCTGACGATGGCGTTCACCGCGACGCGGGACGCCGACCGGGCGCCGGCCGGCGTGGACGCCACCGTCACCTACGCCGTCGAACTGTTCGAGCGGGCCACCGTCGAGGACATGCTGGCCCGGCTGGTGCGGCTGCTCGAGGCGGTAGCCGACGACCCGGACCGCCCGGTCGACGACATCGACCTGCTTACCGGTGCGGAACGGCAGCGCCTCGCCGACCTCGCCGGCACCGCTGCCGAGCCGCCGGGCGGTTGTCTCCACGAGCTGTTCGAGGCGCAGGTGCGGCGCACTCCGGCGGCCGTCGCGGTCGTCGGCGAGACCGAGCTCGACTACGCCACCCTGAACAGCCGGGCGAACCGGCTCGCCCGGCACCTCGTCGCCCGCGAGGTGCGCCCCGGCGACGTCGTCGGCGTGTATCTCGACCGCGGCGTGGACCTCGTCGTGTCGATCCTCGCGATCCTCAAGGCCGGGGCCGCCTACGCGCTGCTCGATCCGCAGTTCCCGGTCGGCCGCCTCGCCGGCATGGTCCGCGACGCCGGGGTCCGCCTCGTGGTGAGCGACATGGATGCGACCGAACGGTTCGCCGGGCTCGGGACGACCACGCTGCGGCTGGACCGGGAGGCCGGCCAGATCCGCCACCGGTCCGGCGCGGACCTGCGCGGGTCCGCCGACCCCGGCGACGCCGCGTGCGTCATGTTCACCTCCGGCTCGACCGGGCGGCCGAAGGGCGTCCTGGCACCGCACCGAGCGCTCGTCGCCACCTACATAGGACAGTCCTATGTGAACTTCGACGACCGCCAGGTGTGGTTGCAGTCCTCGCCGGTGTCCTGGGACGCGTTCGCCCTGGAGATCTTCGGCGCCCTGCTGTTCGGCGCGAGAACCATCCTGTATCCGCACCGGGAGCTCGACCTCGACGCGATCGTCGCGCTTGTCAAGCGGCACGGCGTCACCGTCCTGCAACTCTCGGCGACTCTGTTCAACCTCCTCGCCGACCTGCATCCGGACGTCTTCGACGGGCTTCGCTGCGCGATGACCGCCGGCGAGGCCGCGTCACCGGCCCACGTCGCCGCGGTCCGGCGGCGCCACCCCGGGCTGCGGATACTCAACGGCTACGGCCCGGTGGAGAGCCTCGGCTTCTCGACCTGCCACGAGATCCGCCCGGAGGATCCGCGGCGCCCGCGGATCCCGATCGGGCGGCCCTTGGCGAACAAGCCGGTCCACATCCTCGACGACCGCCTGCGCCCGGTCCCCGTCGGTGTCGCCGGCGAACTGTACGTCGCCGGCGCGGGCCTGGCGCTCGGCTACACCGCCCAGGCCGCTCTGAGCGCCCAGCGGTTCGTCGCGTGCCCGTTCGGCGCGCCGGGCCGGCGGATGTACCGCACTGGTGACCTGGCCCGCTGGACCAACGAGGGCCACCTCGATTACCTCGGCCGCACCGACGACCAGGTGAAGATCCGCGGCTTCCGCGTCGAACCCGGCGAGGTCGAGAACGCGCTGCTGCGCACGCCCGGCGTCGAGCGGGCGGCGGTCCTGGTGCGCGCCGACGCCCGCGGCGGACCCCAGCTCGCCGGCTACGTCGTCGGCGCCGGTCTCGAGGCGGCGGCGGTCCGCGCCGGCCTACGCGAACTGCTGCCGGACTACCTGGTGCCATCCTCGATCATGGTCCTCGAAGACCTGCCCATGAACGCCAACGGCAAGCTCGACCGCACCGCACTGCCCGCGGTGCCGGAGACCCGGCGAGCCGGACCGCCCCCGCGCTCCGACCGCGAGCAGGTCCTCTGCGAACTGTTCGCCGATGTGCTCGGTGTGGCCGAGGTTGGGACCGAGGACAACTTCTTCGAGCTGGGCGGACACTCCATCATCGCGGTGCTGCTCGCCGTCCGGGCCCGCACGGCCGGACTGGAGCTCACCCCACGGGACATCTTCGTCCACCAGACGCCGTCCGGGCTCGCCGAGGTGGCCCGCGTCGCCGAGCCCGCGTCGCCGCCGCTCCCACCGGACCGGCCGCTCGTCGAGCTCTCCGCCGACGAACTCGCCGAAGTCGGCACGCTGCTGTACGGAGGCCGGGACCGATGACCACGGTGTCGGGCGTCGAGGCCGTCCTGCCGTTGTCCCCACTGCAGGAGGGGTTGCTCTTCCATTCCGTCTACGCCGACGAAGGCGTGGACGTGTACCGCGTGCAGACGCTCCTGGAACTGTCCGGACCGCTCGTCGTCGAGGACCTTCGTGCGGCCTGCCGGGCGCTGCTGTACCGCTACACCAACCTGCGCGCGGCCTTCGTGCGGACCTCCACCGGCCGTACCCTCCAGGTCATCCCGAGCGAGGTCGACCTGCCGTGGCGCGAGCTCGACCTCGGCGGGCTCGGCTCGGCCGCCCAGCGCACCGCGTTGGCGCGCTTCCTGGACGGCGACCGCCGGGAGCGCTTCGATCTCGCCGCACCGCCGCTGCTGCAGTTCACCGTCGTGCGGCTGGGCGAGCTGCGGCACATGCTGGTGCTGACGTTCCACCACATCCTGCTTGACGGCTGGTCGATGCCGCTGCTCATCCAGGATCTGCGACGGCTCTACGCCAGCGGCGGCGACCATGAGGCGCTCCCGCCGGTCACCCCGTTCCGGGACTACCTAGGCTGGCTCGCCGTCCAGGACCGCACCGCGGCCGAGGACGCCTGGCGTGCCGCCCTTTCCGGGCTGGCCGAGCCGACGATCGTCGCACCGGGCGTGGACAGCGTCCACACGGCCACCCTGCCGGCTCACCACGTCCTCGAACTGCCCGCGGACGCCACTCGCGCCCTGACCCGCCTCGCCGCCGGACGCGGCTGGACGCTCAACACCGTCATACAGGTCGCCTGGGCGCTGTTCCTGGCCCAGCTGACCGGCCGGCAGGACGTGGTCTTCGGCGCCACGGTCTCCGGCCGCCCGCCGGACCTGCCCGGGGTCGAGGGCGTCGTCGGCCTGCTGATCAACACCGTGCCGGTCCGGGTCCGTCTCGACCGGCCGCACCTGCCGGTCGCGGACCTGCTCACCGCCGTGCAGGACGAGCAGTCCGCCCTGTCCCGGCACCACCAGGTCGGCCTCGCCGACGTGCAGCGCGTCGCCGGCCTCGGCCGGCTCTTCGACACCGCCACCCTGTTCGAGAACTATCCCTCGGTGGACGCCGCCGCCGAGATCGCCGGCGCCGGCCTGCGGATCGCCGCCGTCGCCGACGACAGCCCGACCGGCGTGATGCACTACCCGCTCAGCCTGACTGTGCTGCCGGGCGCCCAGCTGCGCCTGCACCTGAGCTACCGCGACGACGTGTTCGGCCGGACCGACGTTGAGCGGTTCGCCGAGCGCCTGGCGCGGATCCTCGACGCGATCCGCACGGACCCGGACCTGCCCGTCGGCCGGATCGACCCGCTGCCGCCGGCCGAGCACCGCCGGGTGGTCCGCGACTGGAACCGCACAGCCACCACAGTGGTCACCGCGACCCTGCCGCGACTGATCCGGCGACAGGCCGCATTGGTGCCCGGCCGGCCGGCGGTCGTGTACGGCACGCGCAGCCTCACCTACGCCGAACTGGTCGAGCGGGCCGACCGCCTGGCGGTGGCGCTGCGCGCCCGTGGCGCCGGGCCGGGCCGGATCGTAGCGGTCGCCTTGCCGGCCTCGCCCGAACTGCTCGTCACCCTGCTGGGGGTGCTGACCGCCGGTGCGGCGTACCTGCCCGTCGATCCCGAACTGCCGGCCGACCGGCGCCGGTACATGTGCGACGACGCCGGACCGGCCCTCGTGGTGACGCCGGACGTCTACCGGGACCTGATCGCCGCACCGCCGCCCGGCATCGTGCCGCCACCCGACCCGGACCCGCGCGACACCGCGTACGTCATCTACACCTCCGGCTCCACGGGCCGGCCGAAGGGCGTGGTCGTGCCGCACGCCGCCCTGGTCAACTTCCTCACCGCCATCGTCGACGTGTTCGATCTCGCCGAAGGCGATCGGCTCCTCGCCGTGACCACGGTGTCGTTCGACATCTCCGCGGCGGAACTGTTCGCCCCGCTGCTGCGCGGCGCGACCGTGGTGATCGCGGGGCGCGACCTGGTCCGGGACCCGGCCGCGCTCGGTGACCTGATCACCTCGACCGGCGCCGGCGTGGTTCAGGCGACGCCGGCGCTGTGGCAGGCGTTGCTCGACGCGGCACCGGCCGCCGTCGCCGGGCTGCGGGTCCGGGTCGGCGGCGAGGCGCTGCCGCCCGCGCTCGCCGACCGGCTGCGGGCCACCGCCCGCGACGTGGTGAACCTGTACGGCCCGACAGAGACGACGGTCTGGTCCACCACCGCCCGGCTGGACCGGCCCGGCCCGCCGCCGATCGGCGCCCCGATCGCGAACACGCAGGTGTTCATCCTCGACTCGGCGCTGCGCCCGGCGCCCCCGGGCACCGCTGGCGCGCTGTACATCGCCGGATCCGGCGTCGCGTACGGCTACCTCGGCCGGCCCGGCCTCACCGCCGAGCGCTTCGTGGCCTGCCCGTTCACCGACCCGGGCGCCCGGATGTACCGGACCGGCGACGTGGCCCGGTGGAGCGCTGACGGCGTCCTGGAGTACCTGGGGCGACTCGACGATCAGATCAAGATCCGTGGATTCCGGGTCGAGCTCGGCGAGATCGAGCACGTCCTCGCCGGGCACGACGCGGTGGGCCAGGTCACGGTAGCGGCGCGTGCGGACCGGCCCGGCGTGCGGCACCTTGTCGCATACGTCGTCGCGAGTGGCGGCGATGTCCTCGACGCAGCCGGGCTGCGGGCGTACGCCGCCGCACGCCTGCCGGACTTCATGGTGCCGGCCGCGGTCGTGACGCTCGACGCGTTGCCGCTGACCCCCAACGGCAAGATCGACCGGGGGCGCCTACCCGCGCCCGACTTCACCCCGGCCGCCGCCGGACGTGCCCCGCGCGACGCGCGTGAGGCACTGCTGTGCGACCTTGCCGCGCAGGTCCTCGGCCTCGACCGGGTCGGCGTCGACGACAACCTCTTCGAGCTCGGCGCCGACTCCATCACCTCGATCCAGCTCTCCGCCCGCGCCACCCACGCCGGGCTCGCACTAAGTCCACGCGACGTCTTCCTGCACCCGACCATCGCCGCCCTCGCCGCCGCCGCGCCCTCGGCCGCCGCCCCGCCCCCGGCCATCGCCGCCGGCAACGGGCGGGCCGGTCTGCCGGCGCTGACCGCGGCGGAACGCGACGAACTCGACGGTGCCACAGCGCTGCCGCTCTCCCCGTTCCAGGACCGCCTGCTGCGCCACCTCGTCGACGAGTCGCGGGACGTCGACGTGTACGTGCTGCAGTACACCCTCGAACTCGCGGGGGAGGTGCGCGCCGCCGGACTGAGGGCCGCGGGCGACGCGATGCTGCGCCGCCGGCCGAATCTCGGCGCCGGGTTCCGGCGGCTCGCTTCCGGCCGTCAGGTGCAGGTGCTGGATCCGGCCGCCCGCCCGGCGTGGGCGGAAGCCGACCTGCGCCGAGCCGACCTGGCGGCGTTCCTCGACCGGGACGTGGCCCGGCGTTTCGACCTGGCCGCGCCGCCGGGGCTGCGGCTGACCCTGCTCCGGCTGGCACCCGAGCGGGCGGTGCTGGTGCTGACCGTCCACCACATCCTGCTCGACGGCTGGTCGGTTCCGCTGCTGCTGCGGGAGCTGTTCGGCCTGTACGCGAACGCCGCGCCACCGCCCGCCGGCCGCTACGAGGATTACCTCGCGTGGCTCGGGGCCCAGGACCACGAGGCCGCACGAGCGGCCTGGCATGCGGCGATCCCCGGCCCGCGACGGCCGGTGCTGGTGGCCCCGGGCGCCGGTGCCGCGCCGGCCGGCTTCCCGGTCGAACTGGAGCAACGGATGCCGGCGGCGTCGAGCCGGATGCTGGTTCGGACCGCGCGCGCCCACGGCCTCACGATCAATTCGGTGGTACAGGCCGGCTGGGCGGTCGCGCTCGCCCGGCTCACCGGCGAACGCGACGTCCTGTTCGGTGTGACCGTCTCCGGCCGCTCCGGCGACCTCGCCGGCGTCGAGGAGATCATCGGTCTGCTGATCAACACCGTCCCGGTACGCGTCCGGATCGATCCGGAGATGCCGCTGGTGGACCTGATCAAGGGCATCCAGGCCGAACAGACGCGGCTGAACGAGCATCACCATGCGGCGGCGATCGAGGCGACCTCGGCCGAGGGGCTGTTCGACACGGTGCTGGTGTTCGAGAACTTCCCGACCGCGGCGTTCGACGGCGCGGACCCGCTCGCCGACCTGCACTGCGGGCTGCGGCTGGTCGAGGTGCGGGGCAGGGACGCCTTCCATCATCCGCTGCGGCTGGTCGCGTCCGCCGACGAGCGGGTGCGGCTGCAGGTGCAGTACCGGCCCGACGCGGTCGACCCGGCGACGGCCACCGCGGGTCTGACCGCGGTGCGCGACGTGCTCGAGCGGTTCGCGGCGGCGCCGGAAACGCCGGCCGGCCGACTACTTGGGAGGTAGACATGCAGGTCAACGGTACGGTCGTGATGGTGACGGGCGGATCGTCCGGGCTCGGGTACGCCACCGCTCTCCGGCTCGCCGCCGCCGGCGCGCATGTGGTGGTGGCCAGCCGGTCCAAGCCACCGGTCACCGACCCCGACGCCGAACGGCGGCTGCACCACGCGCCCTGCGATGTGCGCATCGAGTCGGACGTCGCCGCCGCGCTGGACGTGGCCGCCGAGCTCGGCCCGCTTCGCGCGGTGGTGAGCTGCGCCGGCATCATCGGCTTCGGCCGGCTGCTGAGCAACCGGACCCCGCTTTCGTCGGCGTTGTTCCGGGAGCTGATCGAAGTCAACCTGTTCGGCACGTTCAACGTGCTGCAGCAGTCGGTCGCCCGGATGGCGGACAACGAGCCGATCGACGGCGAGCGCGGCGTGGTGGTGTGCACTTCATCGGTCGCGGCCTACGAAGGCCAGATCGGCCAGGTCGCGTACGCCGCCTCGAAGGCGGCCGTCGTCGGGATGACCCTGCCCGCCGCCCGTGACCTGGCCCGCGACTGTATCCGGGTGGCGACCATCGCGCCCGGGGTGTTCGAGACGCCGATGTGCCAGGTGATGACGCCCGCGGTGCGCACGTCCCTGCTCGGGCAGATTCCGCACCCGGCCCGGTTCGGCGACCCGGACGAGTTCGCCCTGCTCGGCGAGCACATCATCCGCAATCCGATGATCAACGGCGAGGTGATCCGGCTGGACGCCGCGCTGCGCATGTCGACCCGATGACCCAGCCGCGCGCCGACCAATCGCAAGGGTTTCGGCTGGTTTCGGGATGCGATTCGCTCGCCTGGCGCTGCTGAGATCGGGCTGTTGACACGTCTGTAACAGGCGACCACAATTCCCGAAAAGGTTTTCGGGATCGGGAAACCTGGGAGGACATTCGATGAGAAGAGCCTTTGGTAGACGTACTGACCTGCGTTGGCTGGCCGGGGTCCTGGTGACGGCGCTCGCTCTCGGCGTGGCAGCCTGCGGCGGCGACGACTCGGGCGGCGGCACGGATGTGGCCCAGGCCGGGCCCAATGGCGTGGACGACGGCAGCGAGCTCACCCTGTGGACCCGGGCCCCGCTGGAGAAGCAGGCGAAGCTCCTCGTCGACGCCTACAACGCCGGCCATCAGAACAAGGTCAAACTGACCGTGGTCCCCAACGACGACTACGTCGCGAAGGTCGGTGCGGCGGCCGGCTCGGGCGGGCTTCCGGACCTCTTCGCCGCGGACATCGTCTACGTGCCGAACTGGGTGAACCAGGGGCTGTTCCAGGACCTCAGCGCGAACATCAACGGACTCGGCTTCAAGGACTCCATCAACAAGGGGCACCTCGCGGCCGGCACGGTCGACGGCAAGGCGCACGTGCTGCCCTTCGTCCTCGACCTGTCGATGCTGTTCTGGAACAAGAAACTCTTCAAGGAAGCCGGATTGGACCCGGAGAAGGCCCCCACGACGCTCGCCGAATACGCCGCCGACGCCAAGGCGGTCCAGGCGATGAAGAAGAGCGGCGTCTACGGTACGGCGGCCGGCTTGAACTGCGGCGGATGCCTGGTCTTCACCTGGTTCCCGTCCATCTGGGCCAGCGGTGGCGAGGTGCTCAGCGCGGACGGCAAGGAGTCCAAACTGGGCGACGAGACCGCCCAGAAGGTCTACAGCACCTGGCAGGACTTGTGGAAGTCCGGCGCCGTACTGCCGTCCTCGGAAGGCGAGACCGGTCCGACGTGGACCGCCGCGTTCACCGAGGGCAAGGTCGGCCTGATGTTGTACCCGGCGACGCTGCTCTCCTCGACCCCGTTCGACGTCGGTGTCGCCGGCATCCCGGGCCCCAGCGGCGGTGCCTCCACCTTCGTCGGCGGCGACGGCATCGGGGTGTCGAAGGACTCCAAGAAGGCGGCCCAGGCCTGGAACTTCCTGAGCTGGATGATGTCCGAGCAGGCCCAGGTCGAGGTGCTGGCCAAGGACAAGGACGTGGTCTCGCGCGCCGACCTCGCCAACAACAAGTACGCCGCCGCCGACCCGCGCCTGGTCACCATCAACGAGGTGGCCGGTAAGGGCGACACCCCGGTCGCGCTGAACTTCCAGCAGGCCTTCAACGCGCCGAACAGCCCGTGGCTGACCCTGGTGCGCAACCAGGTGCTCAAGGCCGGCGGCGATCTGCAGAAGGACAACGGCGAAATCACCGCCGTGCTCAAACAGTAGTCGGAGGGGCACCCATGAGCACCAACGCGTGGCCCCGCAACAGGCAGGCCCTGCTCGGCTGGCTCTACGCGACACCGACGGCGGTCTTCGTGGTGGCTCTGTTCGTCGTGCCGCTGCTGCTCGTGATCAAGATGTCGGTGTCGCGCTGGCCGCTGCTCTCCGGCGACCAGGGGATCAACGCACCGGACAACTTCGAGAAGGCGATCGACCACCGGTTCTTCATCGACTCGGTCGTCTTCACCGTCAAGTACACGGTGCTCGCCACCGTACTGCTGCTGGTCCTGGGTTTGGGGTTGGCCCTGCTGGTGCAGGAGTCGAGCCGGTGGAACAACCTGCTCCGCGCGTCGTTCCTGATTCCAAGCGCCCTCGGCTTGGCGTCGGCGTCCCTGCTGTTCTATGTCTTTTATTCACCGTACGCGAGCCCGCTGGCACCGCTGATGAAGAGTTGGGGCTTCACGTTCCTCGGTTCGCCGACCGCGGCGCTGCTCTCGACGACCTTCCTCATCGTGTGGCGCTACGCCGGCTTCTACATGGTGCTCATGCTCGTCGGCCTGCAGGGCATCCCGGCCGACGTCTGCGAGG
>Ga0307513_10008307_pt1 | contig 13302 bp, 13 predicted proteins | sample 15_EM_MG_FD_202174 | JGI IMG/M metagenome (GOLD analysis project Ga0307513, IMG submission 202174) | Populus trichocarpa ectomycorrhiza microbial communities from riparian zone in the Pacific Northwest, United States - 15_EM | ecosystem: Host-associated > Plants > Roots > Unclassified | place...
TTTTTTTACTTTCATTTGATTTATTACTTTTTTTTCTTATTTTTTTTTTTTTTTTTTTTTTCGTTGTTTTTTTTTTCTTTTTTGGCGGGGGGGGGGGGGCCGCCGCTGGTCCGGTCGTGATGGATGGTCCCGATCTTGTACAGTTACAGTTTGCAGTTTGGGAAGGGGAGAGAGTTCTAAATCCTGCTCTGCTCCATCATACGTTGACCTACCCAATAATTTACCGCTAACCATAGTAATGCAATTGGTTTTTTTGCTGGCTGGCTGCCTGGGCGAATGGGGGATTGGGAAGGGGAATGGGATGATGGAATTGTGCATGATTGGGGTGCTGTGGCGTATTGGAAGGGGGAAGGAAGGAAGGAAGGAAGGAAGGAGTTGAAGGCACGAGTACAGTAGGGAGGAATTGTGGGGGCGAATGGGGGAGGAGGAGGGAAGCATTGATGCAGGAATACAGTAAGTACCGAGTTGGGGTTGGGGCTTTGTACGAGTACTGTAGGATGATGGTGATGATGACGATGGTGGTGACACTGTGAAGGGAGCCTGCGGTGGGATGCTGTACCTACTTACCGGCATCCCGATATCCCCGCCGAGCCTTTGGGTGCAAGATGTTTGATGGTGGTGGCGGTGGTGGCTTGTGTTAATCCAGAGTCGCTGGCCTTATGATACTTCCGGTGCACGTACGGTGCATAGGAGCTACGATACTGGTAAGGTCTTCCTTAGACCACCACGGCACGCACCGTACCAATCCACTCTCAAGCTTGCTGAGCAGAGCACGCACGCACGGACAACCCAGAGCAGCAACGAATGGAAAAGGTTGAGGCAGGAAAGGTGAGAGCAAGCAAGCAGCAAAAATGCATGCAGAAACGCACGCACCACGCCTCCTCCTCCTCCCCCCTCTACCCCAGTCTCTCTCTCTCTCGTCGTCTCCTCTAACCCACTAACGCCCCCCCTTTCATATGATACTATACCTTTCTCATCCTCTCCTGCTACAACACGTCGAGAAGCTTGTGACGGCTTTTAGGAAATGGGGTAAAGGAAGTGGGAAGTGGGAAGGGGAAGGGGTGGGGGGGGGGGGGGTATGTGCTGGACTTTTTTTCTCCCCATATTTGCAACTTTCCCCTTATTCAAAACTTTACGCTGTGTACATACATACCGTAACTGTAACTTATTATACGATACTTTGCACTTGTAGCTTTTTTTCTTTTCTTTTCTTTTCTTTTCGGGGTCAAGTTGCGGGAATGACCTGGTGCGTTGTTAAACTTGGACTTGGAACTTAATTGTTGTCATCATCATCAAACCCGTTGGAGAAAGGACAGCATGGCCATGGTCCTGCCGCGCCGGTATCGTATCAAAATATTCTTATTTTTATTTATTCTTTCTCCTTCACGATAACTAGTTACCGTAGTCTGGATTACCTACCGTATATATACCGGAGAACGCAATTGCTTACTTGGACTTGGTCAATTGATTGAAATTATAATTAATAGCTAACTGACTATTTGTAATAGATAAATATATTTATTTCAGGTCATTCGCAACGAATTGCTGGTTCGCAAAAAGGAAACCACATGTAAGGTACCCGTAGCAGACCAATTCGTAAAACGAATAATTTGCGAAATTAATTGATCGTGCTCGTGGAATGCCGATGTTCGGGAAAAGGGCTTACAGTAGTTTCGTGGAGGGAGGGAGGAGGCAGGCAGGTAGTCAGGCAGTCAGGCAGAAGAGAAAAAAGGGAACAAAAAAAAAAGGAAGAAAAAGATACTTAGACGCCCGTAATCTAGCGCTAAGGGAATTGATTGGGCGGTTTTGGGATTCAACCATTTTTTATTTTTTTTCACTTTTGCTTCTTCCTCCAATAATTGTCACCGTCGGAAAGTACGAGATTCAATTCGTCCCTTCGGGAGGACACGGGGGGTTTTTGGTGGTGGTGGGAGAAGGCATCATCATCATCACCATCGTGCTGCTTTTTTTCTCTTTCTCCTTTTCTTTTATTTTCTTTTATTTTCTTTGAGCTGACGAACGATAACGGAACGCATTGATTTTTCGGAATAATAATAAAGAACTAGCCGATGGACTGACGATCTGTGGCGAGGGGCCGTGTTTTTTTCTTCTTCGTTGTTCGCCTGTTGTTCCCTCTAGTGGACCGGTTATCGTAGTAAGTAACCGGTAACAGTCTACCGGACTCTTGGGGTCTCGGAGAATCTTACGTAACTTTTGCCTTTGGGGAATTTCATGTTCCTTTTTGACTGGATACCGGGCTTGGAGGTACTTGTGTGCGTTCTCTGCCTGACCATCTTCCTTTCTTCCCCTTTGCCCCTCCCAACAAAACCCCCACAGGAGGGAAGTGAGGTGGACTTCTCAGCATGCGCGAGCGAACTCGGGAATAGAAGTTGCAACTGTTGCACCGCCACATACCACCACCACCACCACCACCACCACCACCCCGCGTTATAATTCCGACCAGCAGTCATCGTCGCACACAATGCGGAACGTGAGTCCCGGAAACAGATTTATTACAGGTCTCTGGAATTAGCACAGTACGTGCCCTATTTCCGATGGATGAGCGAGCGGAGGCGAATTGGTTGGGAGAGCAAAGGAAAAAAGGAAGAAAAAAAGTAAAATCCTCGTGTTTACTTTTTTATAATATATACCAAGAGCAGGGCTACGATCCGGTATGTCGAAACGAAAAGAAAGCGCAATTGACAAACCAGAGGATGCCCAAGGAGGAAACGGTCAAACACACACACACACGCACGCAACAGGGAAGAAAAAAATAAATTTGGTTCCAAGATTTGAGTTGGAACTAAACAAATCCCGGGAAATCTCTTTTTTTCTTTTTTCTTTCTATTCTATCATACCCTGGATTGTAAATTTGTGAGGGAAACGTTTTTTCCTTGGGGTTGGAACTACGGTACCACGACGCGGGATCTAGTACGATACGATACAGTCAGGATCCTGCAGCGGGGGAGCGGGAGGTTAGTAGTTTTTAAAAGAAACGGTTTTGGTTTCTGGGTTTGCGATGTGAGAAAGGAATGTCTGTGATAGGATGTTTCCTAAAAACTACCTGCACATTCGGTTTCTTCTTCTTCTTCTTCTTCTCTCCCTCTGGGAAAGTTTCCCTTTTTGTTTCAGTGGAAACCGCGGGCATGCTCGCCTCATCCCCCCATGTTTGTGTGTGTGTGGTGGCAGTACGAAGCGTACCTTACCTTTTTCAACTATGTAATACCAAACAAAAACCCTTCTTCTACTTCTTCCCCTTCTATTTCCGTTTTCTATTATCATATACTCGAGTATGTGCTACTCATGCTTGTAGGAGTACTTCTAACCCTATATCCCCCCCCCTCGGCATCCACCAGCCCCCCTTTGTCTCACTTTTTGAAAGGTTTGGTGGAGATTCAAATTTTCATGTCAACCGTTTGTAGATTATCATCACTATTCTGCAGCGAGGATACTCACGAGGTACCTATTCCCCCCCTCTTCACATTCCCCTTCCCCCCACCACACCCACTCTGATTCAATGCTTACACCTATGGATGCCGGTAGGCAGTCCGATCCGTAGGGGGGCGGACGATCTGAATTGAATTGAAGTGGATTGAATTGAATTGACCTACGGAATGAGATACTGTATCAGTTTGGCTGGCGTGCCTATGAACCTGAGGTTCCCACTTTTTTCTTCACTTTCTTTTCCTAACTGTGTGTCTAGGTCTCGGGTACAACAGGGTGCATCCTTCCTTCCTTCCTTCACTCCTTGCCTCTCCCCTCGTGATTGTTATTGTTGTGTTGCCTTGCAGTTGGGGCCTCGTCTCGTACGACTGTGGGGTTGAGAGGATCTCACTCAATAACCTACGGCACAGATACGGTGCAGTGCCGGGGCAACAACAGAGAAAATAGAGAGTTGAACCTCGGTCCAAAGCAAGGGGCCACTGGGCTTTCTTTCTTTCTTTTGTTTCTTTCCTTTCTTTTTTTTGCTAAGATGAGCCGGATGGCCAAATTACAATCTTGACCTTCATCAGACTATCAATACCGATAGTTCTACCAACACACAAAATTGGTTGAGGACGAATGAAACGGCAGTGAATTTTTTTCTCTTTTTCCATTGGGGGAATGAAAGAAGCAAAAGACAATTCGCCTCATCCTCCCATCAGTTTTTTTCGCCATCTCTCTTTTCTCCTTTACCGTATGGGATTCCTGGAAAAGCACAGCTGGGCTGTGCTTCGCTGTTCCTTTTCTCTCTCTCTCTCTCTCTCTCTCTCAACCTTTTTTTTTTATATTTACTTTTTGGCCATTTCTTTCGACTCGTACCGTAGCTCTTCTGGCTGGACATGCATACATACAAGTACAGCCAGCCAGTCAGTCAGTCGGCCAGCCAACCAATTCAACACTGCCCAGCGAACCAGCTTACAATAACCAACCGGGCCTCACATTCACGATGCCAGTCCTGATTTGGCGGGTGATCCCGCTTGTCGACCAGTGGAGCAGAGGAAGGCTGAATGTTTAGTTCCTTGCCGCGAAAAAAGTAAACCGGGGGCATGGCTGGGGGGATAACGCTGTGGGGAAAAAGGAAAGAAAGAAAGAAAGAAAGAAAGAAAGAAAGAAAGAAAGAAAGAAAGAAAGAGGGAGGGAAAAAAATTAAAGATGAAGAATAGACCAAACCGAGAGGGAACCGACAGCATCAAATCAACAAAAATAAAGAAGGAGCCGAATTAAAAAATAAAATAAAAAAACCTCATGCAGGGACCCCCCTCTAGCGCTTTCCGATGAACCTGGCAGGGCAAAAGGGAAGAAGGGAGGGAAGGAAGGAAGGAGAAAATAATAATACTGCTCGTCATACGAACCTTACCTGAATGAACTGAGTTGGATTGAACCATCACATCACACATATAAAAAACACTCCTAAAAAAGAACAGGAGCCCCCCCCTCCAAAAAAAAAACATGGGTATATACAGTAACTCCTTCTCATAGCGATCTCACCTGCATTCCACTTTATGCACCCCGCGCATTACTGGAAGATGACATGAACAAGGAATTGAAGCCTCATGAGGGGACAGGGCGGTGGATAATTTATTTCTATTCAAAAAGAGGAATAAATAAAGAGAGAGGGAGAGATGCAGATTACGATAGAAACGAGCCTATTGGGAATTTGTCTATCATACCTCAAGTCTGTCATGTCATGTACGAACATCATACCGTGCAACAATAAAATAAATAAATAAACCCCACACAAGAAACCCCATGCGCCTCGAGGAGAAAGAGAGGGAATTCTAATCAAGCGTGTTTTTGTTTTGAAGGTATGGGTGGAGAAGATAAGAGACAGGAAGGGAGAAAAAAACAATTTCAATATAAACATTGCTCACTGGATGGATAGAAGCCCGAACAAAACAAAACCTGAAAAATCCCATTTTCCGCCGCCAAAAAGCAATAAAGGAGAATAATCAATACCTCGACTCTAGAGGATATAATGGGAAAAGGATCAATAACCGTGGCAACTACCCTGTCGATGATGGGCGAGTCCCCTTTGCTCTCTTGTGTGCCGGTGGAGATGCAATAAGGTGGGATGGAAGAAGGGAAGCGGGCGGATCGACGACAGAAAGGGAAGAGGGAAATTAAACCGCGCAAAGAATAATGAGAAATAATAGCAATGCTAATGAGAATGGCCCCTCTTTGGACAAAAGAGAATGGGAAAATACGGAGATGGATGGCGCTTAAGGTGACGACTGAGTGTCGACGGGTCGGGGTGGTTCAGGTGTTGTGCCTGGAGGAGGAGGAGAGGTCGTGATCGAATCAAATCCATCCATTACCCAGAGTTTTCATTACCATCATAATAATCCTCGGCCTGACCGTCAGAGTACGCAATGGCGCTGCCAGAATCACTGCTGCCGACCATCTCAGGTGGGGTGGTCCAGCCCTTGGCGCTGCTGCCCTCGCTCTTGAAGCAGTATAGTCTAGCTTCGCCATCCTCCCCGCCGGTAACCATCTTGGAGTCGCTCAGACCGACGCACGTCACGGGGCCAGAGTGGCCGGTGATGGTGCGCTGACAGCGGCCTGTGCGGACATCCCAGACCTTCACCATTCGATCCTGTGCACCTGATATTACTCGGAGGGAGTCTGCAGCCAGGGCCCACACGCCTTCGACGTGGCCAAACAGCGTCTTGGTGCATTTTCCCGTGGCAACGTCCCAGAACTTGACTTGGGAATCGAGCGCGGCCGTGATCATCTGCTTCGGTGGAGGCGCGCGAGCGCGGGGCCGGTCAGGCAGATCCGAGACGCTTGCTTCTCGGTACTCTTCCAATGGGTGGGTGGGGTGGTGGTGTGATGGGGGGATCTGGGGTTTTGCCAGAGAAGAGGAGGAATCTTCTCCTTCTGCCGCCGCCCCTCCTCCTCTCTGGGATTGATGGTTTAGAAGTTGTAGAGGTATCACCTGCTGGACATGGCCAACATGCCCTTCGAATACCCTTATGCATGCCTTTGTATCGAGATCCCACATTCTCACTGTCTGGTCGTCTGATGCGGAGAAAATTGTCCTGGAACCGGAGTCTAGTCGCACCGAATTGACCCAGTCTGTATGCCCCTTAAGCGCGAAGCAGCTCTTATCGGCAAAATTCCATATCTTGATGGTCTTGTCTATGGAACCGGATGCGAGCAGATTCTCATTAAAGTGGACACATATCACGCCGGCTGCGTGACCCCGCAATGTTGATATGCATTCACCTGTTCGCCAATTCCATATTTTTAGGCTTTTATCGAGAGAGCCCGAAATAAGCTTTTGATCATCGAACATCAGCGCACGGACCCCCAGATCGTGTCCCACCAGGGTTCGGATCTCTTGCCCACTCTCGATGTCCCAAATCTTGATAGTGCGATCGTAGGAGCCGGTCGCGAGCATGTTGTCGTCGAATTGTAGGCACATTATTCCGTCTGAATGGCCCTGGAAGACCTTCTTAGTACACCTTCCCCGACGCCAGTTCGATTCCACCTTATATCGTTCTGAGTAAACATCTTTCCAAGGACGGGTTTTTGATGGGGGAGGCACGGCTTCGGATTCGGGGCGCTGACAAGGTCGCTTCGCCGGCGAGCTCGGCGTCATTTCAACATCCTCAGAACCGTTGTCCGTTGAGCGTTTCCCGTGAATATTGAGCAGGCTTGTCCCGACAGTGATACTAGCCGTAAATATCAAGCCAGGTTCCCTTGCTCTTAATTCCATTTGCCTTTTCGTCGCCCTTAATCTCTTCCTCTCCAGTAAAGGTAGCCCCCATCCGCACTTGTCACACTTCCTATCGATATGCTGTTCGCACATCTTGTGCCATACGACGTCATCATCTGCTAGCATTCTCCATCGGTGACTGACTTGCGCAGCCTTACATAGAGATGCAGTGTCCAAATAACATAAAATTTTGAAAGCGATTTCGGGAGGAAGTGCGGTCAAGAAGTCGATGCGGATTAAGGTGCTAAGGGCAGCAGATATAAAGGAAAGTTGAGGAAAGCAGCATTGTGCTAGGATTCCTTGTAGCATCATGTTCCTATGGGTTGCCGGCGCAGCGGAGAATAACGACCAAACGTGCGAAATTGCTTGCTGGTCCGCAGTGGGCAGTGTTTCCATTTGCTTTTTGTGCGATTAGCTCAAATCTTCCTTCGCTCTCAGGTCCAAAAAAGACCCATTGATATTTTTATTTATACCTTTTGCAACTGTTCCATAGTAGGTTCGTCTGCCCGCCGTCTACATTTGATATCGGGCCTATGCCGATAACAATACTTTGTGTTGCCCTTCTCGGATTCATCTTGCTGTGTATCCTGCTGACCACGCGGTCCCTGAGGCGCGTATTGTTCCGGGATGTGCTTCGACAAAAAAGGTCCGACGCCCTTTTTAACGTTCTCGGCTGTATCCGCTGGTATAGCAGGGGCAAAAAGCTCTGGCTCACTCTCGCCCATCTCCCCGGTGCAGGTATCAGAATTGAAAATGGAGGAAATTTTTCGCTTTTTAGAGGGCGTAGGAGCGCTGAAGTCTTCGCAAGCGTTTTTCAGGGACAGTGGTGTGGGAGTGCGCGTGAGAGGTGAGGAGAGTCGTGGCGGTAGCAGTTTTGGAGGTGCGGTGGAGGATGGGGTGTGCACCGTCATTTTGTCAAGTGAAGAGCTGGATTGTGGCGCCCAACCAGGGTTGTGCGACGTTATGAGATCGCTTGGAAGGAGTGGGTGGTGGTTGGTCCCTGCGACGCTTTTTTGGTGGGGGGCAGAGAAAAGCAAGATGTGATAAAGATGACTGCTATCCCGCCCTGTCAACAACGTGTTGCAAGGGAAGAGAGAAGAGAGAAGAGAAGAGCAGATGTCGCTTTTGTCGGAGGATGAAGACGAAGGGAGACGATATCTGGAGGGAAGAATTATCACCCTGTAATATCATACGTCTTCTTCAGAAAGCTTGAGTCGTGGCCCGGTGTTGAGTTTTTAACGAAGTGGAGCACAGCTTGGCTGGGTTAGGTTTTCTCTTTGCAGGCTGGGAGCGTTACCTCGAAGGTTCTCATCATTTTGACGGCGATTGCACCATTCGCTACAGGAACTTCTTTTCTGGACAAAATCCTCATCTCGACGTCCCCGAACGGGAAAGATAAGTACAACATTCTCGGAGCTCTGGGGAATCCGATAAACGAGACGAGTAAGAACCCACGGCGGAGAATTAAAAAATAATAAAAATCTCGTACAATTTACCGTGTCCAGCTCTCCCCGCCTTGTTTGTATCTCGGAGTCTATCTCCCATCAGGACCTTTTTACCCACTACCTCCCTCCTCTCCATGCAAGGATCGTTACAGCCTCAATACAATTAATTTAGCTAGCTAAGCTTCAATCGAGAGCTATCTCAAGTTATACTTTATTCAAGGAAAAGAAGAAAAAATCACACGAAAGGTTCTGTGCTGACTCTCCTGAAGCTATTGAGCTATAAACATCCACGAGAGATCTTGAGCGAACTCCATAGTCCGAGGAAAAAGAAGTCATCATCATCTCCTCTCGCAGACCATACAGAGCCAACGAACCCCTACCTCTTTTCTCGGCCGTAAGGTACTCTGCTGCTCATAATCGACCATCATGTCGCCATCGTCGCCATCCCCCCAGTCCTTGCCCGTTTCCGCCTCTCAGGCAGCGGTTGGAGCTGCAGGAGCTTCCCCCCAGTCTGTGGATCTGACGAACTGGTTTCTCGATGCTAAACGTTCTTTGGCCTCCGTGGCCTTGTGTGCTCGCGCAAACTCCTTGGTGGATTCCGCAAGAGGGGCCTTGCAGGAAGCGGCCATTATCTCTTCAAAATGTCTCTTCTTACGAAACGCTTTGCAAGACCAGCTCTTGATTGCTATCAGGGTGAACAAGATGATGCACTCGGTTCGGGAAGCTTCCAAGAGCGATTTCGAGGTTTGTCCAACCTTCTTTCTTTTTCTTTTCTCTTTTTTTGCTATCTGTCGTTTATGGGGGCGCCGCGGTTCGCCCTAGATTGGCTGTCTAGGAGAGTTTTGTATTGTTATCATCCTTTTTCTGTCCTCGGTTGCAGGGATTGAGTGGGGTGATAAGTTTCTTGGATTGGGGAGTGATGGTTTGCATGGCCATTGCTCATCTTCATTGCGGATGACGAAAGAGTGGTGTTTCGTTTTTTTACTTTAACCTTAGATCGGGTGTCACAAGGCTGACTCAGGCCGTAATGGCTGTATAGAAAATTGTTGCAGACCTAGATAATGCCGATGCTAGGCTCAATCAAACACTGGGGGTGCTCCGGAAGTCAGTGGTTGATCCCGCATTCAATCCTCCAAGTAATCCGGAAGGCGAAGAATCCACTCCAACGACAACAAGGCCTCGGACATTGCATGATTTTGTCGACGACGAGGGGATTGAGAACCTTAAGTCAAGATTGCGGCATTTGATCGACCAAGTGCAGGTATGTGGATGCACCGATCTCTGACTTTTACAGGGTGCACAAAGATGCATCCAATCACTCTTTCCCTCTATTATGCAATTTCCTTCCCCTTCGACATCATTGGCTTACTAAAGCGAGCGCTCGTCACCTAGGAATCTCACGACGAGCTGTTGACGTCTTTAACTGAGTTTAGTGGGGATATCTCAGAGCTCGATACGGCGATCAACAACCTTACAGAGTTCGCATCCAATAATGCGCAGGGCGGGCGAATCACTAGTGAATCCATAAGGCCCCAGATACACGCCCTAGAAGAGCAGGCGGGGGCTATGGCAGGGCTACTCGAAGCTTTGACCCGACATTATGATCGTTGTTGTGAGGCACTAAAGCAGTCTGAGCCCACTACAAATCATAATCAAGAAGGTGGAATGATAGGTATGGCGGAGAGTATGTCACCAGAAGAGAAACAAGAGATGTACAGGGTTCTTGAGAAAGACGCATTGGAAGTGGACGATGTCGTCACCGAATTGAAAGAAAGATATAATGATATGGAAAACATTCAATCACACGTCTTGGGGCAACTCGAGGAACTGAACATGTTACGCCATAATACCTACGCTACATTTGCGCTTTTTGAACAGTTCCAGGTAAATCTAGGCTCGTATGTGGAACGCATGCGGGAATTTGAGACACAGCAGGAAGGATATGCAAGGGGCATGGAGGATAGATTGGATGAACTCTGGCAGTTGGGTGAATTCTACGAAGGCTTCATAAGCGCCTACGATGCTATGGTAATAGAGGTCGGCAGAAGGAAAGGCATTTCTGTCCGAATGGAGACTATCATTCGAGATGCTATGAAGAAGCTACAAGTGCTCTACGATGGTGAATTTCCTCTTTTTACCTGCCCTGGAACCTGCATCCTATCTCTTTGCTGCTTTTTTTACTTTTTTGTCACTAGCCACACACCCTCCCATGTCTGATTGGTGTTTTAGATCTTATCGCCCTTGCAGCTCTTTTTTTTCTTTTCCTCTCATATCCCGAATCCCGAGATTTTGTGTGGAACTGACGGCAGTTTTTTGGTGTCTTGCAGATGATCTGGCAGATAGAGAGGCATTCAAGGAGGAACGGGGTCACCTCTTGCCGGTCGACATATGGCCTGGCGTCATGGATCCACCTATCCGTTATTCGGTGGTCAAGGATACTAACGGAGCAAGTGAGTTGCCGGGGATTAGCAAGGGGGTTATTGAGCAGGCTCTGGCGCGGCAGCAGCAGCAGGGCAAGGGCGGAATGTGAAAGGGTATATATCTAGCTCCAACAGAGACGAGGGGAGGGACCGCGTGCGCAAGGGGAGAAGGGAGGGTGAGAGGAAAAGCTGAATATGCTGCCTAGTGAGATATGATACAAGGATTCCGGCAATACAAACGTGCAGATAAGATTCGAAATCTGCTCCAATCTTGTGCATACTTACAGCAGGCCGCTTTGGTGTGCCATGCAATAAATGATTTACTGCTATCATAATGCTCCCTTGGACCCTTGCAAAGAGAATACACTTTTTATGTTGTGTCGCGACTCCTTTTTTTATATCTTTCTTTTTTCCTTTTTATCTTTTTCGTTCTTGTCATTCTTTCAGAAACAGTTCTTACAACTTGAGCCGGTTCCTCTCTTTGTCGGATATATCATTTCTCCGAAATGCCCTTTTGCATTTTTTCTTTCCCTTTTTGATAAGGCATCTATATCTGCCTTCGCCGCAGAAGTTGGCCAATGGACGTTTCTGTCGTTGTTTTGTTTTGATTCGTTGAAATTTTTCAAATTTTTCATTCTCCCTTCTTAGTTCGCTTCCACCATCTTGTTCTTTGGATGTTGAGGGGTTTATCCTTCCATTCATTCATCTATTCATTCCAAGGGTGATGAATTCTAGTTCTGTCTATACGAGTGCCAGTATGAGTATCATACCAATGCTATCTATCTGCCTTATAGCGCACCATATGAGAACCAAGCACAGCGTTTTGCATACCACCTCCTCTCTTCCTCGAATACCAGCCTATTATTATCACGCAGCCGCTTCATTCGGTATCGCATACGGGTAATAGGCTGATATACGTACACACAATAACTCCCTCTCTCCCATCCGGGGTCCGTCCCCGTTTCTTCTCCGCCCGGGATTCGCTGGTCTACTGAATTGCGCCGATAGGTGCGCGGTTCGATAATCATTACTACTTTTGTCATGTTTGGATATTTAGGGCGGGAGCCCCAATAAATGAATATCTAAATAAACAAAATAGATTATGTCCCCCCCAGTCCATAATCGATACCACGTCTGCTACTACGGCACGAATACTCGAACGTTTCCGCTCCGGCACGATAATGTTACGGAATTCGTTTTCTTCCTTCCTTTCCCTCCCCTCCCCTCGCATTATACGTGAATGTACCGTACTGTACAGTGCTGCTTGGAATTTCGTTTCCCTGCACTGTAGCCGTTGAAAAACAATATAAACAAAACAAAACAACTGCACGGTACGTACGGGTGCGCGCGCACCTGATACCACCAGGCGCGGCAGTCTGTCTGTGCAATGTGCACCCGTGGGCGTTTTTTCGCAAAAAAGTCGTTCACCCCTTGACCAGCATATACCTTACTTACTCTGCACATTATAGCCTGCACTAACGCTCTACCCCGCGTACCGTACGCACATACATACTCGAGTACATACTACCATACCACGCATAGGCAGCGCACAGGCAACCGGTATTGTACAGTAAAGTACAATATCATCATCATCATCACCATCACCATCATCATCACCGTCACGAACCAAGCATGTACCAGTTATCTTAGGCTCGGATGGTTTTTTTTGATTTTTTCTCTTTCTTCTTGCACCCCTTCCTTGCCAGAAGGGGGTGAGGATCTACCTGATAAGGGAGGGCAACTGTTTCATCCCATCAATCAATCCACCTATCTCCCATCCATCCATCCATGCCGCCCGCTCATTTATCTATTTATTTATTTCCTTATCTGATATATTAACTACTGTACCGTACCATACGATTTCAACTTATCATATCATAAATATCTGCTCCCATTTTTTATTTCCCGGGAGGGAGGGAGGGAGGATTTTCCCCTGAATGAAACATTGAGTGCAGTTACTGTACCCGCCGGGGTAGGTATTTAAAGTAAGTACCGGTGGTGTAGTATTATAGTGTATTGCGACATCAGCTTGAAAGAAAGAAAGAAAGAAAGAGGGTTTGGCTTTTTCCCTCGTGTTACATTGCGTAGGCGCACGGGAGGGAGGGAGGAAGGGAGGAAGGCAGGCAGGTAAGGAGTTTGAGACACGGGGGAGGGGGGGAGGTGAATCATAGCTTATCTTGACTTGATATCCGTGTCCTTTTGTTGGTCCGTTCGTTGGTAGTAGAGGGTGTGTGTG
>Ga0307513_10008308_pt1 | contig 13301 bp, 15 predicted proteins | sample 15_EM_MG_FD_202174 | JGI IMG/M metagenome (GOLD analysis project Ga0307513, IMG submission 202174) | Populus trichocarpa ectomycorrhiza microbial communities from riparian zone in the Pacific Northwest, United States - 15_EM | ecosystem: Host-associated > Plants > Roots > Unclassified | place...
CGAACACGTCGATCTCGGGGGCGCCGCGGCCGCGGGTGACGCTGGGGCCCGGGTGGTCAGAGCCGGGGCAGGAGCACGCGGAGAGACGTTGTCCGGAGAGCCAGGAGAGGGCGTAGTTGTTCACTGCGCGTGATGCGTCCGAGTGGAGGGCGGCGGTGGGCCCGAGGCCGTCGGCGTTGGTTTGGTTTGGGAAGGTGCCGACGTCGCAGGAGTCGTAGGTGTATGGCCACATTCCGTCTGTCGTTGCTGGGTATCCTGGTCGAGCGAGGTTGCCCATTGTCCATGCGCCAGGCCACTAGGGAGGCGGATTAGTTAACCGAAATCGGAATAGTTTAGAATAGAAGTTCGAGGGCAGTGCAAAGGCGAACGAATGGGTGTTGCGCAGTCAAGATCCGTGTGCACGATAGCCACATCGAATCTCATCAGACGCTATAAGGCGCCACCTCCACAAGCCAGAAGCACGAACGCCACAGAATCCAGTTAAAAATCAAGATTCGCATCACCGCGACGCACGAGAAGAACGACAGAAACCAAAGACGAAAAAGAACTCACATAACCCCGCGCATTCTGATCCGGGCCCGGAAACGTAGCGCTAACCTCAAGATACCCAGTCGTAAAACAAAACTTGTTCCACGTCTGCAGCATCCCACTCCGATAATTCAGCCCATGGTTATCAGCAGCCGTAAACGGCGCCGTCGAACCTATAATAATAATCACGCAAGTCAACACACAACCCCCCCAAAACACAATCCCAAAAACGCAGCCCAAGAAAACCACGCGAAATACGAAAACTCAATCAAACAAATCAAAGAAACTCACCATTCGTCATCCCAGCCTGCGTCGTCGACGTTGAATCCATCGTAATCACCAATGCCCCACCCCTCGTCGTCACCTGCCCAGGATCATACCACTCAATGTCCCCCGTCGCGCCGTACCACAGGTTCACAGCTTCCCAGAAAGGGTCGTCGCCTAGTGAGAGAAAGAAGGGAGGTTAGCAGTTGTTGATGAATTTGAGATTAAAACGAAGTGGAGGCAGTGAAGGAGTAGAAACGAAGATGATAAAAGCCAAAATCGAACATTAAAAAGCAAGAAGAAAACGAGAAAATCATGAAATAAAAATAAATAAATAAAACGCAGGGCATCGATATCCCAGCTCCGCACCATCCACCCATTCCATCTCAACCAACCCATCAGTACCGAAATCGCTCAACTTACCGCCATCAGACAACTCCTGCAAAACAAGAAACCCCCAACCCCTCCAAATGAACAAAAATAGAATGGGTCGACACATGAAATCACGGCACGCCATGCGGAAAATCAAGGCCTGCCACTTGAGGAGAAAAAGGGGTTGTGTGCGATAGCTGAGTGCGTGCTGTTCCGATAGAGAACACAGGCACGAAAGCACAAAAAAGAGAACCCGGCAAGAACAATCCACGTCCGATAAACCGCAGAACGCCCGCCGTGGTCATCATCGGCACCGGGATGAATGGAACGAAAGGTACCCATCGACGAAGTATTACCCGTCTCCGAGGGGGAGGAAACCTCGGACAACCCGCCCGCGAGAAAAAAAAAAAGAAAAAAAAAAAAAAGGTAGCGCGAGGAACCCGATATCTCATAAATGACGCGCGTGTGCGTGGAAACATACGACTACCATCACAAGAAACGCCAAAGCGTCGACACAGGGGGTCGTGCTCGTGTTGATGGGGAAACAAGAACGATGAAAAAAAAAAAAACAAGAAAGAAACGAATCAAAAAAAAAAAAAAACAGAGACAAAACTCCAGTCGAAAATAAAGTGAAACGAGCATCGGGCGCAATTCCAATCACATGTGTGCCAAAATAAGGCATGCTGAAGAAGTTGAAAGGAAGGAGATAATCTAAATCTGGCTGTAAAGCCGCCCAAAAGGAGACGCCAAAAAAAGAACCCACGCGAAGCGAACAAAAATAAAAACATGAAGAATCCAGCATTTCGCACCCCAAATCAAACCGCACAAGGGCCGCCGTATCATCACCAGCAACCACCGGGTCAACGGAAACGTACACAGCCGTATCCGAATGCGAAAAGCTCACACGTGTTGCAGGGGTGGCGCAGCAGGGATGACGCAAATGATTACGCGTGAGTGGGAGCATGAAAACACAAATAGACGTCGCAATAGGTCGCGCCCGTGTGGATCACTCAAGACGGCGGGGAACAAAGAACGAAGAAAACGAAACGAAACGAAAAGAAGGAAATCGAGACAGCATATAGAAACAAGGTACCGAGAAACGCCCAACGGCCGCAGCAATACCCACACTAGATGCTTCCTCGTATCCGAGGAAGACAGAGTGCCGAGATCTCGTGCGTGCGTGGAAAGATACAACCAAAGCAGCGCAAAATGTCGTCATCACATCGTCATGAGAGGGTACGGTCGTTCTCGTGTGGACGGCGAAGAAAGAAAAAAAGAAACAGAGAAAACGAAGGAAAAAAGAATGGAATAGCAAGAAACAAAACTTACCAGGCCAAAACGTCCTTCCCTCCACCTCAAACTCGTCCGAAAACACCAGCTCGTACTCATTTCCATCGAAACCTGTGCGGCTATGCGCATCCTTCGGTGTAGCTTCGTCAATCGGTTCTGGCATCTGAAAGAGAACAGGGGCTTGTCCTGCAAAAAATAAGGTCACGAAATAAAAGAAAGAAACACTACATACCAGTACCATTAACCCTAACATTCCCCTGAATCGCATTATTCCTCGCCTCGTCCCTATAAAACGTCATCACGGGATAAAAAATGAACAAACACAGCAGTCCCAATATCAAGGACACGAGCACCGAGACGTTGGCAATACCGCGCCAAGGGAACGAATGACTATGGCGTTTGCCAGGGGGTATCGTCGAACCACCTTTTGACTTGGGCAAGCCTTCTGCTTTGTACGCCGCATACGCTCGAGGGTCGTGTAACAAATCCTCCTCATCCATCGGCTCATTCTCATCTCCACTCGGGTCGTACGCATACGGAATGAGCCCACGTACACTCGGAATGGCGCCCCCGGGATACTTGGAGTCCGCGACCGACACAAATGACGAGCCAGATGAAGACACGACGGACACGCGGGTTGACCTATCCAAACCTAAGAAACGCGAGTTTGGAGGCGGGAGTCCGTCTTTTTCCTTTCCTTCATCCGCGAGACGGTACAGCACCATCGACCCACGACCCGCGGGTGAGAGCGGGAAGGAATTCGGAAGTCCCGAGTTGTGCACGCCTAGACCGAGTGCGGCCATGATGTTGTCGTCCGCTGCAGCATGGGCTGTCGAGTTCCCACTGGGGAAGAACGCGGATGTAGGGCGGCGGGATCCCCGAGACGCGGGTCTGGACGTGGGGGCGGAGGAGGAGGAGGAAGCATTGTAGGACCGTGAAAACGGATTGCTGGAAAAGCTGGACGGAGGAGCACCGGTGGGGTTGAGTGGGGAGGGGGCGAACGAGGCGGAGGAGGCCGTGCGGTTGGGCCGTTGTTGTTGCTGTTGTTGGGTTTGGGACAACAGGGCCTGCTGCTGTTCCAGCTGGAACTGTGAGGGGTTCGAGGGAGAGGTGGGTTGAGATGCGAGTAGTCGCGAGTCTTCGTGGGCGACGGGTGTACGGGCAGTGTTGGTAGGAAGAGGGGTAAACTCGATGAAGTGCGCGTCATCCCGGAGATGGCTATTCGAGCTCGAGCCTGAACCAGAAGAGCTGCTCGGAGCCGCGGCAGCGTCCGGCGTCGAAGGTGGCTGCCAGCGGGTCGGGTTCGTCGCCATCCTCGTCCTTTAGGGTATCTAGCGGAGGGTATAGTTCCAGAAAGAAAGAAAAATCGACCGTACGCGAAGTACAAGTCTCTCCGTCTCTTTTTCCTCGTCTTTCGTGGTCCTAACTCTTGACCGAGGTGGGCACCGTCGTCGTCGTCGTCGTCGGGGGTGATGCAAGGTGGGAAAAAGACAAAGAAAGGCACAGGATCATTCCTTGTCTTATGTAATCATCCATCTAACGGCATCACTTTGCCGCGTGCGTTGAACACATTTACCCTCTCCCTCATGCTATCTGTGATCCTATGATTCATCAGTGTGAGTATCCGTCCATCTATATCTAGTACAGTCTAACCTCGCCAATCCTCTGCTTCGAAAGCTTGGGTCTATCTATCCCCGCTTCATTTTTGCCTCATCTCTGCCTGCTTTAGTCAAGTGTTCTTTTCATTACACTAGTACTAAACGTGTGCACCAACACTGGTTCATGTTGAGCTTCCCTCTCCAGTATCATTCTCACACCACTTGCTCTCCCTCTCTTCGAATCTCACATGCTCTTTCCCCTTGCACACCAGCCTTCCCAAAGCCCACAAAAGCAACCCGACGGGCAAACGTCCGCCGAGCGCCACCCATCCACGCTTAAAACTGCGCGACGTGTGATAAACTAAATTTAATTTTCCGAACCGGACCTGCCTATCATGGTAATCATCTCGATCCCCTCCTCGAGCCAAATGTCGGCATCGCGATCATATATATTCAGCTTGTATTTCATCTCCACTGAGCTGCTCACCCTTTCCTCGATCCATCCCTTCTACCTCGACGCACGTACACCACGCACGCACTTAAACGTCCCCTGAGCTCGTCCAAATCATTCTAGATAAACTCCCACCATCAAATAACCCCACGGCGACGCCGCAGCAAGGCACCTGGGACAGATGCCATTTCCACTGAACGTCGAACAATCCAACACGGTTGACGATTGACACAGCATTTACAAGACGTGGGCCAAAATAGACGGCAAACCAACGAATGCACTGATGCGTGTTTATCTCCTAGGCAAGATGGCAGACAATCAATGATGCAGAACCACATCACGTCGACCTTTCTCTGAAACCTTAGTCGCTATATCACATGAATACCTCTCCGCTCTTACCCGTTCGTAATAATCCCTTTACAAAACGTTATCAGCCATTTGACCAAGTACCTCATACCGGGGAGTCGCTCGTCCTTATTACCCCACATTTTAGTTCCCACAATTAGAGGGAAGCACGTGTTGTAGACCCGTACTCAAGGCGCTCATCACAGAACCGTTTTGATACTCAGAGCCTCATACGTCCAATCCAATAAAAATGCACAAGAGAAGAATTACTCAAAAACCCTTCGAGGGCGAGTCGTCGTTATTCGAGATTCGAAGTACGCCAACATTCCTCACAAACTGTTCAACTCTTCCTCTTTTTTGGATCAGAAAAGCCAATCGACAGGACACACCAGAGTAACTTGAAATGGGACTCGAAAACTCCAGAAACATCAAAAAACACACATGCTAAATACAGCTCGAGATATAAGCCGCATCTCCGAATCTCGCAGGTATCGGGCTAAAATACGTCCCAACAAGGATAACAAGTACATACCATTCAGGAGCAAAATATATTATACGGCTTTGAGCCCCGATTGGCGTGTTCCCTCTGAATTGGCGCCTACAGTAGTGGTGAATTCTCACCCAGTAGGTACCGATGGTTGTGGCTCGAGCGAAGTTTTGTAAAGAATAGCATTTTAACCTTCGGAACCGGCTGTGCAACAGCGCATGCTCAAGGCGCTTAACAAAGCCATAACTTTTTTCTCAGGTTTATCAACTACCCTGACCCACATCGAGAACTCTCCTCTAAAAGGTTGATATTCCGAATTCGCCACCGTTCAAATTCGCGCAAGCATTCACAACAGATCAGAAGTACTCCTTGAAAGTTCAAGCTCACAATTGCCCCAGAATCTAGGAACTCCACAACATTGGAATATAGGACGCATTAATGGGGTAGTGGTAACCTGGGTCGTTGCCATAACAATTTAGGAAAATTGTAACTCGACCCGCCGGGGGTTCGATTCCCTCTTAATGCATGAGGGTTTGAATCAATTAATTTTTTTTTTTTTTTTTTTTTGATACACAGATTCATATTTGCAGGTTATATCATCCTTCCAGTCCACCAATGTTCCATTGATACACCTCATCAAGCCCACCTTCTATTACTCACTGACTACACCATTGCAGCCTACTTATTATCAAGTAACATCATGGTATGTTCTGCAGCGAAACACCAAAGACTCTTTTGCCCCACTCCAGTTCAAACAAATCCGAACAAAGTTCCGAATAGAGCTTTCGAGTCTCTTCTGTTCGCGAAGGAGTTGTGAGTGTCAAAGTTAACACCGGGCCACCCGGACGGCGAAAATCTGAACTGATAAGTTCACCCCAAGTCCTCACATCAGCACTGGGCGATCCGTAGTTAATCACAAGCGCAAGAGTTAACTGGGATCGAAGACATGGAGGAATTGCAACCCATCATGAACCGATGTCCTTGCACTCGAGAACATACTAAAGGGTGCGAAGAGACCAGTACGTTGCATTATTTCTCGCATTCGGAATTGTGTGTCATAGGCGGTGGAACACTGCCTTCATACATTGCCCATGCAAACACACGCGAGGACGCTGAAGATACTTGGCCTCATCCATAAAAGGGTGGCCACAACCTCGGTCAGCCCAGCGAAATGAGCATGAGCTACCGTGATCATGGGGTGGAGATGCAATTACGGTCCAGTCGTCACTATTCCGCTTCAGTAGCCTCAACCTCGGTGCTTGTCATTATCGACCGACAAACAGTTCACACATCGCCATGACAGGTACATATTTTCAGTCACTTTTGGAGTGGCTATGAGTGTCAAAAACACATACATGAGGCATGTCAAAGTTCAGCGGGGCACAAACAAGCTTCAAACACTGTGAACGAGGGGGTCTTTTTAGCAGGTTTCTAATGTAAAATGTCGAAGAGAAAATACCTTTGAATGCTATTGGGTTTGAAAAGGTTTGCGATGCCTTCCATTCTTCTTAGATCACCCTATACTTACCACATGTTATGCCACCAGGCTGCTTCGAGTTTACTAAGATCTAACGGTGTTTTTTTTCGAATGTATCAAGTTAGTCGCTTATCGCCCTAACCCTAAACACCCACCTAGCCGACCCGCACGAGCAAAAACACGCGAGAATGTCAAAACCGAAAATACCGTGGAATGCCCTGCTCATGTTGAATGCCCCATGGAGGGGAAACCAAGCGAGAACGAAAAGAAAGGAACAAAATGCACAGCACGTCACGAGAAAAGAACCGTGGGCTTATTGCATACCCGTACGCCCCGAAAGGAGATGAGGATGAAGGATGAACTGGAGGATACATGATGGATCGAGGTACCGGAACCTACGAAACGCAAGTTCGGCGTGAGGAGTACTTTCTCTTCTTTCCCTCCATTCGGAATTTCGGACAACACAGTACCATGGACCAAGGGGAGAAGGGGGATGCTGGAGAGGCGGTAGGGCTTGGAGACAAGCTATGGAACGAAGGAAAGGGAGGCGAAAGCGTAGTAATGGCGAGAACGAGAAATGAAGAAGGGAGTCACATGTACTTCAAACAATGGGTTGGCCAATGGGAGGATCATGTCATTGACGGGGGGAAATGGGGAATATGAGAATGTAGTGAGGGTGGAGAGGGAGAGGGAGATAGAACGGACTTCTGGGTGTCGTGAACGTAGACGGAAGGGCACCTGTGTGATTGAGTGAGAAAGGGAAAAGGAAGGGGAGTACGCTGTGTGTTTAGACCCACGGTTGCTGTTGGGTGAAAGTAAACTGTTATTGAACCCGGGACTGCTTCTCTATCAGCTTGAACTGCGGATGGTTCGAGGGAGAGCTGGGTTGAGATCCAAGCAGCCGCGAGTCGTCGTAGGCGACGAGGGTACGGGTTGTGTTGTGTTGGCGGGGAGAGAGGTAGAGCCGATTATTTGCGCATCATCTGGAGATTGCTGTTGGAGCTCGAGCCTGAAGCAGAGCTGCTACTCGAAGCAGCGGTGTTCGAGAAAAAAAATAGACCATGTGCAAAGCACGAATTTCAAATTTCCGTCTCTCTTTCTTCGTCGTTCATTCGTCATCCTAACTCTTGACCGAGATGGGAGTACCCTTAGCGACCCCGTGGTATTTCGTTGTTTAAACCGGTGACCATCTGACTATGAAGATGTCTCAGTGATGGATCAAAAGACATAACTGGATTCGATAATATGTTCGTAAGACTTTTGATTAACGCTAAGTAGAGGGTGATCTTGGGCGGGAATGTTTACAAGAGAGCTCGCTGGTCAATGTGAGTTGAGCCGCCGACGGCCGTAAGGGGCTAGTTCCCATGTGGTCTATTCTGACTATCCCTCTGAGTTGTATGGGGAATTTTGGACATCATACTGAAACCAGGTCTAGAAATGCTCGGTCTCACTTGGTGCTCCTGACTAAGTGACTCACCGTACCCTATTTTCTCCAATGTTTTTATAGATAAGACAGAGTGCAGTGGTGAGACTATGAATCGTCTCTCCCCTTTTTCTTCCACTCATGTCATTAATGTAAGTTTTTATCCCTCCCCTCTTGTCCTCTAATGACTTCTGGATGGATTAGTATCACAGTTCGCCAAACAAGGAATCATCTCACCACTGGTACTGATGTTCAATATATCGCTTTCAAGAAAATAATCCTCCCTGACCCAGTGGCGATCCAGTGGGTCACCCTGAGTAAACTGGGCTTTGGTGAACCCACCCAGAAATTCGAGGTGCGTTGGATATTTTATTTCCCCTCCAATCTTCCCACTTGATATTGAATATTGTAGGCCATTTCCCCATGGGTACACGTTTGCGGGGATTTTAACGCACAAAATATGCACCTAGGTTCACTCAGAGAAATCCTCAAGTATGATGAAGAACTTGGTCCGACGCTGACTGTAATTGGTGAGGTTTTACCTCAATCACCAATGCTGCTAAGGTTCTCACTTAGGGACTTATAGAGCAGAGAGATGTTACGGTTAGTGAAAAATGGGCGAAAGACCAAGCTCTACTCCAGAAGGAGAGACGACGCGCAGACCGGATTGCGCGTATGAAATGGCTATTGGCTTACCCATGTAAATGGGCATATAGAAATGTGCGAGGTACTTGTGATTGCAAGTACCCAGCCGCGCACGCAAGTGACACACAAGCCTGTAAGGCGCATACTCTGGCTTCAACCAACCTCCCTTCATCCGAGGGGGCATCTTAGCGGGTATAAATATTGTTCAAGTGATCATATTAGCCCGTGTTGCCCCCCCATGAGTATATAAACATTAGCAACTTATACTCACAATTTAATTATGAGTCTCTTTCTAAACCCAGCCTCCCGCAATGAACATTCCTTTGTCTTGGGAAAGCTTATGTAATGACGTAGATAAACGATATGAAAATAAAGCATCTCAGCAAGTACGCAAATGCTCGGAGATGCACGCACATTGCAGATACTCACATCACTAACATCAAGCTACACGCAACTGAATTTTTCTGCACGCAAGTGACCACAGATTTTTTTTTTGGTTCACAACTGGCACGCAACCAGTATGCACATTGCAGATTTTACTGCACCCGATGCTCTGTGGTTCTTTAATACAGCCATTGCACTTGAAAACTGTACTGGCAGCATGTGCTATGCCGTGCTTGATGCTCTGCCATTCAATTGCCATTGTTTTAGTGTGATTTTTTGGTTGACAATGGTGATTTTGGTGTCATTTGAAAGTTATTGGCACATAGTATCTATTTGTCATGAATTCAGAGCCTAGGGAAAGCCGGTGATCCTTCATACGAGTTATATCGACTAGACTTGTACCCGCTCGGAGAATGAGATGATTACGGGAGTACCTGGTTGAATCGAGGATTCTTCATTGTCAACTTATTTAATGGATGTCACGAGCCTAGATATCGACGGGATGCGTATCTGTCAGTGAAATTCAAGGTTCAATAATAACCAGAATATAAACACAAAGGAATTTAACCTGCGTTGTATAACTCATCCGACTTTTTCTCCAACCTCTTCCCTTAACTAGTCGGGGATGCCCGATTCCGGACTGCTCGCGCACCTCTCAAGGGAGAGGCGGGATTGTTAATTAAATGGTACATGGAACTCGAGGCCGGTTCATCCCTCCACCTGAGATCTTGACAGCAAATGTCGGAGACCACCAGGTCGGTTGTCGTCGGTATGTGCGATTGATAGGTGATGAACGGCGGCTTCTTGGTGGGATGTCGGTCAAATGTAGGCGGGCCGCCAAGTTATTTTTGTGCGACCAGTTCAGGTAGCCACTTGCCAAAAAAGGGAACTCATATTATGAGGGTTGGGTGAGGCTGACAATTGCCCCACTTGCCTTCGAACTAGATCTCCCTTCCCCCCATATTTAATTCGCCTGTAAGCACCTCTTCTGAAAATGCTACCCCCACCAGTACCCGGGCCTCCCTCGCTAATTCGTATGACCACCCTACCCATACCCAGGCCCTCCCATATATCTCAGAGCTCTCCTGAAGGCACCTCACCCCCCTCCAATAACCACCAGCCATCCGGTGGCGACCTAGAGATCACCTCATCCTCTGCCAACGACCCCCTACGTGCAGTGGATATACGGCGACCAGATCTAAGGGGGAGATTTACCGACCGGGGAACTTTTATCAGACGACGAGGAAATTTTACCGGAAACGCTGTACGTCTATTGCATGACTCTCATCTAGGTTGACTGGGACTTATGTTTACAAAGCCATATGACCGTCCATTTTTGGATGGACCCTGATAAAGACAAGAGGGACGAGGAAAGCGGAAGACCGCAAACTTATACGGTCAAGGCAAAGGCCCCATGTCCCAACATGTCCCATGAGAAAATGTCGGAAGGCCTGCAACTTCTACGTGAGCTTATCAACATCTAACGGATCATCGATCGTCATGCCTAAAACCATTTGTCATATAGCGGAATGAGAAGGGAGAGATTCTCGAAATTTCTGAATATCTTCCTTGGAGCGTTCTCTGAAGCTACATCTCGGGCACTGGCTCCGAGATGACAATAATATTACATCTATACAGTGAGTATGATATTATTACCGCCCCCTTTCGGTGTATAACCAGATAAACCGTTAGAGAGACCCGCCCTGATCCACAAGATGGGGTTTCGCATGATTTTATTCATCTCGTCCAAATGCGCATTCCTGGCGGCCACCGTCATCCCATGGACAATCGCTGAAGCTGGCTGGGGAGTCAAACTATTCTGCACTATCGCTGTTGGTTGGGTGGGGGTAATGATCCAGGAACTTTATAACACACCATTCGGAGTACCTTGGTACCGCGTTCTCCAGAAGTATCACCCAAGGCGTTGGATTGGATATAGATATGTAGGGTAATTGCTTAACACATGAAACTGCTTGTGGAGTGTTCACCATGTCTTTTATTTTTACTCAAACCTGCCTTGCCCCCCCGAGTCTGACAAGGTGTATCAAAAAATGGCACAACACAGCACACATTGCACCTATGACCTTGCTCCGCTCCACTTCCTCACTAATCGAAAAAGGGAACACCTCTGCCTCTGTACCAAGCGGCATTACCTCATTGTGGGTCTGGTACCATGAAGTCATGATATGTTCGTCCTTGGTCCATGGGTGGAAAGGATCCACCCCTGCGAGTGCGTAGTGATGGTGATCGCGTCTTTGATGTAAGGTAGAAATCCATTTGTCGCTAACTTTGAGCGTCTGCATTGATAGAGTGAGGGGTTCGTAAGGTTCATGTCAGTAATTTGTAGAGAACAACGAATTGAACACGTACCACTCAACGCGACACTCGATCATCCCATCGCCTTCTAACGGAATCTTGGTGATCTTATCAAACTTGACGCCGTACTTTTCCTCGAATTAGCGTACCACCTGTTTTGTCATATTGGCGGATTTGGAACTTCTCCCAGTGGACTTGAAGAATTACAATCAGACAGGAAATCGCAACTCGAAGAACACTGAAAAAGAGAGAGAGAATGGCTTACCTCAAGCACACTGTTTGAATCATCGCACCAGAGAGCTATCGATACACACCGATAACCGTCACCCTCCGGATCCGCCCAATATACCGGGCAAACCGCTTCATACTCCTCCCTCCTTGCGCTGACTTCCGCAGCTGACGATGACGACGACGAATACGACTTCGACCTCGACATGGAGGAGAACTCCATAATGTACGGGCATTGATACCACGCTCCTCAAACACCGTCCAAGGCTTCGGCGGTTCCTTCACAAACCCTTGAATCCGTTCCTTCTGCTCCTTATCATCCTTCCTAACAAATTTCACCCTACTCCCGATCTCCACCTGCCTACGAATATCACGGGGCACGGTGTGAAATGTGTCGCTCCATGTTGGTAAGAGGTTAGAAAATGCGGGTGTTCTTGTGTTGAGGTGAAGGTGAGTATAGAGATAGACCACGGCTGAGGAGAATGTGCGCGGTTTTGAGTGCATATTTTGTTTGGGGGGTACTGCCGCGGTAGATTTCGACAGTGTTGCCATAAAATCGGAAGTGGAGACTCTAAGTTGCGCATTATCCTTATCTCTTATTTAGGTTGGTGCTGGTACTGCTGTCAACAACAAATCAGCATTATTTGACACGGACGCCGATGGCGATGAAGATGGACCAAGCGCGGGGGTGGGCGTGCAAGCTCCGGAGTTGGCTTGTTTGGGGGGGTTGGAAAGGCCGATATCGACGAGGAAGAGAGTGTCTTTGGATTCGGATTCGGAGTAGCACCACTAACACTTCTCCCGTCTCGCATCCGCAAAGACCATTCCAAAGCCAAGCAGTGTTGACTGAGCAAACTTGTCTTGCGCTTGTTCGTCACCTTTACATCCCTCGCGTCCATCTTCAACTTGACACCAACAACGCAAGCGGAAAAATATCCTCCGCTGTCGAAGAACCCGCTGAGGCTGTAGACTTGACCCCGGACCAATGTTTCCACCATAGTGAAAAATGAAGCCCAGAAGCGTGTGATGTTATAGTTGATATGATGGGGTCAAATCGTTTTCCTGTAAATCCACGTGTAACAAAAAAAGGACGGAAGGGTAAGGCATAGAATTAATTTCGGTGAAGGAAAACGTGATGTGTATACAAGCAACTACAAATAAATGATCGACGGTCAACTTTTACAACACCCTCTCCTTCTCAATGTAACTTATTTTTTACGCTTCAAGGGCAAACCAGTTATCCCCACCTGTATATGCTACCTTCATCTATCATATAGTGGTATCTGCCCAACAAAGTGATTGATCAAACACCAGAACATGGCTATGCTCATCCGATGGACACCAGGCCACCGCGACATCACAGGGAACGAGGCAGCAGATACAGCAGCAAGAAAAGCGACGGAAGGCGACACCTCCGCAGTACACCAGCTCCCGAAATACCTCCGCAATCAGCTTCCAGATAGCCGCTCTGCAGTCCAGCAAGCATTCAATGC
>Ga0307513_10008309_pt1 | contig 13300 bp, 17 predicted proteins | sample 15_EM_MG_FD_202174 | JGI IMG/M metagenome (GOLD analysis project Ga0307513, IMG submission 202174) | Populus trichocarpa ectomycorrhiza microbial communities from riparian zone in the Pacific Northwest, United States - 15_EM | ecosystem: Host-associated > Plants > Roots > Unclassified | place...
GGCTCAGGATATTGAAGGTGAATTTCTGGAAAAGTTGTGGGAGTCTCTGCCTAATAGAGTGGCTGCTGTCTTAGATGCAAGGGGATGGTATACAAAGTATTGATTTTTTTGCTTTATAATTTTATATTTAGCTTTCCTTATATTTATTGGATGTCTACACATATTTTCAGTTTATTCTAAGCAGTTGTGGTTGAATAGGTAGTAAATTTGTAGTGGTAGTGAGGTTGCCGTTGCTTTGCCGGACGAGTACTTTTGCACCCGTACTTTAGTTATGCGCTGCACTATTGTTTTATTTGAGACCCTTGGTTAGCCAAGAGACCGGAGGTGAGTGGGACTACAATGGGAAATAACAGAGCAAACCGGTGCGTGAGGATATTTAAATCTGCACTCACTATCCCTTTCCTCATATTGGCCTCCTGTGTTCGAGTAACTTCAAAATGTGTTCTTCTCATGCTTGTATGTCCTCATCGGCGCCTTACTCGGGTAGAACAGCGCCTCGTGGGACATACCGATAGGATGAGAGTGGGCAAATGGAACTATTGGGTTCGAAGAGAAAGTAAGTTTACCAGAGTTTGTTTAGATCCTGTGAATCCCTATGATTGAAAGCTCGGGTACTGTGCTTGGGGGTTGGTAGAATCGGGAGTGCTAGGGGGGTGGTTATTGGACAATTTTAGCCACAGATATCCCGATTTTCGGAGGAAATTCGGAAGAGGCTGATTGGGGGTGTCGGGAGTCCTTGGCATGAAACGATTGGACGAAATGCCGCTTTGTGACATCTCGCAGCCTTGCTCCCGACATGTTTTTCTACTCTCTGAAGTTTGCCTACAGCCCTGATACCCCAAACCATTACCTTTCCGTTCCCCTCAAATCGGTTAGTGATTAGACTGCATGGATTATAGACGGATTGCCGGGCCATTCAACGTCAACGGCTTCAACAACGCCAACAGCTTCAACACCGTCAACAGCTTCAACACAACTATAAACGATGACAAGGCTCAGGTCCTACAGTGGTTGTCACCACTCGAGCCCCAAGAAAGGCATCAAGATTTGCGAGTGAGCCGGCTCAAAGGTGTGGGACAATGGATTTTCCGGAAAAGCAAGTTTCAGATATGGAATGAAGGGAAAGATGGATCTGGTGCCTCAGTGTTGTTTTGCTATGGTGATCCAGGTGTGGGGAAGACTCATATTAGGTAGCACGAGATATCGCATGGGGAACCCTAGATCGCTAACTTGCAATTTTAGCTCTCTGGTAATCGATCATTTTTATGGAAGTGGGCCAGATGTGGCAGTCGCTGGGCTGTATTGTGACTACCTTGATCAAAAGAAACAGACTACATCGAACATTCTAGGAGCCATACTTAAGCAGCTGGTAGGGGGAGGAAACATCCCGGAGGCCATAGGCAAAGCTTTTGAAGACGCCAAGGATCACTTTGGCGGGGTACGGCCACAAGTCCAGGAGCTTGTTAATATGCTGAGGCCGGCGATTGAACAACGTCGACGAGTTGTTATATGTATTGACGGCTTGGATGAATCTCTCCCAGCCCATCGGAATGGGCTCCTTCGCTCTCTGCAAGCTATCGAACGGGAGTTGCCGAATGTCCGTTTATTCCTGACTGGAAGGCCTTTCATCCGCGAGGAGATGAAGGAATACTTCTCTCATCTGGACACTGTCTCAATTAGCCCAACAAAGGGAGACACGAAGAGGTTTTTGGAGATGAAGTTAGATAAGGATCAAGAACGTGGCATCATGAACCCAAGTCTGAGAGCTGATGTAATGAAAATCATTCCGAAAACAATATCCAAGATGTAAGCCCCGATACCTAGTTTCCCCATGTTGGGTAGGGGTCACTCTACTAACGAGCTATTTTCCTAGATTTCTTCTAGTCTCCCTGAGCATCGATGCAATTCTCGCGGAGACAACAATTCATCGGAGGAGGGAAAAGCTTAAGCAGATATCGAAGGGTCAAGATGTCGGGGGCGTATACACCGCCACTTTTGAAAGAATTAAGGGGCAGGAGAATGCCAGATCACGACTCAGAATGGAGGCCATCATGTGGGTAGCATATTCGGAGCGGCCATTACGGCCAGACGAATTATGTCAAGCTTTAGGGGTAGAAGTGGGGTCGAAAGATCTGAACGGTGAAGACATACCGATGATTGGGACTATAATGAGTTGCGCTCTAGGGCTGGTTACAGTAGATTCATCGTCATCAACTGTCCGGTTTGTGCATTTCACTCTACAGGAGTATATCTTAGCCACTCCCGCTCTCTTCCAGAGTCCCCATTCGATGATTGCGGAGGTTTGCTTGACTTACCTCGACTTTGAGTGCATCCGGAACCTCTCACCTACTCTTTCTTCACCCCCTCCAACAGCTCCGTTTCTTGATTATGCCTCCTGTCATTGGGGAGCACATGCTCGGAGAGAAATCAGCAAAAGTGCAATACCACTTGTACTTAAACTACTCGATAGATTCGATGCGCACATAGCTTGCAAGCTCCTCCTATTGAACGAGCCTAGGGAGTGGCAGCCCTTCGGTACTAGAGGTTACCCGATGGGATTCACGGGTCTTCACGGTGGAGTCATCCTCGGGGTTTTGGAACTCTTGGTTTCTTTATTCGATATCAAGAAATGGGACATCAATGCAACTGACCTCCGTGGCCGTACGGCGTTGGCATGGGCTGTGAGAAAAGGATTTGATAAGGATGTGAAGATCTTACTGGAACAGGAGGGTATCGGCCCCGACATTTCGGATAACGGGGGCCGATCGCCATTTTCATGGGCTTTAGAGTGTGGGCACAGCGAAACCGTGAGGATGCTATTAGACCGGAACTATGTCAATCCCAACAATACAGATAAGAGTGGCCGGACACTATTCTCATGGGCTATCGATAGGGGAAGTGAGAAGACTATGGAGATGCTAATACAGTGGAGAAATTTCAATCCTGACGCCGCAAACGATAGTGGCTTGACAGCATTATCATTGGCTGTCATGTATGGGGAGGAGAGAATTGTGCAGATGCTGTTACGGCGGAGCGATGTCAATCCTAACTTAACAGATGAGAGTGGCCAAACACCCCTTTCATGGGCTGCCCGCTACGAGAGCGTGGAAATTGTGGAGCTGCTATTGGAGCGGAGGGATCTTATCCCCGACATCGCAGATGAGAGTGGCCGAACACCATTGTCATGGGCCGCCGGGAACTCCCGGCCGGAAATTGTGGAGTCTTTATTGATGCGGAACGATGTCAATCCCGACGCCGTAGATGAGGATGGCCGAAGACCCCTTTCATGGGCTGTGGTGGGTTTGGTTGACGAGACGTACATTAATCTCGACAAGGAAGGCAGGAACTACTTAGACAATCAGTTTGATTCCGGATTTGAGTGTGCCATGGTTGCGTGGATGCTGTTGGAGAGGAACGATGTCAATCCGGACGCGGTAGACAAGAGTGGCCGAACACCTCTATCATGGGCTGCTAGTTATGGGCGCAAGGGAATTGTGAGGGCACTGTTGGAGAGGAGCGACGTCACTCCCGACACTCCAGATGAGAGGGGCCGAACACCATTATTATGGGCCGTCATGTATGGGCATGCGGAAGTTGTGAAGATGCTATTGGAGCGGAACAACATCAACCCGGACGCGGCGGATGGGGATGGCCGTACACCATTATCATGGGCCGCAGAGAGTGGGTATGAGGGGATTGCGGAGATGCTATTGCACCGGGGCGATGTCAACCCTGGCGCGGCAGATACTAGTGGCCGGACGCCGTTATCATGGGCTGTCACATATAAGCAGAAGGGGATTGTGGACATGCTATTAGGGCTAAAAGGTGTCAATCTTGACGCAGCGGATGGAGGCAGCCAAGAGCTCTTATTGCTCTCAGATATGTTTGGACATCTGGAAGTTGTGGACATGTTGGAACGGAATGATGTCAACCCGGACTCGATAGATGAGAATTGTCGAACGATATTTCCGCAGGCTGCCGGGAATGGGTATGGGAGGGTTGTGCGGTTGCTAGAGGGTCCCCAAGGCCCCATTGGCAAATCACTACTCAATGGGGAATTATCTGGGCCTTTCAGAGCCGGGACACCCCTGCTACTCGAGCCACCCCTCAAAAGGATCCGCAGGATTTGATACCCTCTGCTGTCATATAACTTGCCTCCTTCAGTGATGCGATCGGTTCACTCCTCCCCTCGATTTATGGTTCCACCCCAGCTCCTCCGAATATATGCTCCGTAGCTATGGACTTGACCCCCCCAGCTCGGCCGCTACTCGCCTGCAGACGAGCTTGTTATCATTCTCTAAAAGTCAGCTGTTGGAGGGTGGATAGGTTGCTCATAGCGCTGTAAGGAAGCATACGAGTGAGAGTGGGTGGTGGGTCTAGTCTCTGACCATTTCCTGTGAATGACCTGGGATGCTTTGTTCTCACCTTGTTGTTCTTTCTCACTTTGTTCTAATATATTTCTAATATATTTGGCTCTCGTATCTATGGTAGAAGCTGTTTCTTCTTTTTCTGAAAAGAGCTTTACCTCATTTGGGATTCTCACTAATAAGTTTATACAAATACCTCATTCTAGTACTTACTTTATCAGTGTGTTGCACAAAAGGAGGGGGGACTAAGGCGCGGATAATTTTTGGAGTTGGGTGGAGGTTCTGGCATTTCAATGACGATGGGGTTCCTTATGTCTTGGGAAGGGTTGTGGGGGTTTTATTTGTTCCGGAGTTATGGCAATTTACAAAGGTGTTCAGCTTTATTTTTCTTTTGTCACGATGGAAGTGCTCAGGGGATCAGAGATAGTCTAAATAGTGATCTGTGGAAGGATAGGTATTATTTTATTATGCTTTATAATATATATTTTTGTCTTTTCTATTGGCACTCTGGTACACAACAAGACAAAAGTCTAGCTATACCGTTCCTGCCCAACGCCCTAGCCCGGAGTAAATGCCCTAACTCTACCGCTACGCCATTTCTTAGACACGCCAATAGGAGCACTCTACTGAGGAATCCATTTTAGGCCGAGAACACCAATCATGAGAACCAGAAGCCTGGCCAATCCGTCCTCTGTAAAATTGCCGGAGGAATTATTTTTTAAAAGTTTTTCCTCGGCTACTAATACTTGTAGTTCAGCATGCCCGGATTTTGGGAAACTTTGGGTGGAGGGTAGTTTTTAGTTGTTAGGCACTAACTTAGACTTATGACAAAAGAATGGTCTGCCAAGCGGGTGTTAGCGATAAATCACTATGGCTCCAGATCCACTGCAGTCCCTAGGTGGGGCAGGGTCATATGATAGGGTAGTTAGGCGGTCACACTTGGTGTTGTGCCCCACTGTGACTCACCCACTTAGTACATAGCTTGGCGTGCATAATTTTCTGTATATAGCCTCCTTTACCTTCTGGATCTAGACAAGCGGGCACAACACACAAGTCAACCACACCATTGTCAACACTTCCTTCCTGTACTTTACTTAGTTCAAACACTTCTCTTCTATCTATCCTCTACTATCTGGTGAATTAAGCGGGTCATCATCAAGTCAATCCTCTACCCAACTATCCTACAGTTTTTCAATACCAGCTTTTGCTGGGTTGGACAAATCATATCTTTGTTCTTGTCTTGCGATAGTTTACAAGTTGGGGGTTATTCTTTTATGCTGCGCTAGATTATCACAGGGACGCCATGGGGGATGAGATATTGCTTGTGCGTGTCAGGACAGCATCCTATACTGTTTCTGGAGGGTTTCCTATCACAATCTCCAATGTTAGAGATTGTTTGAATAGTTCTTGGGATGAGGAGTTGGTGTGTTGTGTTTGGAGCACTTGCCCAATAGTTATGACGGAGTTGGTAACTGCTGCTAAAGCAGCTATGGCTGTGATTGAGTGTCCTGTTGGGTGCTACATCAATAAGAACAACTCAGCTGGTATTTTGTACACGGAATACTGACAGGATTCTTCGTTTGCAGCTTCATCTGGCATGACTGCTTGTTCTAGTACAGGTACAGGCTCTTTGGTCAGTGAACCGCTAATCGAAGGTGTACAGGGTACAGAGTCTGGTGAGGTGGCCATCAAAGAGGGATGTGTGTTACAGTTTAGCAGCTTGTAGCCATCGGCCATTTCTAAACTGAACTCCTCAGAGAAGGCTATTTACAATAACATGAACTTGAAGCTTTACAGATCGAGTGATGAGGACTACATTTCATCTGCAGTGGTGGTTGGGGATATTTCTATGTCCCTTGGTGACAACAGGACCTCCAAGGCAAATGGCCTTGGTAATTGTAGAAATGCAGCATCAGGTGGTTCTGGTGGACAGGTGCCTAATGTCGCATACCGCGCTACAGTGCTGTACTCCCTTTTGGCTACACAGGATATTCTTGGCGCACTGGCTGAATATGAAGCTGGTGATGTTCTGCCGAGACCATCTCACTGGAACCCCTCCGTGACAGGTGAGAATGCTATAAATGTTGAACAGTCGGCTCAAGTAGTTGATGTGGGTATGCTGACTGTAGATGATAGGATCGACCACCTTGAATATTAGGTGGAAGAAGACCAGGAACTATTTGACCAGCTACTTTATATTGTGGAGGACCAGGAGGCAGAGGTCAAATCTCTGGTCAGTTGGAAGAAGGATGTAATGATGAATGGATGCTGATGTATTCCTGAAAGAAGTGTGGCTCAGCGAAGTTGGCCTCTGCTACATCCGCTTCCTGTACTCCAGTCATGGCTACTATCATTCCTGCAGCTCTAGTTTCTAATGCTTCCACTAGTCCTATTTCTGCCTCCCTTGTTGTTTCTACCTGTGTTGCTCCAGCTTCTTTGACTGCAGACAAGCACACTCATATTCTTATTACCCTGGCTAACCAGAAAGTACCAGGTGTTGGGATTGTGGCTAAATCCGCTACTTCAATCTGAATCCTTCTTGGTGTGAGTTGAACATATGCTACCACAAATGAATCTAGGGTTACAAACGGTTGTGTGGCAGTCACTGCCTCCGGTGCTTCTCCTGAAGGATATAACCTTGTTGGTGGCAGAAAGTGATTCATCAAAAAGAAAACACAGTCCCTTGGGACTCGATTACCTCTATTATGGAGAGGTTCAGACATTTGACGATTCGGTTTGACTGTAATAGGGATTAGAAGTTTGTTTTCCAAGTCTATATTGGTATTACAGTTGGTAAGATCATGGACTCATGGAACATCAGCAAAAAAAGCGTTTGCTCCGGACAGATAGGCATTGGCTCCGGACGCAGGAAATCCGTCTGGAGCATCCTGTCCGCCCAGCCCGCCCTCAGATGGCCCCTGCATCATGGTTGCATCCTAGTCTGTTGGGTGCAATACAACCCACATCCTGTCCGCCCAGTGTACCTGGATGGTCCTTTTCAAACCCTAATCTCCCGAAGAACACCAAGGTAAGTGACCTATAGGGCTCTGCATTGTGGAACTCTCCTTACCGTTGATGGCCTCTACTTACAAAGGACTACTTTATCACCAGGTAATGGCTGTTCAGATGAAAAATGATCTAAACATAGGATGACTAACGATCTATTGTCCCGGTAACGACCCAAAACATACTCCTTATTTGATCACTACTAACAACTCTCGCAAAAGGTTTCTAAGTTCTTGCACACCTCGTATCAGGCTTCATGATCGAATCAGTGGAACTATTGAATATTCTCAACCTTCAGAGAGGGGCATGCTCTTACATCCAGGTTGACACTATTCATTACTCCTAAGCGAGCGGATTGCAATGAGGCCCTTCCTGACTCTAGTGGATTGCGATGAGGGCCTGTCAGGCTCTAGCGGATTGCAATGAGGCCCTGCCAGACTCTAGCGGACATCGGCCAGTGCCCGGTGAGGTATCTGACTTTTTCTTCCTGCTGACCTCTATAGCCATGCGGACACTTCGCGACCTATACCATTCGATCCCTCTCCGAGAGCGGACTCCAATGAGACCCTTCCCGACTCTGGCGGATATCTGCCCCCTGAAATATCTGCTGTTTTCATCCTGCTGACTGCTATAGCCATGCGGACGCTTTGAAACCTATACCACTCGATTCCCCTCGACCGGCAGATTCCAACGCACCCTGTCCCGATGCTGTCCGACCACTGGCTGAATGACTATGCATACTTTTGTACTTTTGTTCTCTTGGTTAGTACCTTCAAATTGTTGGCTACTGAGTGCTACAGGCATTCAGGCACTCCGAGACCTATATCATTCAGTTCCCCTCGCCGAGCGGATTCCAATGAGACCCTTCCTGACTGTGGCAGACATCTTCCTGCTAAGGTATCTGCCTTTTTCTCCCTGCTGACCTGTCTAGCCATGCGGGCACTTCGAAACCAATACCATTCAATTCCCCTAGCCAATCGGAATCCAACGCACTCTGTCCTGAAGCTGTCCGACCGATGGTTGAAGGGTTATCCATACTTTTGTACTTGAGTTCCACGGGCAAGTACTTTCAAATTGTTGGCTACTGGGTGCTACAGGCATGCGGACGCATCGAGGCCTATACCAATCAATTACCCTGGGCGAGCGGACTCTAATGAGAGCCTTCCCAGGTCTGGCGGACATCTGCCCCCTGAGATATCTGCCTTTTTCACCCTGCTGACCTCTATAGCCATGCTGACGCTTCAAAACCTATACCATTCGATTCCCCTCGACCAGCGGATTCCAACGCACCCTGTCCCGACGCTGTCCGACCGCTGGTTGAAAGGTTAGCCAAATCTTTGTAGGTGAGTTCCCCAGCAAGTACTTTCAAATTGTTGGCTACTGGGTGCTACAGGCATGCTGACACTTAGAGACGTATACCATTCGATTCCCCTCGGCGAGCGGACTCCAATGAGACCCTGCCCGACTCTGGCGGACATCTGCCCACTGAGGTATGGGCCTTTTTCACCCTGCTGACCTCTATAGCTATGTGGACCCTTCGAGGGCTATACCATTGAAGTCCCCTCGCCGAGGGGAATCCAACGCAAACTGTCTGGACACTGTCAGACCACCGGTTTAAGCGTTATCTATACTTTTGTACTTTAGTTCTCCGGGCAAGTACTTTCAAATTGTTAGCTACCGAGTTCAACTGTTTTCTAGACTAGCTTTAATAAATATATTCCTATTTTAGTTTCTAAATGACTCAAATAAGTAAATATGAGTAATACTGGATGGATCTTTCCGGACAATTTGGATATTCTCCACAGTTTTCACTAAGTCATTCAAAGTCCTCGAAGGTAGAGTTGTTGACTTATGAGGTATCCGATGATCGCCAGTTACACCTGAGTACTTCCACTATTCTACTATCCCATCGGGTTGCGTCCGGAGAACTATTCTGCGTCTGGAGAACCTTTCTGCGTCCGGTATCTTCTGAGTCCTTGGTTGCGTCTGGTGCGTCCGGGCAGCATGGACCCCTGTCCACAAGCACCCAATAAAAGACCGCAGACCTAGGATGTGAGTTTACGTTCTATGCGCCTGGACCGCCGGACGCACAGGGAGCATGGGGTGCGTCAAAGTGTAACCTTTTTTTTTTGCTGATGAATACGGCCCGGTTTGCATTGAACTGTTGAGCATATCATTCCGTTACCTCACTCGGTAAGTAGGGCGATGTGCTCCTTACATTGGCTGCCATGGATGTGGATGCAATTGTTAGGTACTACCCAGCATTGGCGAGGCCTTGTCTTCCCTGTGGTTGGCTGACTTTACGTTTGCATGGGATACTGGGAAGGTTAAGGTAGTTGTAGGGCAGTTTCTCTTTCGAGGTTTTGTGCTGGTTGTCAACCCTCAGAATGGGAGGGCCATACAGCATTGGATCAGCAGGCTGCTGATATTAAACAGAGCAATCCAGGTGTCGTTGTGGCACTCATCCTTCATGGGCAGGCATGCTACACAAACTAAAGCAATACCGGGTCAATGATCCTGGTCAGATCCATGTTTTAGAAATGACTCTGGAGGTTCGTAAGATATGGCTGCCTCCCAACCGAGGATTATTGTTTCTGGCCAAATGAGGGTATGTTGTCTGTGGCACGAGGATAACTCTATGATTGTTTGTACACGCTGCCAAACTGTTAGACATTGTGCAGGTGAGTGCAGAAATAAACTGGTTTGTACTTTTTGCCGTAAGGAATACGTGACTGCTCATCACATATGCTTGGTTTTGTCTTGCAAGCAAGTTATATCTGCTTGCACTCACGTGCATAGACTTTGCCTGCTGTGCAACTTGGGTAAACATTTCATGAGTTATTGTGAGTGTGCGGCTTCGCGCGATGCTTCCTCCTCCCCCCGTAGGTTGGGTCCGGCTATGCCAGTTGTTGCTGACTATACTTCTGTAGTGGGTGTTAGTGATGACTCTCGGAAACGTTTGAGGCATTAGGCTCGTGGTAGGCCTTGTACTCTACTCACTACTGTAACAGGTTTATTCCTGTCTAAGGAAAATACAATAAGACTGGTGGTAGACTCGGACCTGCTAGGGCTGGTGCTAAGGGCGGCTTTAAAGGACAGGTAGCAAGAAGGATAATAGTTGAAGGACAAATTAGACTCAGAGTTCACCATCCAACCAAGTGTATTCTGAGACTGAAGGTCTGTCAAAGTCTCCTGTCTCCTGCTAGTTAGATGACTGGTTTAAATACAAAATATAAGAGTGATAGCCTTCCTGTAATCACAATTATTACAAGTAGCTGTGCACATACCGGAATCCTGCAATCCTGCAAGACCAAAGAAAGAAACATAACTCAGCCTTCATGATTGTTACATGACCATTCCATACCCGGAATCCAAAATATGAACTTCTAGCAAAGTAGACTAAATATAGTAATACGATAGCATAGCCTATCTGACTCAGAGACAGTAGCGGAGCTGAAATCAAATCAAATAAAGTAAATATTAATCAACTAAGGATAGGAGATCCTGCATTGCGCGCTTCTGTTTACCGTTACTGGAAAATGTACACATGTTACGGCTACTCACATGGTGGCTGAAGGGATCTCGAGCGTTGGGATCTCAGAGAAGAAGATGAGGCCCGAAGTGAATCCAGATCCTGCAAAAACTACAGCCCTGAGGTATTTCTCCTCTGTCGTTATAAAGACAAACGTGTTGTGAGGCGACCCTCAGCTCCTGCTGATATGTTGAGGTCTGGTGGTAACGATACTTGAGGCCCATGATAATGTTGATTAAGCTTTGTGGTATTAATGTGAGAGTGGGTGTTGGGAATCTTGCGTTAGTGTGTGATGTGTGTTCCTCTGTTGCTGTGATTTTTGTTATTGATCCTCTGATTAGTGGCAGGGATGTTGGTAATTTTGATTTTGTTTCTAGTATGGATGGTTGTAATGTCGTTGCATATATTCAGTAGAGTTTGCTCGAGTTGTTTGATGTTGTTCATTCGGATCAGTATGGTTTGATTGTCAGTATTGGTTGTAGTGGCGAGGTGGTTGTGGTGGTTGAGGTTTATTTGCAGCCACGGATGGTGAGTTTGGGTGTTGAGGATAATCACTAAAGTGTTTCATGAGTGGGATGTCAAGGACGTTTTGGCGGTAGGGATCAGTGGCTGAGTCACTTGAGAATGGAGAAGAGTGCTGGATGTTGGCTCCCATGTCACAAATCGTGACTAAGCAAGGCAGATTTCACATGGCTAATACTTATTAGTCATAAAAGTATGTTGGATTCCACACTATAACGTCTCTTGACTCATCTTTGTCATATGACTACGCACTTGCGAGTCAGCGTTGTATTATGATTGGTTGATTGTTTCATGACTCACGATTGTGACGTCATATGATGTAATGACTTTCGCACATGACTCACATTATGAGTCATGGGGTTCATGCATGTGACTCATTCGAGCAGATGACTTGGTTTATATGTTATGATTGGTTAACGGTATATCGCGCAGTGACTCATATGAGTCATCTGATGGATTTCGCGCTATGGCTCATTATGAGTCATAGGAGTTATGTTACGCGAGGTGATGAGTCAACAGGGTTAGGGTTGTGAGAAGATGCCTATAAAAGGGGCTTGGTTCCGACCAAGAGATAGCCACGGCTTCGGTGGTCCTCTCCCCCTGGAGGAGCCAAGCCCTACCCCTGCCTCTTCGACTCGTCGGGTACGTCCCGGTAATGAATAATCAACCAATGCCCCCTCCCCTGGGTCAAGGGCCGGTCCCTGCCCCTGAGTTTCTTTCCGTCGTTCAACATAACTGCCTTGGGAGCTGGAATGTTTTTCTTTCCTTGTTTGAGTCGTTTAAAGAAACGACCACCTACCCTTCGGTAGTCCTTTTGCAGGATCCGCCTGTCAACAAGGCTCACCTTCCCTCCTTTAATGGTTTCAAGTCCTTCTTTCCCCCGGTTAGGAAGCCACGGGTGGCAGCCTACGTTCATATGTCTTTTCTTTCCAATTACACGGTGCTCCCCAGGTTCAAAGGGGTGGACGATGTTCTTTCTCTCGACATCTCCTCTGATGAGCCTCTTTTTGGCACCGCCTTCCACTCATTCCGAATAATTAATGCCTACTCTACCAACACCGCGGACCACAGGGTCCACTCCGTCTCGCCAGAAGTTCTCTTCCCCAACCTTGGGTCTCACCTCCTAGTTTTAGGGGACCTCAACATCCACAACCCTCTCGCGGACCCTCTTCGGCACTTCTCTCACAGGGAGATCTCTTCTTCGACTCCTTATTTTGAGAAAGCGGCAGAATCCGGCTTCGCCCTCCTTAATCCCCCAGGTGAGTACACAAGGTTTCCCCTGGCAGGGAACGCACGCCCTTCGGTCAGACCTAGCCTTTGCAAACCCCCTCCTTCTTCCCCTAATTAAGAGCTGGGAAGCCTCCCTCCCCTCGACAGGTTCCGACCACGTGCCAATTACGATCACCCTCACCGCGCCATCCTCAAACCAGAAACCCCCGCGCCCCCGCTGGGCAGACACGGACTGGGAGACCCTCGACCCGATCATTAAGGGTTTTAAGGTCCCCGCCGCGCCACCTTGCGCCACCCCCCCACAGCTGGACGAATGGATGTCAGGATCGCTGGACCGTTTGGTGGCTCTCCTGAAAGGGCACACACCGGTGTGAGAGCGCTGAGGACAGCGAGGACTTTGGAATGATTGTTGATTTTTCAGAATAAGGGAATGTAACATGTGTACATGTTCCGGTAACGGTACACAGGAGCAGGCAGTGCAGGATCTCTTATGTTTAGTTGATTTATATTTAGTTGATTTGATTTGATTTCAGCTCCGCCACTGTCTCTGAGTCAGATAGGCTATGCTATCGTATTGCTATGTTTAGTTTGTTTTGCTGGAAGTTTATATTTAGGATTCCGGGTATGGAATGGTCATGTAGCA
>Ga0307513_10008310_pt1 | contig 13299 bp, 12 predicted proteins | sample 15_EM_MG_FD_202174 | JGI IMG/M metagenome (GOLD analysis project Ga0307513, IMG submission 202174) | Populus trichocarpa ectomycorrhiza microbial communities from riparian zone in the Pacific Northwest, United States - 15_EM | ecosystem: Host-associated > Plants > Roots > Unclassified | place...
ACCAGGTGCGTCGGCACACCACGGTGTGCGCGAGCGATCGGGGGGCGAGCTGCTCGACCTCCTCGCGGCGCGGTCCGTGCGCTCGTTCGCCGACCGGGCCGTCGAGCGTGCCACCGTGGCAGAGCTCGTCGAGGTGGCGCGGCGGACCGGGTCCGCGCGCAACCGGCAGCCGTGGCGGTTCGTCGCCGTCGACGACCGGGCGACGCTGCAGGTACTCGCCACGTGCGGTGCCTACGCCGGGCACCTCGCGACGGCACCGTGCGCGATCGTGCTGCTGTCGCCCGACGACGGCCGCCGCGACACCGAGTTCGATCTCGGCCGGGTCGCGCAATCGCTCACGCTCGCCGCGACGGCCGCGGGACTGGGCAGCTGCCTCGCCACCTTCTACCCCGACCCGGAGATCGAGCGCGCGGCCGCAGTGCTCCGGCTGGAGTCGGGTCGGGTGCCCCGGCACGCGCTCTCACTGGGCCATCCCGCGCCACCACCGGCCGCAGGCCGGCCCGCCGTGCCGCCGGGCCGGCTGCCGACCCGTGAGCTGTTGCGCTGGCACGGCCCCTGAGAGCACGTCAGGCCAGGCGGACGACGACCTGCTCGTGGTCGTGGGTGTAGGCCTCGTAGCGGAAGTCGAGATCGTGCTCCTCGACGTACTCCTGCCAGGCCCGCGCCTCGTGCTGCTCCCAGCCGGCGTAATTGAGGAACTCGTCGAACACGATGACGCTGCCGGAACGCAGCCGCGGCCCGACCAGGCGCAGCACGGTGGCCGCGGAGCTGTACAGGTCGGAGTCGACGTGCAGCAGGTCGACGGGCCCCTCGTGCTCGGCGAGGAACCCGGGCAGGGTCTCGTCGAACCAACCGACCACCAGCTCTGCGCCCGGTACCTCGGGCGGGGCTTCCACGCCGAACGCGCCGGTGTCGAACCCGGTGCGCCAGTTCTCCGGCAGCCCCTCGAACGAGTCGAACCCGTAGATCCCGCCTTCCGCGCGGGCAGCGGCGATGATCTTCAGTGTGGTGCCGCTGTAGACGCCGAACTCCAGCGCCATGCCGCCCTGCGGGGCGAGCGACAACGCGTGGTCGAGCGTGGCATGGGGATGGGCGAAGTTGCGGGCCTCGCGCATCTCGCGCTGGACGAACTCTGCCGACGACTCCACCGCGGCCCGCTCGGCGGCCGCGATCATGTCGCGGCGGTCGCGGATCTCTCGCGCGTGCAGCGCGTCGAGCACCCGCTGGCCCCGGACCTCGGCCTGCAGCTCGTCGATCCGACGATGCAGCTCCGCCGCGTGTCGGGCGACGGCTTCGTCGACGATCCGGTACAGCCCGTCCCGCACGGCAGCGCGGGCGGCCCGCAGGTACCGCGCGGGTCCGATGGCTCTCAGAGCTCGCGCGAGGCGCGCAGCCGACCGAGCGCCTCCTCGAGGATCGCGGCGCCGTCGGCGTCGCTGCGCCGCTCCTTCACGTACGCGAGGTGCGTCTTGTACGGCTCGGTGCGCGGCGCGGCCGGCGGATTCTGCCCGTCGCGCCCGGCCGGCAGGCCGCAGCGCGGGCAGTCCCACGAATCCGGGATGTCCGCCTCGCTGGCGAACGACGGCGTGGTGACGTGCCCGTTCGCGCAGTAGTAGGTGATGCGTTCGCGCGGGGCCGTCTCACCCCGTTCGGACTCGCCCATCGGTCCTGCACCCACCCGGGTACCGCGGATCGCGTTGCCGCCTGCCATGGCCATGTGAGGTCACACCCCGATCTTGACGAGGAGCCCGATGCCGACGATGGCGATGAGCCAGATGGCACCGACGAACAGCGTGAACCGGTCGAGGTTCTTCTCGACCACGCTCGATCCCGACAGGCTCGACTGGACGCCGCCGCCGAACAGGGACGAGAGTCCACCACCACGGCCGCGATGCAGCAGGATCAGCAGCACCAGCAGGACGCTGGTGACGATCAGCACGATCTGCAGGGCGAGTTGCATCCGTTCCTCGACTTTCGCGGACCTTCGCGGTCTACAGGTGGTGGGGCATTCGAGGGTACCCGGAGCACGCACGGTCACGTGCCCCGGGCCACATCTCGAACCGATCACTCCCTCGGGTGACCGACCTTCACAAGCTCGTCACCGGGTGATCGACCGTTAGCGCAGGGTCGGTCAGGGCAGTGTCCGTCAGGGCAGGGGTCCACCCGCCGCGATCGCGCAGAGCTTCGCGAACTCCGCACCGTCGAGGCTGGCCCCGCCGACCAGCGCGCCGTCGACGTCGGTCTCCGCCACGATCTCGCCGACGTTGCCCGACTTCACCGAGCCGCCGTAGAGGATCCGCACCGCGGCGGCCACCTCGGCGTCATAGAGCTCGGCCAGGGTGGCCCGCAGCGCGGCGCACACCTCCTGGGCGTCGGCCGGGCTCGCCACGCGGCCCGTTCCGATGGCCCAGATCGGCTCGTAGGCGACGACGAGCGTCGCCGCCTGCTCCGCAGTCACCTTCGCCAGATCGGCCCGCAGCTGCCCCGTGACGTGCGCGATGTGCTCGCCCGCTTCACGGATCTCCAGGCCCTCCCCCACGCACAGGATCGGCGTGACGCCGTTCTTGAGCGCCGCGAGGACCTTGCGGTTGATCAGCGCGTCGGACTCCTCGTGGTACTCGCGCCGCTCCGAGTGCCCGACGACGACGAACGTGCAGCCGAGCTTCGCGAGCATCGGGCCGGAGACGTCGCCGGTGTAGGCGCCGGAGTCGAACGGGGAGATGTCCTGCGCACCGTGCACCATCAGCAGCTCGTCGCCGTCGATCATGGTCTGGATGCTGCGGATGTGCGTGAACGGCGGCAGGACCGCCACGTCGACCTTGGCGTAGTACTTCTCCGGCAACGCCATCGCCAGCTTCTGGACGAGATGGATGCCCTCGAGGTGCGTGAGGTTCATCTTCCAGTTGCCGGCGATGAGCGGCTTGCGCGGCTCGGTCGCCTTGCTGTCCTTGCTCATGCCTGCTGCTCCAGCACGGTGATGCCAGGGAGGTTCTTGCCCTCCAGGTACTCCAGCGACGCGCCGCCGCCGGTGGAGATGTGCGAGAACCCGTCCTCCGCCAGCCCCAGCGCGCGCACGGCGGCCGCGGAATCGCCGCCGCCGACCACCGAGTAGCCGGACGCCGCGATGATGGCCTCCGCCACCCCGCGGGTGCCGGCCGCGAACGGTGCCATCTCGAACACGCCCATCGGGCCGTTCCAGAAGACCGTCTTGGCCGAGCCGAGCACGTCGGCGAACGCCGCGACGGACTCCGGGCCGATGTCCAGGCCCATCCAGCCGTCGGGGATCGCGTCCGCGGCGACCGTCTGGGTCTTGGCATCGGCGGAGAACGCGTCGGCGACCACGATGTCGGTCGGCAGCACGATCTTGCCGGTCTCCAGCAGCGACCGGCAGGTGCCGATCCGCTCGGCCTCCAGCAGCGACGAGCCCACACCCAGGCCCTGCGCAGCCAGGAACGTGAAGCACATCCCGCCGCCGACCAGCAGCGCGTCGACCTTCGGCAGCAACGCCTCGATGACGGCGAGCTTGTCCGACACCTTCGAGCCGCCCAGCACCACGGCGTAGGGCCGCTCCGGCTTCTCGGTGAGCTTGCGCAGCACCTCGACCTCGGAGAGCACCAAGCCGCCGGCGAATGCCGGCAGGTCCTGCGCCACGTCGTAGACCGACGCCTGCTTGCGGTGCACCACCCCGAACCCGTCGGAGACGAATGCACCCTCGGCACCGGCCATGTTCGCCAGGTCGCGGGCCAGCTCGGCCCGCTCGTCGTCGTTCTTGCTGGTCTCCCGCGGGTCGAAGCGGATGTTCTCCAGCATCACGACGTCGCCCGCCGCCATGGACGGCAGGTCGTCGGGGCGGGCGAACAACCGCACCGGCGCGCCGAGGAGATCGCCGAGGCGCGCCGCAGCCGGTGCGAGGGAGAGCTCGGCTGTCGGGCCGCCCTTCGGCCGGCCCAGGTGCGCCATGACGACGACCTGGGCGCCGGCCCCGGAGAGCTCCGAGATGGTGGGCACCGACGCGCGGATGCGCCCGTCGTCGGTGATCTCCCCATCCTTGAGGGGGACGTTGAGGTCCGACCGCACCAGCACGGTGCGGCCCTCGACGCCCTCGTCGATGAGATCGTCGAGCGTCTTCACAGCTTGGAGGCCACGAGCCCGACGATGTCGACGAGGCGGTTGGAGTAGCCCCACTCGTTGTCGTACCAGCCGACGATCTTGACCTGGTTGCCGATGACCTTCGTCAGGCCCGAGTCGAAGATGCACGAGTGCGGGTCGGTGACGATGTCGGAGGAGACGATCGGGTCGGCCGTGTAGGACAGGATCCCCTTGAGCGGGCCCTCCGCGGCGGCCTTGTACGCGGCGTTGATCTCCTCGACCGACGCCTCCTTGCGCACCTCGACCGTGAGGTCGGTGGCCGAACCCGTGGGGATCGGCACGCGCAACGCGTAGCCGTCGAGCTTGCCCTTGAGGTGCGGCATGACCAGCCCGATCGCCTTGGCGGCGCCGGTGGAGGTGGGCACCACGTTGAGAGCGGCGGCGCGGGCGCGACGCAGATCCTTGTGCGGGCCGTCCTGCAGGTTCTGGTCCTGCGTGTACGCGTGGATCGTGGTCATCAGACCCTTCTCGATCCCCAGCAGGTCGTCGATCACCTTGGCCAGCGGGGCGAGGCAGTTCGTGGTGCAGGACGCGTTGGAGACGATGTCCTGCGAGCCGTCGTACTGGCCGTCGTTCACGCCCTTGACGACGGTGAGGTCCTCACCGGTGGCCGGGGCGGAGATCAGCACCTTCTTGGCGCCGGCCTCCAGGTGCTTCGCTGCGCCCTCGCGCTTGGTGAAGATGCCCGTCGACTCGACGACGACGTCGACGCCCAGGTCCTTCCAGGGCAGCTCGGCGGGGTCGCGCACGGCGAGCCCCTTGAAGCCCTTGCCGTCGACGATGATCTCGTCGTCGGTGGAGGTGACCTCGTAGGGCAGCCGGCCCAGGATGGAGTCGTACTTCAGCAGGTGGGCGAGCGTCGCGTTGTCGGTGATGTCGTTGACCGCGACGATCTCGATGTCAACGCCGGAGGCCTTCTGCGCCTCCAGGGCCCGCCAGAAGTTACGCCCGATCCGTCCGAATCCGTTCACGCCTACGCGCACTGTCACGCTCGTGCCTCCTCGATCGCCGTGATGCCGATCGGCATCGCTCGATGCCTGGCTTCCGGACGACCCTAGCGTTGCTGGTCGGTCACTGGGAGGGGAGGGTCTGTATCGATCAACATGCGAGGCATCACCCCCGCGCATCACCCCAGCGCCGCCGACAGCCCGTCGAGGACGGTCCGCGCGGCCACCGGGCCGGCGTTGAGATACCACACGTCGTCGTCCACCTCGGTGATCCGGCCGGCGGTCACGGCCGGGATGCCCTTCCACACGGGCCCGCCCAGCAGGGCGGCCGCGGCGCCCGCCCCGCCCTGCACGCCGTAGAAGATGCGATCGCCGTCTGCGCGGCCGAGCTGCTCCGGCGAGAGATCGACCGACGTCTGCGGGAACTGCTGCGCAGGCGGCCGGGCCAGCCCCGCGTCCTCGGCGACCGAACCGGGGAACGAGCCGATCCCGAACACCCGCACCCGGTCGGCGGTGATGCGCAGGAACGACACCGCAGGGCGCCGGTCCCCCAGCCGCGCGCCCAACGCGGCGGCGTCGGAGTGGAAGGTGTCGAGCAGCCGCTGCGCGGCGCCGGCCGTGCCGAGCGCATGCCCGACGAGCAGCAGGTCCTGCTTCCAGTTCACGCCCGTGCCCTCGGTGAGCACGGTCGGCGCGATCTGCGACAGCTTCGGGTAGAGCTCCTCGCCGCCGGCCTTGTTCGCGAGGATCAGGTCCGGCCGGGCAGCGGCCACGGCTTCCAGGTTCGGGCTGGTCCGCAGCCCGACGTCGGCCATCGCGGCGAGGCCGGCAGCCTGCTGCGGGAAGGCCTTGGCCAGGTAGGCCGGCACGAGCCCGGCCTTGTCGCCGCGGGTCGATCCCACCGGCACGACGCCCAGCGCGAGCGCGGCATCCAGCTGACCCGTGCTGATCACCACGACCCGCTGCGGGCGGGTCGGGATCTCCGTGCTGCCGCCGAAGTGCCCGACGGTGCGCGGGAACACCCCGTCCGCGGCCGGGCTGCCCATGCCGGCCGGGATGGTCCGCGGCGCCGTCGGATCTGCGGCCGACGCAGCCGATGGCGCAGTCGGGCTGCCGCAGCCGGCGATCAGGGCAACGAGCAGTACGACCAGCGCGACCGCGCGGGGTAAGGGGAGGCTCACCTGGGCATTAGAACACCCCGGTGGATCAGGCCTCCTCGAGCATGTCCGCGGTGACCGCGGACTCCGTGTCGGGGATGCCGAGATCGGCGGCGCGTTTGTCGGCCATGTGCAGGAGCCGCCGGATCCGGCCGGCCACCGCGTCCTTCGTCATCGGCGGATCGGCGAGCTGACCCAACTCCTCCAGCGAGGCCTGCGTGTGCTCGGCGCGCAGCTTGCCCGCCTGCATGAGGTGCTGCGGCACGTCGTCGCCGAGGATCTCCAGCGCCCGCGCCACCCGCGCGGCCGCAGCCACCGCGGCCCGGGCCGAGCGGCGCAGGTTCGCGTCGTCGAAGTTCGCCAGCCGGTTCGCCGTGGCCCGCACCTCGCGGCGCATCCGGCGCTCCTCCCAGGCCAGCACGCACTCGTGCGCGCCCATGCGGGTGAGCAGCGCGCTGATCGCGTCGCCGTCGCGGACGACCACCCGGTCGGCACCGCGCACCTCGCGCGCCTTCGCCGTGACCCCCAGCCGCCGCGCCGCGCCCACCAGCGCCAATGCCGCCTCCGGCCCCGGGCAGGTGATCTCCAGCGCCGAGCTGCGGCCCGGCTCGGTGAGCGAGCCGTGCGCCAGGAACGCGCCCCGCCAGGCCGCCTCCGCGTCGCACACCCCACCCGACACCACGGGCGGCGGCAGACCACGGACCGGACGCCCGCGGGCGTCGAGCAGGCCCGTCTGGCGGGCCAGCCCCTCCCCGTCGCGGACCACCCGCATCACGTAGCGGGCGCCGCGGCGCAGCCCACCGGCCGTGATGACGTGGGCCTCGCACGTGTGGCCGTACAGCTCGTGGATGTCCTTCCGCAGCCGACGTGCCACCGAGCCGGTGTCGACCTCGGCCTCGATGACGACCCGGCCGCCGACGATGTGCAGGCCGCCCGCGAAGCGCAGCAACGCGGCGACCTCGGCGCGTCGGCAGCACGGCTTGGTGACGGCGAGCCGGGACAGCTCGTCCTTGACCGCTGCGGTCATCGCCATGGGTGGAACCTCCGGACTGGAGTGGAGCTAGGGAGCGAGGGAAGCACGCTACGCCCTCCCGTGACTGGACACGGAGGTGGACGTGACGGCCGGGGCAGGTGCCGGGCCGGAGAGCACCTCGGCCAGCGCCGCCGCGAGTGCGGCCGGCTCGTGACGCGGGGTGTGTCCGGGGGCGGCGACCGGGGCGAGATGCACCCGACCGCCCGGAGTGAGCATCGACGCGGCCGCTTCGTGCAACCGGTCGGGGACGGGCACTGCGTCGACGTCGGCGATGACGGCCTCGACGCGCAGGTCCGGCTCGTGCTCGGCGAGCACGGCCAGGTGTTGTTCGGGGGAGAAACCGGCGGTCTCGCCGGGTTCGGGGGCCAGGTTGAGCACCAGCACCCGTCGCGCAGTGGTCTCCAGCAGCGCGTCGCGCAGGTCCGGTACCAGCAGGTGGGGCAGCACGCTCGTGAACCAGGAGCCCGGACCCAGGAGCACCAGGTCGGCCTCGCGGACCGCGGCCACGGCCTGCGGGCACGCGGTCGGCCGCTCGGGGCGCAGCCGTACCCGCTGCGGCCGGCCCGGCGTGGACGCCACCGCCACCTGCCCGCGGATGCGGTGCACCTGCCCCGGATCGGCGCCGAGCCCGACGACGTCGGCCTCGATGTCGAGCGGATCGCAGCTCATCGGCAGCACCCGCCCGGACAGGCGCAGCAGCCCGGCGACCTCGTCGAGGGCCGCGACCGGATCGCCGAGGGTCTCCATCAACCCGGCCAGCAGCAGGTTGCCCACCGCGTGCCCGGCCAGTGCGCCGGTGCCGCCGAACCGGTGCTGCACGACCTCGGCCCAGCGCCGGCCGGCCGCGTCGTCGGCAGCCAGCGCCGCCAGCGCCATCCGCAGGTCACCGGGCGGCAGCAGGCCCAGCTCCCGGCGCAGCCGCCCCGACGAGCCGCCGTCGTCGGCGACCGTCACCACCGCGGTGATCGCGTCCGACACACGGCCCTGCGCGGCGAGCCTGCGCAGCGCCGACAGTGTGGCGTGCAGGCCGTGGCCGCCGCCGAGCGCGACAGCGCGCGGCGCATCAGAACTGCCCAGCGCGACGGCCCGCGGTAAGGAGTTGGTCATTCGCGCCCCAGGTCCCGATGCGCGACGCTCACGGTGAGGCCCTGACCGGACGCCTTCAACCGGCGCGCGATCTCCTCGCTGATGGCGACGCTGCGGTGCTTGCCGCCGGTGCAGCCGACCGACACCGTGAGATAGCGCTTGCCCTCGCGACGGTAGCCGGCGGCCACGATGCCGAGCAGCTCCATGTAGCGCGTGATGAACTCCTCCGCGCCGTCCTGGCTCAGCACGTAGTCGCGGACGGGCTCGTCACGCCCATTCAGGTCGCGCAGCTCCGGGATCCAGAACGGGTTCGGCAGGAACCGCACGTCGACCACCAGGTCGGAGTCCATCGGCAGGCCGTACTTGTAGCCGAACGACAACAGGGTGACCTTCGTGTGCTGCGCGGTCTCGCCACCGAACGCGCGCTCCAGCGTGGCCCGCAGCGCCGGCACGGTGGTCGTGGACGTGTCGACGACCAGATCGGCGTCCTCGCGCAATGGGCGCAGCAGCTCGCGCTCGGCCGCGATGCCGTCGGCGAGCCGGCCGTCGCCCTGCAACGGGTGGCTGCGCCGAACCTGCTCGAACCGGCGCACCAGCACCGCGTCGGTCGCCTCCAGGAACAGCAGCCGGGGCCGGTAGCCGCGCGCGTCCAGGTCCTTGATGACGGTGCCCAGGTCGGCGGTGAACGCGCGGCTGCGCACGTCCATGACGACCGCGATGCGGGTGATCTCGCCGCGGGCCTTGGCGCCGAGCTCCATCATCGTGGCGATCAGCTCGGGCGGCAGGTTGTCGACCACGAACCAGCCGAGGTCCTCCAGCACCTTCGCCGCCGTGCTGCGCCCGGCCCCGGACAGGCCGCTGACCAGCGCGACCTCGACCCCGACCGGAGCATCCGGCTGCTGGTCCTCAGTCATCCTTCTCCCCCGTTTGACTGCTTGGTGCCGGTGCCGTCGAGCCCAGTGCGGCCAGGACCGCTTCCGCGGTGCGCTTCCCGAAGCCGGGCAGTGCGGCGATCTCCGCCGCATCCGCGCCGCGGAGCTTGCGGACCGAGCCGAAGTGCTTGAGCAGGGCTGCCTTGCGCGCCGGACCGAGGCCCGGCACCCCGTCCAGTGCCGAGACGGTCATACCCTTCGAACGCCGCTGCCGGTGATAGGTGATGGCGAAGCGGTGTGCCTCGTCGCGTACCCGTTGCAGCAGGTAGAGCCCCTCGCTGGTGCGAGACAGGATGACCGGATCGGGATCCCCCGGCAACCACACCTCCTCCAGTCGCTTGGCCAACCCGCACAACGCGACGTCGGTGATGCCGAGCTCGGCGAGCACATCTGCGGCCGCTTCCACCTGTGGTTGCCCGCCATCGACGACCAGCAGGTTCGGCGGATAGGCGAACTTGCGTGGGCGCCCGGTCTCGGGATCGATGCCGGGCCTGCCGATCGGATCGGCAGCACCGGTGTCTGATCCGGTGTCTGTGGCCTCGCCGTGATCTAGGCCCTCGTTACCGGCGGCGGCCCCGGTTTCTGCACCGTTGTCTGCGCCGGTTTCTGCGAGGTACCTGCGGAACCTCCGCCGCACCACCTCCGCGATCGACGCGACGTCGCCGCCCTGCGCGCCGTCGCGGACCTCGAACCGCCGGTACTCGGACTTGCGCGCGATGCCGTCCTCGAACACCACCAGCGACGCGACGACGTTGGTGCCCTGCACGTGCGACACGTCGATGCACTCGATGCGCAGCGGCGCCGAGTCCAGCCCCAGCCCGTCCTGCAGCTCCTGCAGCGCGGCCGAGCGCGCGGTCAGGTCGCCGGCGCGGCGCAGCTTGTGCTGGGTGAACGCCTCCCCCGCGTTGCGCGCCACGGTCTCGGCCAGCGCCCGCTTGTCGCCCCGCTGCGCCACCCGCACCTGCACCCGCGACCCGCGCAGCCCCGACAACCACTCGGTGAGCGACTCGACCTCGGCCGGCAGGGTAGGCACGAGGATCTCCCGCGGCACCGGCTGCGTGGCGTCGTCCGCGGCCCCGGCCAGGGCCGCCTGCTCGCCGTAGAACTGGGTGAGGAACCGCTCCACCAGCTGCTCGGTGTTGGTCGGCTCCACCTTCTCCACGACCCATCCGCGCTGCCCGCGCACCCGTCCGCCGCGCACGTGGAAGACCTGGACGGCGGCCTCCAGCTCGTCCTCGGCGAACGCGACGACGTCGGCGTCGGTGCCGTCGCCGAGCACCACGGCCTGCTTCTCCATGGCCCGGCGCAGGGCGCCGATGTCGTCGCGCAGGCGGGCGGCCTTCTCGAACTCCAGCTCCTGCGCGGCCTCCCCCATCCGCTTCTCCAGCTGGCGGACGAAGTGGTCGGTGCGGCCGGCGAGGAAGTCGCAGAAGTCCTCGACGATCTCGCGGTGCTCCTCGGCGTCGACCCGGCCCACGCACGGCGCGGAGCACTTGTCGATGTAGCCGAGCAGGCAGGGCCGGCCCATCTGCCCGTGGCGGCGGAACACCCCGCCCGAGCAGGTGCGCGCGGGGAAGACCCGCAGCAGCGTGTCGAGGGTCTCGCGGATGGCCCACGCGTGCGCGTACGGGCCGAAGTAGCGCGCGCCCTTCTTGCGCGGCCCCCGGTACACCGACAGGCGCGGGAAGTCCTCGCCCATCGTGACCTGCAGGACCGGGTAGGTCTTGTCGTCGCGGTAGCGGACGTTGAACCGCGGATCGAACTCCTTGATCCAGTTGTACTCGAGCTGCAGCGCCTCGACCTCGGTGGACACCACCGTCCACTGCACCGAGTTGGCCGTGGTGACCATCTGCCGGGTGCGCGGGTGCAGGCCGGAGATGTCGGCGAAGTACGAGTTCAGCCGCTGCCGCAGGCTCTTGGCCTTGCCGACGTAGATCACGCGGCCGTGCGCGTCCGCGAAGCGGTACACGCCGGGCTCGTCCGGGATCGAGCCCGGAGCCGGGCGGTATCGCGCCGGATCTCCGAGTGCGGGGCCCGGCGGGGAGCTTCGCGACGTGACAGGGTCGGCCATGGCCCCTCCAGGGTAGGACGGACCCCTGACACGGCGTGGCGCCCCGGCGTGTCGGCGTTGGGCCGTTCTGGTGTAAGGCCCCTCCCGAAGGAGTCTCCTGCGGTATTTCCGCGCGTCGCGGCCCCGGTTCGGTCGGCACCGCGTGATAGAAATTCCATGCGAACAGGTGTTCGAATGCGTTCGAACACGTCGGTCACGGGAGGGGGTCGCCGGTGCGCGGCAAGCCGGAGAAGCTCGAGATCATCCGCAAGCTCCTCGCGAAGGCGGAGCGCGCCGCCACGGCGGAGGAGAGCGAGACCTACACGGCCAAGGCCGTCGAGCTCATGGCCCGCCACGGCATCGACGAGGCGCTCCTCGCAGCCGCCGAGCCGGGCCGCGATGTCCCCGGCGGCACCACGATCACGATGTCCGATCCCTACAGCGCCGGCAAGGCGCGCCTGCTGGCCTGGACGGCTTCGGCGCTGCGCTGCCGGTCGGTGCTGCATGCGCGGCCCGGCGGCCGGGTCGCCGCCGTCACGGTCTTCGGGTTCGCCAGCGACCGGGAGCGCGTGGAGCTGCTCTACACGTCGTTGCTGCTGCAGGCCACCACGCAGGTGGCGCGGCAGCGTCCGGCCTGGTCCGACGAGTCGGTGGCGGCCTACCGCCGGTCGTGGTTGCACGGCTTCGCCGCCGAGGTGCACCGCAGGTTGGCGGCGGCCGAGCAGCGCTCCGCCGACGAGGAGCGGACGGTGCCGGCGGGGCTGCCCAGCACCGCCCTGGTCCTCGCCGACCGCGACGACCAGGTCGATCGGGCGTTCGCCGCGGAGTTCCCGCACATCCCGAAAGCCCGCACCGCCACGCTGTCCGGCAGCGGCCTGCGGGCCGGCATGTCGGCCGGCCGGCGCGCCGACATCGGCCGGCGCGCGGTCGCCACCCGGGTCTGAGCGGCGGCCCGGCGCGCTGATCTCTTCGGTGGAATCTCGAACGGCCCCGCGGTGAGCGATCGGTCACCGGATCGGCCCTGACCTTCCCTGATGGGCGCGTCGGTCGATGACGAACCACCCGGTCGGACCACGATCGTCGCGCAGCGTCGCGACGTGAGCGTTCGGCCCTGATCTCTGGGCCGGTCAGGCCGGGTCGACCGCCACGAGCACGGCCAGCCGGCGCCCGCCCGGGCCGAGCGCGGCGAGCCCGAGATCGTGGACGATCCCGTCCGCCACCCGGAAGCGGTACCACTCGCACTCGGTCGCCCGCCGCTCGATGTCGCCGATCCGCGCGTGTTCCCCGGCCCCGCAGAGCGCGCCCAGCGTCCGCCACGCCGCCAGCCGTCCGTAGGCGCCGTACTCTCCGAGGTTGTGCGCGCCGCCCAGCGACGCCGCCACGAACAGCAGCCGCCACACCGCCCGGACCGGCAGCGGTGCCCCGACCACCTCCGCGCCGGGTGGTTCCATCCCGAGCGCGGCCACCACGTCCGGCACCGCCGCGGCGGGCAACGGCTCCACCAGCTCGACGAGCCGGGCCTCCATCGCGCCGTTCGCCCAGGTCGCCACGGCGGCGTCGGAGCCGTACGGCGCGGGGCCCGTCATGAAGGGCGGCACCTCGGCCTGGTCGGCCGAGGGCTCGGCCGGGGCGATCGTGATCGGCTGCAGGGTGTCCGGCCGGCCCGTCCAGTTCAGGCCGTAGCGCGGCAGCGGCGGGTCCTCCTCCAGCTCGGTGCGCACCCCGGGCAGCACCGAGAGCGGGTGGCCGACCGGCATCGGCGCCGGGTCCCGCGCACCCCGCAGCACCAGCTCCTGCACCAGGCATGCGCGCAGCACCGCCGGCACGTCCGGGCTGCTCAGCGCGGGGGCCAGATCGGCCAGGTCCTGCCCGGCCGCGAGCACGGACGCGACGTAGCGCGACGCGATCCCGGCGCCGGCCGCGAGCCGCAGCACCTGCGGCACGT
>Ga0307513_10008311_pt1 | contig 13294 bp, 11 predicted proteins | sample 15_EM_MG_FD_202174 | JGI IMG/M metagenome (GOLD analysis project Ga0307513, IMG submission 202174) | Populus trichocarpa ectomycorrhiza microbial communities from riparian zone in the Pacific Northwest, United States - 15_EM | ecosystem: Host-associated > Plants > Roots > Unclassified | place...
CTTATATGTGTTTGTGTGACAGCGGGAGCCAAACCTCACGGTCTTGCTCCCGCTCACACTGCACCAGGTATGATTAATATATACGGTCTTGCTCCCGCTCACACTGCACCAGTCCAACAGTATTTACGAGATAGATAGCTGCAGGGGCGCATTTTGGGGTGTCTTCAAACGCACTTGGGGGCGGTCCTTATGATGTAGAATACGGATATTCGTGGTTACGTAATCCTGGTTTTATAGCCGCAGCACTTGTTGGACCTGCCGTCGCCGCTTATCACGGGATTAAATACTGATGCGCCTCGGTGGTTGTATCACACCCTCATTGCGTGTGAGCAGAAGGAAGCGCCGTAAACGGTCCATGCCTTGCATCAATGACTACCGTCCCCGCTATCAAAGGGACAGGTGAGCGGGAACGGGCAGAGCATCGTCGAATGCAAGTCCGGTGTAATCGGGTCCAACTCGTATTGTAGACAAACTAGCGGCAAAGGCCGGTACTTGCAGGAAATTCCAAATTCTGACATCTCCGGACGAGAGGCTCCCGAAACAAGCCAGATGAATGGATCTATTCAATAGGCGTGTTAAACTCCATCGGTTGTACTGTTCTGAGTTGGGCATGCTGGTACAGCAGATACCGAGCAAGACGAGCAACCAAGACGAATAGCAAGGAACAAAAAGACCCAAACTGAAAAGTGGAAGCCATATTATGGAGGCCATATCTTGTCTATTCTTCCCTCCTGGCTCGGTCTACGCATCGGACTCAGCGCGGTAAAATTAGAACCCCTTACCGTGATCATCGTGGGCCGAGACATCCGATTCGAGGAGGGACGCTTCGAACGTTCCGGGTCGACGTGTGTGTGCCCCCTACTGCGCTTCACTATACAGCTGGAACAATTAATCGCATACTCAATTGCATACTCAATTGCATACTCAATTGCTGTAAAACCCTTCTCGACATATGTGCGCCCCTCACTATACAGCTGGAACAAATAATATCGTATACTCAATCACCATCTCGCGGTCATATGTCAAGCCCCATCGATAATCTTCGCCTTCGTCGTCTGCTACCGTAAAGCAGACACCGTTCTGCACGGACTTCTGCACCCACGCGAAGACCTCGTCCACCTCAATCCGTTTCCTTATTATCAATGTCAGGCGATCAAGATTTCATCCATTGCGTGAACTGGTCCTCGCTACTTCTCGCATCACTAGTCCAATGGCAGGGTTCATCCGTAATCTGAATAATCGCGTTGCTCGCTCAGCATTTGGTCGTTATTTCCTCCTTGAAGGCTCTGGCCACCCGAAGGAGCGAAAAGGCGCGCGGTTTACGACAGAGATAGTCGGTGGGCTTACCACATTCTCCTCAATGGTCCAGTCTTCACCCATATGACCCCAATAGACTCTGACGTACCCGTGGTTCTCTAGGTGTACATCATTTCCGTGAACTCCATTATCCTCTCGCAATCTGGCGGCACTTGCACCTGTGAAGGTACCCCGGATGACCAAACCTGTCTGTTCAACACCCAATACAACCTCTGTAAGGACGAAATTAGGAAGGATCCCATCACTGTGAGTTTGCTCGCCCTGCGGGTCTCACTGATTGACGTTCCAAACAGGCCACGGCAGCAATCTCCGCGATCTCGTCGTTCCTTATGGGTGCACTGGCAAACCTTCCTGTGGCCCTTGCACCGGGAATGGGCGGTAAGTGTGACCTTTACTTGCCGACACCTTTTATATGTTGCTCACGTGGGTGCCCAGGGAATGCTTACTTTACATTTTCTGTCGTTGGGCTCAATGGCACCGGTTCCGTAACATATCGGGAAGCACTTGCTGCCGTGTTCCTCAATGGGTGGATCTTCTTGTTCCTCTCGATTTTCGGTGTCCGGCAGTGGTTCGCTCGCAATATTCCTGCGTCACTCGCGCTCGCAACTGGTGCAGGAATTGGTCTTTTCATCGCCTTCGTCGGGTTGCAGCCCGCTGGTGGACTCGGGGTGCTAGGTGGTGACTACAACAATCTAGTCGGACTTGGTGGTTGCCCTGATCAATATGCGGATCCGGACCACGCATATTTCTGCTTGTCCCACGTCATCCAGAAGCCTACCGTCTGGTTGGGTATCTTTGTAGGCGGCTTCTTCACGGTTCTCATGATGATATATCGCGTCCGTGGTGCTATCATCATTGGAATCCTCCTCGTCTCCATTATCTCCTGGCCCCGTTCAACCTCCGTTACTCTGTTCCCTCATACGGTGATTGGCGATGCCAACTTTGATTTCTTCAAGCAGGTGGTAGCTTTTCGGCCTATCAAATATATCGGAAATGCCTTGGACTACAACTACAGCAAGGGCAAGATTTGGCTGGTGCTCATTACATACCTCTATCTTGAGATCATTGGTAAACGCGACTCGTGGGCATTTATTACATTACTGACCTCTCTTCGATCACAGCTACTACCGGTACCCTATACTCCATGGCCCGTTTCGCCGATGTCATAGATGACACTACGGGTGATTTTGATAGGTCGACGATAGCCTACTGCGTCGATGCATTCTGCATTTCTATGGGCGCTCTCTTTGGAACATCTCCAGTCGCTGCATACGTCGAATCATCGACCGGTATTGCTGTTGGTGCGAAGACCGGCATCGCAAGCATGACCACGGGAATCGCATTCTTCATTTCCTTCTTTTTCGCGCCAATTTTCGCGAGTATACCTCCGTGGGCCACTGGTGAATAGTACCTCCCAGGCGAAAAGTCTAGCACTTACACAGCAATGAACAGGTGGAGCCTTGGTCATCTCCGGCGCCCTCATGATGAAGAACGTTCAGGAAATCAATTGGTCCTATCTGGTGCGCTGTGCACCTGTGTAGCCAACTATAGATACTGATAAACATTTTGATAGGGAGATGCCCTTCCTTGCTTCTTAACTATCATCCTGACTCCTTGTGCGTCTCAACCTCTCCTGGCGTGAGATAATGAGCAATTCTAATCTGATTTTACCATAGTCACATTCAATATCGCCTACGCCATCATTGCAGGTATCATCTCGATGTTCATCCTGAAGGGACTTCCCCTCCTTATTGCCAAGATTTCCAACAACCGTCTCTTGCCGGAAGGCTATGAGCAACGTGAGATCTGGCATAAGCCAGCCGGTGGCTTTGCACCTCTATGGATGCGCAAGCTTGCGCGCGGAGATAAGAATTTTTGGCTACCTGAGGATGGCGTTCCCTCTGCGCTTTTAAATCCTAGCAAGGATGGAAAAGAGATTTCCAGTGGCTCATTTCATGGGAAGATGGCCGAAAATGAACTTCCTCCTCGCATTCATTCTCTACCTGCTGCTGGGGTCCACCACAAGGCTGTCGAGGGTCCTCATAATGAAGAGTATGATGTATAGATGGAGCCTCGCCAAATTATGTACTAAAGATTCACGGCCTTGCCTGTGCAAATCCGTTTGTTGGTTTTACAATCTCCGTCGTTTGGGCATTCGTTTGCTTGTTGCCATGTCTCACAAGCTTCATGGATATATGATGCTCTCCATTCCAACACTGTTTCCTATCCCAATATATATTATACCCGTGGTCGTCGTTTCCGAATCATCGCTTGCCACATATCATTGCCATCGGATCCACTCTCGTTGCGGGACGCATAGGAGGGTGAAAGGTGCTAGTACCGTGTGGCCATGAGAACGCAAGATGAAAAGAGTTGGCGGTCAGGGCATACCGTATCTGGGAAGCGATCAAGGCTTAATTTGTTAGAAATCTGTTCAGACTCAGATCGACACGGACATGAGCAACGTCATTGTACTTGTTATATAGACATACCTGTTATAACACGTGAGGATACAAGATCGGGTATTCCAGATCTTATAGATCCATGGACCTGGCTACAACCGCTGAACCCGTACCCGAAATCCAAATCCTGACAAAAGCACCTGTTAATTTCCTGGGGCTGGGAACCATCCAGAACGCCACAGGCATCTCGAGCCACAAAAGTCGAGGGTTAATACTTCATCCGAACCGAGCAATCCATCTAAGTGAGAACTGAGAATGTTTCGTGCAATAAATGGTTACAATTGCACCAAAGACACTGGTGTGTTTGATTCGTGAGTACCGCGGTAGGTAACGTTCTCTATGTGGAGGAAAGGACTGTTTCCTGAAGGACCTCTTCAATAGCCTTGACCATTCTTCTCACAATCTCTTCGACCTCCTTCTCCGAGATGGTATAAGCAGGAGAAAGTATAAGATGGTCTCCTCGACTCCCATCGACCCCTCCGCTCATCCCCATGATGACCAACCCCAGCTCCATCGCCTTGGCTTGCACTCTCCCTGCAAACCTTCGCGACTTGAACCAGACCTCCGAGTCCCCTGCCGTGAACTCGAATTCGACTGCCCAGAACAGACCTCCGCCGCGCACGTCGAACACATACGGACTCGCTTTAGCGCTTGGGCCCGTAAGTTCTCCCTTGAGCAGCCGACCGAGATATTGCCCGCGGTCGGCACATTGTGCCAAGAGATTTTCCTCTTCAATCACGTCTTGCACGGCTAGACTCGCAGCACAAGCAAGAGGGTGAGTTTGATAAGTGTGGCCGTGTTGGAGCCAGTTGCTTCCGTCTCTGATACCATTTGCGACTCGTGCGTTGAATAATACGGCGCCGATCGAAGCATAACCAGCACCCAAACCTTTCGCAAGAGTTAGGATGTCTGGGGCTACACCGTCGGTATAAGAGTTCGGTCCTTGCCATGCGTGTAGCGTTGTGCCCATTCTGCCCATGCCACACATGACTTCATCCCAAATGAGGAGAGCACCATGTCTCTTGCAAACTTCAGCCATGGCCGCAAAGTACCCCGGAGGTGCATACGTTACGCCTTGAGTCGCACCCACCACTGGTTCTGCAACGACTACATTACAGGAGAATGAGTCAGTTCGGCGGAAAAGTGGAGAAAAAAAGGGACTCACAGGCGGCAACATTCTCAGGTCCAAGGGCTTGGAATTTATCTTCGAGCTCCTGGGCGAGCCTCTTTACGTAGTCCCCTTCACTCTCTCCCTCCTTCGCGAATCGTTTATAGTACACGGGACTGACGTGCTGAAAGGCGTCATGCTCCAGGACTCCCTCGTAAGGGGCCCTTCTTCCGGGATGATTACCAAGGGCCAATGCACCAAGGGTATTGCCATGGTAGGAGAGCTGACGAGCGATGAAATATCTACGTTGGGGTTCCTTAGTTTCCCACCAGTACTGCCGTGCGAGTTTGATGGCCGCTTCCACTGCTTCTGAGCCACCGCTCACAAAGATACATTGCTGGAAGGCCTCAGGTGCGCTCGCGACTAGTCGACGTGCCAAGGTTTCACCAGCTGGATGAGTAAACTGACAGCTGTATACATCTATAGAAATTTATGTGTCAGTGAAAAAGGTTGTGCAGATGAAGAGGCAGATTTCTAGCAAACAAGGAGTAAAGAAACACTATTACGATAGAGGCTGTTCTGGGCCCCACTATCATGATTTTCGTCCTGGGACGTCTTATCCCCGGTGGGACGCGTATGACCCTGGGTGATTGGCAATGCCATCTCTCTGCTCTTTGTCGAATCTAAATAGTATGAGTACATGAATAGACTTACAAATAAGATTTCCCAGTTGACTGGTGATTGCGTCCATGACTTTCTGATTTCCCATTCCTAAGCATGCTACAGCCGCACCCCCAACGGCATCAATGACTTGACTGCCGTCTTCGAGCTCGATATTGATACCACTCGCACGGACTGCCGTCGGTGGAGTCCACGGAGTTCGGTGGAGAAGGGCGGATTCACATTTTGGAGGGACCGCGTCGGGTTTAGAGGATGACTCTAGGGTTCTTTGGAGGTCTATACTCCCGCCTGGCATTGGAAAGCTGAACGAGTGAGGGAGTAGTGGGGATGGGGAATCAAAGGTGAGGGATTTCGGAGGGGGTCGGTGCCCATATATCATCGGCCAGGGACGGGCCTCGGTGGATCCCCGGCACCGAACCAGATCTTCTCCTATGGGAGTGGTAGCCTCGTGTCGGTCCACCGGGAGCCCGTTTTTGGCATCCTGGCGCGCTCGAGCTCCGCTTGAAATTGGAGACGGCCTAGAGCGGGCCCTTTTAGAAGTACTCGGTGCTGATCGGAAGGTGTCTCGGACCTGAACCGTCCACCCACATTGATCACCTGGCCAATAATGTCCTCCAAAACGCAGGATTTTATTACAAATCACATATTATCTTACATTCCGCACCCTCCACCCTCGCGTTCCGGCCAACCACCGCTCTTCGTTGGCCTTCAGGGTCCTCAGGGAGCTGGAAAGTAATGTACCGCACCTTCACCCCCTGTCCGTCTCTTGCACTGCAACTCATTCTTATACCTTTCACAGAACGACAGTGACGGGTGCTGTTCTGTACTCCCTATCGTCACCTCCCGCCGATTTGCGTGTCGTCGTGCTTTCAATCGACGACCTCTACCTCCCTTATGAAGGTTTACGCAACGTATCACATACGTACAAAGGCAATGGTTTACTCAATGGACGTGGGCACCCCGGGACGCACGACGTTGAACTAGGTGCACGACTCTTGCAACAACTTCATGACGTCAATTCGCTTTCTTCAGGAGCAGGAGCTACGGAAGGGACCAAGAAACAAGAGATTAAGATCCCAAAGTTTGACAAGAGTGCCCACGACGGGGACGGAGATCGTGCCCCTGAAATAGAATGGTCTGTAATTTGGGGCCCTGTCGACGTTGTCATCCTCGAGGGATGGTGTTTTGGTTTCTATCCTCTTGAGGAGGGTGAGTTGATGAGTCGGTGGGAGAAAAGATGGGAGCTCGGTGTGCCACAAACTGTTCGAATGGAGGGCGGGGTGGAAGATATCAAGATTGTGAACCAAAATTTAAAGGAGTACGCAGAGAGGTGGTATGGTGCCTTTAAATGCTTCGTTCAGGTCAGTAGCTCCCCTAACCTTGGCAGCGGCGTAATAGTGACCGACGTATGGCAGATCGCTGCTCCGCCGACACATCCTTATGAATTCATCTACAAGTGGAGGATGCAGCAAGAACATAGTATGAAGGCCATGAACGGCGGTCGGGGCATGACCGATGACCAGGTCGTCGCGTAGGATCGATTTCATTTGGCCCTCTCAAGATGAGGCATTAACCAATGTTACAGCTTCGTGGACAGGTATATACCCGGCTATGTGTTCTTTAGTGATGGTGTGCAGAAGGGGTACCAGTCCCAGACGTCTGGTACAACAGTACTTCCGCCCTGGAGTGGAAGTGGCCTCAGGATTACGATCGACGAACACCGTCATGTTATCAACACACACAGATTCTAGCTATAGATACCAAATGATCCGCCCCAATTCCCGAAGAGTCGGCCGCAATTTTACTGTTACACGACTATTGAGGACCCATGGTAATTTCCTGTCTCTCTGAGACTTCAGGTATATCAGAGCTTTCTATGCTCTCCTCTTGAAGTAGTTTAAGTTTCTCTGCTCTCGAAAGTGGAAGTTTCGCCACCGAGATGGTTGCTGCTTCCAACCCGAATAACTCGACCTCCATCTCCTTGAGCTGTTCCAGGAACCCAGGATTGGGGTAGGCCTGTTCCCGCTTTTGTATTATCAGTGCAAGTCCAGCCCTCAAGCTCATCCTCTGTTCCTGCATCAAATATGCGGCAACGACAGTGCTTGATCGGGAAATCCCGGCTTTGCAGTGGACGAGCACCTTGGCGTTGGGATTGGAGGCGACCGCCTCGCGGATAAATATCACACCCCGCGAGACAGTCGCACGTATAGGGACACCTGAACTGCTGTCATTGAGCGGAAGCTTCAGGTGCGTTTTTGAAGGGTCCTTGAAATGCTCTGGGGTGGGGGTATTGGGGCATCCCAGGCTGATTACATGCGTAATGGCTTTGGTAGTGAGAAACGGCAGAGAGGTGGCGGCAGACTGCGGCCCAAGGTAGAGAAAGGGTTCGAAGATGAGGTCTGCTGGATCCTGTTCAGAGGATGATGCGGCTGTTCTGGCCTTCTTCTTCTTGGGTGGCATGGGGATACGGCAAGACGGCAAGCTAGAAAGCGACTTGAAATGTGAGTCACGTATGTGTTGCCCGTACTTATAAAGGAGTAAGCGAGAGGCAGTGCTACGCGTTGCCCGCTGGGGAACAGAGTCAAGCAGAAGAAGAGTCAGCGAAGTTCGGAGCCGCCTCAGGTCTTTGACCTCACCATCTTAAATCCCAACCATTTACCCTCGTCGGCGTCGTGGTCAGCAACGTACACAGTTGATTTGGTGACGACTAGCGTGAGCAATGGCCAGGCCACCCAACGAATTTGACAGTGCTTCGCTGTTGCGCCCGACCCCTCGCAAGGAGAAGCGCCCGAAGATGAACAACGCCGACACCATGGACGACCTTATCAACTTCCAGCTGCCTCCCCGCAGAAATCTAATGGCTCCAAGACGCAGCAAAAAGCCCGTCTCGAATTATGGGTGGCACAAGGAGAGTGAGTATGATGTCAGGGCTTCGGATGCTCAAGAGGATGTCCAGGAATGGTGTATAACCAGAGTGTGTGCTCACGATGCTCGCTCCAATATAGGATTCATTAACTCCGCCTACCGGTTTATAATGCGCCCATCAGCCACTGCCGACTATACGGTCTACTTCGCGGACCCTGATATGTACGCCCAGACTGCCTGTTCATACTCTCTGGTTACTGGATGAGTAGCTAACTGTTGTCAGTTATTTCCAGTGGACGGATATCATTCAGATTCTAGTGCCCCGCATCTCAGCACTCGCTTCATTACATCCATCTTCTGCGATAACTGAAGGAAACTCCACATGTCCTATATGCCTCAGCCCACCGATAGCCCCCCGAATGACCAAATGCGGCCATGTAGGTCCAACGTTCGCTTGATTTGACGGCATTCGTCCCAGGGGTGCTTCTCAGTGCACTATTGAACAAAGTTCGAACGTTCATTATTGCCTTCCACGTGACCGGTGGCTTCGGAATGCAAAGCATCCAGCAGAGACGGGCTAATTAGAGCCTTTAGGCTGAAAGGTTCCTCCTGGGGACGCTGTAGGCGCAGTTATCAATTGTTTGATACCCTTGAATACGAATTGCTGTGCTAATACGGACGAAAATCTAGGTCTACTGCTTTCCTTGCATCCTGCACTATCTGCAGACTGGACAACACAGTGGTTGGCACAAGTGCCCAATATGCTTCGATACTATTGGAGAAGGTCACCTCAAGGCCGTCAAATGGCATGATGCCGGGTCTGCGGAGGATGTGGACGCCCTTCAGAATTCTTCCGATGGTCACCGAGGCACCTTCCGGATGCGGCTCATTCAACGACCGCAAATCACAACCATGGCCCTACCTCGGTCTGCGACATGGCCTTCGGATCTCGTTCCCCCTCATCAGGCGCCATTCCATTTCCTGCCCGATGTGCAATCATTCGCGAAGTTTATGCTGGGGACTCCCGAGACATTGAAGAAAGATTTCGAGGAGGAACTTAGCATGTTGCTTGCGGATCGTTTCGAGAAGATGGAGTTTGGGGATGACCTTGGCTCCGGCTTTGTAGATGCTGCAATCGAGCGGGTGGAAGGCCAACTCAAGGACGTTAAGCTTTTGGACACACCTTCCTTACAAGAGGCTATCTCGAGTGCCCGGAAGGGCATGGATTATGCAACCCGACGATCGGAGCACACGCCTTTCTCGACACCTGTGGACGATTGCCCAGCGGACGATCCACTAGGATCTGACCTCACCGCCACCCACCTGTATCGGGACACTCCAACTCCTACTGGACGAAACCCTCGAGTGAAGAGGAACAAAGTCAATCCTCCGCCGCCTTCAACGTCGACCTACTACTTCTACCAGTCGGCATCTGGCGCGCCAATCTTTCTCCATCCCCTTGATATCCGTATCCTCCTGTCCCACTTTGGTTCCTATGCCTCCTTCCCAGACATCATCGCAGTACCAATCACGGGCCGCTCAGAAGGAACGGTCGACGATGAATTACGCAAGCGCTGCAAGTACCTCGCTCACATGCCCACAGGCGCGGATGTTGTGTTCGTCGAAGCCGACCTGCAGTCCGTCGTGGGGAAGGAGGCACTCGCCGGGTTTGAGGGTCCGTTGAGAGCACGGAAGGCCAAGAGGAAGGAGAAGGAGAGGAAGGACGAGAGGAACCGGCTCAAGGCGGAGGAAAAGGCGAGGGAGCAGGTGGCCCAGGCCGAAAGCTGGCGCGTTAATTTGAGTGCGTCGAGGGAGGTGTGGAGGAGACGTGATGTGGAGGAACCTCGCGACTTTGGGAGGATGTCTCCACCTCTGCTTCAGTCACAAAATGATCAAACGATTGATGGTGGTGGGTTGTCCACCGCCCCCGGGGCTGTTGCAACTCCAGTCGCCGGGGTATGGGGTGCAAGGAGTTTCGCATCGACGTTATCAGGGCCAGCTTCTGGTGAGTGATCTGTTCGAGTTCTCGATCGTGTCAACCCATTAACGTGTCACTGTCAGCCCGGCCGCGAGTTGCCCCCGACCCTAAACCCAATGACGAGGCTAATTTAGCCTTTGATGCCGCCTGGCATGAACTTGAACGGGCAAGAGAAGCGACTGGAAATGGTGCCAAGCAGAAAAAGAAGGGGAATAAGATCGTTTTGACTCTCAATGGCAGTGGGGCGCCTTCAACCGCTGGCAGGAGGCGCTAAGGGTCATGATTAAGGCACCGGTGGCTCGTGCGTGGGTGCGTGGTGGGGACATCGTGGATACTTGCCTGAGAAGACACTCTTGGCAGATATGGGATGCCGGGCGGATGGAGTTTGCTCCAGGGAGGTCTTGTATGATTTACCACGAGCTAGTGTAAAATATTTATATGTCTATGTCCAACCTGACACATTGGAAGCGAGATGATGTGTGACAGAGAACCACCTGAAGACTAGGATACGTAAGAGTGAAGAGCGATTATTGGAGGCCTTTGTATAGTTGAAACTAGGAACTATACTCTGAGCACTTAATATGTGTCTAATTTCGGCAGCTCGACGGCCCATCGTGGGGATGCTAATAATAATCGTACGTACGTCGGTGGTTGATATCGAAAAGGATGATGAAGACCTCCATTTAAACCATTGCCACACGATATGAAGGGCGCACTCTCCGCTCTTACCATAGATACCGGATATTGGGTCCGCTTTAAAGTCACCAAACACAAGGAATACACATCAGAATATGGATCACCACCGGGGTATAAAGTGTACGGCACACACAAATAAATTTCTCGCGCACCGCAAGGCTAGGCAATCTTCGGTGGGAAGGTAAGACCGGTCGGTTGAAGGTATTGATTGATGACCAGGTGGTTGCTGGTAGCCCTATCAAGATGGGGATTTGGTTTGCTAGTCGTTTACTATGGAAAGATCGTGTGTGATATTGGGGTTGCGCCGCGCTCCGGCGGAATTGGTGTTCCGTGGCCGGTAGTATGAGGACCCCAATGTAACGTGTCTTCTATCTCAATGAGTATCGAGAGCCTTGGATCTAATAAAGATATGAACTAGGTAGCCGGAACGTTTTCCCGCGACGGTTGAAGGTTGAAGAGTTTGAATCCGTGCAAATTAAGGGGTACATGCGAATTAATATCTTCGAATACCACTCATAGTCAGTACCACGGTCGATAGAGGAGTCGATTCAGCTTCAACGAAATAGAGCGGAACGCTTCCCGTCGTAATATAGGCATCAATTCGCCTCACCGGGAGCTCTCTCGCCTCTCAGTAACGACAGTGATAAAACCAGCGATTGTATTAGAGAAAGAGTGAATTAACCACCATTCGATGCTCTCGCCCGGCTATGCCTTCTTTGAACAGGGAAACGTCGGGTTTAGAGGACTTAAAATAAGTGTTTGAATGGATCGTACCTACGTGAATCCGTATGATACGACGGTGAGTGCGATACCAAATAGCATCGATATCGATATCGTACACCCATGTGCGGAACCTTTCGCTTACATCTCAATTACTTTGATGACTAAGTGACACCAGAAATGGCGTCAGTGGGTCCCTTCGAGGATTCAAAGATCCAGGACACCCTCGAACGAAGCCGAGGATGACTAGAGATGCTTCAGCCTATAAGAGGGATGGGTTACTATCTAGGTATACATCTCCTTTGTGAAAATTTCAACCTTTCTCCGCGAGGTGGGCAGCTGTCCCAGACATACTCTCGAGTCGCAGTCACGGGTGAGGATCACCCAATGGCGTTGAATAGATAGTTGGTACCGATAACACCAGGCCAATCCGTTCCGGCTCCCGTAAACCCACGGGAACGACGGGCGGCAATCGATGAACCCCTAGACTGCCAACGATTGGGACATCGGGACCGCCGTGCGCCTTAACTGTCAGACTTTGAAGACAGCAAGTGAGCTAAGCGTCCCCGAGCGCTAAATTTATCAGGAACGGCTTGGACGGAGTTCGTGCTAAGAAGCTGTGTAACTGACTTAACGGAACATCCCCGAAAATAAACGCAGGTTTGTTGGGGCCTAGAACTAGGCCCCTTATTCAGATACATCTTGTCTATCGGCGAGAAGTGTGTTCGGCGGGCGTGTCAGATCCCGGTTTCGCGAGAGTGTTTGAACGGTCAGTCTCCGGGGCTAGCGCGTGTTCCTGTTAATAGATCGCTTTGCCTTCCACTCCATGCCAGGGAGAATGACAGCTGCCCCATGACGGAGGGTCGTGCCTTCTGGTTCGACCCTCGGGTGTAAGCGTCAAGACACCATAGGGAAGGAAAGACACAAAGTAATGAAATCAGGCTTGTTCGGTGTCCTGATTGATGATATCAAGAGTCGTCGTGCTGTCTCATTTAATTTGGACAGAGGCACAAGGTCATGACCGAGACAAGACTTCGTCGTCACACGCTACAGCTATAGCCACTGAAGGTCTCGTATGCCCCCATAATGTGAGTAGAGCCACAAGTCGCGAACCGGTGTTGGCTTGGAGGGTTATCATAGAGGCCAAGCGATGCCGCAAGCTCCACGAGCGCTTGCAGAGCCATCGATAAGACGTCCATTGATCAAAGATAGATATGACAGTCCTGAACCAGCTGAACTAGGCGTCCCGGCGCCAATCAAGCGGTAGAACGGGACTTTCGTGGACATTAAACACGACCGTAATTTCCGGTGTGCTTAATCAACACATTCCGACCGGACCACGCTGACAGTGAGTGATGTACAGGGGCTCTGGCAGCGTGTCATGATATAGCACAGCCTTGTAAATTACGGGGGCGGAAGTATCAGATCGGGACATGCGGCAAAGTCGCGTGCAGAGCCGCGCCGGGT
>Ga0307513_10008312_pt1 | contig 13293 bp, 13 predicted proteins | sample 15_EM_MG_FD_202174 | JGI IMG/M metagenome (GOLD analysis project Ga0307513, IMG submission 202174) | Populus trichocarpa ectomycorrhiza microbial communities from riparian zone in the Pacific Northwest, United States - 15_EM | ecosystem: Host-associated > Plants > Roots > Unclassified | place...
TCACGAAGGTGGGGGACGCGTTCAAGCCTCTCTGTCATGCTTCCTCATGCACTTCCGCTCAAACGCACCGGATGCCTTGTGATATACGGTGAAAAAGTCGGTACGTGAATCGTTCGTTCTCAACAGCTCGAAGAATTATTTGAGGATGAAAAAAAAGGCTGGAATGCGAGGTTAGGATACTCCCGCCTCGGCAGTCGTCGAAAGGTGGACGCACCATTCTTGACCGGGCTGGACGACAAGCCCTTGTTTTCTCATTCGGTCCGTGTAAATAGTGTTTTGGGAGTTGGTTTAGGTGGTAGAGAGCGGAGCTTCGTCCTAGGTGGGTTGATGGCACCTGACCAGCGTGGGCCTCACTCTTTACCTGCTCTTACCCTATGAACGCACGAAAAGAGTTGAAAATCTATCCAGTCACGCATGCCAACCTCCAGTGCTCCGTTGATATCAAGTGCTGCACTAACCACGGGTACCACGCCCTGCTCCATCTCGGTCCCAACGTGGCACATCGAATGAACGCGTTCTTCTTCCGTGTTCTCCGCACTTTTCGCCTGCTGTGAATAGTGGGCAAGGCGTGCCGAGTTCTGCGATGAGGCTGAATTCGGGGTGGACGAGTGGATCGGTTTAGCGGTCAACCAGATAGCTCACGAAGGGTAGAAATGAATAGTAGTACGACAAGTGCGCAGCAAGCTAGCTAGCTATGTGCGGTCCCGGGCCGCCGGGTTCCGTTTTCCTCAAGGTGGTGTCCCAAATTTCTCATCTATTTGTGGAGCAAAGCCGGTTCTGAAACACTTTAAATTTTGACGACCCGAAGAGCCTCAGTATAACCCGCACCGCAGCGTGAACACAAGGGTTGCTCATCAGGCCAGATATCGAATAACTGATATGATAGTCCCCATTAGTAGTATTTGGGTGCCAATCCGAGGGTCATGGCGCCAGGACTCGCGTGTGCTTTCTGCCCACGACCAGCGCGCCCAGATACTCGTACCACATAACCAGTATCCATGGAGCATCCAGACTCACCCTTTTGGTTCTATGGCGAGAGGCGAAACAAAATCGAACACTGAAAAAATCTGGGGAGTCCGTCCATTTGCAGGATAAGCGACTCGGACAGAAAACAAACTTATCATTCGTGAAGTACATTAACAACACAGACGGATGAAGCGATGAGTACCAAAACAGGGGTCTTGTTCATAGTTTATGATACAGTGTCTCGGATTACACCCCTCCTGCGTCATCACCGACAGCGAATCAACCAAGATCTGGTCGGCGGGGGGTTCGGAGTATCTCGAATCACCGGAGAGGGCTCGGTAGGATGGTTGAGGGACTAAGCCACTCATCCTTTCCCATTTCCGAGGTTGGAGCGGTCGATGAGATTTCATGGTGTCGAGGAGCGGGAAGGGAATGTTGGAGAAGAGCGGGATACGCGAACAACCCGGGAGGGACCGCCGTATGCACATGTGGACGGGATCGAGCTGTGGCCGATGCGTCCGTGGCGTGTGTGGGGGGGTCGGGCGGAAAATCAACCCAATACATACGAAGCGAGAAGTTGGGACACATGTGTTGGGCGTTCAAACAAACATACGGCGTTGCCGACTATCGGGGTGGTGGCGGTTCTGGCAGTGATGTACCGACGCCGAGTAGCGGCGGATAACGAACTGTGAACCCTCAGGCTCGAATGAGGATATCGTCACGATTCGGATTGGTCCGTAAAGTCGCGCGAGGTCTCACTCAAGGTTCGAGGTAAACACGCAGGAAAGAACTGTTCGAAAGCGTCCCTGTTTCTCTACCTAGTACAGCTCTTTATATACAGTTCGTAGCTATTGGAAATATAGTAATCTTGTCCATGCGTGTGTTGGGTGGACCACGCGGTGGAATTCTCTATCTACGCCGCACGCCGCGCTCGGGCTGGCGCCCTCGCTTACACGAACTTGAGTGAAAGGCACCCCTTAGTAGTACTATTAGTAGGACGGAACGAGGTGGGCGCGTGCCATGATGTGGCGTGGTGACTAAATAACAGGCCGGGGCTGTGTCCTCCAGAGAATGGTTTATCGGAAGCTAGGGAGCGAGGTGGGAGTGCCTCTACTAAGCGAGAGCGCGCGGATGAATAAGGGAGCGGAGAGTGCCGTTCCCGATCAAGCAAACACGTACAAAGCTGATGGGGGCATCCGTTAATATATCTGGATCTGGATGGATGGATAGATCTGCGTGTATTTCTCGCAACTACGTCGTAAACTCAGCCTTAGGCTCTCCAACCCAACGTTTACTCAAGGTTACCCGTTGTCCTCAGTGGCCCTCAGCTCGAGCGCGTACCATAATACAAGACCGCTCGCTAGTCCCAGGGCAATGTTCCAGGATCCGCCGTCTGACACAGAATATGACCGTTCTGGGACTCGTACCGACTTCCGGAGTGTTCCCGGTGGTAGAAACGGGTCCAGAGTTAATATGAGTAGTGAAGGGTCCGGTGAGCTGTCCGTTCGTAAACCCTTTTTTGCCATTTCTCAGATTGGCGTAGGATCGGATCTCGACCGTGGCTCAGATGACAACGACGAGGGGGCGTATCGGCCCAAGACGCGACGCAACGACTTCGGAGCTTCTGGTATGTTACTCCCATTCGCACCTTACACGGGCGGAGGTTCGACTCCGAATGTAGGCGGCGGATACCACCAAGATGGTCAAAGTCAAGACCCCTCCCGTGCGTTTATTTGCTTGATTATATCCTCAACATTGGTGACATCGCGAGCAGGCGTGGACATACCGGATAGTTCATCCCGGGGTCACCTGGGACAGCATGACCGGTCTGGTAGGTCTATTCTGCCTATCTCGCTCAGATTATCAAACAAAGACTTGGGATCCCCAGAAAATCTGCATGGCGGGGACGGGAGTGCTTCTGATTTCGATCTCCCGAATATGGATGGTGGGGCCCTTTCAAGGCGAGAATCTATGCAGAAAGCCTCGGGTACGAACGTCGGCCATACAACCGACGACGCTTCCTGTACGTGTCATAGATCTCCTGGCCTCGGCCCATCCTGAGTTCTCCACCAACAGTCCCGGGTTCGTGGCCCGAAGATCGATCCTACGACCAGTCCAGCACAGGTGTCGACGAACCATTCACAGGGGACCGAGAAATCCCGCTCCCTCAAACGCATCAGGATAAGCGGGAGCTGCCGCACAGTAGGACATCAATGGATGACTTCCCTATCCCGTAAGTCCCTTCTCCCCGGTAGTCACGCATTCAATGACCTCGCTATTTTCTCGTGTGCAGATGCCACTTTCCCCTGGATCCCCCTACTCAAGAGTTTGGCTACACTTCGTCTCTACATGAAGGACCACACGCTAGTTCCAGGGCACCGTTGCAGGATCCGCCATCTGACATAGATTATGACCGTTCTGGGTCTCGCACCAACCTCAAGAATGCTCTTGGTGATGGAGACGCGTCGAGAAGAGATGTGAGTAGAATGTTCACACGCGATCCCCTGAAGGAACTACGCGACCTCGAGAAGTCTTCTCCCTGGTTTCATGATCAAATCAGCGACATACTTCATGCAGAGGAGTATAAGCCATGTGTGTCGGACCTTCAGGGTGATGATTTGGTGTGGCTTGTAGACTATCTAGACCAGGTGCGTCTCCCCATATCACTTGTTCGCTTCCCGCTCAAGCCACCATAGGCTCTGGACGTTCTCGACCCCGGTAGTTCCACCTTCGCGAAGTGTTTGCACGAACTCAGACATGTATGCGGCGATAAGATGGTACTGCCAGCATCGTATACACTCTCGTCTAAACCTTCGCACATCGGTCCTTATCCTTTCGCCTTAGAAGGATCCGGTGACCTGCACGAAGGGATCCTCAATGGTTCAACGGTTCGCGTCAAAATGGTTAGGATGTTCCCAGAGTACGGCCCAAAGATCCCCATAAACGTACGTTATTGTTTCGACCTTCCCCCAACTGCCGTTGCTGACGAGACCCGCAGGCTCTCTATCGAGAAGCTGTGGTGTGGAATCGATTGAGGCACAAAAACATCGTCCCCCTCCTTGGTACTGCGCCGGATCCCCTCCAGCTTATCTCAGAATGGATGCCTGATGGAGCTCTGATGGACTACCTCGTAAGGTGCCCCGACGCGGACCGACTTGGCCTTGTGTGTTTCCCTGCCGTTGTGTTTGATTCCATACTTACTTCCTCTACCAGCTGGCTGGTGTCGCTGATGGCCTTGCTTATCTCCACTCCTGCAATATAGTTTATGGAAATCTCAAGGGAGTATGTGGTTGTTCCAAGCCATGTTTTACCACCACATTGACACTTTTCTAGTCGAATATCCTCGTGGATGTCGCTGGTCAAGCACGGATCATGAATTTTGGTGGTGCTACGATCATTCAAGGCCCTTGTTCGACACAAAGTGTCTCGGATAATCCAGATCACGCTATGCAATGGGCCGCACCAGAGATCACGAGAGGGGGCGGAATGTACAGCAAGGAAGGGGATGTTTTCTCGCTCGCAATGGTCATGATCGAGGTGGGTTACGAATGGATTGTTTGGACCGACCCTTGGCTTACTGTCATCTCGGTCACACAGGTACTCACCGGGGCGGCTCCGTTCGCCGATCGCACACCTGAGAAGGCCATGGAGGCAATAGAGAGTGGCGAGCGGCCGCCTCGACCGACACATCTGACGCTCACAGACGAGCTGTGGGGAATGATGGAGCGTTGTTGGGATCAGGGTCCTCGCTTGCGGCCAAAGGCTTCGGAGGTGTTGGCGGGTCTGCATGGTTCGTGAGTTCTCTCTTTCTTGGTGATGTTCATTTGTTGACTTTGCCGTTTTCTTGCGTGTAGGTACTAAAATGGCAAAGGAGACGACAGTTCCCTTTTTCCTTTCCTTCCTTTTGTGCTTATTATGAGACGTTATTTGCCCGCCAGTTACCATAGCTCATCGCTTGGAGTTACCGCCCGTAGAAGTTTCCGGCTATAGCCATACGGCGGTGTGTCTGATGGCCGATGCGACAGTATCTCCTGGGCCAATTGGACCCTTGCTGACTCCTCACTCATGTCAGTGGAGGATGGGAATATCGTATCCTTGATCGACACCCAGCTTCTCTTTCCTCCATCCTGTTTATCATCTTCAAATTATCGCCTCTCCACCTCCCCCATCATCAGTTCCACGTTTTCTCCCCCCTACCGCACCTGATCATACACAAGGGGGTGTCTTTCGGTTCTATCCGCTTTATTCCAGTCTACACATAAGGAAATGTAAATTCGTATTGGTATGCTCATACAGCAGCCCATGTAGTTGAGGTCGATGTAAGCGAGTATGCTGTAATGTAATTATTGCTGTAGGGTGTGTATTCCGAGGGTGAGGACCCTTCAGACCTGATTACGGCGTCGTGTGACTTCTCTCTTAGTATGGCGGGCACAGTTTGGGGGTGTCCCCTATCGCTGTGTCAGCAGCAAGTTCGTTTAAGCCAGCTAGACGTCCTATTCAGTGGGTTTAATAGAACCCGAGAGTCTCGTGGGGAATCCGTGGCGTAGAGCTTCTCCCAACGACCGGAAGGTCAAGAGGGGAGGAACCCGGGTAGGTCAAAGGGTTCGTGGTTTTGGGGTTGAACTGTTTCTCTAACAATTGCGCTACCATACTAGCTATCCGATAGCGAGCGTCCCCCGGGTATCTGGAAGTGAGAAGGTCGGGAATCCACGAGAAGTCCAACTCTTCGGTGCGCATGTCCTGGAACGGGTTGGGGTGAATCGACACGGCGGTCATCTCGTTCGGCTGACTGCAGAGAACAATCCTGCCTTGGTATCTCCAGATTCAACATTCAATCTCAACATCTGGAGCCAGACGACTCACGGAGATGGGACATGTGTTCGGGTCCTTGTCGTACTTCACCGCATAACCCTGGTCAAATCCGTACGGTATATAGCGAAGAAGTCGGTCGACGAGTCGTTAGTCCTTGGTGGACCGAAGAATTCTTTGAGGGTGGAACGGAGGCTGTGATGTAAGACTATCGTCCACACCCCTGACGCTTCCAAGTAGGGTTAGAGGCTCTTGACTTGAAGTTGAGACGGAAGCCGAGCGATCTCTGGCGGCGGTGGGGGTAAGAGTACAGCGCTTAACGCCCGGCCAGTGGTGCGCATCAGGAAAGATGTCGGTTCCCGTGGATCACGGGAGTAATTCAAAGGGTCATTTCCCTTGACCCGGCGGTTTGGCGATTCGGGTTTCATTATTGCGTGCGTGCCATGCGAACCTACTAAGAACGAGTTGGAGGTGAGGCTGTCGTGCGGCGGGCGCGTTTCCAGATATCCGTCCCTCAGGCCTCAGGCCGCATGTTCGGTGTCAGCCATTAGGGGGACCGCGAATGGTGACTAAGCGATCAAATTTCCTTTCCTGGATGTTTGTCCGACGATAGCGGTACGGCGCATCGGCAGGTCCCCATACCCGGGTTCAAAGTCCGCCGACGCGCGTAATGGCGTTTTGGTAGTGGTTTGTAGTCCCACTACATTCGGTAACAAACGCGGACCCGGAGTTCTCAAGTGTACATGTTGAGAACGGAGGAAGGAACCACCCTTGCGTTTCTTGCAGCCCAAAGTACACGTCACGGGTATTGTTTAATTCCATAATATAAAATGGTACATACATTCCTGGGACCCGAAGCTCGACTGGTTGTGACCACATCCCCCGCATGAGTTCGCAGAGATCGTTCTGTTTACATAACCAGTTCGACTGGCGCACGAAATGTCTTGGAGGTGCATATTAAATATATTGGCGACCCACGAACGGGGTAGAACGAGCCGATAAACTGAGCAAGAGAGGTGGGGAGAAGGGAGACATTTGATCAAAAACGTTGATGGGGCAGGAAGTATCCACTTTAAATGGGCAAAAATCCGCGGGATCCCTAACAAGTGAATATGAATAAAGATTCTAAACACGCTTGTACGAGGGTGATTTGCAGAGCCACATCCACCGATGCTCGGAACACCGTGGAGGGCCCCGTCGACTCTAAGTAGTATAAAAAGCGTGTGAACAACGCACCAAATGATGGGGACGGGCGTATACCAAGTGTAAGATCTGGATATGGGGGAAGGACGCCCATAAACGCTGGTGCTGGGGACGTGGGCGCGACAGGACAGGGAGGTCGCAATCCTCTCCCGAATACATATCATGACAATTAACCAATTGAGTGAATTGACCACGCCTCGCGACCGGGCAGCTGTAATTTGTATTTTGACCCTCTTGAGTAGGGGTCGAGAACCGTGCAGGACAGGCCCGGGCGGGCTCGTTCCCCTCCAGGTATATCGGTCAAAATAAGCGTGTAGAAAATATAAACAGTCACTTATCTGCAGCGCGAACCACCACGGGATTTCTATCCCCCACCTCGGGGTGAGGGCAACCGGACCCCCACCAGATGACCCCGGGGTGGTCTCAGGTCCTAGATATAGATAAGCGGATAGAATATATGGGGGGGGCAAGCCCGTGCTTACCTGTACGCCCCAAACCACAAGGAGAGGTATCTGGAGAGCCTCGCGTCTAATCGTTTGTCACCGAATGTAGTGGGACTACAAACCACTACAAAACGCCATCACGCGTGTCGGCGGACTTTAAACCCGAGGGTGAAAAGCGGTGCCTGCCGAAGTGCCGTCTAGTCAGTGTTAACTACTGCAACCGTGAAAACCCCTACTCTGACAAACCATCCAAACATGGGAGCTGTCATACCGCCGTCAGGGTCTGGTGAGCAATCGACATGATACGAATCATTGTATTCCCATGCGGAATGGGGCCAATCCTCATTCGGAACAGCCGCCCTATATAAATGGCAGGGGATTTCGTAAGCATAAGATCAGATAACTGGAATAAGCAAATAGGACGCCGCCTCGTTTACTGATGGCCCGATATCTTGTATTCGCCGCTCCGGACTAGATGTAGACAAGAAGGGCGCACAGGGGCGCACTCATAAACCAGGAGCCGGCGCGGGTGCGCCTCCCTACCTTCTACCTTCATCATCAACCTACTCCCCCACCCCAATTTTTCCAATGCCATCCAAACGCAAACTACCCTGGCGTGTATACAATGAGTAAACATCTGAACTACTCTTGTATCTCGCGCCGACCTCCTGATGCTCGAGGTTTTCTTTCACAGTGAGTTGGAGACCCTTGGTCACGGCGACGCCCTATGGTAACGTGTCATTTTGTCGAGTGCTGCGGACGGCATCTGAGGACTTGGAATCTCGCAACGTTTAGGGAACCCTCCCCCGAAAATGACCACATACCCACCGGCATCGGAGACGTAGGCTTCATCCGCGGTGGGCGGTTTACTTTGTCGTTCTCCGCTGGCTCCCCATTAGGACAACGGAAGCCGGGAGTTCAAGTTCCCCCCACATTCAAACTTCTAAACGTTGGAATTCCGGTATCCCTCGATCCGCGGCCACCCGGTTGCCTTCATACTACAACAATTCGACCGCTCGGGGGTTCCTCTAGCACCCCGATGTCTACTCCGTACGTTCCATCCTTTGAACCATCCCCTACCATTTTCAAAAAGTACCATCCAGGCTCCCGGAACGTGGTGCGGATTTTACATTCGAGCTCACCGGCAATCGTGGTGCAGCATTGGTGACGAGACACCTAACGCGTCCGCAGGACATGGATACTAAGTTGGAGGCTGAATTTGAAACGTATATTAAGCGCCACTACGAATCATGGGTAGATTTCGCCTGCGACAAGCGGGGTGGTGAAAAAGACTTTCGTCTTGTTCTCGTATCCGGCTTCGATATTACCAGGGATTTTTCGACGGTGTCGTATGCGAAGAGGAAAGATGATCTTAAAGCTGGTTCCGTTCACCCAGCTCGAATGTTCGCTTCCACTCCCCCTGGTTTCCAGGGGGAATGGCGCGCCTTTTCCCCGCCTAATATCAACGATGGACCAAAGCTTCCCCCACCCAAACAAGGCGGCGCAGAAACAATTTTCTACAGATCCAGCCAATGCGTCTTCATTCGGTATTACACTATGCGCTTGAGAAAATGGTTTCCGTTTGGTCCCAAAGCAGTAGTTCGAGCCGGTGGGGGGCCACCCGGGGCTGGCTCTGGATTAATTATCCCCGACAGCGCAGCACGTGTATGGTTCCTGCTATTCCTTTCTCTACCTTCTCTGAATTTTGCCTCCAGAAGGAATATGACAACTGGGATGCAATTGCAGAATACGTATTCAAGGTAATTCCCCTCCCCATGTCGCCGCTACGCCACTAAATTCTCCCAATGGAAGAACTCCGACGCCAAATCTGTGTTGATGCACCATCAAGATCTTGCGGATATTCGCGCGGTAGGTTATCTGCGGATGTAGAACTTCAAAATCTCATCTTTGGATAGATAGGAGGTTCAGGTGACATCTTCTCGACATTGGCTGCGACGAGGCCATATTTTGAGGTGGATAAAGATGGAGGTCAGTCCCATTGTATGTAGATACTCGTGGTCTCACTCTTTCCCAGTGGCAAGGGTCGCTTGCAAAGGAGGTAAAATGCTTCCACAGTCCGGAGCCCCACCCCCACCGCAGACTCCTGCACCTCGACCTCCAGGGCCAAATCCGAAACCAGCCCCCATACCAAATACGAACGTCGGCCATGCAGTCGACGACGCTTCTCGTGGGTGTCATACGTCTTCTAACCTCGAGCTATTCTGAGCGTGGATCAGGCCCAGAATTGCACATTGGGAACCAGTCCCCTACAAATATCAGCAAACCGGCCCTCGAGGACCGAGGAATCTCCCCCTTGTTGCCTCCGGTTACACCTCCAAGGCTGGAAACACCCCGAGCAGCTGTGGATATATCGAACAAATTACCTACAGACAACCTCGGACAACAGAACCAATCTGGTACGTCGATTTCACATATCCCACTGTGGTTACTAAGTGAGACTCGTAATCCGCAGGCGTCGATCTACGTAACGAGGCGAGGAACACGTCGCATCTCGGCCTCCAGAAGACGGGTGATGGGGTCCTTCTAGTCAAAAAAATTAGCCAGGATGCATTGGGTACGAACGTTGGTCGTGCGCCGAACGACGGTTCTTGTGGGTGTCATACATCTCCTGACCTTCAGTTATTCTGAGTTCTTCGCTGATCAGATTTGCAAGCCGGGGACCAGTCCGATAACCAGTCGCCCACAGATGGCAGCGAAACCCTCCAAAAGGGCCAGGAAATACCGCTCCCCGAGGCGCATCAGGATCAACAGAAACCACCACAGAAACCAGAGCCGTACAATAAAACATCGAATCCACGAATGGATGGCATCCGTAGCCAGTAAGTTTTCTTTCCTCGACGATCGTACATTCAGTGACCTCACTGTTGTCTCGTGTAAAGCGACCCCTCTCACGTGAACCATCCCGCTAAGAAGTCTATTGACGATTCAACTTCGGACCAAGCCACACAGGAGCAGCCTGCGGGACAAAGTCCTATCGCGTCGGATCCACCTTCGCCCCGCAACGCAGTTTCCCCATATCCCCTTCCCACTCCGCAAATTCCTTCCCAGGGGGTGGACGACAAGGGTGATCCCATCTCTCAAGAGAACCACGGTGGGAGCACAGGGGCGGACAAGAGCAAGAATGAAAGACCAGACGCCATTTTCAAGGAAACGTTACAGCGCCCACGACCAGACGCAGATGATCACCGTTCTGGGAGTGATACTGTCTCTCCAAAGAACCGTGATGGGAGCGCGGGGATGGATGAGGGCCAAAATGCAACATCGCGTGCTAGTTCCAGGGAAGCAACACAGGGTCCTCCATCTCACACAGACTACGACCGTTCCGGGTCCAATACTAACCTCCAGAATACTCTTGGCGGTGGAAATATGCCGAGAGTAGACTTGAGTGACAAAGAGCCCGGTGAGTTGTCCGTTCGTAAATTTGTTTGTGTTGTTGCTGAGACCAGTATAGTATCGGACCTCAACCGTGGCTCGGATGGTGGTGGCGAAGGAATTCCTGGTACGTTCCCATTTCGACCCCTACTACCGGAACCTTACACGGGCGGGGATTTAGCTCTGAATGCAGGTAACAGTTATCACCAAGATGGTGAAGATCGAGACCCCTCCCCTACGTCTCTGCGTCCTACCACACCTCCAAGCCCGGCGACATCCCCCAAAACTATGCACCTGCCGAGAAACCCGTCTACGGATCATCTGGGGCGCGATCAGTCTAGTGCGTCGATTCCACCTATCTCAATCGGAGCATAGAACAAATGACTTGAAATCCGCAGGGGCCAATTTACACGATGGGAACAAGGATATTGACCTCCCGAACATTGATGATAGGGCCATTCCAAGGGGGAAATCTATACATGATGTTTCCGGTGCGAACGTCGATCACATAACCGACAACGCTTCTCGTGGGTGTCATCATTTCCTGACACGAGGCTATTCTGACCTCTTCACGGATCAGGTTTGCAAACCGGGAACCAACCCCACGAGTCGCACACAGATGTTAGCGAAACACTTCCCAAGGTCCAGGACACACCGCTCGCCCTGGCGCATGGGAATCAGCAGAAGTCACCGCAAAAACCGGAACCACACGACGGAGCATCGCACCCACGAATGGATAGCGCCCGTGGCCCGTAAGTTCTCTTTCCTTGACGATCATCAATTCAGCGACCTCACTATTTTCTCGCATGTAGGGACCCCCCTCTCGCTCCGAAGTTTAATGACGCTTCGGCTTCGAACGAGTTCACACAGGAGCAGCCCGCAGGACGAAATAAAGTGGTGTCGGATTTGCCTTCGCTCCGGAACACGGTTTCCCCATCTCCCCCGCCCGCTCCACAAATTTATTTCCAGAAGGTAGACGACAGTAGCGACCTTGTCTCTCCAGAGAGCCACGGTGGGAGCGCGGGGACTGACGAGAGCCAGAATGCAAGACCGGACGCTAGTTCCAAGGAAACGTTGCAGCATCCACGACCTGACGCAGATGATAAACATTCTGAGAGTGATCCTGTTTCTCCAGAGAACCGCGATGGGAGGGTGAGGATGGATGAAGGCCCGAATGAAACCCCACATGCTGGTCCTACGGCGACATTGCAGGATCATCCGTCCCGCGCAAATCGTGACTCTTCTGGGTCACGTACCGACCTCCAGAATACTTTCAGCAGCGGAAACGCGTCGAGAGTAGACGTGAATAACAAAAAGTCCAGTGAGTTGTCCGTTCATAAATTTGTTTTTGTTGTTTCTGAGACCGGCACAGGATCGGATCTCAATCGTGACTCGGACGGCGATGATGAGGGAACTTCTGGTACGTCACCTATTTCAACCCTTACTACCTGCACCTTACACGGGCGGACGCTTAGCTCTAAATGTAGGTGACAGATACTGCCAAGGTGGTGAAGATCGAATCCCCTTCCCTACGTCTCTGCGTCCGACCGCATCCCCGAGCCCGGCGACATCCCCCAAAACTATGCATCCACCGAACAAACCATCCGTGGATTATCTGGGGCACGACCAATCTAGTACGTCGATTTCACGTGTCTCACTCAGAGTACAGAACAAATGTCTCGAAAGCCACAGGGGTCGATCTGCACGATGGGATTAAAGATGTTGATCTCCCGAACATGTATGATGGGGCTCTTTCAAGGCGAGAATCAATACACGACGCCTCGGGGGCGAACGTTGGTCGCACAACCGACAACGCTTCTCGTAGGCGTCGAGCACTCCCCGACCCCAAGCCGTTCCGACTTCCTCGTGAAGCGGGCCCAGATTTACAAACCGGGAACCAATCTTATGACCAATCGCACACATATGTCAACAAAACACCCCTCAAGGCCCGGGGAACACCGCTCACCCAGGCGCATCGGCATCGGCAGAAACCACCGCAAGAACCGGAACCACACAATAGACCACTGGACCCACGAACGGATAGCGTCCTTAGCGCGTAAGTTCTCTTTCCTCGACGATCATGCATTCGGTGACCTCACTGTTTTCTCGTATGCAGCGACCCGCCTCCCATGAACACTCCCGCTAAGAAGTTTATAACGAAACCAAAGAGTGAGTGCAGCCCGTCGTATTATGACCTCCTACTGATTCCGAGTTGGGATAGAATTGTACTCGGCTGTACTGAAGCATGGATTATAATTGTAGGAAGCTTGATGTTGACCCAGTTCTCATTACGTGAACTGGCAATAATATATCTCTAAAATGTGTTCTCACGAAACAAACGGAGGTGACCGGCGGAACTATAGTTGTCCTGGTGGTACCACGCATCCCGGTTTGAATTCAAGCGCAAACTTGAGTGCCACTCCCACACAACAGGGGTAGAGAATCTTCATGAGCGAAGCCACGCGAGAAAGATGTCAGA
>Ga0307513_10008313_pt1 | contig 13293 bp, 14 predicted proteins | sample 15_EM_MG_FD_202174 | JGI IMG/M metagenome (GOLD analysis project Ga0307513, IMG submission 202174) | Populus trichocarpa ectomycorrhiza microbial communities from riparian zone in the Pacific Northwest, United States - 15_EM | ecosystem: Host-associated > Plants > Roots > Unclassified | place...
CAAACTTCATGTTTCATGAATACCGGCGAAGACTGCGCGTGTCAACTTCTGCCCTGGTATACCACAATTCACGCATAATTGGTTTGTATATTATGAAATGTGGCATGAGTCATGTCCAGGCACGAATGATCGAATTTATGGCAAAACCATTTGGCGCATGTTACGCAGCGCTGGCAGTTCCTAATGTATCCCAATGCCGCGAGACAGTTGAACCGGCCGGTGCCTTTGCGCCCGTCAAGTAATCCATTGGGTATCCTGCCGGCGTCAACTCAGTGCGTCATACTGGGTGAGCATACCCCTTACCTGACCACCCGCGTGTTGAGCAAGCACATGTAGTATTCATCCGATGAACCCCTATCGCTACGCACAAGTCGGAGCATACTAATGGAGTGCTTCATCTCTCTTCCACTATTATCTATCGCAAGACGCCGCGTACTCCCGCATTGCACTCGGGGTGGGATGGAACGCTGTCACGCTGACTTCCGACTCTCATTTTCCAACGCATATCTGAGAAAGCATTGACTCGTAGGCAGAACCTCGCAACCACCACCATGGCGCGCCGACGCAGGTAAAGCTTTGCAGGCCGCCGTGTACCGTTGCGTGACTGGAAGGAGGCACAAGATTTGCGCTGAGATACTTGAAAAGGGGCCACCTTGGTCTGGAGATGTGGAGATGTGTGTTCAAGGTCTCTTGTGCAAGCACATAATCGGCTGACTTACAGGACCGCAAGCGGCAAAGTTGCGTATACATCCGGGTCGGGCGAGATCAGTGCAAGGCCCTCGCAAATGGCACCTATTTGAGTACTGTGTGATATCACGCGGAGGTAATATATAATCCTCTACGACGTTGGATGTCGTTTTCCCCCTGTGGTTGCGTGCAGCCACACAAGCGGGCTTGCGTTGAACTCAACTCTACGCAACCACTTGATATCTGGAGATGTAACAGTGTGGTTCAGACATGAAACTTTATGCCCTCGTGCTCTGGAGATTCCCATGACTGGCACCTCGAAAGATTACCGCCAAATAAAGCGAAACCACGACATATTTAATGCTGTGAGCGAGTGGTTGGTGATGAGCTTGACCTTGGCGCGCTGCGAGGTCGGCAGCCAAAGGTGCAACGACTTCGATCTGTCGGGATCTCTCGCATAGACAACCCGTGCCTAGCGCTCTTTAGTACAAGACGATAACGCAGAAAGTGGCCAGAAAGATACGATTGCGGCGCATCGCAACAGCTGTGCCTGTTCTGACAAGCTTGCGATATAGGTACGTCCGTGTTCCCTTGAGAAAGGGAATGACCCCACTCAAAGTAGGAGTTGAAACCAATGCAAATATCTTCAGGGTGATGGGTGCACTGTGGGAGGCATTCACAGGGAAGTTGCCCGTGCTCATCGATTGCGGAGGGTCTCCTCGAATCGAGGCCAGCTCAACGTCGAAGGGTGCTGAGCTTCCTGTCTATTAGCCTTGAGGAGTATGTATAGTTCAGTTCTAAATGATTTGTGATAGTGCCGCTCTCAGGCCCGAGGGTGACCCATTCAGCCTCCTTAATGCTTCCTCCCCGCGGACCCCGGATGGGCAAGTTGGCGTTTGTACACGGCCGATCATATCCTTTCCTTTCCCAACACATTTGGTTCTGCCGCAACTCTGCTTCCGGATTTTGGAGTATCGTCTCCGTGTCCCTGCAAGGGCTGTGGCTGTCACCGTCACCGACGTCGTGTTAATGAGGATGACGGACAGTCCGTTAACGCGAGTTGCCCGTTTTGAGCGCGCGCGCCTAATACTAAGAGGCAGCCCTGGTTGCTATCGACGAGCGTGTCGTTCAGTACGCACGGTTACCCGCCAGCCCACAACCTTGCCCTTGCCCAACAGCCAGCTAGCCGCGCGTCTTTACTCTTTTTTGCTCCATTATTTAAATAATATAATATTGAAGACCTCATCCACGGCTTAGCATCGTCCAAGTGAATTAGCCGTTCCCAGCCTCCTTACATTCCACCTTTCCTTCGCTGCCATGAATTACGGCGATGAGGAAATACTCGAGCGTGACACGGGCAACGACAACCCAGAGGGTCTCCCCACATACGATTACCTACACGAGCAGGAGCGTGCCAATCCGAATTCAAGGTCAGTTGGCTAGCCGATCGAGCCGTCATGGTGAGGCTCATCCACGCTCACGAGCAGATTTGGGCGCTGGCAGAGTTGGGTTGAGAAGAGGTAGATACACCCATAATTTATACTGCCTGAGCAGAGATACTGAACCGGCGAAGGGCAGCGGAGCGCTACGCGGACATTACTCCAGAACAGCGCCAGCACCGCCGAACTCGCGGATGGGGACCTGTAGTATGTTCCACATTCTTTCTACCCCCACAATTTATCCAATTACAATGGTTTCCTTTTCAGCTTCAAACAAACCTTACGCCACCCACCATCCACGAATACGAAGTTAACTCGCGTCCATCGCAAACCAATGGTGGCCGTGCGCATTCATCACCTCCCCAAGTGTCCTCTGTCCGACTTGGACTTGCTCATTTGTCCGTCCATGAGTTTGGCTCTCGTTTCGTCCCGCATTCAATCTTTCCGATCCAAGCGCTTCTTCCGTTGCCCTCCACACATTACCTATTAATGGGAGATAGTGAAGGTTTGGCGATGCTTGATATCATCCCGGAAGACGGTCCTATCAGTGCTGAGGCGAACATTCCCTATGTACATGCACTTGAAGCCGCCAAGAGACGGGATCTCTGGTTCGGTGAAGGGTGAGTTTGAGCATCTACATCTATCTTCTCTAATATATCGACATTAGAGTTTATCAACTGGCCGTCATAGAAGGCGGCTTTGATCAAAATGGAATCCCTCAAGGTGTCGTGCTTGCTACAGTCGGCGTAGAGGGTGAGGGTCAAGAACACGAGACCATCAAGTCGATACGAATGTACAATCTTGCGAGCCTCACTGGCCTTGCAACTTATTTCGCTACCCAGCCAGACACTCGAACTCTCGAACTTGCCCGACCAAAGGACTGGAGTCCGCAAGAACCCAAGAGAACCCTGAAGAAGACAAACAGGCACCACCACAATGGCAGTCTCACGCGTGGCGTCAAATCGTTTCGAGCCTCAGACCCTACGTCTCTTAACCCAAACCGAAGCACACAGGGCATCCCATCGTTTCCTATTAACTCTCCACGCACTCCCAACCGTTCACCGAATCCGTCCGCTAGTCCCCTCCCGCGAGTCCCACTGCATCAAGACTCGACGAGTTCCACCGATTCCTGGGATATAATTGACGATATTCCTCTACGATGTGCGACAGACTATGTACCCCTGGCGACTCCAAACTCGCGCCTTGCGAATTCCAGTGTCTTATTCTTTGAGCTGTGGAAGAACGATTCCAACGGCGGTTGCGGGGCGGCCATGCTTGCAATCGCAACCAAAACAAACATTCTTTTGTACGAGACCCCGAGGGGAGAACGTGCATTCCGATTCGTCAAGGTATGTAGGGGTCCCTAATTTGCCCAGTCTCTCGCGCCTACTGTCCGTACCGACCGTTCATCTCTCTCCCACAGGAATTCTATACTCCACAACCCGCGCGGGGCATCAACTTTGTCCACCAAGCAGCAGTAGATGACGCCCGTGACGCCCACCTCAGTGTAATCGACATCACCAAGCGCCAGCGCGGCTTAGATTTTAGCGACGCACACGGGAGATCGAAATCTCTCACAGTAGGTCCATCGATTGCTCCACGTATGCGTAGGGTTTCCAGTCCGGGAGACAGCACATACGGCTCACAGTTGAGCCTGTTCGTCATCTTCGAAAAAAAAGCAGGGCTGATCCGGATCGCCGACTCGGCGGTGGACGAAATAGAGATGTACGACGACGGGATGCAGCCACCGGCGCTGCCGATCTCGGAGAAGAGCCCCTCGCTCCGGCGATCGCTCCAGGCGTTCGACGCGTTCGGGTTCGGGCACAACCACAAAGGCGCGTGGCTGCCGCTGTGCAGCCTCGAGGTGCCGACTGGCGCGTTCGCCGAGGACAGGACGCCGCTTACGCGCCCGATCGTGCTCATGTCCCGCGGCCGGCAGACGCACATCCATCCCTCGCCCCTCCCCGTTCCGCTCGCGTGGTCCGCGCCCCTCCGCAGCATTTGGTGGAACCATTCCCCCAGCCATGTCACAGCCCGCGTGTGCAGTGGCGTCGACAGGGCGCCGTTCATGCAGGTCATCGCGTATGGCGACGGCGTTGAGGTCGTCGAGCTTGAATTTTCGTTCCTCGCTCCGAGGGCTTGTATGAGCAGCAAGGGTAAGGGCAGGGCGGCGCCGGTGGACCCGGCCGTTAGGGCGTACGCGCCGGCGTTTGACCACTCGAGGTTCGCGTGCAGAGGAGGCGAGTGGCACCTCCTTGATACAGCCCATGGACGCCCAGAGATCAGGAGGAGTATGCAGAGTGTGGATGGCCTGGACACGAGGGAGTGGCTCGCAAGGGTTAAGATGGACGAAGGGTTTTACGGGTGGTACATGAAAGACACGGACGATTACCGGGTGTTCTGGATGGGCAACGTTAGGAAAGAGCAGGGCGGGATGCCTGATATTTCCCGGCTCAGCATACGAGGACAATAGGATCAGAATTTCTTGCTTTGTTATTTTAAATTGCTGGATCAGATCTGCATAGGACATTCGCTCGAAGCGAGGGAGTACATTCCTGAACAGTAAGAGTACATGACGTACATGACGTACATGAAGCGATAAGGACAGCGGTCAGAGTGGGAGTGTGAAATCAAAAGGGCCGTCTCTACACCCTTGACCCTTCAAACCTTGAGCAGCCTCTGCACCCCACCGGCTTTGAAGACACTGCCCATCACATCACTCATGAGTCACTCCACGAGGGCGCCAAACCAAACTGAGATTACCCACCTGCGTCTAATCTCGCCCTCTGTCCTCTGCCAGGGGTTCCTCCGTCGATCGCAAGCGGCCTTGGCAAAGTCATTCCCGTAAACCTTGACGAGATCGCGCAACCACTCGACCTCGCCGGACGAGGCGTGCCGCCTTGGGGCCCTCGTTGCTGAGGCGGCGTAGGACTCAAGAGCTGGCGAATGTGATCAGTCGTAGTTTAGGGTGTCGTGTAAAGTGAAGGCGTGCCTTTTATTACTTCGGTCTTCCCCTCGATTTCTGGCACCGCTTTCCCCTCGTTTCCCCAGTCGTCCATCGTGGCCCCCCACGGCGTCTCGTCTTCTTTGCCCCCCTGCGAGTCCTTCATCTCTTCGTCCCGATCCTCCTCGTTCAGCTGGACATCGACCACATTTCCATGCTCGTCTCGGATTATCCGGCCATGGCCCTTTGGAACGCTCGCAACGGCCGCAGGAGAGGAACCAGGTGGTTTACCGGATGCGGGAGGAGCCGAATCTGGTAGTAGAGTGACATCGGGGACAGTTTCTGCCCCCCCTTTGGCACGGGGATTAAGGGAGGGCAGTAGACCGAGAGCGGTGTAACTGGGGGCATTGATACGGCGATGAGACACCGGAGATCAGGTGACAAGACAGCATACTTTTGTTTGACAGTTAAGTTCCGATCCCAGGCGTCCTGCAAAACTTTGGGGGCTCGCAATGCTGGTGGATCGCAGAATGAGTACGAGGAATCCACAAATGAGTCGAATAACAAGAGTATTGTAAATATTGGTGTACTTACTGGGCATCTTTTTGAGGTTCTTCTTTGCATGCTTTGCATGCTTGACTGGGCGATGGCTGGAGGATTTCTGTTTTCGTTTCTGGCGCGGGTTTGCCATCACGCTCGCTTGCTGTGTACTATTGTGATTGTGGTTATGATTATTTTTAATAAGTGTTCAGGTGGAATCGAGGTACAACGGGCGTTGCTGTGCAACTGAGAAACCAGAAGGGCCAACAAAGAAACCCAGGCTTGTCCCTTGACCCCTCCTCTCGTGCTGTTCTTCGTTGTTGCCGATTAAACCCCAGAAATAGTCTGCTTAACCTCGACTCGCACATCGAGTACGCGACCGTCGACGCGACGGTGGTTGTCCACCGGTCCCGCAACCGACCGTCCTTACCTCTCCCTTCTTCGCCTTCCGTTGATTTGCTGGTCGTGGCCGTCGTCGACGTGATAGCCAGCGTCACTTGCGACGTCTGATATAGTGCCCGTTCTCCTCACCACCATTATTATCGACAACGACCAAGGTTACGATGTCCAAAGATGTTCCTATTCCCTCTCTTCCAATCCCTCTTCCCTCCGTTCGCAGCGCAGTCTCCCAGCCATCTGCAGCCACACATGCTCAGCTAACTGCTTCCGTCTCCTCTATCCTCCATGACAACGTCCCCCCAGCGCCCGCTAGCTCACCCAACGGTCCCACTCCTCCCCTCCTCGCCCCAGCGGTTTCCACCTCCGTCACAGCCTCAAACTCTGGGACGAGCAGTGGTCTTACCTCCCAGCTGCACACTAGACAGGGAACAATGTCCTCCACCTCGGCATATGCCCCACCTTTTTCCATGAACCAAATCAGCATGCCCTACATCAGGCGGCATGCCGTCAAGCGTGTAAAGGCCGCAAAGGATGCCTGCAATAATGAGCTACAAAAGGTCATCCATTCGATTACTCTTTATTTCGAGGAACGCCTAGGCGAACGTGAGCGCGAAGAGGCCGAGGAGCAGTATCACAAAGCCCAGCTGCATCAACAGCAGATGCGCGAACTGCAGCTCCAGCAGGAGCGCGAGAATCAGCAGCGGCTGCAGCAGCAACAGCAGCAGCAACAGCAACGTGAGCAACAGCCCATCGCCTCTCATCACCCCGAGGCCAGCGCAACTGTAGCAGAGCTGTACGCGGCCGTCCAAGAGCTCAACAAAGTGAATCGCGACCTCGACAAGCTAAATCGTGACCACTTTGAAGCGGAAGAGCAAGGCAGCGTCGCACTCAGTCGCAGCAACAGTGTCCGTACTGAACCCGTCGTTTTCAGCCGCGGTCACAGTCGTCAGGGTGAGTATGCTTTTCCCTTTGTCCCTCACCCTCTAAGCACACTAATCTTGCCTTCAGCATCAACCTCGTCCAGTCCCCTTCGCAAGCAGGTCGCCCTACCACCCGCCAAACTGCCAATTTCCCATTCTAGTCCAGTCCCGATCCCCGGTGACACGAGCCCTAGAAGCAAATCGTCCGCTCAGTCAGTTCCACCTTCGTCCTGGGGTGGCCAGCAGAGTACACCGGCGTCGACACCCGTGTCGAGACGCTTATCACGCGCTGTGCACGGTCACATGGTGCCTCCTGCGCCCCACTCGACGCAAAGTTCTTCGCGTTCGACCTCACGCTCGCGCTCGCCCATGCCATTCTCCACCGCGCAGAATACGCCCTCGTTGTCTGAACCCATACCGCGCGGCTCATCGTCATCGTCGCCCAAGAACCCCAATGCGCGGCTCTCACGACACCTCGACAGCACGGACGCACCTGTCGACCCGTTTATGTCTACCTTGCACGATCTCATCGCCGTCTGTACGGACATAACGGAGATGTCCTCCAGTGCGCTCACATCTCGCCCGGGTATGGGGTCTGATCTCGTGCGCAAAGTCCAAGAGGTTGGCAGAGCGTGGGAGGATAATCTGGACTGGCACGGCCGGACGTGGTATGTTACCGTCCTACTGGCTGTGGCAAGCCTCTCACGGGTGGTCGAGTGGTTCGAGGCAGAGCGGCAGTTTTGGAATTTCGAAGACAAGGAGGACGAAGAGGTCGAGCCGCTGCAGTTTGTCCTGCGACCTGAGTATGAAGAGGAGACTGGGGCGGAGACGGTGCTCCAATCCCCCAGTACCACGAAGGTTGAAGGTGACAACTCGTTGAGGTTGACCCGACCTGAGATAGTGGAGCGGCGGTCTAGGGATGAGCGGGTGCCCCAGAAGGACCTGCGTGGTCCGTCTTCGGGGCTTCCACAACAATCCCAGCAGCAGCAACACGAAGATGAACGCGTGGAGCCATCGCACGTCATTGCTGAAACGAAGAGAGCGCAGGATGTCGAAGACCTGCGGTTGAAGGCCGACAAGGCCAAGACGTCAAATATTCTCATGGAGTTAAATCTTGATGGTGAACATTTCTTATATATTAATCGAACTTGGTTCGACGTTATTGGGTCAGTCGTTCCCCTCCATTTTAAAAATGTGGTTGCTGACTTTGATTTCCTTACAGCTCTGATCCCGATGCCCTTGTAAATATGGGATTGGGGGTCTCCGAGCTCTTGCACCCAAGCGATTCGCGTAAGTTCAAGGAGGCGAGCGATCGATTGCAGAACGACGACTCGCATACTGTAGAAATTCAGTTCCGCATCCGCGTGGAGCCTGATGAGGAGAGCTGTGGTGGACAGGACCCCGACGTTCCAGTTTACAAACATATGGAGGGATCCGGGATGCTCATGCTCGATCGCGTTGATCATATCCCGTCGCACACGATGTGGGTTATCAAGCCCGCTCCTGTACCCGAGGTCGTGTACCCTGAAGAAGGAGATGTGGTTGTTTTCAAGCAGGCTGATGGAGTGTTGGCTGCCCCCAACGCCGTTCCCCAACGCCATCGCCGCCTTACCGAAGCCATCCCCCCAACCATGCCCTTCCCCATTTTCAAGACCATGTCCGCTACCCCAATCCTTTGCCGAATCTGTGAAAACCAAATCGCAAGCTGGTTCTTTGAGAAGCACAACGAGACGTGTAGCGATGTACACAAGTTTGAGGCGGATGTGGCCGAGTGCACCGATGGGATTGTCGAGCTGCGGAATACGATTCGTGGGCTCATAGAGGGGATCGACAAACCGACACCCAGCGCCAACTTGGAGTATCGGGGGATTCCGCTCTTTTCTCCTGGTGCGACTTCCAACTCGTCTTCGCCCATCACGGTATTCCGTCCCCCGCTTGCTTCGCGTGTTGGACGTGTTGGAGTGCGAAAAGCTCAGAGAGGTGTGTTGGAGCAGGTGGACGAAATTCTGCAAGTCGCGTGGGAGATTTCTATGCCCGCATTACGTGAGGAAGAGGCCAAGGAACCGATTGAACGTCAGCGACTCCTTTCACCCGCTAGTGAGGATCGGATCGGTCAAGTCCGTGACTGGCAGAAGCCGCTCGCCGAGGACCCTGCATTGTCCCGGCTTGTTCAAGATGCCGAGCTCTTGATGCGCACCAAGCTCGACACCATTACTCGCATGCAAAATACCGTTCGCTACTCGGAGAAGATTCGGCAGGAGTGGGAGGAGAAGTATGAGATGGCTGCTGCCCAACTTGCTGATGACCCGCAGGCACTCCTGGAGGAAGAGGCGATAGCGCTGGATAGCGACGATGCAGCAAGCACTACCTCTGAGTACGACTTTGGTCGTGAAACGTTTACTTCTGAACCAACACCTGTCGCTGCTTCTCCTCTACCGACCCCACCGATACCCATCCTCTCTCCGATGCCGGTCTCTGCGACCCCTAACCCCAACCCGCCTGTCCCTCGAGCTGCATACCAAGGTTCATGTCGACCTAGATATAGCCGACCGTCCACTCCCAACTCGGTCACGTCTCCCCTGGCTCTTGCCGCCCCAATCGTCGCCTCCACACCGGAAACTACGCGCACAGCTCTGCCGTACGGAGTGGAAGGTAGTGCGCAGACTATCCGCGCAAGACGATCGGCGCAGAACCTCATGTCGACTTCACCCTCTGAGCCGAAGCTCTTTGTTACGCCACCACTTTCACCTTTAATCTCCCCTCGCGAATCCGAGACCACCCTTACCGCCCCGGCGAATAAGGCTCATCTCCGGCGGCTCTCGTCTATTCGTCCAATACTTAGTCCTACCACTGCAGTCGCACCAGGACCGTTATCTCCCCGTCTGCCATCCGTGGCTCCCGCCTCCAAGTCTGCGCCGTCCTCTATCAAAGACTTTGACATCATCAAACCGGTCAGTAAAGGCGCTTTCGGCTCCGTTTTCCTGGCCAAGAAGAAGACGACCGGCGATTACTACGCCATCAAAGTCCTCAAAAAGGCGGACATGATTGCCAAGAACCAGATTACCAATGTCAAAGCTGAGCGTATGATCCTTATGAAGCAGGCAGAGTCGCCGTTTGTGGTCAAGCTTTATTTCACATTCCAAAGCAAGGAGAATCTGTATTTGGTGATGGAATACCTCAATGGCGGTGATTGTGCCGCCCTGATCAAAACTCTTGGTGCGCTCCCCGAGGAGTGGACTCGAGCGTATGTGGCCGAGATTGTGCTCGCCTTAGAATACTTGCATGAACGCGGGATTGTTCACCGGTGAGCACTTCCCCTCCCATCTCTTTACCTGGCGCTTATGTTTGTTTCCAGTGACTTGAAGCCGGACAACCTTCTCATCGATCAACACGGCCATCTCAAGCTGACTGACTTCGGTCTCAGTCGTATTGGTCTTCTCGGGCGTCAGACTAGGGATACTCGAAGACTACCGGAACGACTGCTCGGCACCAAGCCTGGTCGAGGTCGACGAAGCCCAGGATCGCGTCCCACCTCGTTTGATTCTACGTACCTGGCTTCTCCATTGCTATCCGCAGAGTTGCAAGCGACAGGCTCATACTTTAACCCACGCAGTGGCACCACTGCCCACTACTTGCCCTTCGATGACATGTCGGAATCGAGCGGTTCGGAAAGCGTCACCCACTTGCTTTCACGACGAAGCAAGGTTGTCTCGTCTGAGAGCCCATTGCAGAGCTTTGCCGCCGACCTTACTAATGAGCTACGAAGTCATACCACCACTGTTCCTACCGGCATTGCCGCTAGAGGAGGGACCATATCCCCCGGAGAGCAAAAGTTTGTCGGCACTCCGGATTACCTCGCTCCAGAAACCATCTTGGGATCTTCAGCTGACGATCGAACTGTCGATTGGGTAAGTGTTCTGATAGTCTTTTGCTAGTATACACTTCTTATCTGTACGTCTAGTGGGCTCTTGGTGTCGTCACCTACGAGTTCCTTTATGGCATCCCGCCATTTCATGCAGAGACACCCGACAAGGTCTTTGAGAATATTCTCTCAATGAAGATCGACTGGCACGAAGAGTGGATCGACTTCTCGGCTGAAGCTCGCAACTTTATGGAGCGGCTTCTGACGTACGAACCAAGGAAGCGCCTCGGTTTCCATGGTGCCAAAGACGTTAAGGAACACCCCTTCCTCACAGAGACCGAATGGGACAAGGTCATGGATGCAGAGCCTGCATTTGTACCCAAAGTTGAAGATCCCGAATCGACGGACTACTTTGATCCTCGCGGTGCGATCCCCCAACTGTTCCACGATGACGAGCTTATTGCAGTCGGACGGCCCCCTTCCGAGGCGAGCCAACCCAGCCAACCCAGCCACCATCTAGAGTCATCACCGGGAGCCAATGCTCAGCGGATCCTATCTCGCGATGCTACAACCACGCCTAGTGACGACTTTGGGACCTTCAACTTCAAAAACCTGTCTTTACTCAAACAGGCAAACGACGACGTGATAAAGAAGATGAAATCCGATCAGATGGTCCAAACGTTGGGCGACGCAGTTGGTATGCATAACCGCAAGAGGAGCCTCTCACAGAGGATTAAGAAACCCAGCTGTGTTTCGACAAACTTTGAACCGAGGGTAAGGTCCGATCCGGAAACCCCGTTCAGTGTATTGACAAGGCAATTATTTATAGCAATATGGTAACACTAATCCGCCTTCCCCGACTACGTCGACCTCTTCAATTGCTTCATCACCATCGCGTGCCAGTATGGGTCCCTCTACGCCGGGTAGCATTCAAAGTCACCTTCGTCGCCCGTCTGAATATTCGGCTATTGATCGCTTCAAGGCAAACCATCTCGAGGGCGAAGTCCGGCGCAATTCGATGCCAAGTCGCCTGCGAACTGCCTCGGTATCGAGCGCCGATGCAGAGCTCGCATATTCCGGTAGTGACCCCTGGCCTCACTCGTCGACACCTGCCTACTCCCCCGCACTTCAAGAGATGTCAAAGAGAAGTCATGACATAGGCAGCGTTGACCGAGCTGTTGTGTGTTTAATTGCGGAAGACAACCCGATCTCAGCGAAGATTTTAGAAACCTTGCTCGTTCGTTTAGGTTGTCGATGTGTCATCGCATGCGATGGAGCGGAAGCGATAAGCACTGCTCACGGTGATATTAGTAAGTGGTCACCACTGCGGGTTTAAAAGAGTCGGTGCTCATACCCTGATCCCTCAGAATTTGATTGCATCTTGATGGACTACCATATGCCAGTTGTAGATGGAGAGTCTGCCGCTCGATACATCAAGAGCACCAATAACCTGAACAGGAGCACGCCTATCATCGCAGTCAGTGCATATGTAGGTCAGGATAGCGCGGTTGCAAGCAGTCTCTTCGCTGCCTGTCTGCCCAAGCCCGTTCACAAGGCTGACCTGCTCAATGTCCTCAAGCAACTTGGTTTCCGCACCTCCACCACAGACGGACATGGAGCCAGACAGGTCGCCAAAGTTGCTGTATCATAATTTCTGTCGATAGGCCCACCCCTCTCAGACCCTCATTCATCCCTAGCCAATGGGGTTTATTGCATTAGCACCTTCCTTGTTCGTTCGCAGACCGTTGTTCAGCCCTCTCTGAGTTTGTCACGTCGATGTTTTTTCGGATCGTATCTTCGGTCACGTTGGCTTTTGGTTTATGATTTGTGTCGTGTTCTCTTCGCTGGTTCCACTTCACTCACGTACCATTGCACCCGAAACACCGTCACCCATATCCTTCAATGCTCGTTCACATGTTCCGCGCCGAGTGCTTCCACACATCGCCGCATGTCCCTTCATCCTCTAACCTTGCATGTAACGCATCTGTACATCCACAACGCATTCTTTAAAAGCCCTGTTTTTATGGCTTCCACTTTATCGATTTTTTTGGGCGGAAATTAATGCAGCCTCGCGTTTACCTACCTTGAACCGCTGCCACAGTAGACAGCCACTCATGTCGTTTCAATATGCGCCAATAACTAAAGGTCGAACGCATAGGAGTACAGAGGAACAGTAATGACTAATACAGCAGCTAGGGTTGATGCTTGGACTTGGAATAAATTCCTTGCTTGCTGGTTCGTTGCAGCTCAAGCCCTACATTCACCTTCAATGGCTTCCGCATTTAGCCAAACACCGACAAGTATGAACCTGTAATATTCATTTCACGCACATTGATACTCATCCCCTCTGCCAGTGGTGGAGGCTCGTCACATCGCAACTGGCGTTCACGAACTCCAGCGACCTCTTTTTGGCGGAGCTTGTGCTCTACAATATCTCTGTCACTCTAGAACGCGTATTCGGGAGTTATAAGTTCGCGGTATGATCCTATATTGAGTGCGAAA
>Ga0307513_10008314_pt1 | contig 13291 bp, 9 predicted proteins | sample 15_EM_MG_FD_202174 | JGI IMG/M metagenome (GOLD analysis project Ga0307513, IMG submission 202174) | Populus trichocarpa ectomycorrhiza microbial communities from riparian zone in the Pacific Northwest, United States - 15_EM | ecosystem: Host-associated > Plants > Roots > Unclassified | place...
TCGCCGCGCGACGTGCGAGCTCGGTGATCTGAGCCACGAAACCCTGGACCGTACGATTCATCTCATTCTGGAAGTCGCTCATTCTCGTCCTCTTCGAAGTACAGATAATAGATTAGCTGATGCGGCGCAGGTTGACATAGAAGGCCTCGTAGAACAATGCTTCTTTTCATATGTGTTGCCAAAGACAACACACTGACGATCGTCCGACGAGCACACAGCTTCGCGACAGCCTGTCGGAGACCGCCTCATGTTGTGAACACAATGTGAGCGAGCGTACGCCATCGTCACATTCCAACACGCCGCTGTCACAATTCGCGGCACCGCGTCAGATCGGGTGTGGGCCGGGGCCGACGACGAGCGAAGTCAGGAAGACGCCACGTTCGAGATCAGGAATCCCGGACCAGCGCTGTGCGTTCAGGCTCGAATGCGGCGAGGTATCGCCTGACCAGTGTGACAAATGCAAGCTCGGGGCGAGGTGTTTTGCCCGAGCACAATGCTGCGGAATCCGAATGCCGCGCTCGCGGGTGCGCCCCGGATGTCGTCGGCACGTCAGCTGAATCCACGACAGGTGCCTACGCAGCGCGGCGCGCTCGTCGGGCCCGGCGCTCATTGGCCGGTGTGGGCTAGCGCCTGAGGCACTGATCAAATGCTGAGTGTCGGGCGGTGAGCGCGATCCGCGCTGCGATCGCCACCGTCAGCGCAGGCTCACCGTGGGACGCGACGCGACGGCGGCGGCGACGCGCTACTTCGCCGCGGCGTGGCGGGCGAGGTACTCGTTGAGCAGCGTGTCGGTCGGGCCGGTATAGCGCCGCGACTTGAGCTTCGCGCGCTCGAGCGCGTAGTGCACGATCTCGTTCATCGCCTGTCCGTAGGTCCGCCCACTCGCACGCACGCATTGCGCGAACGCGCAGCTGTCGGCGAGATCGGGATTCGGGTTGACCTCGAGGATGTAGGGCTCGCCGGTCGCCTCGTCGAGCCGCATGTCGACGCGCGCGTAGTCGCGGCACTCGACGGCGCGAAACGCGCGCAGCGCGACGTCCTGGATGCGCGCGACGACCTCGGGCGACAGGTCCTCGGCCGGACACTTGCTCTCGACTGCGTAGTGATCCCGGCTGTACGGGTCCCACTTCGCGCGATACGTGATGATGTGCGGCAGCTCGCGGCCCTGGTCATCGACCCCGCCCTTGAACCGCATCTCGTAGAGCGGCAGCGCCTCGGTGCCGAGGATCGCGCAGTGCAGCTCGCGGCCGGCGATGTACTCCTCGATCAGCGCCGACATCGTGTGCTCGGCGAGCAGCAGCTTGACCCGCGCCTCGAGCTCCTCGCGCGTGTGGACCACCGAGCCGGCGTCGATGCCGCCCGAGGCGTCGTCGTGGGCCGGCTTGACGATCAGCGGATAGCGCAGGCCGAGGTCCCGCGGGATCGCGCCGCCGTCGCCGCCGTCGCCCCCGTTGACCACGATGCCGCGCGGCGTGGGCAGCCCGGCGGCGGCGAGCAGCGCCTTGGCCTGCGGTTTCTTCTGGCACAGCGACAGCGCGACCGGGCGATTGCCGGTGTACGGCACATTGAGCAGCTCGAACAGGGCCGGCACGTTGTGCTCCTGCTCGGGGTCGTCGCGGAAGAACTCGACCAGGTTGACCACGCAGTCCGGCGGGTCGCGGTGCACGGCGTCGAGCAGGTTCTGGAAGTTGTCGCGGATGTTGACGTGGTAGGCGACGTGGCCGCCGTCGATCAACGCGCGCTGGATCAGCTCGATCTCTTGCTCGACGGTCTCCCACGGCTCGATCTCGAGCGAGGGATCCCAATCAGGAGCGCGCCTGTTGTCGCGACGATAGTGTTCGTACACATCGTCGTCGATCTGGTTCCAGAGGATCAGAATGCGTGCCATGCAGGAGCGCCGCTGTTCCACAGGTACCACCACACGCGCACGATGTCGATGATCGTCAGCAGTCGCGAGCCGGGATCTCGAAGCCGCGGCGCGCCCGGCTACCCGCCGGCGCGCGTGCCCCAGGGATGGCGCGCGATCAGATCATCGGCGCGCCGCCGCTGATCGACGTCGAGGCCGGGCCCGACGGCGGCGGAGAACCAGCGCGCGAGCTCGAGCGCGAAGCCGAAGCGATCGCGCGGATCCTTGGCCAGGCCGATCGCCAGCACGCGATCGACGTCGGCCGGCAGCGGCGCGAGCAGCGACGGCCGGCTCGGCACCCGGAACACGACCTCGTAGAGCGTCGACGGCACGTCCTTGCCGGTGAACACCGGATGGCCGGTGATCGAGCGAAAGATGATCGACGCCAGCGAGTACACGTCGGCGCGGTGATCGACGTCCTCGCCGCGCGCCTGCTCGGGCGCCATGTACGCCGGCGTGCCGACCACGTGGCCCTGGGTGAGCGTGCCCGAGCCGCCGGACTTCGAGACCCCGAAGTCGAGGATCTTCCAGCGCCGCAGCCCGCCCTCCTCTGCGAAGAACACGTTGTGCGGCTTGAGGTCGCGGTGGACGATGCCGGCGACCCGCGCGGCCTCGAGGCCGATCGCGAGCTGGTCGACCAGGACCTTGGTCTGCGGCAGCTGGAGCCGGCGCTGGCGGCGCAGCTGGTGGGCGAGATCCGAGCCGCGCAGGCGCTCCATCGCGAGGTACGGAATCTCGCCCGCGGTCGTCCCGACCTCGAGGACGCGCACGATGTGCGGGCAGTCGAGCCGCGACGCGGTGTGGGCCTCGCGCAGGAAGCGCTGGAGCTGGATCGGCTCTGCCAGCGTCCCGGGGTTGAGCAGCTTGACCGCGGCCTCGCGCCGATCGGCCACGCCGTGCGCCTCGTAGACCTCGCCCATGCCGCCGCGGCCGATCAGGACGCCGAGGCGGAAGGACCCGATGATCTGCTCGGTGAACCGGCCCGGCCCGCCGATCTTGAGCGCGCGGTCGAGCTCGGCGCGGGCCTCGGCGAGCAACGCGTCGCGCTGGGCGTTGCCGCGCACCGCCTGCTCGAGCTTGGACATCGCGTCGAGCGTGACGCGCTGGCTGACCCGCGCGGTGTAGAACGCGACGAAGTACAGCGTCTCGATGATGCACAGGATCGCGACCTGCTCGCGGGTGCGCAGCTGATCGATGCGCACGACGCCGTGATCGGCGAGCACGCCCGTGATGATGCCCAGGCCGAGCGCGCCATGGATCACCGCGACCAGGCCGTACAGCATGCGGGTGACCTGGCGATTGGCGCCCAGGCTGAAGAAGTAGATGCCATAGACCAGCAGCGCGGCGACCGGCGAGCCGGTGCCCCAGTAGTACACCCCCGACATCGAGCCGAAGATGATCGGCAGCGCCGGCAGGACCAGCTTGCGCGGGTCGTAGCGCGTCGGATCGCGGGTCAGGATCAGGATGAAGAACGCGCCGAAGCCCGCGGCGCACGAGCCGGTCAACACGACGACCTTGGCGACCGGGTCGCCGCCGGTGCTGAGCGCGACGATGATGCCGCCGACCACGACGGCGACGACGATCTTGAGGAAGATCCGGGTCCGCGCGATCTCGTCGAACTTCATCGCGTCGACCGGCGAGTCGGTGGTCGCCGAGGCCGACATCTTGGTCATCGAGGTCGACGCCCGCGGCGGCTCGGCGAGCTGCTGGGTCGCCAGGTTGTGGACCGAGTCGGCGACGGCGACCTCGGGCAGGAACGCCGGGGCGTGGGCGGCCGGGTGGGTCAGGTCGCGGGTCGGCTCGCGGACCGGCACGGCGTCGTCAAAGCTATCGGCGGTGCCGGCCGACGTCGGCTCGCTCGGCCCGTCGGGCACACGATCGCCGGGTCCCTCCGGCGTGCGATCGCCGAAGCTGTCCTGCGTGTCGCCGTCCTGCGTCGGCTGGGCGAGGCTGTCGCGCTCGAGCTGGTTGTCGGTGTCGGGCGAGCCATCGAGGACGGTGCGCGACTCCTCGGCGAACTCGTTGTCGGGCGGCGTCACACCGAGCGCGCCGGGATCGGCGGTCCGCCGACCTACATCACTGCCGCGTTCCGCCACGCGCAAAAGCATAGCGACAAGTCACGAGCACAGGCTATCGCTCCGACGAAAATCGCGCACGACGCGGCGTGCTAGGCGTCCGTATTCCAAACGGACTCGTCGCCTCGATCGCCTCGCGAAGCGCTCCGCTCGGCTACGGCGCGAAGCTGACGACCGGCTCGTCGGCGCAATGGTCGAAGTCCGCGCCGCTCGTCGGCGGTCCGTAAGATGCCACGCAGTCGTCGCGCCGCGCGCAGCCAGTGGCATCCAGACCGCCGCACGCGCCAGGCTTCGGGCGCGGCGCGCTCTGCCAGCAGTGGTTGAACTGGTCGGCGACATAGGTCGCGCGGCAGCCAGGTGCGTCGAGGCAAGCCGCTTCGGCCAGCGCATCGCACGACGAGCCACATCTGACGTAGTCCTCGTAGATGTCGTCGTCGACGATCACGCACACCGGCCCGCTGTATGGGTAGTCCGCGCAGGCCTCGCACTCGAAGTGCGTGCCCGAGCCGACGCAGATATTACTATCGGGATCGACCCGCAAGAATCGCCCGGCGCCCAGGCAGTCGGCGTCCGAGGCCTCGTCACAACCCACGCCTATCAGCAGGATCAACAACCAGACTGCTCGCATGGCGTGGCCTCGAGCAAGGGCCGCGCCACGCGGTCGTTTTGCCTGGCTCGGGCTTGTGCGGTAGCCCGTCTGCTCATTAGATCCGCAGCGATGTCGCGCTTCGTCCTCGCCTTTTCATGCTTCTTCCGCATCCTGTTCGGCAAGAAGCTGCCGGCGGACGCGATCAAGCTGTTACCGGAAACCACGACACCCGCGCCGGCCGTCGCGCCGACGGCCGTGGCCAAGCCAGCCCCGGTCGTCGTCGCCAAGCCGGCCGAGCCCGAGAAGCCGCGGATCGCGACGGCGCAGCACCACCGCGACGGCGCGCTCGCCCTGCTCGCGTTGCTCCAGCGCGAGGGCCGGCTCGTCGACTTTCTGCGCGAGCCGCTCGACGGCTTCTCGGACGCCGACATCGGCGCGGCGGCGCGCGACGTCCACCGCGGCTGCCGCAAGGTGCTCGAGCAGCACCTGACGCTCGAGCCGGTGATGCCGGGCGCCGAGGAGGCCAAGGTCGCCGTCCCCAAGGGCTTCGACCCGGCGGAGATCCGGCTGATCGGCGAGGCCCGGGGTGAGCCGCCGTTCCGCGGCACGCTTCGCCACCATGGCTGGCGCGTGGTAGACGCCAAGCTACCGACGCTGAGCGAAGGCGTCGATCGCATGGTCATCGCGCCCGCGGAAGTCGAGCTGTGAAGATCCTCGGAATCGATCTCGGAACCACCAACTCGGCGCTCGCGGTCGCCGAGGACGAGCGCACCGTGCGCACGCTGCCGATCGCCCAGGTCGTCGGCCCCGGCGAGGTCGCCGAGCGCCCCACGCTGCCGTCGTTCCTGCTGCTGCCGAGCGAGCTCGAGGTCCCGGCGGCGCAGCTCGCGCTGCCGTGGTCGGGGCCGATGCGTTACGCGGTGGGCGACTTCGCGCGCGAGCGCGGCGCCGAGCTGCCGCACCGGCTGGTGTCGTCGGCGAAGTCGTGGCTGTCGAGCTCCGCGATCGACCGCACGTCCCAGGTCCTGCCGTTCCGCGGCGCGCAGCGCGAGCTCGATCCCGAGATGGCGGGCGGCGAGCGGGTCTCGCCGGTCAACGCCTCGGCGCGCTACCTCGCGCACCTGCGCGCGGCGTGGGACGACGCGAACCCCGACGAGCCGGCCGCCGAGCAGGAGGTCCTGGTCACCGTGCCGGCGTCGTTCGATCCGGTGGCGCGCGAGCTGACCGTGGTCGCGGCGCGCGAGGCCGGCTTCGACCGCGTGACGCTGCTCGAGGAGCCGCAGGCGGCGTTCTACGCGTACCTCGCGGCGCGCGGCGACGCGTGGCGCAAGGATCTCGCGCCGGGCAACGTCGTGCTGGTGTGCGACGTCGGCGGCGGCACGACCGACTTCTCGCTGATCGAGATCACGAGCGACGGCGGCACGCTCGCGCTCGAGCGCGTCGCGGTCGGCGATCACATCCTGCTCGGCGGCGACAACATGGACCTCGCGCTCGCGGCGCTGGTCGGCCGCGACCTCGGGCGCACGCTCGATGCGCTGCAGCAACGCGCGCTGGTCCACGCCTGCCGGCGCGCCAAGGAGCAGCTGCTCGGCGTCAACGCGCCCGACGCGGTGCCGATCGCGATCCTCGGCCGCGGCAGCAAGCTGATCGGCGGCACGATCAAGGCCGAGGTCACGCGCGCCCAGGCCGAGCGCATGCTGATCGACGGCTTCTTCCCCCGGGTCGAGGCCGACGCGCGGGCCGAGCGCCGCCGCGCCGGTGGCCTGCGCGAGATGGGCCTGCCCTATGCGCACGACCCGGCGATCACCCGCCACCTCGCCGAGCTCTTGACGCGGTTCGGCCGGATGCCGACCCACGTGCTGTTCAACGGCGGCGTGATGAAGGCGCCGGCGCTGCAGGCGCGCATCCTCGAGTGCCTGCGCGCCTGGGCCGGGCGCGACGTCGGCGTGCTCGCCGGCGCCGACCTCGATCACGCGGTGGCGCTCGGCGCCGCGCACTACGGCCAGGTCCGGCGCGGCCACGGCGTCCGGATCCGCGGCGGCACGGCGCGCGCGTACTACATCGGCATCGAGAGCGCGATGCCGGCGATCCCGGGGTTCGCGCCGCCGGTCAAGGCGCTGTGCGTCGCCCCGCAGGGCCTCGAGGAGGGCTCGACCGTGGCGCTGCCCGACGACGAGCTCGGCCTGGTGGTCGGCGAGATGTCGGAGTTCCGGTTCTTCGCGGCGGCGACGCGCAAGGCGGACACCGCCGGCACGCTGCTCGACGCCGACGAGGACGGCCTGGTCGAGCTCGATCCGGTCGAGAAGCTGGTCGAGGCCGACGGCGAGCGCGCCGCGGGCCAGCTGGTGCCGGTCCGGCTCGAGGCCCACGTCACCGAGGTCGGCACGCTCGAGCTGTGGTGCGTCGCGCGCGACGGCCAGGGCCGCTGGAAGCTCGAGTACTCGGTGCGCGAGCGCGATTAGCAGACGCGTGGCGCGCGCCGGCCAAACCGTCTACGTTCGAGGCTTGCACCGCGCGGATCGAGTCACTGGCGCCGCGTTGGCGGTGATGCTCGCGATGGCGTGCACGTCGCGCCCACGCGGCGACGTCCAGCCGACGGTCGCCACGCCCCACGCCGAGGCTCCCCCGATGACACGTCCCGACCCGCCCGAATCGTTCACGCCGCTCGCCGCGACGCTCGTCCGCGGCGAGGAGCGCGAGCTCGCCACGGTCGACTACTGCATGCACGCGCTGGCGTCGACCACGTCCGATCGCGCCGACCTGCAGTGGGCCGGGCCGCCGCCGGTCGTGGCGAACGACGAGGTCCTCCTGATGCTCGCCCCGGCGACGCGGCATTGCGCGTTCCTGGGCGGCGCCGGCGGGCCGCGCGTCGATCACGTGGTGCGTCGTGGCGCCGATGTCGTCGTGCACGTCGGGTTTCCCGACCGGTTCGCGATGGACTGGAGCGCGGCCCTCGTGCCGCGGCCGCCGCCGGGCGGGCGACTCGTGCTGGTCGTCCACGGCTCGATCATGCAGCCGCCGGGCGACTGGAACGAGGCCCGCGAGCACGTGATCCGGGTGATGACCGCGGGCAGCGCGCTTCCCAAGCTCCGGTATGGACCGCCGCCGCCGGAGACCTACGTGAAGTGGCACGCCACGGAGACCATCGGCGGGCTCCAGGTCACCGCCACCTCGCTCGAGGTCAAGCTGGATGTCGACGGCCACGAGGTCTTGAAGGGCACGCTGCGCCTGCAGGCGGACGGTCGCGAGACCGTGCTCTCGTTCCACGGCGAGGAGACGCTGCGCTGGGACCCGTACCGCATCGAGGTCCGCGGGGGCTCGAAGGAAGCCGTGGGCGTGGTGGTCACGCGCGTGTCCTCGCCCTGAGCGTGCGCGGCCACCCCGTGCCACAGCGCGCGTGACCGTCATCGCATCGCGTCGGCGGGTGCCGCAAAACAGGCCGGCAACTGCTGCCTCGTCGACGAAACAAGCATCGCGTGCCGCGCGTATCATCAGGTATGGCGATGACCCCGGCCTACGCGCTCGCGCACGTGTTCTTGCCCAACATGATCAAGCTCAAGGGCCACGCGACCGTGGTCTCGGCGCTCGAGCGCAAGAACCTGATCTACTTCGACGGCCTGTGGGCACAGGCCCATGTCACGCACAACCTCTTCGTGACGTCGCAGATGCGCGACCCGTATCGCATCGCGACGATGAGCCTGCCGACCCCGACCGAGATGGGCGAGGCGTACATGGCCGGCATCGTGATCAAGACCAACGACCCGGTCTACCTGCGCTACTTCACGCTCGAGCATGACTTCGTGCTCGCCAAGCAGGCCAATCGCACCGTGCTCGCCGAGCGCGAGGGCCAGAAGCACACCCGGCGGGGCGACGGGCCGGCGCTGACCGGCGACCCGGAGGCCGACGCCCGGGCGTTCATCGATTGCTTCATGGAGCTGATCGTCCCGACGAAGGTGACGACGCGGTAGAACCGCGGTACCAACGGGGCCTGTGCCCGCGCGGTACCTGATCGGCATTGACCTCGGGACGACCAACTCCGCGGTGGCGTACGTCGACACGCGCGCCGCCGACGCCCGGGTCCGGGTGTTCGAGGTCGAGCAGCTGGTCGCGCCCGGCGAGGTCGCGGCCCGGCGCCAGCTGCCGTCGTTCGTGTACCTCGCCGGCGAGGTCGATCTGGCGCCGCACGAGACCGCGCTGCCGTGGCGCCCGGCCGCGCGGATCGACCGCGATCCGCAGGCCGCGGCGACGACCGAGCTCCGGCCGGTGGTCGGCGAGCTGGCGCGCAACCAGGGCGCGCGGATGGCGTCGCGCATGATCGCGTCGGCCAAGTCGTGGCTGTGCCATCCCGGCGTCGATCGCCAGGCGGCGATCCTGCCGTGGGGCGACAGCGACGGACCCAAGCTGTCGCCGGTGGCGGCGCAGGCGCAGATCCTCGGCCACATCCGCGAGGCGTGGGACCACGCGCACCCCGACGCCGCGTTCGTCGACCAGGAGGTGCTGGTCACGGTGCCGGCGTCGTTCGACGAGGCGGCGCGCGAGCTGACCTTGCAGGCCGCGGCCAAGGCCGGCTACCCGCCTATTGTCTTGCTCGAGGAGCCACAGGCGGCGTTCTACGCGTGGATCGACGCGCGCAGCGGCGGCGCGGGTCAGCTGGTGGCCGGAGACCGCGTGCTGGTGTTCGACGTCGGCGGCGGCACGACCGACTTCACGCTGATCGACGTCGGCGACGGCGACTTCACGCGCACCGCGGTCGGCGATCACCTGCTGCTCGGCGGCGACAACCTCGACCTCACGCTGGCCAAGCTGGTCGAGCAGCGCCTGGTCGCGCGCACCAGCAAGAAGCTCGACGCGCTGCAGTGGCACGGCCTGGTCCACGCCTGCCGGCTGGCCAAGGAGACCTTGCTCGGCGACGATCCGCCGGCCGCCGCGCCGATCGTCGTGCAGAGCCGCGGCGCGAAGCTGATCGGCGGCACGCTGCGCGACGAGGTCACGCGCGACGAGCTCGCCGCCGTGCTGTTCGACGGCTTCTTTCCGCTCGTCGCGGCCGACGCGCCGCTCGCCCGCGGCCGCGGCGGGCTCCAGGAGTTCGGCCTGCCCTACGCCAGCGATCCGGCGGTGACCCGCCACCTCGCGGGGTTCCTGTCGCGCCACGGCGGCGCGCCGATCTCGGCGATCCTGTTCAACGGCGGCGCGATGACGCCGCGCACGCTGCGCCAGCGCGTGATCGACCAACTCGCCGCGTGGCAGGGCACGGCGCCGCGCGAGCTGCCGGCGGCGATGCCCGAGCTCGCCGTCGCGCAGGGCGCGGCGTACTACGGCCTGGTCCGCCGCGGCCTCGCGGTCCGCATCAAGGGCGGCACGCCGCGCGCGTTCTACATCGGCATCGACACCGGCGGCGCCGCGCGCATGGCGATGTGCCTCGCGCCGTCGGGGCTCGACGACGGCGCCCGGGTCCAGCTCGCGCGCGACTTCCGCCTGGTCACGAACCGGCCGGTCAGCTTCCGGCTGTACTCGTCGAGCTCGCGCGCCGACGCGCCCGGCGCGCTGGTCCCGATCGGCGACGGCCGCGCCGACACGATCGACGACGGCAGCGACCTGCTCGAGCTGCCGCCGATCGTCACCGTGCTGCGCGCGCGCGGCCGCGGCGAGGTCACCGTGCGGCTCGAGATCCACATCACCGAGCTCGGCGCGCTCGAGATCGCGTGCGTGGAGGTCGCGAGCCCGGCGTCGCCGCCCGAGACCTGGAAGCTCGCGTTCGACATGCGGTCCGGTGGCAGCGCGCCGGTCGCCGACCCCGCCAGCGACGCGCACCCGCGCGCCGCCGAGGCCAAGGCGCGGATCCAGGCGGCGTTTCGCGCCGGCGACGGGCTCGCGACGCTGACCCGCGATCTCGAGGCGATGTTCGAGGCCCGGCGCGACGACTGGTCGGTGAGCTCGACCCGCGCGCTGTTCGACGGCCTGGTCGAGGTCGCCGCCGAGCGCAAGAAGACGGCGGACCACGAGCAGCGCTGGCTCAACCTCGCCGGCTTCCTGCTCCGCCCGGGCACCGGCGCGCCGCTCGACACCTGGCGGGCGCGCGTGATGTGGGGCGTGTTCAACGAGCAGCTCGCGCACCCCAAGAGCGAGCCCGGCAAGCTGGCGTGGTGGATCACGTGGCGGCGGATCGCCGGCGGGCTCGCCAAGGGCCAGCAGGATCAGATCTACGACCGGCTCGCCAAGCTGCTGCTGCCCAACCCGCTGCAGGCCAAGAAGCTGACCGAGGCCAAGCCGAGCAAGCAGGAGCTCGCCGAGATGTGGCGCGCGGTGGCCAGCCTCGAGCGCCTGCCGGCCCACAACAAGCTGAAGCTCGGCGACGAGCTGATGCGCCGGCTCGAGCCGCGCAAGGGGCGCGAGGATCTCGTGCACCTGTGGGCGCTGTCGCGGATCGGCGCGCGCGTGCCGCTGTACGGCCCGCTCAACGCGGTGATCGCGCCGAGCAAGATCGCCGACTGGCTGGGCGCGCTGTGCGCGTGGGACTGGCCCGAGCCCGACAAGGCGGCGTTCCCGCTGGCGCAGCTCGGCCGCCGCACCGGCGATCGCACGCGCGATCTCGACGACGCCGCCCGCGCCCGGCTCGCCGCCACGGTGCGCGCGATGCCCGGTGGGGATCGCGCCGCGGTGCTGGTCGAGCAGGTCGTCGACCTCGAGGCGCGCGAGGAGCGGGTCGCGCTGGGCGACACGCTGCCGGCTGGCCTCAAGCTGGTGATCGACGACGAGCGCCCGGCCGAGGCGTAGGCGACGACAGCGCGGCACTTTTGCGCGAGGAACACCGAGAGGCGTCGCCAAGCAAGCGGGCGGCGGCGGGGGCTATCGGGCCTCGGGGTTCGGCTTTCGCTATCGGGCGTCGGCTATCGGCTTTCGGCTTTCGGGCTTCGGCTTTCGGCCTTCGGCCTTCGGGCGTCGGCTTTTGGCTTTTGGCTTTCGGCGTCGGGGCATCGAGTCCCCGTGGGGTCGGCCCTGGGGACGGCAACCACCAGCTGCGATGTGCACCACGATGCGCATCGCCGGCCGACGACGCCTGCGCGGGCCGGCGCGCGCGGTCGCCGCGATCGCCTGGGGACGACCGTCCCCGACGCTGCGGTGGCACGACGATCGCACCTCAGATTTCCGTGGATCTACGCCGCAACCGGTCACGCGCGAACACGCCTCCCCTGCCCGCCGCGTCATCGCCCGCGACGTCCAGCGCCGCGTTCGCCAGCCCGCTGCCGTCGATGCTCGAGCTCTCGGCGGCGGCACGCGCGGTGGCGGCGGAGCCGGTGCTGCGGCTCGCGGTGGCGACGCTGCAGCGCGAGGCGTGCCGGTTGACGCGCGCGCAAGAGGCGACGGTCGTGACGTTCGACTGGAGCAACCACACGGCGTGGACGCTCGACGGCTCGCTGGTCTCGAGCGAGATGCGCACGCTGGTCGCGCGGGTCGCCGGCAGCGGACAGCGCGAGGTCACCGGGCACGCGATGATCGAGCCGATCGGCGGCGCGCCGGCGCGCGCGGTGCTGACGCTGCGCCGCGCCGCGGGCGATCGCTTCGAGCCGCACGACGTCGCGCTGGTGACCGCGCTGGCCGGCAGCGTGGCGGCGACGATCAATCGCCTGCTCGCGACCTGACCGGGCCGGCGCCCAGGAGTCGCTCGCTCAGCGCGCGCCCATGAACTGCTCGGCGAACTGGCGCAGGCGCAGCACCGACGGGATGCCCTCGCCCGACGAGAACGTCAGCGACTTGCCGAACTCCACGTTGTCCGCGGCCTGCCAGGCCACGTAGGCCTTGCCGGCCGGCGTGCCGAGCAACGCGTTGAGCTTGGTCTCGTACTCGCCCTGGACCTTGGCCACCATCGCGTCGCCCTCGGCGCCGAGCCGGCCCTCGATGCCGTCGGCCTCGGCGGTGACGCGGTTCTTGTACTCGAGCGTCTCGGCCTGGATGTTCTTGATCCCGACCAGGTAGCCGTCGCTGACCGACGCCGGATCGAGGCCGAAGATCTTGGCGGCCTCGGCGCGCATCGCCTCGACCTCGGCGGCCGGCAGCTGCGCGAGCTTGGCGCGCGCCGCGCCCGGCGTGGCGTCGACGACGGCGAGCAGGCCGACCTGGTAGGCGCGCTCGAGCTCGGCCTGGCGCTTGACCCAGTCCTGGGTGTGCGACGAGACCTGCGCGCTGGTGCCCTGCACGTAGTTGTCGAGGCTCTGCTGTACGTTGGCGAGCTTCTGCGACGCGGCGTCGAGCAGCTTGTTCTGCTCGTTGAGCTGGATGGTCTGGAGCTGCTTCTCGTAGTCGGGCCGGAACGTCACGGCGCGGACCAGCACGGCCTGGGCCTCGACGTGCATCGCGCCGAGCTGGCGGTTGAGCATCTCGAGCGCCTTGGCGCTCGCCGCGAGCCGGCGATCGGTCGAGTAGAAGCCGACCGAATCGAGCGTCGCCATCTCCTCGCGCAGCACGCTGGTCGCGGTCTCCTCGGCGAGCCGCTGGTAGCGGAACCGGCCGTCGGGATCGGTGACGTGGTTGCCGGACGCGACCAGCTCGTGGGCGTGGTCGGGCTTGACCCGCATCGGCACCGAGACGTCGAGCTCGACGGTGTTGTTGTCCTTGGTGCGGATCACGAGCGGCCGCTGCGGGCCCTTCTGGTCGTTCGTGAAGTCGAGCATGAAGTAGCTGCTCGGCAGGACGATCAACTTGTGGACGCCGGGCAGCCGCCAG
>Ga0307513_10008316_pt1 | contig 13289 bp, 12 predicted proteins | sample 15_EM_MG_FD_202174 | JGI IMG/M metagenome (GOLD analysis project Ga0307513, IMG submission 202174) | Populus trichocarpa ectomycorrhiza microbial communities from riparian zone in the Pacific Northwest, United States - 15_EM | ecosystem: Host-associated > Plants > Roots > Unclassified | place...
CTCGCTGACTTTCTGCAGCAAAGAGACAACGGTTAATCGACAATACGAAGATGGTCCTAGATGTCGCAAAGGAATCGTCCGATTGGTTTCCTCCCCTCAAAGCATGTCTGGGAGGCATCAATGCGCTGGTCAAACACTACGACGTATGCTATATCGAACCGTACCGAGGCGATATTGACAGATTTCGTCCAGCAAAGCGAAGACGTCAAGGTCAAACTTGAACAGCTTATTCCATGGCTGACGAAATTACTGGGGAGTCTAGCAAAGGTGGATCCTAATGAAGATCAAGATGAGGTCGAGCGACGCACACGACTGGCAAGGTTGGTAGCAAATCAGGCTCGTAATCCCGCCTCAAATCGCCTCAAAAAAATTCCTTTGTAGGTCCTTGGAATACATCGCACGACAATCACAAACCTTATTAGCGAAGGGGAAGTGCTCCCGACTTCTAGATAAGACGCAGGACGCTCAAGAGGTCGGAAGGCTCATCGAGGAACTCCAACAAGCAGTCCTCATTTACCAGGTGGGCACCACGATCTGTCGGGATCGGGTATGCTGAACACATATTGAACAGGTGTCGCAACAGCAGTCGATAAACACTCAAGTAGCTCAACTGACTGTAAGCTTCCTCCTACCATCTTCACCATACAGGCTGACGGACGGTTGACCGAATAAAGTCTTCTTTGAACGTGCTTTTGAAACTACATGAGGTAAAGCGATGTGCGCCCATTTCGAGACACCCCCTGACGTGTTGGCAGAGACTACCGGGGATAAGAGGAAAGATGGAATCCGCCCTTGCGCGGTTGGTTAGGCTCAGAGTAGGAGTGGGTGCCACGAGCGATGATGATGAGTCTAGGCGACAAACGATCCTGTCCGAGTGAGCACCATCCATTGTGAGCGAGCGCCCGTGTTGATCGTATTCCAGTGCTCTCGAAGGGATCAAAGACGAGCTGCAGTCCATCTCTCACCGCTCCAGCGCCGTTGACTACCAGGAAAATGAAGCGGATATGCAGGCTGTTTGCGGGCTTGCGGAAGAAATTGGATATTCCATCCTCGAGTACCAGGTCCGTACCGAGTTCAAAACACGCCGCCCGTCGTGGGATATTTGCTGAGGTGGCCCACACGCAGTTCGCTCGACAGAAGGTGTTATACGAGCAGAGTTGTACATTAATTGTATGTCCCCAGTTATATTGTTTGACCACATACTAGACGTTAACCATCTGTTACAGGATGCAGGTAAGGCGTGCTCGTATTTTCCTTCGAAGATCGCTAATGGACTAATAGCGGAGTCGCTGGTGTTGAACCAATTTCGCCGCGCTCACGGGGCTGCATACCACCACGGTGATCGCCAGGGTTGCCTCAAGGGAACCCGAGAGAGCGTTTTGGACGAGATCGAGGACTGGTCCGAGGATTTCACCAAGTCTCCTGTCTTCTGGCTCAACGGACTCGCCGGGACGGGGAAATCGGCCATCGCCCAGACCATCGCAGAGAGAGTTTTCGCAGACGGTCGCTTGGGAGCGTCATTTTTCTGCTCTAGAGCTTTCGAGGATCGCAGCAGTCTCCACCTCATCTTTCCTACCCTGGCGTTTCAGCTTGCCCAAAAGTATTCAAGCTTTCGATCTTTGCTCATACCACTCCTTCAATCCAATCCGGACATCTTCCACGACTCGCTCCGTAGCCAGATGCAAGAGCTTCTCCTCAAACCACTTCTATCGGCGAGGATCTCCACTGTGATTGTGATTGATGCCCTCGATGAATGTAGGGATGAAGACCCAGAGTCTGCGATCCTCCTCGTGTTGGGCAAGACGATTTCCAAGGTCCCCGGAGTCAAGTTCTTCATCACCAGCAGACCGGAGACACATATCACGAGCGGATTCCGTGGTCCGCTGCTGAGGGAATGGACGGAGACCTTCATTCTCCACCATGTTGAGCCCGACATTATTCACAGCGATATTCGTCTCTTCTTCAAACATGAATTATCAAAACTCCCACGTCGACCCCAGGGTTGGCCAGCGGATGAACAGCTCGACTCGCTGTGTCGACGGGCAGCCGGATTCTTCGTTTACGCCGTCGCAACGGTTAATTTCCTCAAACACAAATTCAAACGACCCTCGGACCGACTTGACATGATCAAAAAGTCTCCGGAGAGCACGGCTAATGAAGGGAGGACGGAATTAAAGGTATACACCAGCCTCGACTCCCTGTACACGTCGATATTTCGGGCGGCCTTCTGCAAAAACGACACTGAAGATAATGCGATGGTCCGCTCAGTGCTGAGCGCTGTGGTCCTCGTCACAAATCCGCTCTCACCATCTGCGATCGCAACCCTGATGAATTTTGAGTGCGACGAGGTCCTGTCCCTCCTTGAGTCGGTTCAATCGTTGCTGGTGCTGCATGACGAAGATATCAATTACCCTGTTCAACCATTCCACAAGTCCTTCCCCGACTTCATCACGGATCCCACCCGCTGCAGTGACCTGCGGTTCCACATATCCCCAAATTATCACATCGAACTCGTCCTGCGTTGCCTCGAACTTATGGGTAAATCACTAAAGAAGAACATGTGCTCAATCCCTGATTATGCACTCAATTCCGAGGTGGGGGATCTGCAGAGAAGGATTGAAGAGAATGGTATTCGCGGGGCTCTGGAGTATGCGTGCAGATCATGGCACAATCATCTCATGGTGGGGGTTGACCGGATCGCGGACGTTGTTTCTGCTCTGGGTCGTTTTCTGGAGGAGAAATTCCTGTTCTGGCTGGAGGTATTAAGTGTCCTTGGAGCTGCCAGTGACGCAGTGCGTGCGTTGAATGCGACTGTGCGATGGTTGAATGAGGTGTGTCCAGACCGACTGTTTATTTACGAGGTCTCTCGATGTTGACTCCAAGTCAGACTCAGGCATCCATCAGTCCCAACTCCCTTCTCGATACTGTCATAGACTGCCTCTACTTTGTGACAGAATTCTTCGAGGTCATTCGCCAGTCTGGACCTCACATCTACCACTCTGGGCTCCAGTTTATCTCCCCGTCGTCCATGGTTCGAAAGCTGTACATCCAACAGACCAACCCTCCCGTGTCAAAAGTCGTGACCGGTGTGACTGTCTCAGAGGATTCATGTATAGCGAGCATTGCAGTGGACTCTCTTCGCGGCATTCCTCGAGGCGTTTGGTCACCATGCGGCCAATTCATCGCCGCCTACAATGAATTCGGAGTTGCTCCAGTCGAAATCCGGGATCCGAACACCCTAGAGATGGTATCCACCCTCAAGCCCCCTGTTGATGATTTCGGATATGATTGTGGTTCAATCACCTTTTCAGCTGAAGGAAAACTGCTGGCTTGTGCATACTGGGGGTGAGGGAACCATTCCGTCGGTCGTCTCCGCATACCCTCACCCATACTAAACTCCACACCCAGTACTGGTGACAAACCCACAGTACTAGTTGTTTGGGACGTCCAGACGGGTGTTGTCATCAACGATATCGTAGTCGAAATCCCACACCCTTACGGGATCAACTTCTGTGGGAACCAAACAATCGTTCTCATCTCGGAACACAGCGTCACTCTTCGCACGTATGATGTCCTCAAGGGCACGCAGCTATCTGAGGGTATCCTCCCGCTACACAACCTGCTTACCCACTGGGTCTGCGGGGAATCTTTCCTGTTTGCCACAAGCTTCGAGATGGGTGAAGAGTCTGCAATCGACATTCGGGAACTCCAACCAACCTCGAACTCCCCGTTTCTCGTGGTCGAGTCATTCCTCGTGCCACATCATGACAGGATAGCTTCTTTCTCCCCAGTTTCCTTCCATCTATCATTCTTCATCGACAAGGATATTTTCGTACTCGATGTTCGAGATTCGAAAATCCTTTTTCGGACCGACATGGCAGCTGAACAACACCACCCACGCTCAGAATGCTTCTCTCCCGATGGGCGCTTCTTTGCCTGTATAACGTGGGACGATGATATTCGTGTATGGAAGAGTACGTCTACTGGTTATGTACCCTGGAGTACCCACATACCACGGATTCCACCTAGCGCCAGCGGGGGATTCGTGTTCTCACCCACCGCGACGTCAATCTTGAGTTGGGGCGACGGTGGAATCGTGTTGTTGGACAACCACCTCCGCCCCCCACCCCCCAACGAGATCAGGTCTCCCCGTCTATGGGGAGACCACTTGGTAGCATATTCTGCAGACGGGACGCGCATTGCAACTGCACGGCGTGGCCATGGTGTTGTCACGATCCTTGGCCCTCTTTTGGATACCCCGAAACAATACATCAACACGGACATGCGAATCCAGGACATCAAGATTCTTGGCAGCGGTGTCTTCGTGGTGGACAAACACAGGCTTGTCAGCTGGGATCTCGGAGGAGGTGCTCAGGGTGTCAGGAGGGCGACTTTTGATGGGATCTTTCCTGCCGGTGTTGAGCTGAGTCACGCGAGACACTTCACATTATCTAACAATTGCGCCCGGATCGCAATGAACACCGGCAAGACAGTCTTCCTGTACGACGTAATGGCTCAAGAAATTCTCAACGAATATAAGGTGGACATCATCTATAGCTGGGACACCCCAGACATCCAGTTCTCTCATGATGGGTGCCATCTGTGGCTCATCTTTGCGTTGACCGACGACGATCACGATATTTATGACCAATGCGGGAAATTGGATGTTGAGGATGATTGGAGCTCCGTGGACCTCGAAATCTGGCCGGTTCCAAGAGACGGACGGTCATGGGACGGGTATTTTCCTCCTGGGTATCACGTTCAGGTTGGGTCCGAGTGGGTTGTGGATCCCCGGGGCAGAAAGCTTTTGTGGTTACCCCCCGACCAGAGGACGGGGCTCATGGCGGAAGCGAAGTGGGATGGCGATTTTCTGGCCTTGGTGAGTGTACGCCGCCCGGGCCCCCCCCTGATCATTAAGTTCCAACCATAGCCCCTTCTGCCCCATTCTCGTTCAACTCATTCGTTGCATACGTAATACCCCATCCAAATTCTTTCATCCAAGACAATCCGACCTGACCCCCACTGTCTTGTCCTTTCTTTGACCCTTAATTTGTTTTCTTCACCCCGGACCGCCTGTTTACCTTTCGCTGTATTTTATATGACTGCAACATTGTACCAGTGCTTCACAAGCAACTCCGACCCACCCTACTGTCTCTACTTCCGCTCGGTGCTTTTCTTGAACTCAGTCGCGTACTCTCCGGGGAAGAAAATATTCGGATGTGTCCGTCCGAACACTACTGAGAGTTCTGGTGCGATACCGAATCTGAGTCACCGTGCTGAAGGGCAGATTTGAACGGATGTTGTACAGGGATTGACTACGAGGTATTGGAACTATGGAACCAGGGTAACACCTAGGTATCGTCTATCCGCACATCAGTAAGGGATACCTTGATTGTCTAGGAACACGAAAGGTCGAGAACTGCAGCCATCCTGAGTTGTCTAACCGTGATTGACGGATGTACATATTGTCCCAAGCCGGCCATCTTAGTTGCGGTGAGAAGTCGCCGGACCCCAGTGGTGTCCTGCTTCCAGGGTCGTTAAACAGTCGTGGTCGAAGTAGCCAACCGATGCAGACGACTGTGAAAGGTGGTAGAACTCCTGGTCGAGGTCCCCAGCATTTGATGTCATAAATAATGGCATTCTGTGAGGCGCCGCGGCCTACAGTACTAAGCATACAGCAATGATGAAGATTAGTATACTCGCAATGGAACCCAAGATCAAAGAGCATTGCGCTCCCTCCTCGACAGGACCCATCTTCACAGCTTCTAATAACGCCGCTTCGATCTTACTCGCCATCACACCCATACCAAACTGAGACCTCGCTCTAACCTTCGCCCGATGCGCCAACATTGTCCTCTCATCTACGCTTAGTTCCACGATATCTTGCAGGGCTTCTGCCCAGACGTCGGGATTTGGCGGCCGCAACCACCCCGTCTTTTCGATCTCCGGCGAATTTATGACGCTCTCGGTAGGGCCGCCGGTGTTGCATGCCAGTACGGGTACCCCGCATGCCATGGCTTCCACTGGAACAATCCCGAAGTGCTCATTAGTTGGAGTGTACAGGAGAGCCAGCGTCGATGAGGAGGTTAGGAGGGTCGATCTCTGGGCAGTGGTGAAGCTGAGCAGAAATATTATGTCGGGGGACGTGATGGATTTGTCGAACCGTGGCAGAGAGCCTGTCCTCTTGGATGGAGTCAGTATGTGGTACGTGAGATTGCGTGCCGCGGCAATTTCAAGCAGGCTTTTGAGCGTCGACACGTTGTCCTCGATCCTCGGATCATACCCGCCTAACGACTTCCTCATTTAGTGAGGTCAGAGAGAGGCGGCTCCACTCACCTGCAAGGACCAGCCGCCAATCCTGTTTCACCGTCGTCATGGACTTGAAGGTGGCGAATGCCTGGATAGCCAGTGCTATATTCTTTTTCCGCTCAAAACGGTTGAGCGATAGGAAGGTCGGACGGTCACTACCTTGGTCATTCTAGTTAGCCAGTCAAGGGTCATCTGGCATCGAGTGCAGTGCTTACGAACAAATCGCCGCTACGTCAGAGTCACTTTGGTCAACCGCAACTTCGTACGCGGTGATGTTGATTCCAGGGTGGACGACCGTTGGGTTGAATTTTATACTGGGGAAGTATGCCTTGAAGACTTGCACGGTGAACAGGGAGTTGGCAAGTATAACGTCGGCCTGACCTGGCGTGAATCAAATGGGCATCAATTAGAGCATAGAACACGAGAAAGATTGATGTGGGACGCACGGGTGGTCCATTCTTCCAAGAGATCCATAGGCAACCTGTACAGCCCTTTCACCACACCGGCTTTCCATCTCCCAGTCTCTCCATCCACAAACTCTCCATTTGCAAGGAGTTTATCGGGGAAGTGGCAATAGAACACCACCCGTTTCTTTCCCAGCAGCCGAAGAAATGGTATGCACGTCGAAAGCTGGTCGACGAAGTAAACATCGTAGGGTGGCTCTGAGCCAGACAATAGGCGGGTCGTGAGGTGCAGTTGCCGTGCGTGTGCGAAGAGTATATGCAATTTCCCTCTGATTGATCGAGGGAATGGTGACTTCACATGGTGAACGCGTAGGGTTCCTAAACAATATTAGCACAGGTTCAACGGTTGGCCGCATAGAACTTGTTTACCATCTCTTGTTTCCTCGAAACAGTGATTAGGATCGTGGTGAGACGTGTAGATGTCAACCGAGTGTCCAAGTTTCTGTAACCCGAGAGCAGCATCGACCACAAGGCGTTCGGCACCACCTAACAAGACATTTTTAGTCCCTCCTGAGAGGTTTCACGACAGAAACGTACCGATACCAAGGTCCGGATGCAGAAACGCGACGCGTAGTGGTTGCGTGGACATGAAGCGTGGTGAAACGTGGTTCCCACGCTTGCTCATCATAGTAAACCCGGTCTAATGGAGGACGGCCCCGCGAACACACAATCGAGACCGATGGAAGGCAGAACCGGGGAGGTCCTTTGAAATAACATTACGTGTGTTGGGAGCGCTAAGTAGAAAAAACGCAACATATCGTAAGCACAGTGTTAAACATAGTCTCTACAACTGTACTGAATGACGCGACCCCGGTGTGTAAGGATCAGCAAAGCCTTGTTTCTCGTAATTATCAGGGAGGTCCCCTCTAGAAGAAATGCGGGCGTATTTTACCCCCTTCCTTCCCCGGTGCAATAAAAAGGCAATGACAACAAGAAGAATCGCGGAGAAGCCGGCTAAAACGAAGGCGACAATCTGTAGAGTGCGTTTCTCACTCGTGAGAGTGTCAGCTACATCATTGTTCGACACATCTTCCACCAAAGCTCCATTACCTTTACCTGACGTGGGGTCGTCCGATGGAGGAGTACAAGCATCAGAGTTCGTGGTACTGTTCATGTTGGTTGTGGTATTGGGTGTGGTCGTATTGTGCTCCTTCGGGAACAACAGGTCAAACCCGGAGTCAATCTGGCAGGAGATGTCGGTTGTGGGAAGCTTTTGTATGACGAATCAGTTTGTGTCGAAGGTCTCTTGTTAATCGTGAAACGTACGGTTCCGTCAACGAGATATTTAAACACTGCCGCATGTGCGCAAGTCGAGTATTGCGCCAAGCTAGCATGATCCAATCCATTCTGTTCAATCAAGATCGCGTTGTCTCCCAAATACTCCCGTACGCGGTGGGCATCGACGTAGGGGGTAGCCGGGTCGGCTCGGTTCCCAATTAAGAGGACTTTGTTGCTGAGAGATGTGACATTAAATGGGCCCTGGAATCGCTCCACAGCGCGCACTGGCCATTTGTGACAATAGTGGACGCTCTGAAGGAACTCTTGACCAACTAATCGGTTTTGTCAGCAACGCATGCGAAACCTCGAGTCAATGAAACCTCTTACACATTGGCGAAACTTCCTTCGCAACCCTTACGATCTCGTCAAAACCTCTTTAGTGGTAGTCTGATCGTCAACGGAATCACCACAGATGACCGCGTGCATAATGTAGTCAGGCGGGTCCTGCTCCCCTTCCCTTCGCGTGAGCGTCGGTAAAGGAGAAAGAGCGCGTGGGGCAAGCGGAATCATCGTTCCAGATGCATTGCTCAACCACTCATACTTTTCCCAGAGACCCCCGTTGATAGAGCCTGGTCATGTGCTAGGGTTATAGAGTGTCTGATGAATTAGGTCTGTTCGTTGATGAGGCAGCGAAGGGATAGTGCTCAACAGTTAACTCACTTCTAATAGAGATGGCAGATACATTGGGGTCTCCGCTTTTTTTGCCGTAGTCGTAAGCAAGCTGTAACTTTGGTCGAATTCTCGGTGGAGATCTTGCAACCTTGCGGTCCAGCCTTTGCGCACCCTTCTGCAAGTCCTAGGAACGTCTCGTCGACTGACTCTACTGTTCGTGCCCAAGTCTGTACCCCAGTTTAGCGTCGCGGATCATCCAGAGAGGACCGGTATCCTCACCAGGTGTGCTGGCTCCAGGGCGTGCGTGACAGGATCTTCGGATATGTCACGGAACGTTGGTGATACGGACGTTTACGAACAATGTAACACACACCTTCCACTCCATCAAGAATAACTTTGCCAACGCGCTGTGTGCCGGTTAGAATCGTGGGTTCTTCGAAAACTTTGGGGTTTATACCTGAGGAAACACTTTGCAGAAGTCAGGAACTAGCGAGAGAGGAAAAGGGGATTCGATGCTCACTGCCAAGGAGGTACGTCCCGATATTAGTGCCGTAACTGAACCCTGAAAGATTGTCAGCATAATTAAAACTATTGCACGAATAGGTACGTACCCCAGTAGTTGATCAAAGTGCCGTTACCTTCCAGGTAGTCCGCCAAGGCCACCATATCCCGGACTGCGGCTGTCGTACCGACATATGGGAGAAACTGACCACTTTCATGTTTTTCGCAAAGTTCTCCGAAAGCCTTCCACCGCTCGTCCATTGGAGTGATTTGAGAATATAGGTAGTCGATATCGGATTGGAGTTTAAACGCTCCGCGAACATCCATTCGAGGGTACACCATGGTATCATTCCAAAAGGCAGCATACTCTTCTATCGACTCGAAGCAATTGATCTTTCCGGGTCTGTTAATAGGGTGTTGGACGGGTTAATATAGCGGTGAGGAAGCGATCGTGAAGTGAGGATCGTACGTGGTTTGGCCGACGCCTCTGGGGTCCCAGGATAAGATGTCGTAGTAGCCACCAGAGAGGTCACTGGTGAACTGTCCAAATAAGAAGATAGCGGCAATACCAGAGGCGCCAGGACCACCTGTACCGCCGTAAGGTGCGAATGTTGGCTAGAGTGGAAAAATAACATACCTGGGTTGGTGAATAGAGTACCCTTACGCGGTTGGTTTTTGGCCGCATATTTTATTACAGCTAGCCGGGATTTTCCTTTGGTGTGGTCCGCCCAGTCTAGGGGAACTTCGAAATTGCCGCAGGTTGCATTTCCATCCTCTGATCCTCTACATGGTCCCCACTCAATCCCTTCAGAACGAGGAGCCTGCATTAATGTCAGGGGGAAGTACAATATGCAAGTTGGGGAACTGGACCACTCACAAATCGGTGATATGGCTCAAGTGTCACCACCGTAGCCCACGATCCGATTAAAGGCAGTGTGAGCAGTGCTAAGATCGAAAGTGGTCGCATGAAGATCTGGGAAACTGGGGGGGAAGGAATGCCGGTCATTGCAACGAGGGGGTGCATTCTTATATGCCTCATACCTGGTGATTTCAAGGAAGAGCGCTCTTACTGTACCACAGGAATAGGTGTGGTAGGTCGAGGGCAGAGGGACATCGATACGTCCAGGCAACAGCTTCTATGAAGCACTGCATGCATTCACCACCGACTATCGGATCTGCGGTCGACCGAATGTGGGCGACCTCGCGCCCTGGGTCTCATGCAAACTCGAAGATTGGGGTCCTGTGAGAGACGAGCCGGATTTCATGCGATCGTGTATGACGAACACGTTCCATCGGCTTCCAAGTGATTCGGAGCACTTCCACAAGGTCACTTTTCACAAGCGCGTTCCTGGTGAAACGCTCGGCCCGTGGAGGCGCGTCGGGCGTACTCCCATGAAGTTTTATCCAGTGTATCGCTGAACAAATTGGTGTTTGTTCCAAGCACAGGCGTCACGGAAGCTGGTTCGCCGTGTAGGGTGACACGCATTCCAGCCGGTTATTAACATGGATCCCAACCTAATTTTAACAGCGATATGGTCATCAGCGGCGCAAGAGAGCAGCGAAAAATACATTACAATACGGCCCTCAGATACTTTCTATGGTCCCCCGGGTTTCCGTCTCCAACTTTGTATATGTGGTGGCGGGCGCGGAGGCTTCGACGCCCTTGAAGTTTGTTACCGGGTGTTCATCTGAAAGTATACCGCGAAGAAACGGTGATGCGAGATCAACGTCACCATCAAGTTTTTGCCAGAACTCTCCATACTATCAAAGGAGGCTGAACGCACATGAATTCGTGAGCTGGTATAAACAGTAGGTCCGGGTCATCAAAATCGGCACAAGTAATGAACGTTGAACGCTGAACATTTAAACCGCTACAACGTAGTTCACGTCACAGGACGCCGAGGGTGTTCGCCATCAGGATAGGCCACCAAAGCTTGGGGAAGTTGAGAGGACCTTTTTGTTGCCTGGCATGCGCTCTCGATTGCCAACGAACGAGTCCTTCGAGAACAACCCATGGACCAATTTTCCGTACGAACTCATCCTTAGCCATGGGCGGCTCGCTGAAGGCAGTAGGTGTGGCATCTCGTTGGTCCCTGAGCACGAAGCGTATCCTGATATCGATGCGAATAACTGAGCGGTTGATAACTCGAGCGCCGGAACCCTATCGGAGGCGGCGGCGGGCATAGCTGAACCGGATCGTTGTATTGTTCTTCGTGCGCACAGGGCCAGTGTTTCAACAAAGTTATGCTTGAAACGATTGGACTGTCCGTCTTTCCCGAGCCTTCTGGTTACACCGCCAGACGGTGGGTCCTGCAAGTTTCGGCTGCTCAAGGCGCCCGAGTGACTGAGTCGCGTCGTGACGGGTGACCGTGACGAGCTCAATGACGATCACGTGGTTGTTTACCTCCTCTCATTCGCGCGTCCCCACCTTCAAGTCGATCGCGCCGCCTGGCTCACCCGCTACACGCCACTGGACACGATATAGGACGACAACTCCTCCAGGTCAACCCGGGGAACATTTTTGAAGCTTTCTTCCCCACTTTGTTTGTCCTTTATCCGCAAAGTAATGGGAATATTCTCTGGCGTCGCATACACCTTGTCCTCGTCTCTCCGCACTAATGATCAAAAGGATATGTCTGAGATCTTGGATGCGAATGGAGCAACTCGAAGTTCTCTTGAAGATGCAACCCATATCATATCCGACACCCTGGAATTTGAAGGCTGGCGGAACGCACCAAAGAATGCAGAGGTCGTGACTGTAAGTCGCTATGGACCTCACCTAAACCAACACACCTGACGTCGACATAGCCTAAATGGGTAGAACGGTCTATTACGCTTGGAAAGCGCCAGATGTACGCCACAAATAATTGTCGGAGTTTCGAGACAGCTGAATGATCCCACAAGGACAAAATATTACTCCCCCGACCCATCCATGCTCTTCTCCGGCGTGTGCGCCAGTGCAACCGATGCAAGTGGACGAAGCTTTTTCCTGAAAGACTGTTCTCTGACTCGCTGTTTTACTTTATAGATCGACCCCTCGGATGCCGAAGTGCTTTCTGGGGCTATTATTGCCCTAGGTGGTCAATGGAGACAAGGTCTAACCCGAGAAGTTACACATCTATTCGCCATGGGCACCACATCTGAAAAGTATCTTACTGCTACTCACTATCAAAAAGAGACTCGAGTCAAAATTCTCGTCCCCCACTGGTTTGACGACGTCGTACGTTTAGGGGTTGCTACCATCCCAACTCTTCAGTACGAATGGCCAGATCCAAAGGTTTTACGCCTCGCCCCGCCTTCTCCCAAAGGCAAACGGGCTCATAAGCCCCCGGAAGAGAAGGCATCACTCTATAAATCCATTGTATTGGGGACTTCTGAAGACGGCGAGATCCCCGGAAACCTGGGTAAAGCGGCCGAGCGTATCGATGTCTGGAAAGGGAGGCGTATCCTACTATCTGTCAGCCTTGGGTTGAACCCTGGAAGGCGGGAGGCTGTTGTCGCGGGAGTGAAGAGGTTTGGAGGGGTCGTTGTCAACGCCAAGAACTCGAGCGATGAAGCAGATAAGGTGGAAAACGCGGATGTTCTTATCACGAAGTTTAGGGCTGGGCCCGCCTACTTTAAGGTCGTCTTCCCTCGTGCTAAAACATATTACCTGGCTGATCACGTCCACCAGGCCTTGAAGCGCACTGGGATTATCGTCGGGAACCTGTGTTGGTTGTTCCATGTTCAAACCATCAGGGCCATCTCGCCACCAACTGATCAGCTCCTCCACTATCCCACCCCAAGTAAACAAATCGAAGGATTCGAGCAGCATGTAGGTTCAGTCCGACAAGATCCTCAACAGACAGTTCTCTAACAAACCACAAGGAAATTACCGTCACGAATTATACTGGTGAAGCCCGGGAATACCTCAAACGTTTGATTGAGGTCATGGGAGCAAATTTCACGCCGAATATGTCTCCTCGGAACACCGTCGTCATCGCCGCATAGTGAGTGCGACATTTCAGCGAGCCCATGAAATGCTCAAACCTTGGCAGTAAATCGGGCACAAAGACCGATCGCGCCGCCCAATGGTCAATTCCAATGGTCAATCACACTTGGCTCGAGGATTGCTTTGTCAACTGG
>Ga0307513_10008317_pt1 | contig 13289 bp, 6 predicted proteins | sample 15_EM_MG_FD_202174 | JGI IMG/M metagenome (GOLD analysis project Ga0307513, IMG submission 202174) | Populus trichocarpa ectomycorrhiza microbial communities from riparian zone in the Pacific Northwest, United States - 15_EM | ecosystem: Host-associated > Plants > Roots > Unclassified | place...
ATTAACTCGAGATTTATTGAAGAGAGTACGTAGTACCATTGATGTTAATTAATGAGCTTCGACAATTCACATCATTAATAATAATAATAATAATAATAAGGAGGAGGAGGAGGATTATATATAGCTGAGAAAGCTATTAATATTATACAAAATTAAGTCTAAATTGCTCATATTGTACCAAAAAAAGAAAATGAAAGAAAGAAAAACAACTCCTATACAAGATCCACAGACCTAATTTGCAACCATTGCTTAAACACACGAAAGGAAACTCTAATAGGTAATGCTGTAGAATTATGTTCATTTCTTTGTAGTTTACGATAGAATAGGCTAGACTTTCAAGGCCTAGATTGTGATAATGGTGCGAGCATGATTATTGTGATGCTAGCGAGAGAAGCTGGTGAGGAGGGTCATAACTCACGGAACTGGCTGCTGCTGCTGCTGCTGCCTGCTGGTGTGGCTCACTTGATGTGTTGGAATCTTGTCGTTTTGGCTTTTAGAGAGTTGCTTTGCTTCCCTTTCAGCACTCAGTGTCCTGTCATTGTTCAATGGCTCACATGTATAACACAACACTACAAGCTGTAGCTAGCAGTACATTAATTGGGCCCCAAAACAAGAAGGAATAGAGAGACATAAAAGAGAGGAGCCATATTCATGATAATAACTTAATAAGACGGAAGGGCAAGAAGAACAATATCATAAAAGACTCTTATCTTGATCATACCATGCATCATATTTATTATATCAACCAGATTGGATATATTAAAAAAAAGATTTTGTCTAGGTTGACTTTTAATCTTATTCGTTCTTTTTAATCCCCCCTTTTCACTAGATCAGAAACAAATCAATGATAATTATTGTGATTTTATTACCATTTTCATCACTTTTATTTATATTTGGGACGAGGGATAGTTTCAACTATATTCATACTATATTTATTATTTAATAGGAAAAAAAATTTAAATACCTCTGCTCTATTTATCAAAATTTGAGTAATATATATATGATAATAACAATTAATAACCTAGCTATTCATTACCCATAAATATAATAACTATACAAAAAAGCTCGCCCATTGGAGGTTTGTGTTAGTATCATCCTTCGGATTCCTAAAAGTCTCTCTGATGGTATCTTAGGTAAATAATATGTACATACTTGAATGGCTAGTTTCATCGCTGCATACACAGTACATTTTTAGGGTTGCCTTTTGTTCATGTAAAAACCATCTTGTCAAATTCAACATGGCTCCTGCCAGGGTGAATGATGATGATGAGCATCATGTACTTATGTTTTATGCCCTTGATTGTTGCCGAGAGACCATGCAGAAAAAGGAAAGGAAAGGATAAAACAAAAGGTAAAGATGAAAAAAAGATGGCTTTATACGATGCGCATGCTTAATGTCAAATCTGACAATTTATTGTGTATATGGACCATTTGGAAAAAAAGAAAAGTAAAAACAAAAGCCTGGATAAATTGTGTAATTAAAACAGGAAAAAAGAGAGTAAAATAACACAGGATGTAAAAGTTTTGATAAAATATTACAATTTGATGTACATTTTAATAATACCATGTTTTAAAATTCTGATGTTTGACTAAATATCAATCATGATATTATTTATAATTTTATTGCAGCTCTGAACTGTAATATTTATTAATAAACTGTTTTGAGAAACTACTTGATATTTTAAAAAAACAGTTGGATAATAGCCAAAACAGTCCGATATTTTTGAGAAACAGTCGGATCTTTTTGGCTATCGTCCAGTTTTGGGAAATTTTTATGTTTTAAGCCTGAAAAAGTCCATCAAATCATAGTTTTTGTTGATCTGAAATTTAATTTACTTTATGATTTTAGAGAGCTAAAATTTTTGTAATTTTAACAGAATTTCAACAGATTTTCCCCTATATATAAATTATATCCAAAATCTCGTCTCGTTTAAAAAGATCTAAAAAAACCACAATAACCTCAATTAGCAAATTCTCATATTTCATAACCACAAGTAGCTCCAGGAATGAAAAAAAAATATTTTAAATGAATAAAAAATAATGCATCCTATCTAATATTTAAGCAATCCCAAAATATAGAAACATAAATCATCCATCTATCCATGTTTACGTCATCTACTAGATGATCTAGGCTCATTAATAGCATGACTGGATCTAGCTCCTTCACCTGCCTGAGTGGCCTCGTCCTCTTCCACGACATCGTCAAGAGTTAACCGCTCTCCAAAGGCATCAAGTTTAGTGTAGTAAACATTTAATCACTGAGACGAACCGGTGTGAACTTCGCTTTTTTCATTAGTATCACGAAGATAAGATGCAGCCTCTTAACCTAACCAACCTAATATTAATAAAAACATTAAGGTTAAATTAAAAGATCAATACATAGAACCCAACATTTAACATTTCATAATTATGAAAAGATTTGACTACTTACGAGATTTTGAATCCGTTAGGCATGTTACTTGTACTGCATGTATCCAGGTGGTGAAACCTGCTCGGGATCCGGAGTAATGACTCGTAATGTGATACTCATATACCAAATCATATTCTTCTCATATGTAATCACGAGATGCATCTCTGTAAATCTCTCATTTCTTCGTGCACCCCACTGTAATACAAGTTCCATATTGGCTTAACTAGTCATAGTCATCATTTTTACCCCAAGGAATTATGATGTGCAATGCATCACTTAAGTTGATGTCGATTAGAATGTGCTGTTTATAGCTGAATTATCACATTATCCGGTTTGAGAAATGTAGCTCGACCATCTAAAAAATATCAACGGGACCAATGATGTTCATATGTCCATCCCACTAGTGCAAACTGCTGTAGCAACCACCAATCTGTCATCCGAGTAAGGCATCTACATGACCTGTAGAATATAAATTTTTTAAATATTAAACAACAATAATTTGGTGAAGTTTAATGATTTTTATTAAACAAATGATTAAAAAAAAATTACTTGGATAACAAGTTGCCTATCTAGCTCGCTCCGATAAAATGCTAACACATGTGTTTGATTATTTTCAAATACTTTACTAGCACATCACCTAGCATTAAAATTATGTCAGTTTAATTGTATTTTTTAAAGTTACAATTACACAATATAAATGCATATAATTTCAAAATAACATCGCAATAATACCTGTATCCGAGTGGTAGATAAAGTGTAACCCCCATACTCTGGACAATCATAAACGACAATCGGGGTAACTAGGGTTTGCCCACTTGAAGATGTCCCCACGACCATAACTGTTATTCAAAAAAAAAAACCTTTTGAATCAGTCATGTTAACAACAAATATTTAAAGTCTAGATAGTGTTTCTTGTTTCGTACCTATAGAAGTAACAACCATCCCCCAACCTATTTGACCCTCTTCATGCATGCAAGATATATATGTTTGTACAAACATGCCAAAACATCAGATCCCCAACTAAATGTAAGGATGAAGTCAAAATCCTCCATGAGCGTCAGGTAAATTAAAGGCACATATCTCCCTGTTAGGTTAGTGAATAATAAACTACCAAATAGATAGAGAATATATGATTTGGCATGCCTACATAACACATTAAGATTATTATAATAATTCATGCAAATTTAACATATTAGATTCATAATTTATTTATACCTCTACAAGACTTCCTCGTTAGCATCAGTTGGTAATGTTGCAAATATCTCCTCAATCCATTTAAGATGTATATTAGCCCTTTTTCAATACAGAAAGAAGGGGTGCCAATCAAAATGAACGCTCGTATAACATAATCTTACTATGAACACTAGAAGATGTGATTGCCCGTTCATCAATGGCCAGTCCAAGCAAAACCACAGGGTCCTGCAGTGTCGATGTCATCTCTTCATGCCTAAGATGAAATGTATGTGTCTCACGTCTCCACCGCTTCATCAGTGCATGGATCAAACCGTGGTCAAGCTTGATGTGGTCTGGACAACTGACATATAAAAAACCTGCACAAAACACATACGGCTGGACGCGCTCATCTAGTCTCATCTGCCTATGTGTATGATAATAAATAGTGGTTTCATACTACATAATTTTTTTAATTGTAAGTAAGTTTAAAATGCATAAAAAAATAATACACCATAACATAATAAAAAATAATATATATTTTGCACACAATTGTTTTGTCATACATACTTTGTTGATTAAGATATGTTTTTTCTATTATGGCCTATGCCATTGCATATGCCACATCTATAATGTGCACGACCTTCTATTGCATCCATCTCATTGTGCAAACAAGTTGACATTTGTTGACCATGCCTGAACTTCCATCTACATGAATCTGTTTTAACTTGAGGTCCAGTGTAATCAGTCTATTCTAGCTCGTCTGGTAATGGACGGAATGACATGCCATATGTTGACCTGTAACTCTGAATCGTGTAATGATCATCAACAAACTGTGTGAAGTTTATGCGATTCTCGGCACAACATGCAAGAACATGTGAACATGGTCATCGAAATTTTGCCATTTATCACATGTGCATGTTCTATCATTCAAGCCCGTTTAACTTCTTTAACAACACCCGGTTTAATATGAGTGTTGACTTGGAACACTCCTTGCTCGGAATCAAATAACATTGCGGTATGATCTCTTGATTTAAACCTTCTTAATATCAACTCAATCTCAATTATAGGGGCTAAATCTTACTATGTTGGATTTCAGCATTAACTTCACGTCTCTGCTTTACCCAACTCAATCTCAAATGTGGTATCTATTTTATCGCGTTTCAGAAATGCAATATTTAGTAAACATCATGTTTTATAAACATGAAAATGTCAAAGTATAGTATTTCATCAAAATTTTATTTTCAATGTGTTATTTTTTTAATTCTTTTTCCAAAAAAACCTTAGATCACAAGTGTTAAATCACTGTCCAATCTTGTTACCTCATATTGATTCTGTCGCTACCAGTACTAAAGGCAAAGCCGGCAAGCATTTTTTTTTTCAAGTTTCAGCAAAATACTACCAGGATTTATTACTTTGTTGACCTCTGTTTCACATATTAAAATAATTCAGCAATTCTCTGGAACACATGTAATAGATCTGGCCCAGCCAATAGATTTGATTTTTAGCCGCGGTTAAAAAGTGATTTTAGTTTAATTTTTTTTAAATAACTTGTTTTATTTATAAAAAATATTGAGAACTTGTTGCCATGAGTTCAATTTTAGGCCTCCAAGGTTTTGCAAATATCTTCTCAATCCACTTAAGATGCATGCTACCCCCTTTTCAATTCAGAAAGAAGGGGTGCCAATCAAAATGATTGCTCGCATAACAAAATCTTATTATGAACACTAGAAGATGTGATTGCCTGTCCATCAATGACCAGTCCAAGCAAAACCGTAGGGTCTTAAAGTGTCGATGTCATCTTTTCATATGATGAAACGTATGTGTCTCACGTCTGCACCAGTGTGTTTGGTATTGTGGTAGCTTTTATGGTTGTGGTTTGAAAAAAGTTGTTTTATAAAAAGTACTTTTAGTTGAGGTTGGTTTGATATTTATATATGTTTGGTTAAAACTGTGGTTAAAATTGAGGTTGAACAAAAAGTAGTTTAATGTGTTTGGTTAAGAATGCTTTTTAAATTGAGGTTATAAAATAACATATATATAGTTTTAAATTTAAATATTGTAGATTTAACTGCTACTATTACATCATGAAATAAATAATACTTTATATAAAATATTTTTTATTGTTCCATTAAACTATCTACAATTCCATTACGTACAAAATTCATTCGACAAGAACTACAGTTTCCATGATTTTTTGAGCGTGGAATAAAATTAGGTAAAATATTATCAGGAATAAAATTGAGATTACAGTGCGAGTGAGTTTAATTCAGTCTACACTAGTTTTTTTAGAGGAAAAAATATTGTTCACATGACCAGTGCGAGTGAATTTAATTCACTCTAAACTAGTTTTCAAAAAAAAATAAAATTACTGTTCACGTGAACGTGAACAGTGCGAGTGGATTAATTCACTCGCACTGTTCACTTAAAAAAAATGAACAATGCAGAAGAAGAAAAGCAGCCGACTCTCCACAAAAAGCAACTCTAGCGTGCTTTGTCTTGCCCTGCGTTACAAATGCAGATTTTGATGGGCCCTATGAACAGTAACCAATGTTTTTTTCATTACCAAACATGTTGTGCCTGCGTTTTAAGCAAAACGCAGACGCAACCTCCTATACAAACGGAGTCTTAATCAGTGCATGGATTAAACTATGGTCAAACTTGATGTGGTTTAGACAACTGACATATAAAAAACCTGCATGGAACACATATAGCTGGACCCGCTCATCTAGTCTCATCTGCCTATGTGTATGGCAATAAATAGTGGTTTTATACTGCATAAAAATTTTAATTGTAAGTACACACACATATATAATACCTTTACCAATAAATAAATTAAACATAAATTAAAAATTCATACAATGCTGGTGAATATGTCCTCTGATCAATGTCATTCCTGCAACTGCAAGATAGAAGTGTCGGCGGGTCTAGTAGGCATGTACTGTGATTAATGCTCTTCATGATCATAGTCATGCTCTCCCTGCTCATAATCATGCCGACCCTGCTCATAGTCCTGCTCTCCCTGAATATCATCCAAATATGAACGCTCAACATAAGTAGACAATCTGCCACCTCGAGTGCGCGACATCCTATCTAATAGTACCCGTGTTTAACGCGAGACAAGATAAGTTTAAAATGCATAAAAAAATAATACACCATAACATGATAAAAATAATAATATATATTTTGCACACAATTGTTTTGTCATACATACTTTGTCGATTAAGACTTTTTTTTCTATTATGGCCTATTTCATTGTATATGTCACATCTATAATGTGCATGACCTTCTATTGCATCCATCTCATTGTGCAAACGAATTGACATTTGTCGACCACGCTTGAACTTTCATCTACGAGTCTGCTTCAACTCAAGGTCTAGTGTAATCAATCTATTCTAGCTCGTCTGGTAATGGATGGAATGACATGTCATATATGTAGCTATGAATCGTGTAATGATCATCAACAAACTATGTGAAGTTTATAAGATTCTTGGCACAACATGCAAGAACATGTGAACATGACTGTTGGAATGTTTGCCATTTACCACATGTACATATTTATCATTCAAACGGATTGCCCGCCTAACTTCTTTAACAACACCCAGTTTAACAAGAGTGTTGACCTAGAACACTCCTTGCTTGGAATCAAATAACATTATGGCATGATCTGTTGATTTAAACCTTCTCAATATCAACTCAATCTCAATTATAGGAACTAAATCTTACCATATTGGATTTCAGCATTAACTTCACGTCCTCGCTTGACCCAACTCAATTTAAAGTGTGACATCTACTTTATCGCGTTTATAAAGCACGATATTTAGTAAACATCTGTTCTAGAAGTGTGCATGTTCTATCATTCAAGCCCATTTAACTTCTTTAACAACAACCAGTTTAATATAAGTGTTGACCTGAAACACCCCTTGCTAGGAATCAAATAACATTACGGTATAATCTCTTGATTCAAACCTTCTCAATATCAACTCAATCTCAATTATAGGGGTTAAATCTTATCATGTTAGATTTCAGCATTAGCTTCACGTCTTTGCTTGACCCAACTCAATCTCAAACGTGATATCTATTTTATCGCGTTTTAAAAATGCAATATTTAGTAAACATTATGTTTCACAAACATAAAAATATTAAAGTATACTATTTCATCAAAATTTTATTTTCAATGTGTTATTTTTTAAATGTTTTTCCAAAAAAAAACCTTAGATCACAAGTGTTAAATCACTGTCCAATCTTGTTACCTCATATTGATTCTGTCGCTACCAGTACTAAAGGCAAAGTCGGCAAGCATTTTTTTTTTCAAGTTTCAGCAAAATACTACCAGGATTTATTACTTTGTTGACCTTTGTTTTACATATTAAAATAATGCAGCAATTCTCTGTAACACATGTAATAGATCTGGCCCAGCCAATAGATTTGATTTTCAGCCGCGGTTAAAAAGTGATTTTAGTTTAATTTTTTTTAAATAACATGTTTTATTTATAAAAAAATATTGAGAACTTGTTGCCATGAGTTCAATTTTAGGCCTCCAAGGTTTTGAGCGAAAACTAATTTCGTGATTTCTTTTATACCTTTTCATTTAGACTGATATTACTGTAGACTATGTATTTGTATATTTAGCTAGAGACGATGTTTGTTTGTGCAGTGTCACTATATTTTTTTAAAAATATTTTTTTATTTTAAAAAATATTTTTTATATTTTTAAATCGTTTTGCTATACTATATTAAAAATAACTTTTTAAAAATAAAATTAAATAAATATTATTTTAATATATTTTTAAATAAAAAATATTTTAAAAAACAATTATTATTATAATATCAATAATTACATTAAAATAAAAACAATTGATGAGACTTGTACTTGTCACAAACCATATCTCAAACAAGATCTTATTTGTTCAGAGAACATCACGGGGATTTAGGGTTATGTGGTCGAAATCATTGAATCTTCTACTTGAAAAAAAAATAAAATAATAGCAAGCATTTGGAATAATTATGTAAAAAAAAAAAAACATGTAGCTAGCACAAAAAAGGGCTGGGGGATTATATATGAATTATACATATACGACCCAGCATTAATCAGACAAGCATGAAAATGCAACAGTTTAGCTACTAATAAATGGAGCCACATATTTGATTAATGATTAATCAGACAAGCACTTTACAATATGCGGTGTCAAAGAGTCCTCTTTGACTTTGACTTTGACCTGTACACAGCTGCTTTGTTTGATTAGAGTAGTGTAAAAAATAATATTAAAAAAAAACTAAGTGTTTTATATTGGCCTCTGAGTGAGAACACTGTTAATTCTCACAGTGTTTTAAGTTTTTTTTATTCTAGTTATTGTTTTTTTATATGAATTATATTATTTTATATTGCCTTGCGTTGATGATTGGATTTAATGATTTGTTTCGCACTCCTTTAGTTAGGGTTTATAGGGTCTTAAAAAAACATTTGAACATTAATTTGATTCTTAGTTTTGCAAAAGAAGAATTTCGTTTCTTTGCGAAGAATTAAAAAAGAGTAGGCTTAAATTGAAAATGAAGTGAAATGGAGCCTTTTATTTTTTTAAAATGTATTTTTTAGATCATTATCAATAACTTTGCTCTAAAACGCGCGTGGAGAAAACACTATAGCTTTCCCCACATGTTTTTTTTTATAACTTTTGATCTTTTTTTTTCCAAAATTGATTTTTTTTTGTTTTTTTAATTGTTTTGTTTTTGTTTTTTTTTTTTAAATTATCTTTGCCAATTTTTTTAAATATTGAACTGGTTGAGAATTTAGCTATGTAGTTTTTTCCTTTAAAACATTGTGGATTGCTACAATATTTTCCTACATGGTTTTCTTTCTTTCTTTTTATGATATATTTCTTTGTTTTTTCAAACTGGTCTTTGTCAATTTTTTTTTCATATTAAGCTAGTTGAGAATTTAGCTTCGTAGTTTTTTTTAAAAATAACACTGTAGATTGCTACAATGTTTTCCCCACATGGTTTTTGTTTTGCTGTAGTGTTTCCCCACATGTTTTTTTTAAATTATCTTTTTTGAATTTATTTTTTCAATATTGAGCTAGTTGAGAATTGAGCTTTAGCTTTTCCCATATGTTTTTTTTTCTATTTTTTTCAGATTTGTTTTTGTCGATTTTATTTTTTTACTATTGAGCTGATTGAGAATTTAGTTTTTTAGTTTTTTTTCTTTAAAACACTGTGGATTGCTACAGTGTTTCCCCATAAGGTTTTTTTTAATGATTTTTTTTCCAGAATTATCTTTGTCGATTTTTTTTCTTCATATTGAGCTGATTGAGATTTTAGTTTTGTAGTTCTTTAAAACACTGTGAATTGCTATAGTGTTTCCCCATATATTTTTTTAATCAATTTTTTTTTAAAATTGTTTTTATTGAATTTATTTTTTTCATATTGAGCTGGTTGAAAGTTTAGCTTTGTAGTTTGTTTTCTTTATAACACCGTTGATTGCTATAATTGTTCCCCACATGATTTTTTTTGTTATGATTTTTTTCAAAATTATCTTTATTGATTTTATTATTTTTAATATTGAGCTGATTGAAAATTACAACTGTAGATTTCCTTATGAAACACTATAGATTGCTACAGTGTTTCCCCGCATGATTTTTTTTTTGGTGATATTTTTCAAAATTATCTTTATTGATCTTATTTTTTTAATATTGAGCTGGTTGAGAATTTAGTTTCGTAGTTTTTTTCTTTAAAACAATGTGGATTGCTACAGTATTCCCCACATGATTTTTTTTTGTTATAATTTTTTTTAAAATTATCTTTATTGATTTTATTATTTTTAATATTGAGCTGATTGAGAATTACAACTTTAGAATTCCTTAAGAAACACTATAGATTGCTACAGTGTTTTCCTGCTTCGTTTTTTTTCTGATTTTTTTAAAAATTATTTTTGTCGATTTTATTTTTTTAATATTGAGCTGGTTGAGAATTTAGCTTTGTAGTTTTTTCCTTGAAAATATTGTGGATTGCAACAATTTTTCTCCATATGATTTTTTCACAAATCCACGACAACGCACAAACCCGCGACATTGCGCGGGTATAACATCTAGTTTATTTCTATTTTTAGATTGGCCATCAAGCTTTTTTTTTTAATTTTATATTTCTATATTATGTTGTTTGGCTTGGTTTGTGTTGCTTTCTTTCATATTGTAGGAAGCATGCAATGTCTTTAGCTTCTTTCTCTTGTTTTTTTTTTTATATAAAAATACAAACAAGAGGACGACGCATCGTACGCTCATTTAAAATTAGGTTTAGGTGTTTGGGCCTATGCTACTAGACCCACAAACCAAACTTGATTTTTGGTGGACCAGCCATGTTGGGCCTCTTGGACCCGCACACATGACTTTTTTTTTACCCTTTTTTGCTTTTCATTTTAAGCAGCTAGACACAAGCGTCTATATCTTATTTTTGATGGGCCAGACATGTTAAGCCTCTTAGACCCAGTTCCTGACCCTTTTTTGCATTTTCTTTTTTCATTTTAAGTTTATTTAATAAGAAATTAACTAACAAAAAATATATTATATATTACTCTATTACTTTTTTAATTTAATTGAAAATATATTTGAGTTATTATTTTTTAAAACACCATTAAAATTTCAATTTATTTTTTAATAAGATTACAGTTGTTTTCTTTAAAAAATGTTTTTAGTAAGTTTTTATTTACAGCCTGTCATGTTTGTTTTTCTTTAAAAAAAAATACTTGATAACTTTTTTTTTTACAGGAGCTTATTTTTATTATTATGTAATTAAATAAAAGATACTTAGAAAAAAACAAAGTAATTGAATCAAGACGAGTATATATTTGATATGTATATCCATGTTGAATCGGGTTTATCTAAAATATATTTGTTTATGTATTTAAAAAAAAAAACAAGTGCTTTTTAAATTTTTTTTTTCTTTTCGCTTGAACCGCATGTTTTTTTCAATCTGCGTTCAGCAATTATTTCAATGAAACTTCCCTTACTCGTTAAAAGGCAGCCTGTGGCGTATCGTCTAAACAAAAAATGCTTGCCATGCTTAGAAGGAAATCACATAAGGATTGCTAGGCCGTGTAAATTATCCTGACACATCACCTGCCTGGAAAAAAAAAATTAAAACGAGGAGAAAGATTTAGGCTAACAAAATGAGAATTTGTATAATAAAACCCGAAGTAATCTGTGAAGCCAGGCATCCCAGAATCTCTAAATCTATCATTTAACAATTATCATGTGAGAAATGTGTCAAGACACTTCAAGGAATTAGCTATAGTACTCCATCATCAGTATGAACTTGGAATCACAGCTTGTGGGCAAAGCCATCAAATCATCACAAGAAAGAAAGAATCAATTCAATATTTATATGATAAGACATTGATTATGATAACGATGACTACTCATTAGCTGAGGCCATAATTTGCAACATAGGTGAGTTTTTTTTTTAATTAAAATAAATATACGAATTAGCTTTCATATATTTTAATTAATTTTATATGTTTTAAAATTAATAATTATATAACTTTCAAGTGATCTGAAAGAATTTGAACTCATAATTATTAAGAAATAAATTCAAAACCTGACCAATTAACTAACATAGAGTTTTTTTTATTTAGAATTAGATAACAGGAGATTGATAAATAATTGTGAACAAGAAATCACACATTTCTGTTAAGAAGTTTGGATTGTTAGTTTCATGGAAGACAGAAGGTACATTTATTAGGTTTTAAACACTAATCTGTCTCCCTTTCTTTTATCAATTTCATGGGTCCCCGCTCATGCATACTGTGGTGAACTAGAACTCATAGCTTTTGGTTCATGAACATAGCCATTAGCCAACTTCAACTTAAATGCATCTCATTTATGAATTTGTAATTAGGTATGCCATTTTTGTTTTTGCTAAAACATGTGACAATGTTGGCTGTGTGTGTATATACATTCTTCAGTTCATACATATTTGTTACCTTGGAACCATCAAGACGTGCCATTTTCAATGCACAATTGTGTGAACCATGAGAAGTTTAGCTAGCAATGGTATGAGGATTTCCTTCTCTGGCCAAAAAATGTTGAAGAAAAAGAAACAAAATTAAGAGTTGAACGAGCTTAAAAATAAAATCTTGAGTTGTGTGGGTTGACTTAAATCAGCTACGAACAACTTAATTTAAAAAATACTTGGAATTTTTTGAATTGATGGTTCATTGTATCAGATCTTATAACTACAGTATTAATAATTATTCTCCAAGTAATTTAAAACTTATCATTTGTATGGAATATAACGTTGAATTAATGAGTAGTGTAATTAATTTGTTTGTTTTAGGAACAATTTTATTTAAAAAAAACTTGGAATTTTTTGAATTGATGGTTCATTGAGTCGAATCTTATAACTACGGTATTAATAGTTATTCTCAAAGAAATTTAAAACTTATTATTTATATGGAATATAATGTTTAATTAATGAGTAGTGTAATTTATTTGTTTTTAATTATTTTTTATGCTTCACCCTTTTTTCTGTAATAGAAATCTTAAATGTTAACCATTGAGCTATATATACACTTGATTTTTTTTTTGAACTAGGGTGCCGATCAAGTCTTGGAATAGCAATGGGTGACAACTCTCACATTTCTTCTTTTTCTATGATCCGATTTGATATCAAAATGCTTGGAACACGAGCTATCATTAATCTATTCTCCCATTCCTTT
>Ga0307513_10008318_pt1 | contig 13288 bp, 17 predicted proteins | sample 15_EM_MG_FD_202174 | JGI IMG/M metagenome (GOLD analysis project Ga0307513, IMG submission 202174) | Populus trichocarpa ectomycorrhiza microbial communities from riparian zone in the Pacific Northwest, United States - 15_EM | ecosystem: Host-associated > Plants > Roots > Unclassified | place...
CCTCAAATGTTTTTCCAGCAATATATACCCACGAAAATCTTTATTTTCGGAATAGATTGCATGGAAAAGATCATGGGACAAACAATACACCGAAAAGCAAAACGGTGTCTTGTCAGGTTTGCTGATGGTAGGCACGGTAGTGCCACTGCTTTTTACCTGTGCCCACAGTAATCGCAACATGGTACATTTCATTGTGCAAACACCAATGAAACCCAGATGAAACCCGCTGTACACCGCCATTTGGGCAACACGTGCCCCGAATGTGGACGGTGTCATCATATATTCCCACATTGTCACACCTGGTGATCAAGGCGTCTAGCTCCAGATTCCATCGATCTCTTGCTAAATTGGTATTGTGCAAAGGCATCTTGTCGCCGGAGAAAACCTTGGCTGGTTGATACGTTTCAAATACATATGTGCAGGACGAGCTAGAAGGTCATCGGTCAGCGGTCAGCCCAAGGTCGGCCTCAACGGGAGGCGCCAGGCATCCTCCTTTTTGCAAACCGCGATCATCCCTTAGGACCATACCATGGTTAGCGTGCCCTCAGCTCAGAAGGTTCTGGTTTGGCTCAGTGGATTCTCAAGACCTTCCTTTATCCGCTTCCGAGTCGCAGTCGCCTGGGTTTTCGTTCCATCTTCTCTCTGGCTTTTTTACGGATCGTTCACGGGCAAGCTGTCCAGTCGACCGCGTTTTGCGCTAGGAGACGAAGTTCTGTCGGTAAATCCATTGACATTGCAGTCCATCGCTCAAACCCACAGAAGCGTAGTGGTGGCGTCGGCATTTGGGGCGCATTTCGATGTTTACATGACGGTTGCATGGACGCTGAAGCGGATTATGGTTAAGGAGCCAGCGAACCTTCAAGTGTACGCCCCAACACCATTTCTCTTCAATTTCCAGGAGGTGGTGGATCGGTACGGGCTGTATAAAGGAGAAATTAAAGACCCCAACGACCTCTTAGGAGATCTCAGGAGGAGCGGGATTGATGGGGGAATCGACCTGGTGATATTGGGTACATGCGAGATTGAGTACATCCTTTCATCTTCTCATTCTGCGTACACGTCCCAACTCTTTTTGATGTCCCACAGTATGCCATATTGGAATGAGGAGCTCCTTGTTGCATGGGATGCTTGCGATGCTGCCCATAAGTTTGAGATAGTTTGTATTGTCCCTAACGCCGAAGATGTGAGGTGGCAATCTGCCATTCCGGAGTGGTCTCGACGGAATGCTATTCGTCTTCTTCCCATCTCAGAACAGTAAGTTTCTCGTGTCATCATTTAATTATGTCCGAGTGGACCGTTGATGGGGTGTACCTATACAGCGTTGCAAAACATTCCGCAAAACATTCCAAAGCATTGTTCGTAATTCTGATCTTCGAGTCGGCTCTGCAGGATACGAACATATCCCCGTCGACTTTCACGTACCGATATTGGACATTGAGAGTCCCAGTGCGCTCTCTCCGAATCGTGATTTATCCAATGTTGTCATACAAGGTTCGTTCGAGATGTACCGGCGGGATTATTCTCTCAACTCAGCGCGTCTCTTTACGGTGCGCCTACATAACTCATAGAACATTCCCCCATTTATTTTATTTTTTTCATTGGCAGTTGACCCCGAATCATGGGGATACTCGTGCGTCGAAGCCGACGGAGGGAATTCTGTATTCATCCCATTCACTCCCAATCATTCACCGCCTTTTCAGCTCCATCTAGTGGGCCACGGATATATGGATATCCCCCCCGAGCTTCAGAGCGTCGTGATTCTTCATAACGGCTTGGATTATCCAGAGTATTACGCGCTTATGAGTGGGATGGACGTGTGTACCGGCTTTCGCTAGAGATTCAGACACGAAGTACGTTAGTCAGGCGAGCTCGACTGTTGCGATGTGTATGAAAAATAATGTGCGTGTGTTGATTTGGATTCTTTTTTTCGTTTCTTCTTCGCTACGGGAAGGTGAAGTGTAATTAATGAGTTTCTCTCGATCAGGTCCCGATTTTTGGGGTCCGAGAGCTGCGAGAAGCCTATACCCATATCGACGACGACAAGATTACGATCACTCGACCGGCTGCGATGAGCGAGATGCAAGCCATTAAAGCTTTGCGTACAGGAGACGCTTCACCGTTTCTCGCCAGCGATCCCGCAAACTCGAGCATTAGGCTAGGCGATCCTCGAGCGATTCGGGAGGCTGTTGAGGAGATGATGAGAAAGGGGTGGGTAAGGACGACAGAGGGATTTGAAGAATGTAAACGGAAGACTTGGGAGAAGAATGAGGTTGTGATGATGAGAATACTGCGAGATTTGTAATCTATTCATCCGTCCATATACACAGATACGGCGGAAATCCTAGGATACAGACCGTTGGATGAGAAAACAGGACCAAAAAAGATTGAGGGTTACAAGTTTTGCCGTTTCCAGTACATATACAGTAAACGCTGAGCCCTGCATCCAGTTCAACCCCGCTGTACGTTCTAATCAAAGTTCAGGACAAAACTTCCTCATCCATACACTGTCCCGTGGTTCGTGTATCAAAACGGGTGGCATGCGTATGATGGTGTTGACAGCTGAAGAAACAGCTCGAAGCAGGCACAGCCCCGTCTGGGCCACAACCAGCCTTTCTGCCTGTACGCTGAGCTTCCTCTCACCAAGACATCCGACTGAGCTTTTGCTTCTGATTGAAAGATGTTCGCCAATGCTCGAGGAAATATTATTCAAGGAGGGAACTTTATCGTCATCAATAGTGGTATGACTGGTGCGCTATCAGAATTCGCAATGAAGATACTTTGCTGACGACTGTGCACACCTTCAGGTCGTCAGATACTGTGTCGAGAGGCCTCACATGGTGCCGCCCATGACTCCGGAGAACAGGAACCACAATGCCACCCAGAAACACGCAAGACGATTGTCTCTGATATTATGAGTTGGATCGAAGACCCCTCTCGAACCTCGAGGATTCTCTGGTTTCATGGCCCCGCGGGCGCAGGCAAGACGGCAATTGCACAGACCCTCTGCAAGCGGTGCGCAGCAAATGAATGGCTCGTAGGAAGCTTCTTCTTTTCAAGGATAGCTGCCCTTGCACGGAACGACCCGTCACGCCTATTCCCCACAATTGCTTACCAGCTCTCTCATGCCATCCCCGCAGTCGGCGAGATAATCTATGAGGTCGTCGCCAAGGACCCATCCCTCGTTTCAAAGTCAAAGGCATTGAAGATACAGCTGCAGAAGCTGATCGTGGAACCGATGCAACGGGTTTTAGATTTACCCGATAAGCCCGTTGTCATCATCATCGATGGGCTTGACGAGTGTGAAGAAGAAGGCAAGCAAGATCATATTATTCAACTCCTTGGCAATGTATTCCAACATGCTACCGGCGCACTATCCCGTATCTGCTTCATCGTTACTAGTCGACCGGAACCATGGATCCACAACGGATTTCACATGGAGGCCCTATCACCCATCACTCGACCACTCTTCCTTGGGCAAAATAATGAGGCAAATGATGACATCCGGACGTTCTTAGACGAAGGCTTCATAGATATCCGCAATAACACTGATCACCAACCCACAATGTGGGACTTCGAAATGCCTTGGCCGTCGGATCGCGTCCTCGATCTCCTCGTCGAGAACGCGTCGGGACAGTTCATCTACCCCGCCACAGTCCTCAAATTTGTTGGCGACCCGAACTATCGACCCAACGAGCGCCTCGATATCATAACTTCATTACCTACGATAGTATCTTGGCCTTCGACCCCACAGCCATTGGCCGCTCTCGATCGGCTCTACTCCCAAATTCTTGAGACGGCCTGTGATAAACAGCGAACTCGGGGGATTCTTGGGGCTCTGATGGCAACGCAAAGCGCTCTGATGATAATGCAAGGCGAATCCGGGGTGCACCTTCCGAGCTGGACATCGCAGGAAGAAGGCTGGCTCAATTTTATTCGAATCTTTCGTTTAGAATCGCTGGGAATTGTGGAGAAGTTATTGGGTCTCCGACCTGGCGATGGCACTCTAGCGCTCAGGACAATCCATTCCTTGGTACATGTCCCCAGACGTGTATTGATTCCAAAAACTCCCGATGCCGACCTCTTATATTTGGAGAAAATAGAAAACACGTCGCTTAATGAGTTATGGTTTCACCACAAATCTTTCATCGACTACCTCATTGACCCCTCGCGGTCATTAGAGCATTATATCGATATGCATCAGATACACACGCAGCTTGCACTCGCGTGTCTAGATGCAATGGAAAGTTTCTCGTTGCAGCCTACATCTAGGATTGCCTGTGGTATGTTCTTCTAGTACTTCTCCAATTTATCACCCTTACACCAATGCAGTTACTTGGGGTTACGCGGTATTTTTCTGGGATGATCACTTTATGGGGTCAGGACCTCCCAAGGACGAGCTATTACAGGCTTTGAAGAAATTTGATGTATTCAGGTGCTATGTTGGAACTCTGGGCCCTCAACAAATGCATGAGGGGTTTTGGAACACCATTAAACGTGTGACATCGCCTCGGGTGTGCAAGATTGCCAAAAAATTGCAAGTATTTTATCTCATATATTTATATAACGGCACTGAATTTTGTCATTCAGAAGGTTCAAAAAACAAAATGTCGAGAAAAAGGGTCCCGATCCAGCTGATATTGAGGCTGCGTCACAATTTCTGATTCGAATGGGGGCCGGAATTGGCTTCACGGAATCTTTTTATGGGATGGTGCTAGACAATATTGTGGAGTGGATAAAAGTACGCGTTAGATACCATCATTCCAAAGAATCTGATACTAAACAACTTCATGAGACAGAAGCATCCTAAGTCTCGGCCAGGACTCAAACGACGGTATAGAATACTTGCTAATATCCTCAGATATTACTCCAAGCATGTGACGCCTGGTAATCCCGCCCCACTCCAGTCGGATAGCTATTTCACACTGGCAAAAAATGGGCGAAAGCGCACTTAATAGCGCTTTTTTTACACCTCTTGCACAAGCTGGTTTAGCCATCAAGTTATCTCGCTCTCTATCTCTCTGGGATCCAATAACCTCTCTACGAGCTCATATGTGCCCTCAATCATAATCCTTTCTTGTTTTTTCATCCACGGACTGCTCTTCCTGGCATCGAATGGGGAAGAAGCACTCAATGCAACGAAGGTAGCCTTCACTGTTCGGGACCATATCGCGATTGATTATCCGTAACCCTTTTCAAGTTTCAAAACTGCATGCGCTTGAAGGCCCCCCATGCCACTCAATACCCCAAAATTTTTGCCAGGGGTCTGGATGAAGCTTTCCAGTGCGGCGTCACCTAGCGGTAGAATACGGGGTGCTTCACCAGGTATTCTTGTCTCCAGCGAAGCTTTAATGGTATCATACTTAGAGCTTGTATAACTTCGTTTTGTACTATACACACTGAGGAAATTTAAACTAATCCTTAGGCGTCGCATACGCTTCGGATTACATACTGTAAGGCGAATTCACATCAATGGGAAGTGCCAAGGCAGTCCAAGGCAGTGGCGCCAGGGCCAAGCCGAAGAGATCTGGCCGCACGCCATTAAACTTCCGTGGTTATACCGGATGCGATAGAGCCCTGCAAGCACGTGGTGATGATGGTCGCTTTATGGCGGTTGTCGATCCATCGGGCGTTGACTTTACTTCGGGTTTGTTGTACAAATCCTTGAGGATATTCATGTCTATTGATATCGGGGACATCGGCGTACTGTATGCGCATGAGCAAAGTACATCTCAATGTGATGCTCCATCGTCGTCCCATCTCCCCTTACTAGAATTTTTGAATATCGGGGGTCTGTGAGAGTCTGCGCAATGCGCCGCTATCCCCAGAATCCAGGTATATTCCTCAGTTTTACTATTTCTTGCATTCTTCTGGGCCAAGCGAAAATGTCGAATCACTTTCCCACGCTCACATTACATGAAGGAAAGAAAGCACAGCCACGACGTTCGTTTGCATTTCTCGATTCACCACTCCCAGGTCTTCGGTCCTTTTCTCAACCCTTAAGCTCTTCCACTGAGAGGGACTTGGTGGTCGGATTTCAAATTCAATTGAGTAGCGCCCTCATCCGGCCATGCAACGTGGTCAATTGATTGTTAATCTAAGTATGGCATGGAAACGCGGTACTCGTTCACCCTTACACGAACATTCCGTCTCCATTCTACCCTCAATGATGCTCACCCCGCTTTCTCTTTCTTTTGTCGTTCCTCCACTCCGTTTCCGAACTGCAACCATAAACCCAAAGACGAGTAGGAGTCCGGTTAAGTTGACAACGGTATGTGCTCTCAATTTCGGAGATCTTTTTTTTTTGCTCGTTTTCCCAATGTTTTCTCATTTTCGTTGATCATACAATGGGCCTCAATCGATTTCAGACGGAAATGCTTGAGGTTATTTCAGTGTTTTGTTTTTATTGGTACGCTACATTACTCTGAGTGGTTGCTTCCATACCTTTTATCCTCTTCTCCGTTTTTCTGTGAAAAGCTTTCCTTCCTTCCTTCGGGTCATAAAATGTCGAAACGTCATTTTGTTAACTCAGTCCTCCTGTTTTTTAGACGATTTCTTCAAGCTCCAAATGGTAGATCGATTTTCATGGGTGCGAACTGCTACTATTCCAATGCCGGCAACACCTGCGAAATCGTCCTCTTCTTCCTACCTCTATACATTGTCTATAACAACGTCACGGCCGTCCCAAACCTATTCCTAATCACCATGCCGAAGTCTAGCTCAAGCTTCTCCAATTCGCCGACTGGGTGGTCGGATTACGTTAGGTAGAACAATATTCAGCCTGCCACGTCTATTGCAATATTCGCGGCGGTTCTCTCCAACATGGCCGTGAATTCAATGATGGCGCTAATAATTCGCCTCTTGTCACCATCACCACCACCCTCCTAACTGACCTCGTTCGACCCTTCCTTGCCGTACCGCTCTCCACTACCGTATTCTGGGGGTGCCACGTATTACCGGAACTACTCTACTTCCTCAGCTCACCAGCTCTTGGGAAAGCTCTTGGTTTTGGGAACGCGCGCTTGCTCGGAGATTCTCTGAAAAGGAACAAGGAAGTTTGAAGTCGCCGTCCACGAAATCCTCCTTACCAACTCGACCGATTCTCCGATGCTGGTGGACCTTGTTGCCGGAGTTGGTGCTGGTGTGAAGTCCAACGCAAATGGGAAAAAAAAGATCACAGCAGCATCGTTTTAGACGCAAAACTGCTACTACGAATGCCATGTACGAATAATCGATGTTGTCGTTATCGGCTCCTCCGACAGCGAAACAAGGCGGTTTCGTATCCAAGGATGAATCACGTAACGCCTGCTTCTCCCGCACCCTCCCCGCCAGAGCCAGAGTATATGTATGGCTAAGTACCTTCCACCAGCATCAGCACAACCATTACTGTGGCACTGTATTCGCGCATCGCCAGTCCGAACCCCGCCTGCCTCATTCAACGACACCTTCGCACCATCTCGGGGAACGCCCTACCCCCACTGGTGGAGACCTCTGTGGATGATAGCCATTGATAGGCTTCGTTCACTAGGGAAAAATCCTCATACTTCCATTCCGATCGGTGGTCGTCGCGGTGGTGGTGGTGGACCCATCACACAAAGCTGGGACCAGGGAAATGAAAGGTAAAGATATTTGATTTGCCTTTCACGCGAGGAGAACGAGATATTGACGATACATTTAGTGGATAACGAAAGGAGGGGGAGAGTCTGGAGAACAATTGGTGGAGGCTTAGGACAGGAGGACGAAGGCAATGGCGGATGTACGTAGTCTGAGGATTTTCGGATCGAGGTTTGGCGTTGCATTCATTGTGATTCACAGCCACTCGTGATGAAAGACCGACGATCATGACGAACGGTGATATCGGATTATACGATACGTTGGGAGACTTTCGGCAGGTTGCGGTTATAGGCATACATGGGGTTTGGGTATGTATTCCTCCATCTGACGCAAATTTCAAGAGTCTCATTATCCGTTGTCGTTTTGGCTTGGTAGGTATTAAATATTCGAAGTGAGATAGAAGTGGCTCTAGTATGTGTTGATTGGCGTCTCTTGAATTAGGAATTCGTGACGCGTCTGATTATATTTCTGAAGCCCTGTATGAACTCGAGAGGGGATTGGATGATCGAACGTCGTGTTGAGAGCGAGTTCAGCGTGGACGTGAGGCTCGGTAACGCACCTATCCTCAAGGCTTTATGCAAACGTCAAAGCAAACGCCTAATGAATTTCCAACCTCCACGAAGCAGACGCGATTATCGTAGCCACCTACTCCCAAGGCTCCGTCGTATCCACCGGCCTCGATCATCTTGTCCGATATAACGACGCGCAACCAGCGTTGGCGCCGCGGCCTTTTCATTTTCCACTCGTGCGGATTCTGATTCTGCAGAGTGTTTTAGCGCTGCGTATCTAAGTGTCTATCTAGACCTACTCAGGTATTTTTGCTCGAGCACGCTCGTTAGGCTGTCCCTCCTGGTTATTCTCGTTCTCACTCTTGTATCGATACAGAAACAGGTCCGATTTTCTGTCTTGCTAACCCTCCTCGTTCCCTTCTACATTTCTTCAATCGTACAGGTATCGATATATCTAATGGCCACCACAAACCCCAAGATTGATGAATGCTTTCTTTGTTTTGATGGAAACCTCCTCGAAGATGGGCGGCGGGAGCAGGGCGGCAGTGTTGATATCTGACACACGGTATGTACGTATGTGATCTGAATTTCGCGGATTCAGGTTTTTTTTCCCATTGTTCTTCTTTCCCCTTATTCTTCTTTTGGTTTGTCATGGATCTCTCGTTTATTCTTATGCTTTCGGTGATTCGCTTCCAAAAATGCTTCGAAATTTACTGCGCGCTCGCCATAACTCACCCACTGGTAACCATGTGCGTTCTTTCCAGCTATCTGCAAAATTGTAGACGTTTCGAAAATTTTCTCAATGTGCGCCTTTGTTTGTAGTAAACAGCCATAATAGGTAGATATGATGTCAGTGTGGAGTGTATGCGCACTGATGCCTTCCAAAGAGACTGGCCAGGAATGTGGAGCAACGAGGACAACCACCTAGCCTAGTCTAGCCAACGAAGCAGGGGTGTGGAGCAACGAGGGCAACCGCACCACCTCACATCATTTGGCTGGTGGTAAGGCTGGGCACGAGTCCGGGTCTTCGACGGGTACTCGCGAGTATACTCGTGGGAATACTCGTGGGTAACATGACCCGCGGGTCCGGTTCACCCGCCAAGACGGATCGCTGAGGATCTGGGTGCGGATTTTGGAGCAGTGGGTACTCGCCACGGGTACCTGCTATCTTCCCAGTAATATGTCTAATATACACCGTATATTTTTTAATGTTCAATAAAATATCTTCTACTTATGCGTCGACGTTGACCATGTCGGAATGTGGAAGCGGAGTTTGAACCGATCACCAATTCAAGTCTATTTGATTCCCACTTCTGCTTCTCAGCGCGCCGGCATGAGCTCCTCCCCTCGCTGAGGGATGTGGGCCACCGTTTTCTCTTTTTTTGCTGCCGTCACCGCTATGTACACCCAACCGAGGACACGGGAGCCAGCCGCAATGCCCACGACACTATGGACACACTAGGATCGCACAGAACAACGATGCGGTAGAGGAGCCAGCGAAGATGGGATGGAGATTGGGATGAGGGTGTAGGGGAGGAAAACACAAGGGGAGACCCAGGCAAGGGGAGGCCCACATGGTCCGTTCAGACTCCATGTTTTGCTGCTCCCACTGACGGGTGAATATTTGAATGCCCATAGGAACCTAACATGAGGATGCCGCTACTATGTTATCCGACGACAGCCACCACCCAATTCCAACGCAGTGAACTCAACACGAACGTGTTACATTGAACGTGGGTGTATTGAATCAAACGCTAACGAGTCGAATGCAGACGTGTCGAGTCGAACGCAGCCCAACATAGCCCCAAGCCCCCAAGCCCAATCGTGAATGCGTCGAACCCACCCCAATGCATTGAACCCAACCCAACACCTCGAATCCAGCCCTCATTCTCAATACCCCTATGCCAACCAACACAAGTGGACAAGTACAAGCTCGACGAATTGACAAACCAACCATCGACACAAATTCCAAGACGACCCATTGACGATACTTCAAACCCACCATGATGCGACGAACCCAGGAGGACGAGCACCCAGGGCCATGAAAATCGGATTCGATTTCGTAGTGGGCTACAACACGGCGAGTGTAACAGACCTGACGCCACGACATCGTGGAAGGACGCTGACACACGCCAAGTACGAGGGCGACCGCGAGCGTGAGGAGGAGCACGAGGGCGAGAATGAGAGGCAAAGTGGCGAGAACGGGTGTGAGGAGGAGGAGGAGCGCGGCGCATGTGCAGAGGCGGGAGAGAACGAGAGTGAACTTGAAAATCGAACGACGACACTACAAGCCCGATGTTGCTGTCGCCAATACAACAGAAGACTCGCTGTGAAGTTTGAACCAACGGTGGAATTTGGAGAATGTAGGTGGCTAAATTCTGATTGAAATTTCTTCTGTACGTTGTACGCCAAATGACAAGTTATGATCCCGAAAGCGACTATCATTGAGTTGTTTAAGAATAAGTCCAAACGCCCAAAGAAGAAGGTGGAAATGATGAAAGCGACAGAGCCAGAGTCTGACGGTAGCATAGTAGTTGTTAGGGTAGTTTGCAACAAAACTTGTACAAAATTTATAGTTTTCTTCGCTTTTTGATGCGGGTACCCATGGGTATACCTGTGAGTACTCATAAGGATCCGTTGTTGGCAATACCTGTGGGTACCCGTTGACCCATGGGTTTTTGACTCGCGGCTCCGGGTGATCCGTGGGAAAGGATCTTCACGGATCTGGGTGCGAAATTTGGCGCCCAAATACCCGTGGGTACGGATCCGGGTCACCCGCGAGTGCACTCGTGCCCAGCCTTAGCTGGTGGTAACCATATCTGGTTGTTTACTACAAACAAAGGCGTACATTGAAGAAATTTTGAAACGTTTACAATTATGCAGATAGCTATCACTGATTTTGGACGAAATCTTTTAGGGTTCTTCCGGCTTTTTTGTTCTTATCCGCTGGTGCATGTGTGGTGTGCTTGGGGATCGGGGGGGCTGAACTATCCTTATTTGGGTATAGATAATCCCCAATTTCTTGTTCTGAAGGAGTCGGTTCTGTGATCTCTCTCGCCTCCCATGTTTTTGTGTTGAAAAACCTCCGCCACCCTTTCCTTCCTTCTTCCAAATTCATTAAATGTCAAATGTCATTGTGCTACCTTGTTCCTTTTTTCTGTTTATGTGGAAGAGGCTGTTCATGCTGTGATTGGACATATGGGCTATATGTAATCTATCATGTTTTGGCGATTATAGTCTTCGTTGTCCTCGATGACCTTATTGGTGCTAGGAATTTGTCTCAATGCAGAGCCGTAGCAAGATACTGTGACACCCACTTCATGCCCATCACCTTACCATATCGATCCCGACTCCGCTTTTGTTCTCCACCCTTTCACCCATTCGCCACATTTCATTCCTTCACCCTGCGCCCTTCTTTTGAGCCTACGTCTGGCTATCGTTCTTCAAACTAGTCTTTACTGTAGGAATGACATTGTCCCTCCTTCCCTGCTCCCCATCCTTGTACCACTCCGACACTTTTCTCACGATCATTGATTACCATTGCTTGATCTCCTTGATCTCATGATGGCTCCAAGGAAAATCACGGATCAGCAAGTGTCATAGCCCTGACATAAGGACGATGACCTCTCCGCAGTGGACAAACGTTTAACTTATAACGATGACTTCCTGTTGGTTGCGTTCTTCTTCGTTATATATAACCATTTTAGTATAAAAATACAAATCACGGGGGCCGTGCCAGGGGAGGTTTCTCTGAAACAAACAACCAAGAACCAAAATCGCTCTGTTGGACTGGATAGTCATCCTATTTGTATCATATACTAATTAACCGATAGACACATTCCGCACTTCTAGCGCTTGTGTCCTTTGTTTAGCCTTGGAGCATGTACATGGACGACCGAAGTCACCGACCTGATTTGGCTTAGGTTTATTTGCTCACCTAAACAAAGGACATGAGCACTCTATAATTAAATGTGCGCTGGGGCAAGAAAACGATTCATTCCAAAGTATATTTCACCTGGGTGGATGTGACAGAAAATTTAACTCCGTGGCAACTTGCAAGGACAGGAAAGTTAGGCATACTGTAGCCCTGATCCTCACGGCCTTCAAGTTCTCTTGAATTTTATTATGCCCACGGGTTGGGGGGTATGTTGAGGAGGGGGGCGCTGATTTATTTAACTCATTCTATCCAAGAACATCAAATAGTGCGAGGTTCGGTCTTTAGCAACTCCACAAGAAGCGGAGTCAACTCCTATCAATGATCTCTTCTTTGCTTCCATTCAATCTCAACCGTGGGAAAGATTATTCTGCCTGATTGATGTAAGTAACTGTCGTCCCTTGTGTCATCCACCACATTGGCTTATATCTAATGTCTTGACCTTTTCACTTCGACTCGACTGCCTTCACATCAAAATATCCTCTTTCTTCACTTGATTGCTTGTATCCAACAGTCAATGAAATGGCGCCCAATTCCAAAACTGTCATGTTAGTGCGATCTTCAAGCAACGCTATGCCTCTTGTTCTAACAGCTCGAATCGACGCAGGATCATGCGCTTCTCCATCCAGTATTCGACTATTGGTGGGCTACTGAATTCCCTCCCCTTGTTCCCATCCTCACCACTTTCCGTAGCGCTACTATGGTACAACTATGCTCTCACTTGGACCCACGAGGTACAATACTTCTGGATGAAACGATTCACGCTCTCGACTGCACTGTATATCCTGTGTCGATATGGGTTGGTGGCCAATGTTTTGTACACCTTAGCCCTTGCAGGAAGGCTCCCAATAATGAGGGTACGCTTTTGAAGCGTTGAGAATGGGTACTGAGCTAACTTTTTTCTCTCCTCCACATGTACACAGTATTTTACTTTGCTTGTGACCTCCTTCCTCACAATTTTGGCTTAACATCTGAATTCTCATTTACAGCTGCGATGCAGGTTATCGAATCTGCACAATCCTGAGTGTTTTAGGTCGAATTGGCATCGTCAGTGAGTGCCAGGTCTTGTTTACCTCTAGTCCCAGTTGACCTGACTTGGACCTGTCAGAGGGTGAACGGTTAGACAGTGGTTGTCTTACCTCCTTGCAATCTCTCCTGACTGATTGGTTGACTCCGAATTTTTAACCAAGGCCGAGGCTCAAAAGTCAGCTGGTAATTCAGTAACATATTCCAC